>Ga0167615_1000293_pt1 | contig 16037 bp, 13 predicted proteins | sample BED_Mat_host_9_1_FD_111800 | JGI IMG/M metagenome (GOLD analysis project Ga0167615, IMG submission 111800) | Extremophilic microbial mat communities from Yellowstone National Park, USA - BED_Mat_host_9_15 (v2) (version 2) | ecosystem: Environmental > Aquatic > Thermal springs > Hot (42-90C) >... | reverse complement strand
TGACCCTAACGGCGGGCATCGTAATCACCGGCACCGAGGTGATCAGCGGGATCCGCGGTGATCGGAACGGACCGTGGTTGGCGACGCGGCTCCGGGAGCTGGGGATCGAGCCGGTTCAGATCTCGATCGTTGGCGACCGGCCCAACGATCTGGAAGGGGCGCTTCGTTACCTCCGCGAGGCAGGCGTTGCGCTGATCGTCACCTCCGGCGGCCTTGGCCCGACCGAGGACGACCTCACGGCAGCGGTGGTTGGCCGTTTCCAGGGCAGGGAGCTCTATCTCGATCAAGCCCTGGAGGAGCGGATCGGCACGATCGTCACAGCGATCGCTCGGCGGTTTCCCAACGCCAGCGCCGAGGCGTTAGCTGCCGGCACCCGCAAGCAAGCAACGGTGCCCCGGGGGGCGACGGTGCTTGACCCCGTCGGGACGGCGCCGGGGCTGATCGTGCCCCCGGCGGTGGGGGAGCGGCCGTTGGTGTTGGTCCTTCCCGGCCCGCCACGGGAGCTGCAGCCGATGTTCCAAGCCGCCCTTGCAAAGGAGCCGCTAGCAGGCCTTTTAAAACAGGCGCGGCCTAGGGAGCTCGGGGTGGTGAGGCTGTTTGGAATTCCCGAGTCGGAGCTGATGGCGACGATCCGGGCAGCGCGGGAGGAGGGGGTCTCCCTCGAGGGGCTTGAGATCACAACCTGCCTCCACCGCGGCGAGCTGGAGGTGACAACGGCCTACCCGCCGGAGCTTGGTGAACGGTACCGGCGTTTTGTCGACTACCTCTGCGAACGACACGGGGAGGAGGTCTTTTCCACCGACGGGCGTACGATCGACCAGGTGGTGGCCGACCTCCTCGTCGAGCGGGGGCTGACGATCGCCACCGCCGAGTCCTGCACAGGGGGGTTGCTAGCCGGTCGGCTGACCGACCTTCCCGGCTCCTCGCGGTACTTCAAGGGCGGCGTTGTCGCTTACGCCAACGGGGCAAAGGAAGGGTTGGTTGGGGTCGATCCAGCCCTTCTGGCAAGCCACGGCGCGGTCTCCGAACCGGTGGCGCGGGCCCTTGCGAAAGGGGCGACCGTTGCCCTCCGCGCCGAGGTGGGGGTTGGGATCACCGGGATCGCTGGCCCTGGCGGCGGGACACCGGAGAAGCCGGTCGGCCTTGTCTACCTGGCCTGCCACCGAGCCGACCTCGGCAAAGGGGTAGCGGTCCGGGTCGAGCTCCCTGGGGGACGGGAGGCGGTGCGGGAACGGGCGACCACGGTTGCTCTCCACCTCGTTCGGCGGGAACTTACCCGCCGCTGAGCGGCTTTTTAGCTTCGGCGAAATATCGCTAGGCAGTTGGAGGCATCGGCGGCTCCGCGAGCCGGTCCCGTTGTAGTGGCACTCCGTTTAGAGGAGGGGAGCGAAAACCCGGGGAGGTGGTAGGGCATGGAGCTGCAGGTTGGGGCACGGGGCGCTGGCCACCTCGCAAGCGGGCGCACCGGGCGGAAAACCACCCCCGGGGAAGAAGGGCAGCGGCAGCGGCCGGACGTTGGTCCAGGAACTTCGCGGGAAAGGTAGGACGGGGCGACGCCCTTTATGCTTGTGCAGCGATGAGCCTAGTTCGAGCGCTCCGGGAGCTCCGCTGGCGCGCAGCCGGTCACTACTCGAGGCAGCTACCGGAGCAGTTCACCCGCCCGCTTCACGGCCTGAAAGCGCTTGAGATAGGTGGCCCAAGCCGGGTCTTTACAGCTGACGGGCTGCTCCCGATCTACCCGATCGCAAGCAGCGTCGACTGCGTGCAGTGGGCCGCACGCACCTTCTGGCACACGCTCGACCCTGCGCAGGGCTTCCAGCCTGATGGGGTCCGCCGCGGTGAGCTCTACATACTCGATGATCTGGACCTCGGCCCCCTGCCCGACGACGCTTACGAGCTGGTTTTCTGCTCGCACGTGCTGGAGCACATCGCCAACCCACTGCGCGCCTTGAGGGCCTGGCGACGGGTGACGCGGCCCGGTGGCTACCTGCTGGTGGTTGCTCCCCACATGAGCGGTACCTTCGACCACCGGCGGCCGCTGACGCCCTTGAGCCACATCATCGAAGACTTCGAGCGCAGCGTGGGCGAGGACGACCTGACCCACCTCGAGGAAGTGATCGAGCTTCACGATCACTCGCTCGATGCAACCTCCCGTGACCGTGCAGCCTGGCTTCAGCGGCACAAAGAAAACGTCAACAGCCGGGTTCTTCACCACCACACCTTCACCACGCGCTCGCTGTTGACCCTCCTTGATTACAACGGCCTTGAGCTGCTCGCTTGCGAGGTGCGCTATCCCCACGACATCTACGTACTTGGCCGTTGGCCCGAGGACAACCAGCCCGTCGACACTTCGGAATTCCTTGCAGCCCGTCACCCAAGCCCCTTTGCGGTCGATCGCCGGTGAGGCTTCAGGGGCCAAGCCTGTCGAGCTAGAACGCGGCCGCTGCGGGCTTCACGGTCGCACGGCCACGGGAGCGATCGTGCCGCGGCTTATCCGAGCGCAAGCCTGCGCTGTTGGGCGGCCCTTGGCGCGGTGGCGGCGCTGCGTCCGCTCAGGCCGCACCGGCTTAGCGATTGTCAGGCGGCGCTAGCTCTCCACCGGCTGGGGAGATGGCCTCACCCAGTCCGGCCGCGCGAGCAGGCAAACGGCGGGCTCCCGAGGCAAAAACCCAGTCCAACTCGGGGACGATGGCGGGTAAGGGCCCCGAGTTGGTGAATTTTGAGTAAGGCCAGATCGCATGCTGAAAGTTTCCTGCGGGCAATGCAGCGCATGCGATCATCAACCAATAACCGTGCGTCCAGCTCACTGGCCGGGGCGTCTGCTCGAGGGATCGCTGAGCTGGCTGGTGTTCTCCCTGCCTCGCCGAAAAGGGGAGCGATGGTCACGCCCCTGTTGCTCGTTACATCCGAGGCCAGAAACCTCGGTTGTCCGCTGTCGGGGATCGCTGCAGCGGTCGGCGTCGGTCATCTGGGCCGCAACCACGCCCACCGCATCGGTCCCGGTCTGTGCTCGCTTAGCAGCGCAGTCCGCTGGCGGTCGGTCGCGAAGTCGAGCTCCGACGGGCTCTCGGTGGTGCGGTCGCCGGCGTCGATCAGCTCGATCTCATGCGTTGCGGCAAACCGTTCGCAGATCGTTGAGGTGATCGTCGGATCGAGGAAGTCGTGCAGCTCGACGAGCATCGGCCAATTGCTTAGGCGAGGCGCAAGCACCGGATCGAGGAGGTTCTTCTCCGCGCCCTCGCAATCCGAGAGCAGTGCGACGCCATACTCGGGAAAGGAGGCAAAGGTCTCTGGCTGGCAAGCCGCCCCGATCACCACCCGCTCGGCCACGCCGTTGCGCTTGGCCAGGGCAAAACACCTTTCGCGCGCGCGGGGGTCGATGTCAAACGCATAGACGGTGGCCCGCGGCATCGCGTAGGCGTAGCCGACAGCGTAATACCCCTCCGCACAACCGATGTCGATCAGACAGGTGATGCCAAGCGACATCCACTCCTGGATCACCATGGCCACCTCCCGCTCGTAGGTTCCGAGGAGCTTCGCCACGAGATCAGCCAAGGTATGCTCCAGCCCCTCGATGTATTCCATGCCCGCAAAGGGGCCGTAGCGGACTCGGTGGCCGTAACGACGGACGTACTCCAGCGTTGGTGGGGTGGTAAGGGCTAGAAAGCGCCGGTTGCGGAAGCGGTCGATGCTTCGCAGAAGCCCGTCCGGCAACGCCCTCGCAAGCCAGTTCACCGCCGGCAGTCTAGCGTCCGGCCTGGTCGCTGATCGTCCTTCCACAGGCACAGACCTGCGATCGAGGCGGACACCGCTCAGCCGAGAGCCTGCAAGCGCCGCAATCGCCGCTTCCGGCGGCCCCTGCACCCCACCGCCTGACGGAACGGTGGTCGCTAGCTTGTGAGGCCAGGCCAACCATGGTCGTCTTAAGCTATCTGGGCACCGTGGCCGGTCCCAGCCAGCGCCACCTCAGCGGAGCGGAGGATGGTAGTGGCCTAACGACCGTTCCTTTCCGCAACCTGACGGTCGCAGACGGTTGTGGGGGAGCTAAAGCCTCCCTCCGGAAGGGGCAGATGTGACCCTGGGGGTCGTCCGGCAAATGAGCTGGCTGCTGGAGAGCCGGTTAGTTGTGTTGACCGGCGCGGCGGTTTCAATCAACGACGCCAGGGAAGAGCAGAAAGTAGCTCTGGGGGGATCGCCCGAGCCGACCAAAGCACCGAGAAGTAGACGGCGCTCGCGACCGCCACAGCTAATACGGGGTGCACCGCTAGCAGCAACTCCCCAATGCCGAAGGCTAGGGCGAGTGCGGGGACAAAGCAAAGGAGGAAACGGCCTGGCGGCCTGATGTGGTGGCGCCAGAGGATCGCGACGTAGGCCGTTGCCAAGGCGATCTCCAGCGTCGCAGTGGTCGCGGCGCCTCCCTCGGCGTGGAAGGCGGGGATCAAGGTCAGGCTGAGGAGCACGGCAAGCGCGAACACAGCCGCGTTCGCAATTAGCAACGCCCGATGGCTGCGCTGCGCAAGCAGGGCAAACCCCCAGCTCGACACAAGAAAGGTCGCGGCTGCGCCGATACCCATCACCCGCATCACGCTCGCCGCCGGCGCCCCTTGAGCACCCGCGATTACTTCGATCGCGAACTTGGCGCCGAGGATGATCATGATCGAGAACCATCCGCCCGCAAGCAAAGCGCCTTCGAACACCCGACGGGCGATGAAGCGGAAACGGTCCCGATCGGTGGCGGCAACCGCGAGCACGGGCAGAACCGACCCCGCAAGGAGCCAGGGGACGCCGTTGAGGATTTCAACGACCCGAAAGGAGATCGCGTAGTAGCCGGTCTGTTTGCCGGGGTCAAGGAGCGACATCGAGACGAGCGCAACCTGGAAGTAGGCGGCACCAAGGGCCGTTGCGACCGCGTAAAGCGCGGTTTCATGTAGGAGCGCCCGCCACCGCGCCAGGTCGAACGCGGGCAGCAGGCGCACTTCCCGGCGGACTAAGAGGCCGGTGATTGCCAGCGCGACGGATTGCACGACCACCGCCACCGCAAAAAAACCCGCTAGCCCGCTTCCCGCGAGCACAAGGGTGATCAGGAAGATGGTCGTCAGGAGGGAGCGCACGAGCTCGATGCCAGCGAGCTCCCGAAGCCGCAGGCGGCCAGAAAGCGCCACTGCATATGCCCCCTGCACGCCAGCTGCTACATACCCGCCTGCCCCAAGCACCAGGCCGAGGATTACGACCCGACCGTAACCGGCGGCTAACCCGAACCCGATCGCCCCGGCGCTGCCGAGCGCACCGAGGGCAAGCCGCAGACCGGTGAGGTTTGCGATCAGGGCACGTCGCTCCTCGGCACCGGCCACGCTAAAAGCCCGCACCGCGACGTTGGTGAGGCCGCCCTCGGTGAGTGCGGTGACCACGAAGATGACGCTTCCGACCGTTAGGTACCGGCCGTAGTCGATAACTCCGAGGTGGCGGACCACCAGCGGCGCACTAAGCGCACCGGCCAACACGCCCGTTAGCGTTGCGGCGACGCGCAGGCTGCCACCGCGAATGACGCGGACGCCGACTTCGCCCGAAAGGTTGGGGTCGTTCGAGCGTGGCTGGGCAGTGGTGATAACGGCCTCAGTGTCGGTCATCACTGCTGCCCGCTGGCCGCGGTCTGGCAGCGGAACGCTCTCCCAGGAAAGGTCCTTTGGGCTGGCGTTTGTCCCGCGCGAGAGGCTCCACTCGTTGCCGCTGCGCGTGTTGCTTGAAGGGGCTGGCGCACCGGCGCTGCACGGTCGGCTGCATCATCCCAGAGAACATAGCCTCCCTCAGCACTGCCACGCTCCTGCTGGGATGGTTTAGGAGCTGGCTGCTGCCATTCGGTGGAGTTCAATCGCGGGTCGGGCGTGCTCAGCGGCGCAGAAGCTCGTCGCGGAGCATCAGCGCAGCCCGCGCCTTGAGTGAAAAGCCCGGGTAATGGCGAATCCTTGGTTCCGGAGCGGGGTCGTCGGGGATTGAGTTCCACCGCGGAGAGATCAGCTTTGTGTGGTCCCGCAGCAACGGTGTGGGGGCATCTGGTCCAGGCGGATCGAGTCGGTAGCCGAGCAGACGGCAGATCGCCGCGTTCTCCCACCAGCGGTGCTCGATTAGATCCTCTTGGGCGTAAACGCTGTCGAGGAACTCCAGGGCTTGATCCCCGCCACGGATAAGCATGACCCCGGAGTTCGGCACCCTTCCCTCTTTGGTCGTGTGCTCGACCAGGTAGAGGAACCGGCCAGCCTCGAGCTCGGTGGCGATGTCGGTCGAAAGGTCGACGATCACCAGGTCGGCGTCCAGCCACAGCAGCAGCTCGTGCTCAGCAGCGAGTCGCCGCAACAGGAGGATCTTGGACCACGCAGGAGGTCTGGTCGGGTCGAGTATTTCTGTGCACAGCTCAAGCCGATAGCCGTGCCGAGCTGCATACCGCCGGAACGAGCGGGCGGCGATCCTCAAAAGCAGACGCTGGGGGCCTGCGCCAAGGGAGACGAGCACCTTGCTCACCCCTGTTCTCCCTCTGCGTCCGCGCGCGCCTCCAGGGAGGAAGCAGGTACAAAGTTGGTCCACTTGTTTAGAAAGCGTCGGCGATTGCGGCGATGGATCGACCGCCAGGTCTCCGAGCGGCCGTCCCAGTGCGCTCGTGCCCACGGAAGCTGGCGGCGTGAGACACCCCACTCGTGCCAATAGTCAACCCCTCCAACGGCATAGCAGAGCTTTCCCCGGGCACGCACAGCACAGCAAAAATCGACCTCCTCCCAGGACGCGGGAGCATAAGCCTCGTCGAAGCCCCCGACCGCCTCCCAGGTCTCGCGAAAGCAGGCGAAGAGGAAGCCGGAGACCACGTCGCACACTAAGGCCTCGCTCGGCTCGCGGGGCCTCACCCAGTCAAGGTGTTTCCCGGCAGCGATGTCCCAGCGCGAGCCCAGTGGTCCGACGACGCCAACGTGCGGCAGGTTTTCCACCGCTTCGGCAAGCCTGGCGAGCGATCCAGCCCCGAGCTGAACGTCGTCGTTGCAGAAGACAAGGATCCTTCCCCTCGCGGCGCTTGCGGCGGCGTTCCACGCAGGGGCAACGCCGCGGTTGATGCCAAGATCGATCGCCCGGGTGCCCTCGGCTAGGTGGACTGCAGCGGCGCTGATTCCGTTCAGCGCTACAACAAGCTCCCCGCTGCGTGGGCCGAGTGCGGCTGGCAGCTCACGCTGAAGCGAGCCGATGTTGGGCTCTCCGTGTTCGCGGTAGACCGCTACGCAGATCGAGATCATCGACTTGGCACAGGTGAGTTAGGAACGGGAAGACCGCATGCTTCAAGCAGTCTCTGGGCCTGCACCGTAGTGGCGTTTTCACGTGCCCACTGCAAAGCGCCGGCTTGGAGGCGGGCATACTGGCGGTCATCGAGGGCGCCGATCTTGGCAAGGAGGTCCTCTGCGTTTTCGTAGGAGATCGAGTTGGTGTGATCGAGGCCGAAAGGAGCGCAGTCCTTGGGCTTGCGGGCAAGTCCCCTGAAGCAAGGGACGGCGCCACAGGCGGCGATCTCGTAGTGACGGAGGGCGTCCCAGCCTGCACGCTTGGTGGTAATGCCGAAGCGGGAGCGCATTAGGTCCGCCCGATACTCGTCCTCGTCCTCAAAAACATAGTCACTTTTGCCACCAAAACGGTCTGCCAACTCCGTATCGACGATGTGCAAAGGAAAGTCTTTGTCCTTCTTGGGCGGCTCGTCAACGATCTTTTCCGGCGGGATTGAAAAGGAGATCGGGCGGATGCCAAGCGTGCGGCCGATGGCGGGAGGCAGCAGGAGGTAGGAGGCGAACCACCTAGTTGCTGGCGTTATCTCACGCTTGAAGTAAAGGGCGCGGGTATGGGCGCGGGGAAGGAACCACCATGCCCGTACCCGCCACCACAGCCCCGCGTAGGGATAGGGCTCGACCCGGTCGGCGCCGTCGAGCACGGCGAGCTTCACACCGGCACGGTGGAGCTGCGGTCCCCATTCGGTCCAAAGGCCGAAAGTACGCCAGATGTCGGCGAAGATCACAAGGTCGAACTCGCCGGCAAGCGCCCTCGGCAAGAGGTGGTCTCGGTCGATTGGGATGTCTGGTAGGAGGCCGTAGAGCGTGAACGCCCGTCCACGGACGCGGCGCAGCACGGAGCTGGAGGCTGTGTCGTACATGTACTCCGCCTTCGGGTAGTCGACGGCGTTTGCCCCGAGCAGCGTGCGCAAGCCGTGAAAGATGCCGTCGGCAAGGTAGTCCTCGTGGTTGGGGTTAACGACGAGAACCTTCGGCAAGGGATCAGCCACGGAGCCTGTAGAGAAGGTCGTAGTTCGAGAGCGGCGCCAATGGCTCGTAGCGGGGAGCGAGGGCTGCGTCTATGGCCGGCTGTTGAGCCTCTCGGTCAAGGGCCTCGATCAGCAGGTAGCGGGGCGCGAAGCGGTCGAAGTCGAGTCCGCTGAGCACCTCAAGCTCCCGTCCCTCGAGATCAAGGACCATCAAGTCCAGCTGCCCCGCCCTTGCTTCCTCGAGCACAGCGGTGAGGGTGCGGGCGGGAACCTCAATTCGCCGCGCCCCGGGGACCGATCCGCACCTCGCACCGTCGTGCTCACGCCCGTCGACCAGCTTCGACATCAGGTCGTTGACCTCTATCTCAACGCATCCCCCCGACTTGCGGAAGGTTTCCTCGCCGACAAGCGCACAGCCGATCACCTCGGAGCGCCGTCGACGGCGCTCGCACTTTGCGCGCAGTGCAGGGACCGGCTCCACCAGTATGCCGGACCACCCACGAAAGCGTTCCAGGAAGTAGGTGTTGGACTGGGTGTAGCCATCGTGTGCGCCGGCTTCGAAGAAGGACCCTTCCTTCCATGGCATCAGCTCCGCGATCCGGACGTCCATGCCAAAAAGGGCTGGACGGGAATAGCGCTGCGAACCGAAGGCCTCGAAGAGCCGGCAGCGGTACCAAGGGCCGTCGAGCTTGTAGAAGAGCCTCCGGGCAGCGGTAAGCGGACTGTGGCTCGCAGACCCTGGCACGGCGTCATTGTGGCATCTTGGCGTTTTTGGCAGGGGCTGCGCCTGGTAGGTGTCTGCTGGGCCGCGCTCCAACCCAGGCTCGAGTGGAGCGGGGAGGGGCGCAGCGAAGGCCTCTCCCAGCGCTCGATCGCGGCTGTTAGCAGAGCGAGGCGGTGGCCAAGCGGTTCCGTAGATCTCGCCGCTACGATTTCTAACGAGCTGGGATGTCACGGCCAGCGACAGCCCGCCTTTTCATTGCCCTCGATCTCCCGGGGGCTGTCCGTGAGGAGCTTGGAGCGTGGGCCCGTCGGGCCGTCGGCGCCGCGGGGGGGATGCGGGCGGGAAGGGCCGATCGGGATGCCCGGGAGCGGCGGCTACGCCGGGGAGGGGTTGCCCTCCGCACCCTTGCCTTGGAGTCGCTCCACATGACCGTCAGCTTTCTCGGCTCCCGGCCGCTCCAGGATCTGCCTGGGCTCGAGGAGATGATCGAGCTGGAGGTGGAACCGCGGGTGAGCGAGGTCTCGATCGGCGCTCCCCTCTGGCTCCCGCCCCGGCGACCACGAGTCTTGGCTGTCGAGGTCCACGACGACAACGGCGGCCTAGCTACCCTGCACCGGGAGGTGCTACGGGGTCTGGCTTGGGCAGGCGTTGAGCCGGCCGAGGGAGGAAAGCGGGGGTTTAGGCCCCATGTCACGGTTGCCCGGATCCGGCCTGGGATGGTGCCGGCGGAACGGGTGCTGCCGCCTACGCCAAAGCTTTCCTTTATCCCGGAACGGCTGGTCCTTTACCGCTCCTTCCTCTCTCGGGAGGGGGCGCGGTATGAGGCGGTTGCCGAAAGGGAGACCGTAGTTGCGCCTTAGGGTGGTGGCGAGCCGGCGGAAGGAGTAGCAAAGGGCGCACGGCGTCGCCTGCGGTGGCATTCCTGCCCCAACCCGAACGCCTGTTCCGTCCGACCGAAGGGGTAGGTTGGAGACCAACCAGGACAAGATCAGGAGAACGAGGCGATGGCAACGACCCAGGAGAACCAACAAAAACCGGCGCAGCAGGTGAACGGCAACGGCGCCGCCCGCAACGGCGCCCAGGGGAAGGGGACAGCGGGGGAGCGGGAGCAGCAGGCGCGGGCAACGGCGCTCCGTTCTGCCCTTGCCCAGATCGAGCAGCAGTACGGCAAGGGAGCGGTAATGCGGATGGGGGACGAGGGGGCCAAGATCCGCGTCGACGTGATCCCTACCGGCGCCCTCACCCTCGATCTGGCGCTGGGGATCGGCGGTGTGCCCAGGGGGAGGATCGTGGAGATCTTCGGGCCGGAGTCCTCCGGTAAGACCACCCTTGTCTACCACATCATCGCCGAGGCACAGCGGCGCGGGGGGACCTGCGCCTTCATCGACGCCGAGCATGCGATGGATCCCGTTTACGCGAAGGCGATCGGGGTAAACATCGACGAGCTTCTCGTCTCCCAGCCCGACTACGGCGAGCAGGCGCTTGAGATCGCCGACATGTTGGTCCGCTCTGGAGCGATCGACGTCGTTGCAATCGACTCCGTGGCAGCGTTGACGCCGAAGGCGGAGCTGGAAGGGGAGATGGGGGAGCAGACCGTCGGCCTGCAGGCGCGGATGATGTCCCAGGCGATGCGGAAGCTGGCGGGGACGCTCAACCGCACCAACACCCTTTGTATCTTCACCAACCAGCTGCGGGAAAAGGTAGGGGTGATGTTCGGCTCCCCGGAGACCCAGCCGGGCGGTAAGGCGCTCAAGTTCTACGCCTCCCAGCGGCTCGATATCCGTCGCGTGGAGACCGTCAAGGAGGGCACCGAAGCGGTCGGCAACCGAGTACGGGTCAAGGTTGTGAAGAACAAGCTTGCGCCCCCGTTCCGCCAAGCGGAGTTCGAGATCGAGTTCGGGAAAGGGATCTCCTCGATGGGTTGCCTGATCGATGTCGGCTTGGAAGTGGGGGTGCTCAAGAAGTCCGGCGCCTTCTTCTCCTACGGCGACCAGCGGCTTGGCCAAGGACGGGCAAACGTCAAGGCGTTCCTGGAGGAAAACCGGCCCCTTGCCCGCGAGATCGAAGGCCGGATCTACGCCGCCCTCGGGATCGAACGGCGGGAAGGCCAGGCAGCGGCTCAATCTGCTAGCCAGCAGGCCGGCTGAACAACCTCTGGCCGCCCGGCGGTTGAGGCTACCCTTTGCTTTGGCATGAAGCGGTACCACCTCACCACCTTTGGCTGCCAGATGAACGAGCACGACTCGGAGCGGATCAAGGGAATGCTCGAGTCCCTGGGCTACGCCGAGGCCGCCGACCGCTCCGAGGCAGATCTAATCCTCTTCAACACCTGCTCGATCAGGGAGAAGGCCGACCAGCGGTTTATCGCCCACCTCAACGAGGCGAAGCGGATCAAAGAGCAGCGACCGGAGACGGTGGTTGGGGTTGGTGGGTGCTGGGCGCAGTCGGTGAAGGAGCAGGTTTTCGCCCAGTTCCCGTTTGTGGACGTCGCCTTTGGCCCTGGCCAGGTCCACAAGCTCGCCGAGTTTCTAACCAGCGACTCCCTTACCGCCCAGGGTTTCTTCGAGTTCGAGGGTTTTACCGGCCGCCTTCCGGCGAAGCGGGAGCGGCCGTTCCAAGCCTGGGTTCAGATCTCCGTTGGCTGCAACTGCCGCTGCTCTTACTGCATCGTGCCGTCGACCCGGGGCAGGGAGGTAAGCAGGCCGCTGGAGGAGGTTGTTGCCGAGGTGGAAGGGCTTGCTGCAGAAGGGGTCAAAGAGGTGACCCTGCTTGGCCAAAACGTCAACTCCTATGGCCGCGACCTCCGTGGCCCCGACGGCAAGCCCCGCCGCTTCTCCGAGCTGCTCCGCGCCCTCGATCGCATTGAGGGGATTGCCCGGATCCGCTACACCAGCCCCCATCCCAAGGACATGCGGGAGGACGTGATCCGCGCCCACGCCGAGCTGCCAAGCCTCTGCGAGCACATCCACCTCCCGCTCCAGTCCGGATCGAGCCGGATCCTCAAGGCGATGCGTCGGACCTATGACCGGCAGCGGTACCTCGACCGCGTGGCGATGATTCGAGAGCACGTTCCCGATATCTCCCTCACCACCGACATCATCGTCGGCTTCCCAGGGGAGACGGAGCGGGACTTCGAGGAAACGCTGGAAGTGGTCGACGAGGTTGGCTTCGACGGCGCCTTTACCTTCATCTTCTCGCCGCGGCGGGGGACGGAGGCAGCGACCTTTACCGATCGCTTTGTTCCCCACGCCGTCGCCTCCCGTCGCCTCCAGGAGCTTGTGGAGCTGGTCCAGCGCCGCGCCTACGAACGGGCGCAACGGTTCGTGGGGAGGGAGGTCGAGGTTCTAGTTGAAGGGCCCTCCCGCACCGATCCGGCCAAGCTTCGGGGGCGCAGCCGTCACAACAAGGTCGTGAACTTCGAGGGGGTTGCAGCGCCTGGGGAGTTCGCCCGGGTCCTGGTCACGGAGGCAACAAGCCAGACCCTCTCCGGCGAAGAGCTGCTCCTGGCAAGAGCGTCCTAAAACCGCTGCCAGCCGGCGCTAGCGCATCGTCTGCTGGCCGGAGGCGACCGAACGGGCGACGGCGGTCCCGCCGGTAAGGGTGACGACCCGTTCGGCAACCCCTGGTAGGACCCCGGCAAAGGCGCTGCCCATCCTCAGCAGCGGGGGTGCAACCGTCACCTCCCCCTGGTTTCTGCGCACGGCCTCGACCGCTGCCCTGGCGACCGCGGTGGGGGGGACGGTCCCTATAAACGGCGGAAGCTTTGCCCCCGACTTCGCAAACATCCCCGCCTCCCTGACGAACCCCGGCTCGACGACGCTTACCCCCACGCCCCTTGGCCCTAGCTCGGCGCGCAGGGCTAAGGCAAACCCGCGGAGGCCGAACTTGGTGGCGTTGTATAGCGAAGAGAAGGGGGTGGCGGCGCGGCCGGCAAGGGAGCCGATAAACAGGAGGTGGCCAGAACCGCGGTCAACTAGCCGCTCCACCAGCAGCCGCGCCATCACGATCGGCGCCCGCAGGTTGACGGCCAACGCCCGGTCAAGCTCCTCGACCGTAAAGCTCTCGATCGCACCGGATGCAGGAAGGGCAGCGTTGGCAACTAAGATCTCGACCTCACCGGCCTCCTCGACCAGCCGCTCCGCCTCTCCCGGCTGGGCGAGGTCGGCGACGATGGCGCGGGCGGCGTAGCGGGCGGCAAGGTCTTTGAGTTGGTCCTCGCTCCGCGAGCTAACGACCAGCTCGCACCCCTCCCGTGCGAACGCCTCTACCAGGTAGCGACCGATGCCGCCGGTGGCGCCGGTGATGAGCGTTTTCGCGCCTTTGAGCTCCATCTCGATGTAACCCTAAGGGAAAGTGGCGACCAAGTACAGGGTGATCGCGATCTTCGGTCCAACTGCGGTCGGCAAGACCGCCGTCGCAGTAAAGTTGGCAGAGCTGCTCCGGAAGCATGGGTACGACCCGGTTGCGGTCTCTGCCGACGCCCTCCAGCTCTACCGCGGCCTAGAGGTCCTTACCGGCGCCCCCTCCGCGCAGGAGCGGGCGGCCCTTGAACACCGGTTGGTCGGCGTTGCCGACCCCGCCGACAACTACTCGGCTGGCCGCTATGCCACCCTCGCTCACGCCGAGATCGATCGGGCGGTGGCGGCTGGGAGGGTGCCGATCGTCGTCGGCGGTACCGGCCTCTACCTCCGCGCGGCTTTAAGTGATCTCGACCTCCGCCCCCCCACCCCACCTGCGGTGAGGGAGCGGCTTGTCGCCGAGCTCAAGGAGCGGGGTCCCCTTGAGCTCCATCGCCGTCTCAGCCGGCTTGCTCCGCAGGTTGCGGCACGGATCGCCCCTACCGACAGCCAGCGGGTTGTAAGGGCGCTGGAGCTGCTGGAGGTTGGAGAGCAGCCTCCCGGCGAGGGGCGGCTTTGGGCAGCGCCCCCGCGCCACCCGACCCTGCTGATCGGCTTGACGATGGCCCGGCCCCTCCTCTACCGGCGGATCGATCGCCGGGTTGAGGAGATGGTTCGCAACGGTGCGCTTGACGAGGTAAAGCGGGCACGGGAGGCCGGTGTTTCGCCGACGGTTGAAAAGGCGCTTGGTTTTCGGGAGCTGCTTGCCGGCGATGTTGAGGGGATGAAGCGGCGGACCAGGCAATACGCCAAGCGGCAGCTGACTTGGCTGCGCAAGCTCCAGGGGGTGGTTGTTATCGAGGTGGGGGAGGGGGAGGAGGGGGCTGTCGCTGCGAGGATCGCCGAACTCTTCTTGGCGGGCGCGGGTCACGCGCCGGCGGCGGAGCGAGGCTGAGGGCGGGCGTAAGGGCGGGGCGGGAGCGCCACAGGCTGCCGAACCGCACGTGACAACCAGGGCTCCGAGCCCGTTCGGCCGGCTTGGCGTCCCGGGTTGGCTTAGCGTCGCCTAGGCGGACGCAACGGGAGCGCCCCGCTGTGGCGGGGCACCGCTGCAACTACCCTGCGCTTGACCACGGTTCGTTGCCCGCCGGCCTCTCCTTCAACTGCAACGAACAGCTGCAGCTTGTGGAAGTTGAGAAGCAGGACCAGGCCGAGGCGGTTGAACGGAACGGAGACCCATCCCGCCCTGCCTTGCGGCACGGTCGCCACGGCGCCGCCGACCGCAACCGTCTTCACCCGCACCCTGCCGCGGTTTCGATGCCGCCGTGAGGAGACTACGCCCAAAAACCGTCTTCCCTTGAGCCGCTCGAAGGCAAAGAGGTGGATCTTGAGCCGGCAGCCGCCCCTGGCTGCCGCGCAGCGCAACAGCAGGCGGGCGGCTCGCTTCTTGACCACGACCCTTTCGAGGGCAACTGTTGGCGCTGAGGTGGTGTGCGTGGTCGAGGAGCTGGTGGTGGTTGTCGAGGTGGTAGAAGTGGAGGTACTAGATGTGGTTGATGTGGTGGAGGTTGTTGAGGTGGTTGTATAGGCGTAGATCCGGTTTTCTTCGTCGTAAGCAGCGCAGAAGGTTACGGTAGGACAGTAGATTCCCTGCAGCCCGTTGTGCGCCGGATCGACTTCCGTGAACTCCTGCCATGCGCTGCCGTTAAAGGTGAAGGCATTGCCTAGGCTGTCGGTCGCAAAGCAGAGCTTGGTGGCGGGGCAGGAGACGCCGTTGAGCTGGTTGAGGCCGTCGAACGAGGTCGGTTTGCTCCACCCTGATCCTTCGTAGGTTAGGTAGTTGCCCGCGTCATCCACCGCCACGCAGTAGGTGGTTTCCGGTGCGCAGGAGACCCCCGTGATCTTGCGCGCTTCGTCGATCTGGGTTGGCTTGGTCCATTCGGAGCCGTTGTAACGGAGGTAGTTGCCGGCCGCGTCTACGGCGATGCAGAACTTTTCAGAGCCGCAGGAGGCGGCGGTCAGTTCCTTTTCATCCGTGCCGATGACCGTTTGCCAGCTTCCGTTGAGGTACTCCACGGCCCGCCACTGCGGCCCCGGTTCCACCTTGGCGATTGCGATGCACAGCTTCTGCGTGGTGCACCAGACTCCGGTGAAGGTGAACCCTTCTGAGATTTCAAGCCGCTTCGGTTCGCTCCAGTGGGAGTTTTCGTAGGTCAGGTAGTCGCCTGCGGTATCAACGGCCAGGCAGAAGCTCGCTGTCGGGCAGGAGATCGAGTGACCTTCTAGATCGCCCAGGAGGTCCACTTCCTGCACTTCGCCCCAGATGCCGTTGGCGTAAGCGCTCCCCTCGAATTCGCCTGAACCCAGGCAGAAGGTTTCGGTGGCGCAGGAGGCGGTGCTGAACCGGTTGAACCCATCGATCCTGGAAAGCTTCCATTCCGTGCCGTTCAAGAGGAAGAGCCGGCCGCGCCGGTCTACGACCAGGCAGAACGTTTCCGTGTGGCAGGAGGGGGAGTGGAGTTCCTTGTCGACCGTCCCGCCGGCGATCTTCAGTTCGGTCTTGGTCCAGCTGCCGCTTCCAAGCTTGTACACCGCTTCCCCGACGGCAAAGCAGACCCCTTCCGCTGGACAGCTCACCCCTTCCAGTCGGGAGGGAGAAGAGACCGATTCCGGGGTTTGCCACCCAGTTTCG
>Ga0167615_1000291_pt1 | contig 16065 bp, 17 predicted proteins | sample BED_Mat_host_9_1_FD_111800 | JGI IMG/M metagenome (GOLD analysis project Ga0167615, IMG submission 111800) | Extremophilic microbial mat communities from Yellowstone National Park, USA - BED_Mat_host_9_15 (v2) (version 2) | ecosystem: Environmental > Aquatic > Thermal springs > Hot (42-90C) >... | reverse complement strand
GACTGGCTGGACGTTGTGCGTTCTCACCTCCCGGGTCTCGCTGTGGATCGGCTGGACGTTCACGACGAAGGATGGGACCACTGGGTCGTGGTTGTGAACCGCGCTTGGGTGTTCCGATTTGCCTGCCGGCCAGACGACAGGCGGCTCTGCATCGAACAGTGGGTGCTCAACCACATTGTCCATGGCGTCCAAAAAGCAGACGTTCGCGTACCGAGCCCGAGTCTCGTGAAGGACGCGCGTGGGCGGGCCTTTGGCAGTTGCTATCCATTCATTTCCGTAGAGCCTCTCCGCGCCGCGGTGTTGGACGGCCTGGACGCATCGACGACCGATCGAATGGCCGATCATCTGGGCTCCTTCTTGACGATTTTGCATGACGCCGATGTTTCCGCGTTTACGACCCAGGGTGTACCGGCCTTGCAAACCGAATCCTTCTGGCAACAGAATTGACGTGAGATCCAGGATCGCGTCTTACCCTGCTGGATGGCGATGAGCGTCGAGTGGTTCTTGCTCGATTTGCGGACTTTTTCGACCAAGCCCTCAGCGGCATCCTTCCGCGAGCGTTGCTCCATGGCGATCTCACGCATGCACACATCTTGTACCACCCGTGCGTCACCGAAGCCATTGGCATCATCGACTTCGGCGACGTGCAATTTGGCGATCCGGCCTATGATTTCGCTGGGCTGTACTGGGATTACGGGCCAGCCTTCGTTCAGAACGTGCTCGACCACTATGCGGCTGGCCAGGGCAAGAGGGATGTCCACGCGTTCCGCGCTCGCGTCGTATCTCGGCCTGCGGGTCGGGCTCCGAGAACTCCTTCATGCGGTGGAACATCATCACGCCCGCCGCATGCGTGAGATGCGGGCCAAGCTTTGCGCCTCCCTCGTGCCCCGGGGAAAGCGAGAATCGCGCCGCGCTGTGCTCAATTTGGAGGCACGATGCTCACCCAGTGTCCCTTCACCTGCGCTTGGCCTGACGCATCCCTCACCCGCCGCGCACAGCCTCAAGCGCTTCGCGAGCCTGCGCCACGTGGCGCTGCTCGTGATAGCCGACAAACTCGAGCCACTCGCGCAGCGACAACTCGCCGAACACCGGATGGGGTACCGGCGCTCCCAGGCGCTCCAACTCTTCAGGGTCACCCACCGCTCTCGCAGCTTCCATCAGCGTCCGGCGCGCTTCCTCCAGCGCTTGGCGCAGCGCATCGCGCGACTTCGGTTCGTCCGACGGGCGGATGAATTCGGGCGCTTCAATCTTCACCGTGCGATCCGCCGCGCGCTCCACGCCCTTCGGCGACCCGGTGTAAGGCCGGCGATCCTTGGCGGCGCGCCGGAAAACGGGGATGATGGACATGTCGGTTTTCCAAATGTGCTCCAGCACCTGGGCCACGCTCCAGCGCCCAGGTCCCGGCGATGCGTTGAACTCGTCATCCGAGACGCTTTCGATCACGGCCAGCGTCTCGCGGTGCGTCGACTCGACGAATGCAAAGCTGTCCATTGTCACCGTATCGGCCTCCCTGCCTTCGCGTGCGAAGATCGGTTCCGTCCTTTCGGGCCTGCCAAACCGATGCTGAAATCGCTCTCATCCTGCTGCCGGAACTTTCCGACATGCTTCTGGAATTGACCTTAACGCTACCACAACCTGTCTCGCCATCTCAACTTCCTGGGAGGTGTGTGAGGTTCAACCCCTTCGGGCAGGTCGATTTCCGAAGATAAGAAGCCTCCGCCATGCTCCCGAGCGTTTCAGCTGCGCTTTGACGCCGCTGAACCGGCAACAGCGCGCTCCGCCTCTTCTTGATGGCATCCGCCGTTCCGTGCGACACGCGGTATGCCACGGCGAGCCAGAATTCATCTCGCCATGTGAAGATAGATAACACAATACCTTCTGAACGGCACAACGCTGCGATACAATGTCTGCGAGAAACGCTCTTTCAAGGAGGAATGTCGGTCATGTACACGCGTGAAGCGTTGGTTGAGTTGGTCCGGCAAGCGAAGAAGGAAAGAAAATTGACGTGGGGCGAGATCGCGCAACATGTCGGCGTACCGGAGATTCACTGCACCGCGGCGCTCTTGGGGCAGGGAACGTTGAAGCCCCACCAGGCCGAGCGCGCCGCCGAACTCCTCGGCCTCCCGGCGGAAGTGGCGGAGGCGTTGACCGTTCCGCCCTACCGCGGTGGCGTATCCATGCCGCCGACCGATCCGGTCCTGTATCGGCTGTACGAGATCATCCTGGTGTACGGGCCCGCCTTCAAGGAAATCGTGCATGAAAAGTTCGGCGACGGCATCATGAGCGCGATTGACTTTGAGATGCACGTTGAGCGCGAACCGGATCCCCATGGCGATCGCGTCCGCGTCACGATGAGCGGCAAGTACCTGCCGTATCGCACGTTCTAAACCGGGACATCCTCAGTGCACCCCAGCGAGCGACGGCCGGCATGCTACGCGAGACGCCATCGAACGACGCCCTTCTTGTGCGTTGATTGACAGAAGATTTATGATCATCAGCAAGGGCTTTCGGATGGAGGCGCGGGTCGTGACATGGTTTCTCGTTCCTCTCGCGACGATCATCCTCGCATGGCTATGGCCGTTATGCTGGTACGCCGCCGTTCAGGGGCGCGTCTCGTGCACCATCGGGTCGGAGCGCCGCGAATGTGAAGCCGGAGAAGGCGTGCCCGTCGAGATCGACGTCACCAACAACAGTTTCGTGCCGCTGCCCTTCGTCGAGGTGCGCATTCGCCTGCCCGAAGGGCTGTCTTTTCATCCGTCGGTCACACGCCCTAACCTGTGCGTTGTCACTCGCGTCTGGATCCGATCGCGTGCGCGCATCAGGATTCAGGTGTACGGGATCCGCCGCGGGCCGCACGTTCTCTCGGACGTGAGCGTGGTTGGCCACGAAGGGTTCGGCTTGGCCGTCCGCCCCCTCGCCTCCGCGACCAGCGCCTGCTGGCTGGCCGTTCGACCAGCCCGGCGCGCCAGCTACACGCACCTACCTCACCGCATGCTCCAGGGGCTTCGCGCCACACCGCGCGCGTTGGTCGAGGATGAGACGTGGATCCGCGGGGTCCGCCCCTACGAATATGGCGATCCCGTCCGCCACATCGACTGGCGCGCGACCGCGCGGCTCGGCAATCTCGTCGTGAAACAGTTCTTCCCCACCACGCATCGTCATTTCCTCGTGGTGCTCAATGCGCAGGTGAGCGAGCCGCACTGGCTTCGCCACTATCGCCGAGCGTTCGAGGAGCTTTGTGAGCAGCTCAGCACGTGGGCGGACGGGCTCCACCGCAGCGGGGCGGAGGTTCTCTTCGCGACCAACGCGTCCGTGAGCCTGAGACCACAGAAGGCCGCGCCGGACCGCATGACGCCGAACGCGCTTCGGTCTCTGCTGGCGCACGCGCACCCCTACGCGGCCTTTGCCCTGGACCGTCTCCTGTTGCCGGTGGTGCGCGCGCCAGACGCTTATCCCGGCGAGCTCATTCTGTTCAGTTCCTGGGAGTCGGCGCGCCAGGCGGCAGCTCTTCGTCAGATTGAGCGCGCGGGCAAAGTTGTCCACGTGGTAAGACCGACGGTCTGCGCGGAGGTGGGGGAGACGGATGGACAAGACGACTTCTTTGGCGAAATCTGATCGTCGAAGCGTGGCGTGGACGAACCTTCCGTTCTCCTTGCACCTCTGGGCGGGCCTCACGGCGGGGTTATCGAGTTGGCTCATGGCGATGGTTCTTGCCGCCCATTCACCTAGCCCGCCGTGGGCCATGGCTCTTGCGTACGCGCTGGAGATGGGCGTCTGTGTCGCCATGGCGATAGTTTCTGGGAAACCCGGCGCCAACAGGCGTGTCGTTGGCGTGGCACTCTGTTATGTCGGTGCAGATGTCGCGTTGGCTGTTTTACACATGGGGTCCGTGGGGATGGCGGTGTCGGGCGGGGCGGCGGGCGCGTGGGCCGTCGCCCTTTCGACGATGTGCATCACCAGCCGAGATGCGGATACCGCGGCGAGGTTTGCGCTGGTGGCGTACTCCGGCCTCGGCGCACTCGCTGCCCTGATGCTGTGGGTGGATCAATCGTTCCCCGACGGGCACCGCGTACCGGTTCGTTTTGCGGCGTGGCTGGCTGGCGCCGTGATCGTCAGTCACTTGGTTTGGATGGCGAGGCTTCAGCGTGCCCGCGTGGTTGAGGAAACGCGGATGGGAGGCATGCTGGGGTGGATGCTGGCGGCCCTCCGGGCGACGCTCGGGCCCGTGGGATTTGTTCTGGGTGCCGCCCTGCTCGGCGTGGGCGTGGGCGCGGCCGTATTGATGCTGGTGTATCCACTGATGGGATACGTATTGCGTATCGCTTTTCACGCCTACCTCCAAAGGTTGGGCAGTTCGCACGGGAACGGCGTCCTCACCGAGTTGGCTCATGTGCGCGTGCAGGGCTCTCCCCGCGGCGAGGTGTGGGTCTTCACGGGCATCGCCATCGCGGTGTGCGCGTTGGGGATTGCGGTGTGGGCTTGGAAAGTCTGGCGAGCTGCGGCAGGCGAGGAGACGAGCGAAGCGGGGGATACGGTTCAGGTGGCGACGGTGCACGAGCGCCTGCGAGACAACCTGCGCTTCGTTCCGACGGATCATCCGGTTCGCTTGCGATACCAGCGCTGGCTCCTCGCCATGCATCGGCGCGGGTTGACTATCCAGCATGCGGAGACGGCGAGGCAGTTCGCGGAGCGCGCAGAAGAGGGAGGCATGGATGCGCAGGGGCTCACGGAACAGTATGAGCGCGTGAGGTACGCAAAGGACGACGGGTGAGGGAGAGATGAATATGCTCGCGAAGACGTCTATTCAACCACCGTATTATGCGGTCATCTTTACTTCGGTCCGTACCGAAGGCGACGGCGGTTATGGTGAAATGGCAGAGAGAATGGCGAAACTCGTCGCGGACCAACCTGGATTTCTGGGAATGGACTCGGCGCGTGCGGGTATTGGGATCACCGTGTGCTATTGGGACTCGCTCGAATCGATTCAGCGATGGAAGGAAATCGAAGAGCACCGTGTTGCGCAGACACTGGGACAGCGTGAATGGTACAAGTCCTATCGTGTGCGGATTTGCAAAGTCGAGATGGAATATGGTTGGGACTTTGCCGCTCCATGACGATTTTCGTCCGATAAGCGTGGACGTTTTCGGTTGTGCGACGACGACAGTCTCTTGCACTAAACCATACGCGATTTGGGGTGTCTACCCATGTCATCTGCATCCGTCATATTGAGAGATGGGGAATTGGTCATTTGTCCGACTGAAGAACGAGACTGTTAGAGACTGTGGCAGTTGATTCATGGCGATCCCGATCCGGAGTGGATGCGATGGGATGCACCGTACGTTCCTCTGACACCTAGGTCGTTTCAAGCGTTCTGCCAGCACTGATGGCAGTGCCGGCAGGTGCATGAGCCCTTGCCCTCGTGCTGGATTGAAGTCGATGGCCTTGTCGTGGGAGACGTATCGTACGATTGGGAACACCGCCCTTCCAACTGGCTCGAAGTGGGGGTTGTCATTGATGATCCGGCCTATTGGTCGCGCGGAGTTGGCACAAGGGCGCTTACCCTGTGGGTGGATTATCTATTTCGGGCCATCCCAGACATTCCCCGCGTGGGGTTGAGTCCGCACGAAAGTGATCAGAGAACCGGCCCCTGCATGCGCGCGAAAAGGCGCGTTGACGTTGAGCTGACTCCATCCCTCCCATCGGTGATGATCCTCTCCACTCTTCTTGCAACACACCCATGCGGATGGAATCATAATAAGCCCCTTCAACGCGGCAACATTTGCGCATGCGCCCTTCCATTTGTATCCCAAGTTTTTCTGCACAACGGACCATTCGTTCATTGCCCGACCACGTCTCGCCACATGGCGACTCCTGTGCCACCTCTTCCGCTACGACCAAAGGGTCGTGTTGCGCACATTCTGGATCCAGGAGTCGCAGGCGAGCACAAAGCCGAGGGCTATACTGATGGGGGCCGTAAAGAACACCCAGACAGGCATTCGCAGGTATCTTCGGGCACAGGCCCCTACTGCGAGCAGTGTGGGCCACTGCGCGAGGGCGGCGAGATCGACGTGTCCGAGGCAGGCTTCCACGAGGCCGCACATGGGTAGCCATGTGAACGCATACGTGAGCCACGCCCAGACGAGCCACGACAGAAGGGGATGCCCGACGGTGTAGCACCAGTTTTTCTGGAAGCCGCGCCACGCCTGGGACCAGCACGTGTACATGGTGCAGGAGGCGACGTCGGCCCCATCGAGGAGAGTTCCCTTCATGCCCATTCTGGCCGCTTTCCGCGCGAGTGCGAGATCTTCCGCGATGGCGCTGCGCACGGCCGCGTGGCCGCCGAGGGTGTAATAGGCCGAGCGCCGAAAGGCGAGTACCTGGCCGATGGCCATCGGGAAGGCTCTCCGGCGCCACCGGGCGAGAAACAGGGGCACGTGGCCCACCAGACTCCAAGGGAGCAAATACACGAGCAAAGAGGACGGGCCGTGGGCCTCTTGGCGCGGGAGGGCGGAAAGGAGATGAAGATCGCCCGCGAGCATGGCGGATCGAATGCTCTCGATGGCGCCCACTTCGAGATGGGTGTCCGCGTCGACGAAGATCAGGATGTCCGCATCGCCGGCGTGATCGGCCAATTGCGCGCATGCCCAATTCTTCCCGCGCCACCCTCGCTGCCTTGGCGCTCCACGCAGAACCGTCAGGCGCCCATTCGCTTCGGCCTTCGTTTCCTGCAACACGCGCCAGGTGTCGTCCGCAGATTCATCGTCCAGCACGAAGACATCGACGCAGTCCCCCGCTGTCGCACAGAGGGCCTGAAGGCAACGCCGAATCTGATGGGCTTCGTTCCGCGCCGGAACCAGCGCGGCGACGGGCGCACGCTGGGTGGTTTCCGCCCGGAGCGCGCCGGCATCCCTGCCCTGCTTCAACCGGGGCCACAGCAGGCGGTTCAAGAGCGCCATGAGGCAGATTAGGCCATCGTAGCCGAGCAACAGCCCGTGCATGTCCTCACACCTTCCGCCGCCTAACCTCTCGAATTCGGTACCCCCACCACACCAGGGGGGCCGTCAACAGCCAGAACAAGTTCGCCGGCCAGACGGCATGAACCCGCCACGCGGGCCAAAGCACCTCCGGCGATGCCTGAATGCCGATGAACAAGAGCGCCGCGCCCACGGCCACGGTGCTTGGGCGATCCAGCCGCCGGATGGCGAGGCCGCACGCAAATCCGCAACCGAGAAGAACGGCGGCCAGCGGGCCGAGAAAGCCAGCGACCGATCCGACCCAACTCGCGAGGCCGATGCCCCCGCGGCCGCGCAGGAAAGGGCTCAGGCGGTGGCCGTACACCGGAAGCGCGGCGGCCACTGCGGCGAGGGGCCACGTCGTCGCGAGGTGGCGCAGCGCGAGGTAGCCTGGCACAAAGCCCTTGCCGACGTCCAACACGAGCACGGCTGCGCCAATCCAGAAACCGGCGGCGCGAAACGCGTTGGCGGCGCCCGGATTTCCATCTCCGACACGCCGGGCATCCCGACCGCCTGCGCGCGTGAGCCAGACGGCAAACGGGCATGCTCCGAGCAAGAACGCGGCTGCGAGCCCAAGCGGCCACCCCACCCATGCCCTCATGTGCCGACCTCCCTGCTTCGTTCTGGCGGGCGGCGCAGCCACCGCTCGGCCCTTCTCGACGCGATCACGGCGAGCGACATCGCGATCATCAGGCTGGATCCTAGGAAGAAGAGAATTTCTTCGATGGGGACGTCGCCCAGTCGTAGGTCCGTGATGTTCCTGGGTCGAAAAAACCAAATGCCGCCATGAATGGCGATGCCGTCGCAGATGGACAGGTAGGCTGCCGGCGCCAGCGTCGCGAAGGCCACGGGCCGTGCCTGCCGAGCGATGCCGTCGGCCCCGTACGAGACCTGTATGGCCAGGGGAAGCAGGACCCACGGTAAAAGCATCGCCAGATACGTGAGGTGCGAAACGCGATGCGCCAGGGCGTACGCGGCCCAGAGCGCGGCGAAGACCCAGACGGCCCACATCGCGGCGAAAGGCAGGCGGCGCCTTGCGCATCCGGGAGCTGGTACCACCCGCGGCGCATGGGGGCGGCGGACCGTCGCCAGGTCAAAGCACTGGGCGACGAGCGCGGACTGCAGCAGATAGAACAGGATCTCTTCCCACGGCACGCCGTCGAGCGTCAGCCCCCACACGCGCTGCCTGGCGTATCCCCACACCCCGAGGCGGATGAGCGCGCTGTCCCAGGGCGTGGTGTAGAGGAGAATGACCGCAGCCAAGAGGCCGAAATATCCCGTCATGCGCGCTGGGGACTGGCGCGCGACGCTCGCGACCCAACCTTCACGCCCAGCGCGGCGCAGTGCAGCGCGCGCCACCCACAGGGCGGCGTTGGCAGTGACGATGAAACGAAGAAGAAAGCCGAAATACGTCATCGGTGCCTCACCGCGATCACGGTCGGACGGTGTTCCAGCGCGGCGCGCATGGCGATGCGCGGCGGGCGGGACACGGGGTGAAGGCTCGCGCGCTGCAAGAGGCGCGCCAAGAGCCACTTGACCTCTAAGCGCGCGAAGGTGGCCCCGGGGCAATAGCGCGGACCGGCTCCAAACGGCAGATAGGCGTAGGCGCCCGGGGTCACGCCGCGCTGCCACCTGTCGGGATTGAAGGTGTCCGCCTCCGGCCAGATGCCCTGATGGCGATGGAGCAGAAAGTAGCTCACCATGACGCGATGGCCTGACCCTAGCTCGGCGCGCAAGCCGGAATGGATGGGGGGATACAGGCGAAGCGCCTCCCTCACCACCGCATCGAGCAGAGGCAGGGCATCCAGCGCGCGGATGTCCGGTTGCGTCCGTCCCGCGAGACCCTCGATCTCCTCCCGCAGCGCGTCCTGCAGCTCGGGGCGGTGCGCGAGCAGGATGACGAGCGAACAGAGGAGCGATGTGGCCGTGTCGTGTCCGGCCACAAGCAGCGTCATGAGTTGATCCACGGCAAACGGCATCTCGTCGCGTCCGCAAGCCCGCGCGAGCGCGTGAATCGGCGCGCCGCCGGCAGACGTGAGCGCCCGCTGGTAGAGGACGACGAGTCGGCGGCGCATCCGATCGGACGCCGCGGGCAACTTGGGCGCTCGGCCGTGCAAGAGCCATAACCCCGGGCCGATATGGTGGACGAGATCCGTCAGATCGCGCAGATAGGTGCGCTCCTCCTCGGCGGTCAGGTCGTGATCGAAATACACCGCCTCCAGCGCGCGCCAGGTCATGCGTCTGGGCGCGTCTGGGAGGGGCAGGGCGCCGCGGCGCAGGGCGCGGTGAAGGGCCTCGTCCAGCGCAGGCAGGGCTGCACGAAGGCGTTCTTCCAGTTCGTTTCGCCGGCTCGATTGGACGATCACGTCCTTCACCGCGGCGTGCCGTTCGCCGTCCATCACCAGCAGTCCTTGGCCGAACAGGGCGGTGACGGGATCGCCCTCCAGCCGCGAGGCGTACCTGTCCGCCTGTTCATACAGCACGCGCTTGACGGACGCCGGGCCGGCCGCCACACGCATGCGCAACCCGAAAGCCTGGAGTTCGAATTCGTCCTGCGCAAAGGCCCGATGCAGCGCGAGCAGCCCCATGAGGGGACTGCCTGGGCGATGCAGGATGCTTTGCAGGGCGTTCCAGCCGTCCCGCGCGCGGAGATGGCGCGTCGACGGCAGATGTTGCGGGGGTTGTTCAGGGAGTTGTTCACGCACGCCGGTCCACCTCCTCCATGTCGCGCACGACGATCTTTTCCGCGATTTTGGCCGACAAAAGCACCCCGGGGATGCCCGCGCCTGGGTGCGTGCCGGCGCCGACGAGGTACAGCCCGCGGATGAAGGGGCTTTTGTTGTGCGGGCGAAACCATGCCGACTGCATCAGGCGCGGCTCAAGTGAGAAGCCCGTGCCGAGATAGGTGCCGAGATCGTGCGCGAAGTAGAACGGGTCAATCCGGTGCCGCACCTCAATGAACCGCCGGAATCCGGGCCAGAACCGCGCTTCGATGAGCGACAGCACGCGTTCTTCCAGTCGCTGCAACTCGTCGTCCCACGAGATGGTGGAGGCGAGGTTGGGCACGGGCACGAGCACGTACAGGGCCTGTTTGCCCGGGGGCGCCGCGGACGGATCTGTCCGCGAGGGCACGTGCAGGTAGAGCGAGAAGTCGTCCGCGATGACCTTGCGCTCGAAGATGTCGCGGATGAGATCCTCGTACCGTGGACCGAAGACAATGTTGTGATGCGCGAGCGCGTCGGGAACCTGGTCCGTGGCAAGCCCGTAGTACCAGACGGCAAGCGACATGCTGTAGTGCGATCTCGTCAGGTGGCGCCTCACCCGCGGTGGCGTCTGCTCCACGAGTTTGAGGTACGTCGTTGCCGCATCCGCGTTTGACACGACGGCGTCCGCGGGGATGCGCTCTCCCGCAGCCACCACGCCTGCGGCTCGGCCGCCGGAGACGAGGATGCGATCCACGGGTGTGCCGAGGTGCAGCCTGCCGCCGAGATCGCCAAACAGCGCCGCGAGCGCGTCCACGAGGGAGCGCATGCCGCCTCGGGGGTACCAGACGCCCCAGCGCTGCTCGATGAGGTGGATCATGGCGTAGATGGCCGACGCCTTGAGCGGATTGCCCCCGATGAAGAGCGGATGGAACGTGAAGCACTGGAGCAGAAAAGGGTGCTGGATGTACCGACCGACGAAGCGGTAAACGGACTCGTACGCGCGAAGCTTCGCGAGATCCGGGGCGACGCGCGCCATGTCCGAAAGGCGCAGAAACGGTTCGGCGCCGAGTTCGATAAAGCCCTTCTGCAGCAGGGGTTCGGCGGCGCGAAGAAAGGCCAGATAGCCGTCCGCATCCGGTGGATGGATGGCCTCCACCTGCGGCAGGACATGGGCGGGATCGCCATTGTAGCTGAGGGTGTTGCCGCGTGCGTCGAAGAGCTTGTAGAACGGATCCACGGGAAGAAGCTCGACGGCGCGATCCAAGCGCTTTCCAGTGAGTTGAAACAACTCCTCCAACAGGAAGGGCGCGGTCACGACGGTGGGGCCGCCGTCAAAGGCGTAATCCCCGACGTGAAACGTGCGCGCCCTGCCGCCGGGCTCGGGCAGGCGTTCAAACAAGTCCACCTGAAACCCGCGCGCCTGGAGTCGGACGGCAGCCGCCAGGCCGCCGAAACCCGAGCCGATGACCACGATGCGCTTCTGCCTCATGGGGCACCTCCTTGTCGCGAATGCGGGGTGGGGTTGGACGGATCGGTGGCGCGCGCCTTGGACCCGAACCCCCACCCGAAGGCTGCGGGCAACCCTTGGGCGCAGGCGAGCCACAGCTTTTCGGCGAGCGGGACGTGGGCGCGGCGGGTGAAGACATCGCCACCGTGGCGCTCGATGTCCCGCAGGATGGCACGGTACCACACGGCCGCAAGCGCCACGGGGAGGCGGCCGGCCGGCGCGAGGTGAGAAACGCCTGGGAGGGCGTAGTCGTACAAGTCGCGAGCGAGCGCGATGTAGTGCCGCAGGAGCCGCTGCCATCCCTCGTGCAGGTGGCCGTCCGCCAGGTGTTGGGCCGTGACGCCGAAACGCTGCAGGTCCTCCACCGGGAGATACACCCGCCCTCGGGCCAAATCCTCGGCCACGTCCCGCAGGATGTTGGTCAGCTGCATGCCGATGCCAAGCGCGATGGCGCGCGCGAACGTGTCCGCGCGCGGACGCGTGCGGCGGTCGCCGAGCATGACAGTCGTGACCAGCCCCACCGTGGACGCCACCCCGTACGCGTACGCGAGGAGATCCTCAAACGTCGGGAGGATGGAACGGCGGACGTCGTCGAGCAGGGCCCGCACGAGCACCTCGCTCCATCGCCGCGGAATGGCGAGCGCGTCGCTCACGGCCAGCCAGCCGCCCAGGATCTGGTCCGGCGCAGGCGCTTGGCCGCGGATGGCCGAAAGATACGCCTGCAGCCGTTCCGCGCCGTGTGCGCCGTCCACGCCGATCTCGTCCGCGAAGTCGTCGGCGGATCGGCAAAACGCGTAGAAGGCTTCCACGGCCTGGCGGGTGCGCGGGGGCAGGCACCGCGCGGCGAGGCTGAACGTCTTGCTGTGGTGGCGGATGATGTGGCCGACGGGAGGCAGGGCGGGCAGGCGAATGCCTTGTGCCGCGCGCGGCTCGGGCAGTTCCTCGGCGGCGCGGCGTCCCTCCTCAGTCACGAAGCGAAGCACGCGTTCATCCATCGGGGTTCACCTCTGCCGCTCGACGAGCCGGTGAATGGTGGCCAACATCTCGGGTCTCCAAGCTTCCAGAAACGGCGCGCGTTCCATGCAGCTTCGGAGTTCCGCGCGGAATCGCTCTTCGATGGCGATGGCCTCGCGCAGGATGGAATCGGAGAGGAGCCGCGCGCGCAGGTGCGGCAGCACGCCTTGATGATCGTCCCGCAGGCGATGCCACATCTCGGCAAATTCGCGATCGCGATGGAGCCCGAGCACGACGGGCAGCGTCTTCTTGCGGCGCAGCGCGTCCTGCGCGGTCGGTTTGCCGAGCTCCTCGGGGCTGCCGAACAAGTCATGGAAGTCATCGAGAATCTGAAAAAGCACGCCGAGTTTGCGCCCGGCTGCGCGAAGGTCGTCCCGCACCTCCGGGGAGTGGCCGGCGAGAATGCCCGCCACCTCGAGCGCCGCGCTGAACAGGGCGCCCGTCTTCAGCTCGGCCATGGCGAGGTACTGGTCGATGGAGACGTTTTCAACGTGTTCGAAGGCGAGATCGAGCTCCTGTCCCGCGGCCAGCGCCACGCAGGCGTTCGTCACAGCCTGGTAGGTGTCGATCACGGCCCGCGGTTCGAAATGGTGGGCGAGATCGGCAAGCGTGCGGAAGGCGAGCGCAAACAGCGCGTCCCCGGCGTTCAGCGCGCGGTCCACCCCCACACGGCCCAGAGGCTCGCACGACCGCGCCGAAGCGGCGACTGGTCTTCAATATCGTCGTGGATGAGCGAAAATCCGTGCACGTATTCGATGGCGACAGCGGCGGGCAGCGCCGCCCGCCAGTCTCCTCCGAGCGCCGCGTGCGCCGTGAGGAGAAGGAGCGGGCGAATTCGCTTGCTGTGCCCGATCGGCCGAGCCGCCGGCGCAACGTGGATCCCGAGGTGGTAGCGGATCATGTCGCCCATGTCGCCCTGCAGGCTGGCGAGGGCCGCGGCGGCCTGGCCAAGCTGTTCCTCGATGGCCGCAAGCATCTGCTGCGCTGTGGTGGTCATGAGCATGGCGATCCCCCCATGTTGCGACACCTCGCGTCAGTCGGCGAGCCGGATGAGGCGGAGCACTTCGTCGCGCTCGCGCGGGTCTTCCGCGTACCGTCCGCGGGTGGCGACGGTGGTCGTGCGGCTGCCCGGTTTGCGGATGCCGCGCATGCTCATGCATAGGTGTTCGGCGTCCACCAGCACCAACACGCCCTCGGCCTCGAGCGCCTCCGCCAGCGCGTCGGCAATCTCATTCGTCATGCGCTCCTGCACCTGCGGCTTCTTCGCCACCGTGTCGACGAGCCGCGCCAGTTTGGACAGGCCCGTCACGACGTGATGGTGCGGGAGGTACGCGACGTGCGCGACGCCGAAGAACGGGAGCAGATGGTGTTCGCACATCGAATAGAAGGGAATGTCCCGGACGATCACGACTTCCTTATGTTCCACATGAAACCGGGCGGACAGTTCCTCCTTTGGATCGCGATGCAGCCCGGAGAACATCTCCTGATACATCCGGGCGACACGCGCGGGCGTGTCCGCCAGGCCCTCGCGATCCGGCTCTTCGCCAATCGCCTCGAGCATCATCCGCACAGCTTGTTCAATGCGCGCCGTGTCGACGGCCCGCATGGGTTGCGGCAGTTGAATCGGTTTGGCATTCGCGTGAAACGTCGCCATAAGTCTCCTCCTCGCCAGGTGAAATCGGGTCGTTATGTCAGCGCACCGCGCAACCTTGCCTCGTCAGCGCTTCGCGCTCGCCTCGACGGATCTGTGCATGTTGTACGTTGATTGCCCCACGCGCGGATCAATGGCGCGCGCCGCAAAAAAGCCGCTCAGGGCCGCGGAAAGCATACCCGGGCCCGGAAACACTGTGTCACCGGCCAAATACCAGTGCGGCCACGCGGTACGTGGACCCTGAGGGCGGCGGATGGCATGGGCCACCGTGAGTGGGATGCCGCCTACCCAAGCCTTGTTGAGGTAGCGCGCGTACGTGACGGGCGTGCCCATGGAATACGAGATCAGATGCTCGGCAAAGCGCGGAAGGTAAGCGTCCAACCGCTCCAACACCTTGTGCAAAACCTGCTGCTTCCGCTCGCGATACGCCGATTTCGAAAGCGCGAGCCACGCACGAGCGTCCGTGTGCGCGCTGATGGTGACCAAGGTCGCCTCCGCGCCGCCCTCCGCTGCCTGAACCCCGAGGGCGGGCTGCGCCGGATGGAACGTGACGTAGAGCGGGCCGCAAGGCTCGCCGAGCGACGCGTCCATCGCGGTATCGTCCGCGAGTTGCACAGCAAAGGGCGCGCGCGAGTCAGGGCGAGACCATCCTTGCTCCACGCCCGGCTCGCGCATCCAGGCGTCGATGCGAATCGCCCCCCACTGCGGTGCGCGATCGTTGGTGCTGGCCGGATCGCCGCTCACAGGTTCGTCCGCGTGCGGTGTCACGCGGGTTCCTGTGGCGTTGATCACGGCATCGACACACAGCTCGTGTCCGCGATTCGTCTTCAGGTGCCATGGCGTCGAGCCAGGGCGGCGGGTGGCGTCCGTGACCGTGTTGGAGAAGAGCAGATGGACGCCCGCTTCACGGGCGCGATCCGCCATGGCCGCGGCGAGCGCCGGCACGCCGCCTTCCGGGATCCACACGCCGTATCGGTAGATCTCGAGGGCGAGGCAGGAGGGAAGCCAAGCCGCCTCGTCGCTCGTGGTCTGAACCGCATCCAAAAGCTGCGCGTCAATGAAGCGGCGAAAGGGGCCATAGTCGTCGAGGCGGAACTCGCGCAGCACATCCAGAACTGTGGCTCGCGAGCGCTTGAGCCCCGCCGACAGCAGAGCGCGGTGCGCAGCTGCGACAGCCAGCGCGCGCAGAAAGTCCTCTCGCGTTTGAATCGGGAGAGGTGTGCGCGTTTTCGCGAAGGCGTACGCCGCCCGCGCCGTCTCTTCTACGGCGCGCCAGAAGCGAAGGACCTCAAAGGTGCGCTCTGGGAACGACGTGCGGAGCGCCGCCAGCCACTCGTCTCTCGGCACAAGGATGGGCACCTGCCGATCCGGCAAGCGGACGTCCATCACGTGGTGCAGGGGACGGAGCGGGACGTGAACGCCCACCTCTTGGAGCATGGAGGCCAGCAGACCTCCGGGTTCAAGCCCGAACGTCAAGGTGGCGCCCGTCGGATACGTCCGGCCACGGCTTCGGTAAAAGCCCGCCGTTCCACCCGGGTATTTCGCTCGTTCGAGGAGGAAGACTTCGTAGCCCTGCTGAAGGAGATAAAGGGACGCAGTCAGTCCCCCCATCCCTGCGCCTATCACGGCGACGGATCGAATCGGACGAGGGCGCATCATCAACCCTCCCGTCGCGAAAAGCGCAGGCTGGGACAAGGGGCCTTCGTATGGAGGATGGGTTGCCGGTCTTGCATGCGCGTTCCACCTTCACGTGAGCACCCTGCCAGTGCTCGGGGAACGGAGCATGGGGCTCCGGCCAGTGGGAGAGGAACATGTTACCTGCCGTCTGTAGATTCGCACAGTCGTGCGGGAAAGTCAAGTACAATTTGATGGGGGACAAAGCGCCAACGAGTGCGTGATGAAGCCTGTTCGATGCCATGGGGCCGGACTGACTGGGAGGGAGAAGTGGCAGGATTCGCGTTGACGCGTCATCCTGCCGAATCGAGGCGTGGAACATGGCGAAATGGACGAACAGACCCAGGCGCTAGAACAACAGAGTCGCCAGAAGGTAACCAACGATCACGTTGCTATCAGATTTCAATGATCTTCTACAAGATCGCCCAAGCGAATGTTTGGTGATAACGCGACAAGGCCCTGCCATCGACCGCAGGGCCTTTCACCTCTGGATCTTAAGCT
>Ga0167615_1000285_pt1 | contig 16256 bp, 21 predicted proteins | sample BED_Mat_host_9_1_FD_111800 | JGI IMG/M metagenome (GOLD analysis project Ga0167615, IMG submission 111800) | Extremophilic microbial mat communities from Yellowstone National Park, USA - BED_Mat_host_9_15 (v2) (version 2) | ecosystem: Environmental > Aquatic > Thermal springs > Hot (42-90C) >... | reverse complement strand
CGTGAGACGCCGAGCTTCTTCCTGCCGCATCACAAGATACTCCTTGCTCATACATGACATTTTCACGGACGAATCTCACGGTGACAATATCACTGACGCTCAACAGCTCTCGGATTCGGGTGTTGTGGGCGCTTCGAAGTTGTGATACACTGCATGGAGTGCATCACTGTAACCGCATGCCGCCGGCTCTCAAAGGTTGCCTGCAGGGCAGCCTGCCGAAGCAGCGAGTCTGAGTGAAGGAGCGTTGTCGGATGTATGCAATCGTAGAAACTGGCGGGAAGCAGTACAAGGTGAGCCAGGGCGACACCCTGATCGTTGAGAAACTGGACGGTGAGATTGGATCGGAAGTCGTCTTGGACAAGGTCCTTCTCGTTCAGAACGAAGGCCAGGTTCAGGTGGGCTCGCCGTATCTTCAAGGCGCGAAAGTCGTCGCCAAGGTGGTTGAACACGGCCGAGGCAAAAAGATCGTCGTGTTCAAGTACAAGCCGAAGAAGAACCACCATAAGAAGCAAGGGCATCGTCAGCCGTACACGAAGCTTACGGTGGAGTCCATTCAGCTCGCATGATTGAGCTGGAAGTCCTCTTGCGCCATGAGGGGCTCTTGGGCTTTCGCGTTCGTGGGCACGCGGGTTATGCGGATCCCGGAAACGACATCGTCTGCGCCGCCGTCAGCGTGTTAGTGTACAATTTCATTAACTCGGCGGAGCGGTTTGCGGACACCCCGCTCGAGGTTCGGGACCGGGGCGATGAATTGTCCTGTCGTTTTCCCCCATCGCTCAACCCACGCGCGAAGCTGTTGTTCGACAGTATGGTGTTTGGCATCGAACAGGTGGCGGAACAGTACCCGGATCATGTGCGCATTCGGCACGTTCGTGCGCGCTGACCGGCATCTCCCGTCCGCTCCGCATGCGATAGAAGGACGACGGAAAGGATGATCCATGATGTTGCAACTGAATTTGCAACGCTTTGCGCACAAGAAGGGCGCTTCCTCCACGCGGAACGGCCGCGACAGCATCTCGAAGCGACTGGGTGTCAAAGAGCCGGACGGCAAGGTCGTGCATGCCGGCAGCATCCTCGTTCGGCAGCGGGGCACCAAGATTCACCCTGGCCGCAACGTCGGTATTGGAAAGGACGACACGCTGTTCGCAAAGATCACGGGCCAAGTGCGCTTCGAGCGCTTTGGCAAGGGAAAGAAGCGCGTCAGCGTGTATCCCGTCGCGAGCGAGGCGGAAGTCGTCGGCAAGTGACGAAAGTCTGCGGCGAGGCAGTCTGTGCGCAACAGCGCTTCAGATTGCCTCTTTTCTGTTTGAAGGAGGGAGGTCCGTGCCTCACGGCTTGGAGCACGGGACCGTTCTCGAGGCGTTTCGCCGTCATCGCCATGACGTCCTGAATCACCTGCAGATCATCCGAGCCCTCATTCAAATGAATCGGAGCGAACGCGCGATGGCGGCCATCGATCGGCTTGCCGAATGGCTGCAGTCGCTCGGCCGGGTGCAGCAGGCGGTTTTCTCCAGCGCGGAGCCTGTCGTGTGGGTGTTGGCGGGCTGCCCTCATGTCGTCGTAGCGGATATCGTGGTGGAGCAGGCGCCTGAAGGCGATGCGGTTGAGCAATGGGTGGCCTTCTTGACTGAACTCGAGGCGCGGCTCGCCGCTGAGGGGCGGTCCCTAAGGGTTAAGCTCAGGATTGGCGCCAAGACGCTCCGGGTGGAGTGGGACGCTCCCGAGCTGGAGATGGCGGACTGGCGAGATCGTTATCCACACGTTGACTTTGCGAGGGGGTGACGGCGTGTTCGTCGACCACGCGGTGATTTACGTGAAAGGCGGCAACGGTGGCAACGGCATTGTGTCGTGGCGCCGCGAGAAGTATGTGCCGCGAGGTGGCCCCGCCGGGGGCGACGGTGGCCGCGGTGGCGATGTGGTCCTCGTGGTGGACGAGGGGCTCCGCACGCTCGTCGACTTCCGGTATCAGCGCCACTTCAAGGCCAAATCCGGCGAACCAGGGGGGCCAGCCAAGCGACACGGGGCGGACGGCGAGGATCTCGTGATCAAGGTTCCTCCTGGGACCCTCGTGCGCGATCGGAACACGGGAGAATTTCTGGGAGACCTCGTACAGCCAGGAGACCGGCTCGTGGTGGCGAGAGGCGGCCGCGGGGGGCGCGGAAACGCGCACTTTGCGAATTCCATTCGCAAGGCGCCTGAAATCGCCGAGAAGGGGGAGCCCGGAGAGGAGCGCGTGATTGAGCTCGAACTTCGGGTGTTGGCGGACGTCGGCCTCGTGGGCTATCCGTCGGTGGGGAAATCCACCTTGCTTCGCGCCATGACACGCGCCGAGCCCAAGGTGGGGGCATACCCCTTTACCACGCTGCACCCCGAGCTCGGCGTGGTCGAACTCTCGGACGGGCGTTCGTTCGTCATGGCCGATTTGCCGGGGCTGATCGAGGGCGCTCACGAGGGCCGCGGGCTCGGACACCAGTTTCTGCGTCACATTGAGCGGACCAAGGTGCTGGTTCACGTCATCGATATGGCGGCTGTCGACGGGCGCGATCCCGTCGCAGACTACCGCGTGATCGAAGACGAGCTCGCTCAATACAGTGCCGAACTTGTCAACAGGCCTCGCGTCGTCGCGGCCAACAAGATGGACCTGCCTCAGGCCATGGAGCACCTGGCGCGCTTTCGCTCCGCCTATCCGGAGCTTGAGATCTTTCCCATCTCCGGCGTGACGCACGAAGGGCTTCGGCCGTTCGCTGAGCGGCTCTATGAACTGGTGCAAACAACCCCGGTGCCTCACTCGGCGAACGTCGCGCCAGCGGACGAATTGGCGCACAGAGTTTATCGCCTGGCTGAAGAGGTTCCCCTCACGATTCGGAAAGAGGACGGCGTCTTTGTGGTCGAGCACCCGGAGATCGAAAAGCTCGTCCAGATGACCAACTTCGATCAGTACGACGCTGTGAAGCGATTCCAGCGCATCATGCAAATGCGCGGCGTGGACGACGCCCTGCGCGCTCATGGCGCGAAGGACGGCGACGTCATCCGCATTGGGGATATGGTGTTCGACTTTGTGGATTGAGGTTCCACCGTCGTTTCCCGAAGCACTGAGGCCGGCTTTGGAGGCGCAGGTTCGGCAATCACTGCCTCTGGAATGTGCCGGACTCCTTGTGATCCGCGGCGGGCGGACGTGGGCCATGGCGCTGCCCACCACGGCGAGCGCCATGGGATTCGCGGTCCATCCCCGCCTCTGGGTCGAGACCTTGACCATCCTGGAGCATCGGGGTATCGAGATTTGGGCCACCTATCACAGTCATCCGGGAGGGCGATTGCGGCCAAGTCGTCGCGATCACGCCCTTCATTGGACCTCCAAACGTCTCCTTCTGCTCGCGCCGTCCGGCCTACACGTCGCCATTGCCCAGTACGAATGGACGGCGTCTTCCGACAATCAGTGTTGATCATCCCTGTCTGTTTTACAAAATCATCAGAAAGATAACTTCCAGAAAACAGGATATCACGCTCGCTTCGCGAATTCTTGCAGCGAAGGGAGCGTGATAGGCATGGATCGATTCGCGGCGGTTCAGGTCGTCGACGCGCTGCTCTGCGCAGCGATTCGCGCCGGTGCGAGCGATGTCCACCTGTATTTGGTCAACGGACACTTGGAAGTCTCGTTTCGCGTCGGAGGCAAAATGGTTCCGTTCATGAGTGGCATCGCCTATTCCGAGGAGACGGTTCGGCGCCTTAAGGCGTTGGGACGCATGGATGTCACGGTCCGGCACCTGCCACAGGAAGGCAGCTTTCAGTGGATGGCAGACGGGAAAGTCGCCCACATTCGCGCCTCATCCGTCCCGATCTTTGGCGGCGAGTCTGTCGTCTTGCGCCTGTTTCATGCGGGGCTTTCAGGGCACCCCCTCCAAGATCTTGGCCTCTCTCACGAGTCGCTGTCTCGCGTCTTGGGCTGGTTGCAGCGCGATAGCGGCTTGATCGCGCTGGCGGGGCGCACGGGCGCCGGAAAAACCACGATGGCGTACGCGATGTTGGAACACTTGCTCAGTCAGAGCCGGACCGTGTTGACGCTCGAGGATCCTGTAGAGGTCCGCGTCCCTGGATGCCGCCAGATAGAAATTCAGGAAAAGCAAGGCCTCACGTTTGATGTGGCGCTCCGCGCGATGGTCAGGCAGGACCCCGATGCCATCTTCATCGGGGAGGTGCGAGACGAGGTCTCGGCGGCGGCCGCATGTCGCGCCGCGATGACAGGGAGGCTGGTGATTGTGACGGTTCACGCGCGCAGGCCGATGGGCGTCACGTCGCGCTTTCTCGACTTCGGGGTTCCTGCGTCCGTCTTGGAAGAGGTGCTAAGCGGGGTCGTGTTTGTCGAGTCCGCAGTTCATGGCGGCCGAACTTATCGCGCCTTAGGTGTCGAACGGTTATTCCCCCATGAAGACCGGGCGCACAGAGTCTCCGGACGAATTACGCGATCGTCGAGGGTGGGGAAGGGCTTTGCGTCGGCGCATTAGGATGATCCGCCGTCGTGTGCTGACGCGTCTGGCTCGCATGCCTCGCATCGAGCGCGAGACGGCGTTGTGGTTGATGGCGTTTTCGCGAATGCTGCAGTCGGGCGTCGATGTCCGTTTGGCCGCTGCCACACTGCGTTCGAGTGGCGGGTACGTCGGCGCAGCTCTATGCGAAGCGGTACTCCAACAGGTGGAGCGGGGTCAGCCTTTGGTGGACGCGTTCTCCGATTGGCTTCGAGAGATGGACTGGATGAGTCTTGCGGCGGCCGAGCGAGCCGGGGCGTTTGCGGAGGGGATGGAGCGCGTTGCAGTGCGGACGATGGATCGCGTCCGATGGCGCCAGGCGCTCGTGAAGCAGTTGACCTATCCCTTCATCCTGTTGTGCGGCACATACGGGCTCTTTGGGTTCATGATCATCGCGGTCCTTCCAACGCTTCAGAAACTGGCATCTTTGACGCCGGGAGCTGCACGCCACCAAGGTGTGACGCCCGCGACCATCTCGATCGCGTGCTTGGTATTCGTCACCCTGGCGCTTCTATCCGTTCCCTTGGTCCACCTGGTCAAGCGCCGTTGGCCCTCCGCTCCCGTTCGTCCGCCGTTCGAGCGGCTCGTTCGCCGAATTCGCACCGAGCGACTCGCAGACCAACTTGCCTCGCAACTTGAGGCCGGAATCGGAGCGTGGGATGCCGTGGCGTGGGTGGCTGGCCGCCGTGGCGATTTCGGGCGTCACGTGAGGGAGGTCGACGAGCGACTTCGGCAAGGCACTTCCCTTAGAGAAGCGTTCGCGGCCATGGGGCAGATGCTCGATCCTCTCTTTCTCACACTTGTCGAAGTGGGCGAGGTGACGGGCGAGGTAGCGGACCGGCTGCGGGAAGGGCAGCGCATCATGCAGTGGGATATTGCACACCGCTTAGAGTCGCTTGCACAGGTGGCCGAGCCCGTCGCGGTGGGCTTGATGGGCCTTGTGGTCGGTGTCTTGGTGTATAGCCTGATGGTTCCTATGTACCAGGCCATTGCGCGCCTGTCGTGATGTCCTTGGAGGTGTGATGAGATGGATGGCACTCGGGGCATGGACGTTCGTCGCTCGCGGACGAGCATCACGGGGTTCAGCCTGATCGAGATCATGATCGCCGTCGTGATCATCGGCATTCTGGTGGTGATGATCACGCCACAGCTGTTGCGCGCGTCTGGACGAGCTCAAAATACGGCGTGCGCAGGCAATGTGCGGACCATCTCCGCAGCGTTGGCCGAATACCAGCTGATCCACGGGCAATTGCCCACTGGGAATACGGTGCAACAAATTCAGGCCCTCGTCTCCGACGGCCTGCTTTCGAACGATGCGCTCTCTGGCAATTACGTCATCCAGGATGCGGACGCGAACAACGTCACCGTGACGTGCCTGTCTCCCGGAGGGATGTAGGATGGAGCGCGTGCTGGCCCTCCGCTTTTCCACAGACGATCGCAGCGGATTCTCGTTGCTTGAGGTCATGATGGTCGTCTCCATTTCCACGATCTCCATCGCAATGCTCACGGGCTGCCTGGTCTCGTTGGAGAGGGGCATGGCGCTGAGAGCAACGGCTGTCACTCTGTTGGCCCAGATGCGGGCCATGCAAAATCTGGCTTCCACGAGCGATACCTTCACCATGGTGTGGCTCGATCCCTACGACACCGGCTATCGCCTTCTCCAAGGGACTCAGACGCTCGAGTCGGACGCGTTTGCGGTCGGCGTCAATTACGTCGACGGGTACCTTCAGTTGCCTGTCCACGTCATCTCGTACGACAATCTCGGCAACGCACAGGTGGCTGGCGTGATTCGGTTGACGGACGGGCAACGCGAAGACGATGTGCGCCTGTACATGGGTACGGGGTGGCAGACGGGAGGGTGGACTGCGTGACGCTGTGGGAAAACCTGTTTGCCGTGCTGATGCTGGCGATGCTGATTCCGGCCATCTGGATGTCCCAGACCCACGCTTACCTCGTTTTGGAGAAAGCCATTTCTCTCCAATCCATTGAAGCCGCGGAGATACGCGTCATGGAGGATGTGATGCATGGCGGTTCGGTTCCCCAGACCGTGCAGGAGGGCGGTCGCGTGTACACGGTCCACTGGACACAAGTGCCCGATTCGCAGGCTGCGGCATGCCAGGATCAGACGGTCACGCTGGATGCGGGCGGAGATCCCGTTCCCACCCTCGTCATCCCGACGTGCACCCAAGGGATTTTCGCTTCTTGAAACCATGGTATCACTCGCCGTGGCCTCCCTCGTCCTTCTCGCTTGTTCGATGACGGCCATCGCCGTTCTGAGAGGCGCGGACCGCGTCGACCAGGTGGCTGAAGATTGGGCGGTGTTGGACAGTGTGCGCCGGGTCACTTTGGAGGACGTTCATGCGGCCGTAGGCGCGAGTGCCCTGAGTGGAACCCTCATGCTTCGAGAGATGAGTGGAGCGATTTACACCTATTACCTGAATTCCAACCACCAGCTCGTCCGTGTAAAGGCAGGTGGTGGAACGGCCGTGATTGCGACCGGCGTCCGGGCCTTCTCGGCTTCGCAGAAGTCCGCTCCGTCGGGTTGGTTGCTCGCCATATCCGTTCAAACCGAGGATGGGGAGAGCCTGTCGTGGGACGTGGGAAACGCGGGGTGACCATCCACAATGTGCCGTCGCTATGGCTCGAATCAACCTTCCGGGTTCGTGTTGTGGTATGTGTTGGCTTGCACCGCAGGTCTCGCCCTCGTCGCCGCGGCGACGATGCTGACGGGTTCGCTCACGCTCCGCGCGGAAGCGAGGAACTTGCGTTTTGTCCAGTGTCGGGCGATTGCGTCCGCGGTGGCTCGCTCGGGTGAAGCCGTCTTAGCGCGAGGGGGACACTTGCCGGCACTATGGCAGGCTCGCGTGGCCGGCCATCCCGTGGTGCTGACAAGCTCAACCTCGGGCAGTCAAGTCATCGTTTCGATCCGAGTGACAGAGGGCACCGTGTCGGATACAATGTCCTTTGTGTACGACACGAGCGCGCGCGTCGTGGTATCGTGGCAAGACAATGGCCCTCGGTCATGATGGAGTGATGGAAACCTTGCGTGTGGCATTGGTGGGTTTTATGGGATGCGGCAAATCGACCGTGGGTCCTGTTCTTGCGCGCCGACTTGGGTTTGAATTTGTCGATCTCGACCTCGACATTCAGGAGACAGCTGGAAGGACGATTCCGGAAATCTTTGAGCAGGATGGGGAGCCTGCATTTCGCGCACTCGAGTCGGAGTGCTTGGCGCGATGCGCTCTCCGTTCTCGCTTGGTGGTGGCGCCAGGTGGGGGCGTCGTGATCGTGGAGCGCAACCGCCGACTTCTGCGCAGCCAATTCCACGTCGTCTATCTCCGCGCCAAGCCGACGACCCTCGCCGAGCGCCTTCGAGGGGAAGCCGACCACCGCCCGTTGTTGCGCGGACATCCGCTCGAAGACCGGATCACGCGCCTGCTCCGTGAACGTGGCGCGTTTTACGACGAAATCGCGTCGCAGATTGTGGATGTGGATGGAAAATCCCCTGAAGCGATCGCGGAGGAAATTTCGAGTGGCCTGAAATCGATCTAAAGGGGCGAAAGCCACGTGCGGCATATCGGAGACATCCTCCCGCATTCACACGTGTCGTCCGACCGCTACGATGCCTCGTATTTTCTCCGGGAGATCCCCGAACTCGAGGAGGCATCCGTCGACGACGAGACGATTCTGCGCCACCGTGCCTTGCTTTACGAGTATTTGCGGCAGAAACGCATCTGTGAGCAGTGCATGGGATATGAGCGCTGCGGCAAAGCGGGCGACATGCGCGGATTTGAGCAGGTCCTGGACGTGAACGCGCGAGGTCTCGCGACCCGCGTTCGCCGCTGCATGCCGTTCAAAGAGCATGTGGTCAAAGAACGCGTGCGCAGATATGCGCAGCTCGCGGGTGTGACGGAGATCGGCGACGAGTTTCGCTTCGAGAACTTTCCCGAGGAGCAGGCGAGAAAGTATCCCAAGGTGTTGAGATATGCGCAGGAATTCGCGCGCACGTGGAGCCCACAGGAGGCTCCGCGCGCTGGCTTGTACCTATTCGGCCCTCCGGGCGTCGGGAAGACGCACCTCATGTTCGCCGTGTTTCGCGAGCTGCAGCGGCGGGGCGTGCCGTCTTTGGTGGTTCGGTCGGATTCGCTCTTTGATCACATGCGGCACGTCATCGCGGCGGGTGACGATCTGGAGCCGTTTCTTGAGACGCTCTCCACGGTGCCGGTGCTCGGCATCGACGAATTCGCACAAGAGCGTGCGAACGAATTCAGCATGGAGAAACTGTTTCGGATCATTAACTACCGGTTCCACCACAAGCTGTCGACCTGGTTTACGAGCAACTTTAGTCCTCCCGATGCGTATCGGCGCGGAGTGGACGACCTTCTCGACACGGTCGCGCCACTCAGGTCCCGGGTGATGAGCATGTGCATTCTGGTGAAAATGGACGGCCCGGATGCGCGCCAGCGGAATCTCCGGACCTTGGTCTGACGTGTCAAAGGCGCGATGGCCCTGCCCGCTGAACGCAGAGGCCGACGAGAGCCACCTGATGAACGCGGCACTCGATTCGAGGGGCGCTTTTTTCAATCAGCGCAGCTTGCTTCCGGTCCCGCTCTTGCAGAGCCAGGGACCGCTCCTCATCCGTGAGTTCGTCCAGTAGGCTCTCATAGTAGGCGGACAACTGCGCGAGGTCGCCCTTAAGACGTGCCATCGCTTCTTGAGCCCAGGCATCGTCCTGCGCGGCGGCGTGATCGGCCAGCGCACGCTGGAGGTGCCTCCATGCTTCGTGAACCGTGTGGCGACTCTGTCGAAGAAGGTCGGGCGCAGGCACGCCGGAGAAGTCTCGGTGTTGAATTCGCTCGTAGAACCTATCCACGATTTGAAGGTTGTCCAGACACACGGCGTAGGAGAACCATTCCTCGCGGTTGAGGTCTGCCGTATAGGCAAAGACGCCGTTCACCATCATCCAAGGCACGATTTCGCGCTCCGCGTCACCTTCTCGCACACAGGCGATCCGGCCGCGCTGCGCGGCGCTCAGCAGAATCCGGTCGAACAGCGGGCTGCCGAAGTCGACAAGCTCGACGCGGCGTTTGACGCTCCATGAAAACGGCGCCGCAGGCTGTTCGGCGTTCAGCCGGGCCTCCTCTCGCGCGTGCGATTCGGCGTCAAACGCCAAGCGGAGGACGGTCGGTTCGACCGATTGATGGGTAGCCTCCACCCACATCCAGTAGAAGGGCCGCTCGATCAGCTCTTTGTCCACATCGGCGGGAAGCTCATACTCCCGGTACATGGGCCGCGCGAGGAGCGTACGAGCGCCCACGGAGGTGAAGTATCGGTCGCAGAAGGACAGCCGCTGTTCAGGCGTCCGCAGTGGCGCTTGCGTTTCGGGGCTCAACGGCGACTCGCACCTCCCTTTCGCACCACGAGATCTTCCACTTGCACAGCCTTGAGCTGGGCCAAGAACTCCTCATCGTCGCGGCTCGTCATGGCGGCTTCAAAGATGCGCTTCTCCCAAAGATCCAATCGCACATCGCTCACAAGTTCATCGAGTCGGCCGATCACGGCCTCAAACATGCGCACCTTCTCCTGCAAGACCTCCAGGATGTGTTCCTCGATGGTATCCTTTGTCACAAGGTGAACGACATGGCAAGCGTGCGTTTGGCCGAGCCGGTGAATGCGCCCGATGCGCTGTTCGAGCCGCATCGGATTCCATGGCAGGTCATAATTGATCATATGATGACAAAACTGAAGGTTGATTCCTTCTCCGCCGGATTCGGTGGCCACCAGCACGCGTATCTTTTTGGAGAACAGCTCCCGCATCCAGTCTTTCTTCCCTCGGCGGAAGCCCCCTCGAAATGGCACCGCGCTGATCCCGTGTTTCTTGAGCGTATACATCAAGAAATCTTGCGATGCTCTGTACTCGGTAAAGATAATGATTTTTTCCGGCGCATCCTCCAGGAGCTTGAGCACGGCCTCCACCTTTGCGTACGACGGGATGGAGGTCCCCTGCTCAATCAACGACTGCAGGCGCCTGGCGCGCTCGGGATCGCGCGCCTTCTTCAACATCTTCTCCAGCGAGAGAAGGGCCGCGTAGGCGGAACTGCAGATCTCGCGCTGAAGGGTGATGAGCGGGAGGATGGACGCGCGAGCCGCCCGCGAACGCTCAAACTCGCTCTTTAAAAACGACTGAACAGCTTCATAAAACGCGCGCTCCTCGGGCGTCAATGCGACGGGCATCACGCGCACGTAACGCTTCGGCAGCTCGAGCGCCCCGTCCTCTCGCCGGTTTCGGATCATGACGCGGCTGATGGTCTGGCGGAGGGCGGCGGGATCTTTCGGCGTTCGCGGGCTGGCGACGAAGCGCTCGGCAAATTCCGCAGGGTTGCCGAGTTCTCCAGGCTTCAGCAGCGTGACCAAGGTGTGCAATTCCTTGAGCTGGTTCTGGACAGGTGTCGCCGTGAGCAGGAGCATGTACTTGTGCTGGAGCTGGTTCAGCAGCTGCCAATTCTTTGTGCTCGGGTTCTTGAGCTTGTGAGCTTCGTCGACGATAATCAGGTCCCACCATTGGGCTCGAACGCGTTCCGCGTGCGGGGGCCGCTTCGCGGTGTCGATGGATGCGACGATGACGCCTTCCGCGTCCCATGTCCATTCGTCCCGCTGTGGAACCGCGTGGATGCGAAATTTCTGATTCAACTCCTTGGTCCACTGGGACACCAGCGAGGCTGGCACGAGCACGAGTGCCTTGCGCACGAGCCCTCGGACGAGGTATTCCTTGAGGACAAGACCCGCTTCAATGGTTTTGCCGAGCCCCACCTCATCCGCGAGGATCGCTCTTCCGCGCAGATCGCGCACAACCCGAAGGGCCGTTTCCACTTGATGCGCAAGCGGGGTGAACTGCACGTGTTCCAGTGCAAGCAGCTGCTCAAACGCGGGCGTGATAAAGGCCTGACGCGCCATCGCGCCGAGGCGGAACAGTTCCCAGTCGGCGTCTCGTGTCCCTCGCCCCACGCGCAGGAGTGCCTCGAGCTCGCCTTCCACATCGAGCCCGGAGATGGAGAACGACCATGGGCGTTGACCGGCCGCCCACAACTGATCGGCGAGTTCTCGCACGTCGACCCCCTCCTCGTCTTGTTCTGCTCGCTGCAGTCATGTAGTATGTGACAGGTGATATCGATTCTTGCGCCCAAGGACGGTGGCGATATTGGGAAAGCGAACGCCGCTTTATGATCTCCACCTTCGCTTCGGGGCTCGCATGGTGGAGTTCCACGGGTGGGAGATGCCGGTGCAATACACCAGCATCTTGGACGAGCACCGCGCGGTTCGCACGAATGTGGGGATGTTTGACGTATCTCACATGGGCGAAATCGAGGTGTCCGGGCCCGATAGTTTTTCGTTTTTGCAGCGGCTTTTGACGAACGATCTGGGTCGGCTGAGGCCCGGGCGGGCGCTGTACACGCTGATGACGGACGATCGCGGCGGGACGCTCGACGATCTGCTGGTCTACCGACTGGAGGATGACCGTTTCTGGCTCGTGGTCAATGCTGCGAATCGGGAAGCGGATTTGGCCTGGCTCCGGGATCACATCCAGGGGGCCGGCGTGGTGGTGACGGATCGGTCGGATGAGGTGGCGCTCCTCGCGGTGCAGGGGCCACGCGCCGCGGAGTATCTCGAGCGGTTGGAACTCGAGGTCAGCGCTTTGCGTCCCTTTTCGTTTACGAGCGCTCGTTTTCAAGAGGGGGAGATGATCGTCTCCCGGACGGGATACACAGGCGAAGATGGGTTCGAGTTGTACACCGATGGCGAGACCGCGCGCTTGTTGTTTGAGAAGCTTCACGCGCTCGGTGTCACGCCGTGCGGCCTCGGGGCGCGCGACACCCTGCGGCTCGAGGCGTGTCTGCCGCTGTACGGTCAGGAACTGCGGCGGGACGTCACCCCTCTCGAGGCTTCGCTGGATCAATTTGTGAAGTTAGACAAGGGCGACTTCATTGGCCGCGAAGCGCTCCTGTCCGAGGCGGAAGCGGGGCCCAGTCGGCGGCTCGTCGGATTGGAAATGGCCGATCGCGCGATTCCGCGCACGGGTTACGCGGTGTTTCGCGGGGAGCATAGGGTTGGCGAGATCACGTCGGGGACCTTGTCGCCCACGCTCGAGCGCCCCATCGGGCTTGCGCGGGTGAGCGCGTCGGCTGCAGTCGTTGGCGAGACGCTCGAGGTGGAGATTCGTGGGAAGCGGCATGCCGCGCGCGTGGTGCCAATTCCGTTTTATCGGCGCCCGAAGGTGAGCTCGGCAAGCGCCAAGAAGGAGTGATCATCGTTGTCGCGTTTCGGTTATCTTCCGCACACGGACGAGGACCGAGAGGAGATGCTGCGAGCGCTCGGCATCGAGCGCGTCGAGGAGTTATTCCGTGATATCCCCCCATCCATCCGTCTGACATCTGCACTCGATCTGCCCAAACCCATGCCGGAACTGGCACTCGGCAAGCACATGGAGCAGCTCGCGTCCAGGAATCAGCACCTGGGTCAGCTGGTTTCGTTCTTGGGCGCCGGCGCCTACGAGCACTACCAGCCGAGCGTGGTGGATGCCATCATCTCGCGATCGGAGTTTTACACCTCGTACACGCCGTATCAACCCGAGATGAGCCAAGGCTTGCTCCAGGCCATCTTCGAATACCAGACGATGATCGCGGAACTCACGGGGACGGACGTCGCGAATGCAAGCATGTACGACGGCGTGACGGCTCTCGCTGAGGCTGCGCTGGTCGCGTGCCAACACACGCGCCGGGATACGGTCGTCGTCTCCGCGACCCTTCATCCGGAAGCTCGCCGGGTTCTCCAGACGTATGCCAACGGCCAGGCCATCCGCCTTCGGGAGGTCCCGCACCGCGGCGGCCGGATCGACATGGAGGCGCTTGAGGCCGCGGTCGACGGAGACACGGCGTGTGTCTGCGTGCAGTACCCAAACTTCTTCGGCGCCATCGAGGATCTGCGCGCGATGGCCGAGCTGGCGCACGCCCGGGGGGCGCTCCTTGTGGTGCAGACGTACCCTATCGCGCTTGGTCTGTTGGAGGCGCCCGGTGCGTTGGGGGCGGACATCGTCGTCGCGGAAGGACAACCACTCGGCATCCCCTTGTCGTACGGCGGCCCGTACCTCGGCGTGATGGCTGTCCAGGAGTTCCTCATGCGGAGGATACCGGGACGCTTGGTCGGCGAGACGACCGATGCCGAGGGCCGACGCGGGTTCGTCCTCACCCTGCAAGCGCGCGAGCAGCACATTCGCCGCGAAAAGGCGACGTCGAACATCTGCACCAATCAGTCCCTCTGCGCGATTGCGGCGACCGTCTTTCTGGCGTACATGGGGAAGGAAGGCTTGCAGGAACTCGCGCTGCAGAATTACCACAAGGCGCATTATTTCCGCGCCCGGTTGCTGGAGGTTCCTGGTGTCGAGCCGCTGTTTGATGCCCCCTTCTTCAACGAGTTCGCCCTGCGCGTAGCTCGCCGGGTGTCGGACGTGCAGCGCGAGATGCTCGAGCGCGGCTATTTGTTCGGCTACGATCTCGGCCAGGACGACGCTTCGCTTGCGGGAGGCGTGTTGATCGCCGTCACGGAAGTGAGGACGCGCGCGGACATGGACGGGGCGGTCGCTGCCATCAAGGAGGTGCTCGCGCAATGACCATTCAGCGGGAAGGGCTCGAGCCGCTGATCTTCGAGCTGAGTCGCCCGGGGAGACGGGCATACGAGCTGCCGGAACTGGACGTGCCGGAGGCAGATTTGGCCGAGATCGAGCCGTATCGGCGCCGCCGGCCTGCTCGCCTGCCCGAGGTGAGCGAGGTCGACGTGGTACGCCACTACACGGCGCTGTCTCAGAAGAACCACGGAGTGGACAGCGGCTTCTATCCGCTTGGCTCGTGCACCATGAAATACAATCCGAAGCGAAACGAGCGCTGGAGCCGGCTCGACGGCTTCGCTCGGCTTCATCCGCTGATGCCCGAGGAACTGGTGCAGGGCGCGCTCGCCTTGCTGCACGAACTGAGCGCCCATCTCGCGGTCATCACGGGCATGGACGCGGTCAGCCTGCAGCCGGCCGCGGGCGCGCACGGCGAGTGGACCGGGCTCATGATGATCCGCAAATATCACGTCGATCGCGGCGAGGCCGCGCGCGATCAGGTCATCGTCCCGGACTCCGCGCACGGGACTAATCCGGCGAGCGTGAGCATGGCAGGGCTGCGCGCCGTGACCATTCCGTCTCGTCCCGACGGCCGCGTGGACCTGGAGGCGCTGCGTCAGGCGGTGAGCGAGCGCACAGCTGCGCTCATGCTGACGAATCCGAATACGCTCGGGCTTTTCGAGAGCGACATCGTCGAGATCGCCAAGGTGGTGCACGAGGCTGGCGGGCTTCTGTACTACGACGGCGCCAACATGAACGCCATCTTGGGGTACGCGCGGCCCGGGGACATGGGCTTTGACGTGGTTCACCTCAATCTTCACAAGACCTTCTCCACGCCGCACGGAGGTGGCGGGCCTGGCGCAGGGCCGGTGGGCGTGAAGGCGTTTTTGGAACCGTACCTGCCCGCGCCGGTCTTGGAGAAGCGAGACCACCGCTACGTGTGGAACTGGGACCGGCCGAAGTCCATCGGCAAGGTGAAGGGGTTCTTCGGCAATTTCGGCGTGCTGGTGCGCGCCTATGCCTACATTCGCACGCTGGGCGCCGAAGGGTTGAAACAGGTTTCCGAGGCGGCTGTGCTGAACGCCAACTATTTGCTGGAGCAGTTGAAGTCGCATTTCGAGGCGCCGTACGAGGGGCCCTGCAAGCACGAGTTTGTGATCTCAGGCAAGCGACAAAAGGCCCTTGGCGTCCGCACGCTCGACATGGCCAAGCGCCTCATCGACTTCGGCGTGCATCCTCCAACCATCTACTTCCCGCTCATCGTCGAGGAAGGCATGATGATCGAGCCGACGGAGTCGGAGAGCAAGGAGACGTTGGATCGGTTTGTGGGAATCATGCGCGAGATCGCTCGCGAGGCGGAGCAAGAACCGGAGGTCGTGCGCACGGCTCCTCATCGCACGATTGTGGGAAGGCTCGACGAAGTGAAGGCGGCGAGGCAGCCGCGACTGCGTCATCCGTTGGACTGACGCAGCGCGGAGACGTCGGCCAGATGAGGCGTCTCGTTGACGCCGAGCGCGTGAAACGTATCTCCAATGACCGAGATGCGCGTGATGCTCGTATTGTCGATGGAGCCAAAGTCCACGCCCATCCACCGAAGGATGGAGCGCACGACGCCGCCGTGGGTGGCGATGAGCACGCGGCCGTGCGGGTGCGCGCGCGCAATCTCCTTCAGGCAGCGAACGACGCGTTCCGTGGCGCGTTCGGGCGGCTCTCGATCCGGCGCCCCGTTCGGGAAGCGCCGGAGGCTCTCGCTGCGGAGCAAGCCCTCGGCCTGGCCGAAATAATGTTCGCGCAGGCACGGCCGCACCGTGATGGGCGCACCGGTGGTGCGGCTCACCCGCCGGGCGGTCTCCAGCGCGCGCTCGAGATCGCTTGAGTAGATATGGTCGATGTGGACCGGCCGAAGCCACGCGGCCAGCCGGTCCGCCTGTCGCTTGCCCACGTCGTTCAGGGGCACGTCGGTCCATCCCTGGACGCGCCCTTCGACGTTCCAGTCCGTCTCTCCGTGGCGAACGAGCCAGATTTCCATCCTGTGGCCTCCTTCACGACCAGTATAGCAAGGCTTTGCGCGGCTG
>Ga0167615_1000284_pt1:7500-16330 | contig 16330 bp, 13 predicted proteins | sample BED_Mat_host_9_1_FD_111800 | JGI IMG/M metagenome (GOLD analysis project Ga0167615, IMG submission 111800) | Extremophilic microbial mat communities from Yellowstone National Park, USA - BED_Mat_host_9_15 (v2) (version 2) | ecosystem: Environmental > Aquatic > Thermal springs > Hot... | reverse complement strand
CAAAGAGGTCGGCCAACGACCGTTTGTCCCTGATCCCACCCCCCACCTGGAGCTTGGCTTCGGTTGCCTGGGCAATCGCTTCGATAACCCCCAGGTTTGCTGGCCTTCCGGTCCGGGCGCCGTCGAGATCGACCACGTGGAGCCAGACCGCCCCTTCCCCTAAAAAGGCCTTGGCTTGGGAAACGGGGTCGGAGCTGTAGCGGGTGAGGGCATCGAACCGGCCCTGGCGGAGCCGCACCAGCTCCCCGCCGATGATGTCTAGCGCAGGGTAAAGGACCATCGGCTTGACCTTAGCCGGCAGCAACGGGCTCCCGTTCGCCCCCGCGCTGTGCCTGCCCAGCGCAGAAGGCGACGAAGTTCGCCAGCAGCTGCAAGCCGTGACGCGAGGACTTCTCGGGGTGGGATTGGGTACCAAAGACCGCCCCTTGGCCCACCGCAGCGACAAACCGCTCTCCGTACTCCGCCACCCCGAGGACGACCTCCTGGTCGGCCGGCGCGACGACGTAGGAGTGGACGTGGTAGAGGAAGGTCGGGTTGGGGAGGCCGACCGCCAGGGGCCACCCAGGTGGCCGGCCGCCGTGGCCGATCCACTCCACCGCCGTCCAGCCGATGTGGGGTAGCTTCAAGCCGCCAGCGGCAAGCGGCCGGACCGTTCCCTCCAGCAACCCAAGGCCGTGGGCGCCGCCCTGCTCGCTGGAGTACTCGAAGAGGAGCTGCATCCCAAGGCAGGCGCCAAGCAACGGCATCCCTTCCTGGCCCAGCCGGCACAGCGGCTCGTAGAGACCTCGCGCCCGGAGCTCGGCAACGGCCGCTGGAAAGGCCCCAACCCCCGGCAGCAGCAACCCATCCGCACCTTCCAGTTGGCGGGGGTCTGAGCAGAGGGCGGTGGCGGCGCCAACCCGTTCCAACGCCCGAACCGCGGAACGGCGGTTGCCCATCCCGTAGTCGACGACCAAGACCCTGGGGCTGCTCACCCGCCAAGCGTCCCTTTTGTGCTTGGCACCTCCTCCCTGCCCGCCTCGATGGCAACGGCCTGGCGGAGCGCGAGCGCAAACGCCTTAAAGGTCGCCTCGATCATGTGGTGGGCGTTGCGGCCGGCTTCAAGGCGGACGTGGAGGGTGATCCTTGCGGTCCCGGCGACGGCCCGCAGAAACTCCTCACAAAGCTCGTTTTCAAACTCCCCTGTGCGACCCGGCGGGACCGCCCCTTCAAAGACCAGCAGCGGGCGGCCTGAAAGGTCGATCGCAACGGCGCTGCGCGCCTCATCCATCGGCACCGTCGCCGCGCCGAACCGGGCCACCCCCTTGCGCTCCCCGAGCGCTTTGGAAAGGGCCTGTCCGAAACAGATCCCAACGTCCTCGACGGTGTGGTGGCTACCGGTCTGGAGGTCCCCCTTGGCTACGACCTCCAGGTCGAGTCGGCCGTGGTAGGCGAGCAGGTCCAGCATGTGGTCGAAAAAGCCGATCCCGCTCTCCCGCTGCCCCTTTCCACTCCCCTCGAGGTCAAGGGTAAGGGAGATCTCGGTCTCCGCGGTGTGCCTCTCGATCGTCGCGCTGCGCCCTATCCTTCCCACCCCCCTTCAGCCCGAACCGTCATCGAGCGGGCGTGGAGCGGGAACCCCTCCCGAACGGCAAGGGGCGCAGCAAGCTCCGCGAGCCGGGCTGCCGCCGCTGGATCGATCCGCACCTCGTAGCTTCGCTTTAAAAAGGTTGCAGCGGAGAGGGAGGAGGAGAAGGCGGCAGCGCCGCCCGTGGGCAGGATGTGGTTGGAGCCGGCGATGTAGTCGCCAAAGGCGGTTGCCGAGTAGGGCCCAACCAAGAGACAGCCGGCGGCCCAGACCTGGCTTGCCTTGCCCTCGAACGGCTCGCCAACCAGCTCCAGATGCTCCGGCGCAAACCGGTTCGCTAGGTCGATCCCGAGGGCGACGTCGGCGAGCTCGACTAGGTAAAGGCGGGCCCCTTCGGGTGGTTGTTGGTCGGCGAGCTGGGCGGCAAGCTCCGCTTCAAGGCGGTCGAGGGCCTGCCGGTCCGGAGAGGCGCCGACAACAACGGTCCCGCTGCCGTGCTCGGCCTGGGCAAGGAGGTCGAGCGCGACCAGCGGGGCAAAGGCCGGCGAGGAGAAGAGGACCAGCAGGTCGGAGGGGCCGGCGAAGCCGTCGGTACCGACAACGCCGTGGAGCTGGCGCTTGGCCTCCTGGACGTAAACGTTTCCAGGGCCGGCGATCAGCTGGACGGGGGTGACGGTCTCGGTCCCCCAAGCCAACGCTGCAACGGCTTGAGCCCCTCCCATCCGGTAGATCCTTGTCGCCCCGCACATCCTGCAGGCAGCAAGCACGCAGGGGTCGATCCTGCCGTCGGGGCCTGGAGGGGTAGCGATCACCACCTCCAGCACGCCGGCGGCGCGGGCGGTAACGGTGCCCATCACGACCGTCGAGGCGTAGGGGTGGCGGCCGCCGGGGACGTAGATTGCGGCGCTTTGGACCGGCGTCGCCCGCACCGCAACCCGTTGCCCTTGGGCGAGGCGGACCGCCCCTTCCTCGCCGACCGTTGCAGCTGTAACCTGGGCGACGTTGGCGATCGCGGTCTCTAGCGCGGCGTAAACCGCAGGCTCCAGGGAGGCGATCGCCTCGTCGAGCTCTTGGGTGTCGACAAGCAGGCGGTCTGCAGAGGCCTCGGACCAATCGAACCGCCTTGTGTACTCGATCAGCGCTGCGTCGCCGCCGCTGCGAACCGCCTCGATGATCTCCTCGACCTGGCGGGAGAGCTCCTTGGGAACGGCCGCCGGGCTGCGAAGCAGCCGCACAGCGCCGGCTAGCTCCTCAGGCCGGTGAACCGAGATCCGCTCGATCCTCTGGTCCATCCTCTAAATCCTTTCGCAACCGCTCGACCAAGCGGTCGATCGCCGCCGCCTTTAGGCGGTAGGAGACGGGGTTTGCAATCAGCCTTGCCGTGCAGACCGCGATCTCCTCGCGCACGACAAGGTTGTTCTCGGCCAAGGTTCGCCCGGTCGCCGTGAGGTCGACGATCGCCTCTGCGAGGCCGACGGCGGCAGCAAGCTCCACCGACCCCTTCACCTCGACGATCTCCGCCTGACGGCCGGTCCTTTCCATGTGGTAGGTGGCGATCCGGGGGTACTTTGTCGCCACCCTTACCACCCCCAACCGCCGCAGCGCAAGGGCGGCGGGGTCCTCTCCCGCGGCTGGGCTGGCGAGGACCATCGTCGCCCGACCGTATCCGAGGTCAAGGAGCTCGTAGATCTGGCGGCCGTGGCGGGAGTCAAGCTGGGACTGCTCAAGGAGCACGTCCCGACCGGTGATTCCCAGGTCGGCTGCCCCGGCCTCGACGTAGGTCGGGACATCACTTGGCCGCATCGTGATCACGCCCAGCTCAGGGAAGAGCAGGCGCCGTTCGTTGGTCCGCAGCTCAGCGGTGTCAAGGCCAAGGCGATCAAGCAGCGCCAGCGTCGGCCCGAACAAGGTCCCGCGCGGGATCGCCAGCCGCAGCCCGCCCAGGGCGGTCACCGCTCCCCCCTTTCCTCCCCGGCAAGGGCAATGTGGAGGCCTTCGAGGTTGAGCGCAAAGCCAACGGCCGGCAGCGGTCTGCCAAACCGCGCGAGGAGGTCGTCGTAGCGGCCGCCGCCGCCAAGCGGCTGGCCAAGGGCTGGGTCGTAAACCTCAAAGACGGCCCCGGTGTAGTAACCGATCTCCCGCACCAAGCCAAGGTCGAAGATCAGCCGCTCGAGAACCGGCCCCTCGAGGAGCTCGGCCAGCCGAAGCAGCCCCTCCGCCGCCTCCCTGACCTCGCCCTCTAACCGTTCGAGGAGGCTAATGTCGCCCCGCAGCTGGGGCGCGGCAATCAGCAGCCGGGCGGCAGGCTCTGGCAGGTCGGCGGCCCGCACCCGCTCCTCGAGGGCGACAAGATCCCTGCGGCCCAGGGTGGCGTGAAGGCCAGCGCCGATCCCCTCCGGGACCCCGAGCGTAGCCATCAGCTTGGGGTAAAAGGAGGCGTCGCCAACCCCAACCCGAAAGCGGCGTAGGCCGCAAGCGGCAAGGGCTTCGACAAGGACCGAGAGCACCTCTGCCGTCCCCGTCGGCGCTGGGGAGCCGATCAGCTCCACCCCTGTCTGGACCAGCTCCCGGGACTGGCCCCGTTGCGGCCGCACTGCGCGGTAGCAGGTGGCTTGGTAGCAGAACCGCAAAGGGAGGCTGGCGTCGGCGTAGCGGGAGGCGACGACCCGGGCGATCGGCGTGGTCATCTCCGTGCGCAGGATCAAGGTGTTACCGTGCTCGTCGAAGAGGCGGAATGCCGGCGGCAGGCGGTCCAGGTCCCCGCGCGCCATCACCTCCTCGTACTCCAAGGCAGGGGTGTGGATCTCGCCGTAGCCGCGGGCAAGGAAGACCTCGCGGAGGGCATCGCCGATCTGCCGCAGCTCGGCAGCCTCCTGGGGAAGGACATCTCTCGTGCCGCTTGGCAGGGGGTGAACCATCAGCTGGAGGCTATCCGCAGCGCGGGCTTGAAGGCAACGACTACGCGGCAACGGGCTGGCCGCTAACCCGCTCGATCCTTGCGCCAAGCATCCGCAGCCGCTCGTCGATCCGCTCGTAGCCACGGTCGATCTGCCGGATGTTGCCGATCTCCGAGCGGCCCTCAGCACACAGCGCAGCAAGCAACATCGCCATCCCCGCCCTAATGTCAGGCGACTCAACCCGCTCGCCGCGCAGCCGTCTGGGGCCGGTAACGATCGCGCGGTGGGGATCGCAGAGGACGATGTCCGCCCCCATCGTCACCAGCTTGTCGGTAAAGACGAGGCGGTTCTCGAACATCCACTCGTGGATCAGGACAGACCCCTCGGCTTGGGTGGCAAGGGCAACGGCGATCGAGGTGAGGTCGGCGGGGAAGGCCGGCCAGGGGCCGTCCTGGATCTTCGCCTTGTACTCCCCAACATCGCTCTTCACCCGCAGCCGCTGACCGCCGGGAACGATCACATCGTCCCCGTCCAGTTCGCTGTGCAAACCGAGCCGCCCAAAGGCAAGCCGCACCGCCCGCAGGTCGCGGGGGCGGGTGCCGACGATCCGGATCTCCCCCCCTGTGATTCCAGCGAGGGCCATAAAGCTTCCGATCTCGATGTGGTCTGGGGCGATCGTATGGGTTGCGCCGCCCAGTTCCCCTCTGCCCGTGACCGTCAGGAGGTTCGATCCGATCCCTTGGATGTCCGCCCCCATCTTGACGAGCAGGCGGGCAAGGTCCTGGACGTGGGGCTCGCAGGCGGCGTTGCCGATCACGGTGGTGCCGGGGGTAAGGGCTGCTGCCATCAGCACGTTCTCGGTGCCCATCACCGACGGCTCGTCGAGGAAAACGTCGCCCGGCCGCAGTCCCGCAGGGGCGACCAGCAGGATGTCCCTGTTGAAACGGACCTCGGCCCCTAGCTCGGCGAAGCCGTGGAGGTGGGCGTCCAACCGCCGCCTCCCGATCACGTCCCCGCCCGGAGGAGGCATCAGCACCGCGCCGTGCCGGGCGAGGAGCGGGCCGGCGAGTAGAAAGGAAGCGCGGATCTGGGCGGCGAGGTCGCGGTCGATCGAGATCGGCTCGTTGCCCAGCGCGGCAAGCCGCTCGCTCAGCGGCGCAGCACAGAGCGTGAGCTCGTGCTCGCCAAGCCAGGTGATCCTCACCCCAAGGGAGGCAAGGATCGCAAGCATCGCCTCAACATCCCGGATCCGCGGCAGGTTGCGGACGGTTACCTCCTCGTCGGTAAGCAACGAGGCGGCAAGGATCGGCAGGGCGGCGTTCTTGTTGCCGGCTGGGACAACGGACCCCTCCAGGGGTACCCCTCCTTCGATCAAGAACCGCTCCGAGGCGGCCGGGGTCGGCAGCTCCTCGCGAACCAGCAGATGCATTGGGATGAGCCTAACAGCGAGCGCGGGCTATTGGAGCCGTGGAAACTAAACACAGTTTGGCTGTGTTTTACGCCTAGCCGTGTTATGGTCTTGGCAGAGAACCGGCTGAAAGGAGCAGCGATGACCTACGTGATCAACGAGCCGTGCATCGGGGTAAAGGACGCCTCCTGCACCGAGGTCTGCCCGGTGGACTGCATCCACCCTACGCCCGACGAGCCGGAGTGGGAGACCGAGGACCAGCTGTACATCGATCCCGAGGAGTGCATCGACTGCGACGCCTGCGTCGAGGCCTGCCCCGTCGATGCGATCACCCCGGAGGACCAGGTGCCACCGGAGTGGCAGCACTTCATCGAGAAGAACGCGGAGTTCTACCGGCGCCGCGGAGCATAGTTCGGCTTCGCACTATAAACTGGCTGCATGGAAAGCTGGCAGCTGCACGAGCTGCGGCTCTCGCCCCGACTCCCGGAGGTGCTGAGCTCCTCTGAGGAGGGGAGGGTGGTGGTAGCCGAGCTTGCCAGCGGGCAGGAGTTGGGGGAGCACTCCGTTCACGAGCGGGCCTGGGTTTTCGTGGTCCGCGGCGAGGTGGAGGCCAGCTGCCAAGGGGGGAAGGTAGTCAGGGGCGGGCCAGGGCTGCTGATCGAGTTCAACCCCCAGGAGCGCCACTCCCTTAGGGCCCTCAGCGATGCCCGGATCCTGCTCCTCCTCGCGCCGTGGCCTGGCACAGGCCATCCCGGCGCAATGAGCCTGCACGACAAGCTCTACGCCCACCACCACGCCGCCCGCCGGTAGCCGTTCCGTCGGCCGGGTTCCGTACCATGGGAACACATGTTCGCATGGATCCGCAAAGTCCTCGGCCGCGGCACAGAGCAGAGGCCGCAGCAGCCCCGTTACCCGCGGTATCGGCGCAGGCCAGCCCCTCCGCCGCGCAGCGAACCCTGCCTCTCCCCGCTCCCTTCCCGGCCCTGCAGCGGGGCCGGGCCGGTGCGGGCGGGAAAGGTAGCCCGCTGCCCCGAGCTAGCAAAGCGCCGCTAGGGGCCGCCTATCGGGCAGGGCGCCGGTCGACTACCTCAAACCCCACACAGCCGAACCCTGGCTTGGCTTGGTGCCCGTCCTGGCCCGGCCACCTTGCGGTGGTGCAGGCACCCGGTCGGCTGCTTGCCTTGGCTTCGGGTTGCTGTCGCCGTTCGCAGGGCCCTCCCAGCCCGGTGTGGTTGCTGGGGCAGCACCCGCCGTCCTTCCGCCGCGCCGCAGGCTCCGGCAGGTGAATCCGATCTGCCCCGCTGCTCGCCCCGATCCAGCGGCACCGCCCCGCACGCACCTTGCGCTCGAAGCCGGGGAACCCGCCCTTTAAGCAGCGAGAGGCCGCGCGATCGCGCGGCCTCTCCAAGATAAAGACCGGCGGCGTCCTACTCTCCCGGGCCCTCGCGGGCCAAGTACCATCGGCGCTGAGGGGCTTAACTTCTCTGTTCGGAATGGGAAGAGGTGTTTCCCCCTCGCCATAGCCACCGGAAGCTTGGCGAGACCACTCTCCGGTCCTTCAAAACTGCACAGCGCCACGATCGACACACCATAAGATCCGTCAAGCCCTCGACCAATTAGTACCGGTCTCCTCCAGGCGTCACCGCCCTTCCAGATCCGGCCTATCAACCTGGTGGTCTACCAGGGGTCTTACTCCCTCAAGGGGATGGGAGAGCTCATCTTGAGGTCGGCTTCCCGCTTAGATGCTTTCAGCGGTTATCCGATCCGCACGTAGCTAACCTGCAGTGCCCTTGGCAGGACAACAGATACACCAGAGGTGCGTTCATCCCGGTCCTCTCGTACTAGGGACGACTCCTCTCAGCTCTCCAACGCCCGCGGCAGATAGGGACCGAACTGTCTCACGACGTTCTGAACCCAGCTCGCGTACCGCTTTAATGGGCGAACAGCCCAACCCTTGGGAGCGGCTTCACCCCCAGGATGCGACGAGCCGACATCGAGGTGCCAAACCGGGCCGTCGATGTGAACTCTTGGGCCCGATAAGCCTGTTATCCCCGGAGTACCTTTTATCCGTTGAGCGACGGCGCTTCCACTTGCAACCGCCGGATCACTAAGGCCTGCTTTCGCACCTGCTCGACTTGTAGGTCTCGCAGTCAAGCTCCCTTACTACCTTTGCGCTCTACGCACGGTTTCCATCCGTGCTGAGGGAACCATTGCGCGCCTCCGTTACTTTTTAGGAGGCGACCGCCCCAGTCAAACTACCCGCCTGGCACTGTTCGGCGCCCGGATTCACGGCGCGCCGTTAGGAACCCGATACACCAAGGGTGGTATCTCAAGGACGGCTCCACGCCAGCCGAAGCCGGCGCTTCACAGCCTCCCACCTATCCTGAGCAAGATGCACCAGATCCCAATACCAGGGTGTAGTAAAGGTTCACGGGGTCTTTCCGTCTAGCCGCGGGTACTCGGCATCTTCACCGAGACTGCAATTTCACCGAGCCCCTCGTTGAGACAGCGCTGAAGTCGTTACGCCATTCGTGCGGGTCGGAACTTACCCGACAAGGAATTTCGCTACCTTAGGACCGTTATAGTTACGGCCGCCGTTTACCGGGGCTTGGCTTCGGTGCTTCGGGCGAACCCTAACACCTCCGCGTAACCTTCCGGCACCGGGCAGGCGTCAGCCCCTATACGTCGTCTTACGACTTAGCAGAGACCTGTGTTTTTGGTAAACAGTCGCTTCAGCCGTTTCTCTGCGGCCTCCTCGGGCTCGGCCGGCAAGCGGCTTCACCCTAACGAGGCGCCCCTTCTCCCGAAGTTACGGGGCCATTTTGCCGAGTTCCTTAACGAGGGTTAGCTCGATCACCTTAGTATTCTCTACTTGCCCACCTGTGTCGGTTTTGGTACGGGCACGTGCTTCCTCCCTAGAGGCTTTTCTCGGAGGCATGGCGTCAGGGAGTCGCCGGC
>Ga0167615_1000284_pt1:0-2500 | contig 16330 bp, 13 predicted proteins | sample BED_Mat_host_9_1_FD_111800 | JGI IMG/M metagenome (GOLD analysis project Ga0167615, IMG submission 111800) | Extremophilic microbial mat communities from Yellowstone National Park, USA - BED_Mat_host_9_15 (v2) (version 2) | ecosystem: Environmental > Aquatic > Thermal springs > Hot... | reverse complement strand
CGTTGCGATCGGTCGGTCTGAAAGGGAAAGGGTAGGCGGTCGATGGCCCTTCCCTTGGCTTTCGGCGCCGCACTGCTGTGGGGAGCCGCCGACTTCCTCGCCGCCCAGGACACCGGCCGGGCCGGGGTGCTTGCAGCGCTCGTTGCCAGCCAGCCGCTTGGTCTGGCAGGAGCGACGGCTTGGGTTGCCCTCAGCAACGGCCCGACGCCGGCGCAAACGACCCTTCTCGTTGCCGCAGTAGGGGGAGCCGTTGGCGTCACCGCCGTCGGCGCCCTCTGGCTGGCGATGAACCGAGCTGGCTTTGGCCTCGCCTCCCCGATTAGCGCCACCGGGGTAGCGATCCCGTTCGCCTACGGCCTCCTTGTCGGTCGGTCCCCCGCACCGATCCAGCTCGGGGGCTGCGGCCTGGCCGTGCTCGGCCTCTTTCTTACCCTTGCCCCCCAGCGGACGGCGAGCCGGCCAACCTTAACCGGCGTTGGCCTTGCCCTTGCTGCGGCCGTGGGGTTTGGGTTCCTGTTCGTAGCGGTAGCTGCAGCGAGCCGGACCAACCCCGCCTGGGCGTTGTTGGCGACCCGGCTGGGCGGAACGGTCGCGGTAGCGGTTGCGGTGGTGCGCAGGGGAAGACCTTGGTTGGGGCTAGAAGCCCCCCTTCGTGGCGCTACCGCAGCAGGGCTCCTTGAAGCCGGCGGCTCAAGCCTGTACGCCCTTGCCACCCACCACGGACGGATCGCCCTTGCCGCCGTCGCCGCCTCTCTCTACCCAGCCGTCACCGCCCTTCTCGCCAGGCTCGTACTACGGGAGCGGATGGCGCCCATCCAGCGGTTGGGAACGGCTTTTGTGTTGCTCGGCGCCGCCCTCCTCGCCTCCGGTTAAACACCGCCTCTGCCGCAGCTATTGTTTTACATAGAGGAAGCGCAGAAAGGAGGGACCGTGCGCCTCGGAATCAAGTTCCCCCACCAAAGCAGCGATCCAGAGTCCAGCTCCCTGGGGATGGTGATGTTCCTGCTGATGGGGCTGGCAGCCCTCGCCTTGACAGGGTTGGTCTGGGCATCGGCGATCACGTCGGGGTACTGGGTGTTAGGCATCACCCTTGCCATCTACCTAGCCCTGGCGCTGGCGGTTGTGCTCGAGGCGTTCCGGCTTCTTTCCCGCTGAAAGGGAAAACCGGCGGGAGGTTTTCACCGTTGGCCACTCCAGCCACCCGTCCGAGCGGCTTCTAGCCCTCCTTGAGGGCGCTGGGGTGGAGGTGGTGGTCGATGTGCGGCTGGTACCGACCTCGGCCCGAAACCCGCAGTTCGCCAAAGAGCGGCTCCAGCGGCTCCTTAGCGACGCCGGGATCGCTTACCTCCACCTTCCAGGCCTTGGCGGCAGGCGCAAGCCCCGCCCTAACTCCCCAAACGGTGGCTGGCGCCAACCTCCCTTCCGCGGCTACGCCGACTACGCCCTCAGCGAGGAGTTTGCAGCGGCCTTCGCACAGCTGAGGACCGTTGCAGCCACAGCGCGGAGCTGCCTGCTCTGCGCCGAGGCACTGTGGTGGCGGTGCCATCGCCGGCTGCTGGCCGACCGGCTGCTGGCGGACGGCTTTCCCGTTAGCCACATTCTCCCCAACGGCAGGCTTGTCCCCCATCGGCTGCCGGAGTTCGCCCGGGTCGGCCGGGACGGAACGCTCCTCTATCCAAGCCAAACCGAAGGGGTTGGTGGCGATCCGGTGGCCGGCGGCGCTGGTAAACTTGCCGCCTCCGCAGAGGAACCGCACGGGCAGTGAGGCGCCGCCGGCCGTAGCCGGCGGCAGCAAGCGAGATGAGCGAGCAGCGAAGAAGCCAGACAGCGGTTGGCGGTACTGCGGGGCAGCGGAGGCCCTCTCCAGCCCCAACCGACCCTTACCTGCTCCCCCCTCCGCCGCCGCGAATCGGCCGCCGGCTTCGGAAGCTGCGGATCGCGGCGATCGTTTGCGCCGCGCTGCTTTTAGCGGCGATCTCCTTCCTCTACGGGATCTTCATCGCGGTTGCCTCCGACCTTCCCCAGCTCGAAGACCGCTACCAGTTCACCCACGCTAAAAACTCCTACCTGCTCGACGACCACGGGCGGCCGCTTGCGGTCCTCTCCGAGCAGCACCGGATCCTTCTTAGCGCTAACCAGATCCCCCGGATCGTAAAAGACGCGGTCGTCTCGATCGAGGACCGCCGCTTCTACAGCGAGCCAGGAATCGACATCAAGGGGATCATCCGCGCCGCGCTCGCCGACCTGCTCCACGGTGGCGCCGTCCAAGGGGGGTCGACGATCACCGAGCAGTTCGTGAAAAACGCCCTTGACGCCCAGGACCACCGCACCCTATTTGAGAAGTTGCGCGAGGCGGCGCTCGCCTTCCAGCTCGCCCACAAGTGGCCCAAGGAAAAGATCCTCGCCGAGTATCTCGACACAATCTACTTCGGCGAAGGGGCTTACGGCATCGAGGCTGCTGCGGAAACCTACTTCGGCCACCTGCCGGGCCACCTCGGCT
>Ga0167615_1000279_pt1 | contig 16558 bp, 18 predicted proteins | sample BED_Mat_host_9_1_FD_111800 | JGI IMG/M metagenome (GOLD analysis project Ga0167615, IMG submission 111800) | Extremophilic microbial mat communities from Yellowstone National Park, USA - BED_Mat_host_9_15 (v2) (version 2) | ecosystem: Environmental > Aquatic > Thermal springs > Hot (42-90C) >... | reverse complement strand
GAGGAGGAGGAGGAGGAGGAGGAGGAGGAGGAGGTTAGCGAAGCGGTCGAGGCGGCCGTAGCGAGGGTTTCCTGGGCCTCGCTTGTAGTCGTCAAGGTGGAGGGTTCGTGTTCCGCTGCCACCGCCGCAGCCATCGGCCCGGCAAGGAGGCCGGCCGAGGCTCCCCCTCCAGCAAGCAGGGCTAAGGCCAACCGGCGCAGGCCCCGTCCCCTGCGCCTCGACCCGAAACCTGTCTCCCTCGTCAGATCTTCTTCAGGCGCCATCTGGCCCCCTCAAGATAACGGCTTTCCCAGCAGAACGGCGCGCCACCGCTGCGAGCCGCTGTTGTTCTCTATCGCTCACGTTGACCAAAGCGGACCCCTGTCACGGTTTCCGGAGTAAACCGGGCCGATGCTGGCCGGATGGACCAGCCGCCACCCCGATCATCGGCAAAAAGGCCCAAACCTGCAACCCCTGCAATGGGACTGTCGGTTGGGCTATGCTAGCGAGGTGTTCACCTTCCTGGGTATTGTCCAGGTCCTAATAGCGGTCGTCCTTGTGCTCTTAGTGCTGATGCACTCCGGGAAGGACTCAGGTCTTTCCGGAGCCTTCGGCGTCGGCAGCGGCACCGGTCCCCTTGGCGGCGGATCGATGCTTGAGCGGAACCTCAACCGCTGGACGATCGTCTTTGCGATCCTCCTCTTCGCCAACACGATCGCGTTGCTCAAGGTCGGCTGATTCGGCCGCAGCCAGCGCGTCGGCGATCGCCAGCGCTTCCCGACCGAGCCGCTCCCGCAGGAACAGGTAGGAGCCTTCGTCGAGCTTGCCGCTGCGGAAGTCAAGTTCGGCGTCGGCGAGCTCCCGGAGCTTCGCCAGCCGTTCAGCCTCCAGCGCCGCGATCCGTTCCCCGTCGCCGTCCCCCTCCCCCTGCGGCTGCTGCCTATCCAGCAGCCAGTTGCGCACGGGAGCGCTGACGAAGGCGGCCACCGCCACCAGCAGCAACAGCGCGATCAGCGGCACAACCCCTTCCATCTAGCCCCCAGCCGTGACGCCAAGAGCGGCCCCTACCCTTGCCCGCAACCGGGCCGGCAGCGGCGGTGGCGGCGGGACCAGGGCGATCAGAGCGCCCAGAAGGCCAATCAGCCCACCGAGCCAAACCCATTCCACGAACGGGTAGGAGATCAAGTTGAACTGAGCTGGCGGAGGATTGCGCAGGTATTCCCGAAGCAGGACCGCGAGGGCGATCACCGCCTGGGTTGCGTTTGTCGGGGAGACGATCCGGTTCGCCCGTTCCAGGATTTCGGTCAGCCGGGGCGTGTGGATGTTTGGTTCGACCGCGCTCCAAAAATCGCCGCCAAATCCGGAACTGATCGCGACGTGGCTGACGGCTTGGCCGCCGATCAGAGCGGAGACGGGCCCCTGGCCTGGTTCGGTAGTCGGATAGAACCCCTCGCTTGGCTTGAGCAGAAACTGCCGCTTTCCCCCCTTGGTGGCTTCAAGGACGGCCCCGATGTCGATCGTCGCGCCGGTGTGGTCCGGTCCGTTCAGGAGCGCTGCCGTCGGCTTCACATACTTGACCTGGTAGAGCCCAACCTTGATCGACTGGCCAATCTGGAGCTGGCGCTCCTGCTGGTGGAGGAAGGATGATGAGGCTGCGACGCCGATGATCAAAACCGCGATCCCGGTGTGAACCAGGTAGCCACCGTAGCGGCGGCGGTTGCGCGAGACGAGGCGAACCAGCGCGACCGGCAGCAGCTCCCCGGCGACCGCCATCCGCACCCGTACACCCCGCCAGACCTCCCCCACCGTGATCGCAACCGCAAAGGAACACAACGACACCGCAGCAAGGGCTGAAGGGCTAGCGGCGGCACCGGCATAGCCGACCACGATCGCTACCACCACAGCTACCCCTGCCGGCGCCGCGAGATGACGGCGGAGCCCCGCCCAGCTAGCCCGCCGCCAAGGGATAATCGGGCCGATCCCGGTTAGCGCCACCAGGATCAGGGCCAAGGGGACCGTGTAGCGGTCAAACCAAGGCGGCCCGACTGAGGCCTGCTGCCCGTTGATCGCCTTTGAGATCAAAGGGAAGTAGGTACCCCAAAAGACCACAAAGCAAAGGCCGACAAGGACCAGGTTGTTGGCGAGAAAGGCTGCTTCCCGGGAGAGGAGAGATTCAAGGCGGTGGTCGCTCCGGAGCAGCTCAAGGCGGCTGACGACAAGGTAAATCGAGCCGATGATCATCAGGGCGATCAGGATCACGAACGGCACCCCCAACGTAGAGGCGCCGAACGCGTGGATCGAGTCGAGGACCCCGGAGCGGACCAGGAAGGTCCCCATCACCGACAGGGTGCCGGTTGCAAGGACTAGGGAGGCGTTCCAAACCTTCAGCATCCCCCGCCGTTCCTGGATCATCAACGAGTGGATGAAGGCGGTGCCCGTTAACCACGGCAGCAGCGCCGCGTTCTCGACCGGGTCCCAACCCCAGTAACCGCCCCACCCCAGCTCCGCGAACGACCACCGGGCGCCAAGCAGGATCCCAGCCCCAAGAAACAGCCACGAGGCGAGCGCAAACCGCCGGACCATCCGGATCCATTGGGCGTCGATCCGCCGCGCCAGCAACGCTCCGGCAGCGAAAGCAAAGGGGATGATCGAGAGGGTGTAGCCGGAGTAAAGCATCGGCGGGTGGAGGATCATTGTCGGGAACCGCAGCAGCGGATCGAGCCCATCCCCTTCAGTGGGAACCCGCCGCAGGGTTTGGAACGGGTTGGCGTAAAAGATCATCAGGGAGTCGAAAAAGGCGGCAAACCCAAGCAGGATCGCGGTGGCATAGGGGGCTGCCTCCCGCAACCGCCGCCGAGTCAAGAACAGAATTAGACTGCTCCAAAGGGAGAGCAGCCAGGTCCAAAGGAGCAGCGAGCCTTCCTGGGAGGCCCAGATCGCCGCTGCCCTGTAAAGCTCGGGGGTTGTCCGGCTGGAGGTGGTAGCTACGGTATAGAAGCGGAAGTCGTTGCGCAGAAAGGCGATCTCAAGGACCGCCATCGCTACCGTGGTCAGAAAGGCGACCGCATAGACACTGCGGCGCGCCGACTCAAGCCAGCTTTCACGGGCGCCGCGGCTGCGTGCGAACCTAGCAGCGTAGAGGCCTGCGAAGACGCCGTAACCGCAGACGCCAAGGACCAAAAGCAGGCAGGCGCGTCCTAGCCCTGCCATCAGCTCCGGCTGCCGCTTCGCGGTGCGGCCTTGTACTTAGAAGGACATTTCGTGATCAGCGAGTTCCGTTCGCCGACGAAGGTCCCGTTCGGCCCCCGCCGCACGGTAACGATCACCTCCCGCCCTTCCCGGAAGGGGTCCGGGACTTCCCCGGTGTAGTTGACGGTTACCGCCGATCCACCCTGCCGATCGGCGAGCTGGAAGGTCAGCACTTCCCCCTCCCGGCGGACGGAGTGGGCAACCACCACTCCGGTCAGCTCGTAAGCCCGGCCAGGCTGCGCTTCCCGCAGCAGGGTCGAAGGATCGACCGTTGGGTTGGCGGCACTGAAGCTGGTGTACATCAGCGCGCAGGCAAGGACCACGGCCAGCGAGAGGGTGATCGTCAGGCGGACGGTTTGCCGTCGCGGTCGCGCCATCGCCCCCGAAGTATCGCAAAGGGCGGTAGTTGGCGATGCGGTTCTGCGCGTACGGCCGCAGGATTACCACCAGGGGCAGGGAGCGGCGGTGGTGCCGTCGAAGGGTTCTGCGGCCGCGTCGGGCACCCACGTACAGGGCTTCCCTTGGGAGGGTGTGGGTGCCCGGCGCGGTTGCGCCGGGCACCCCCTCTGCCTCCTTACCGCAGGTGGATCCCAGAGATCGCTCTTGCGATCACCAGCTGCTGGATCTCAGCGGTGCCCTCGAAGATGTCGTAGATCTTCGCGTCCCGGTGCCACCGCTCGACCGGGAACTCCCGGGTGTAACCGTTGCCACCAAGGATCTGGATCGCCCGCTCCGTCACCCAAACGGCGACCTCCCCCGCCTTGAGCTTGCTCATCGATCCCTCTGCGTTGTGGAACGGAATCCCGTTACGGGCCATCCAGGAGGCCCGCCAAACCAGAAGCCGAGCGGCGTCGATCTCCGTCTTCATCCGCGCCAAGGTGAAGGCGATCGCCTGGTTTTCGATGATCTTGCGGCCGAACTGTTCCCGCTCCTTGGCGTACTCCAGGGCGTACTCGTAGGCGGCCCGAGCGATCCCGATCGCCTGGGCGCCCACGGCCGGGCGGGTCCGCTCGAAGGTCGCCATCGAGACGTTGGCCCGGGTCGGTCCGCCACCCCCCTTCAACCGCTCGCGAGCCCGGGCAAGCCGTTCTTCGAGCTTTTCCATCCCGCCCAAGACGTGTTCCGCTGGAACCCGGCAATCGTCGAGGAAGACGTCTGCGGTGTGGGAGGCGCGCAGCCCGTGCTTCTTGACCTTCGGCCCCTGGGTGATCCCCTTCGTTTCGCTCATCGGCACGACGAAGGCGGCCTGGCCGCGGGTGCCGAGCTCCCTGTCGACAGAGGCGACGACGACGTGAACGTCGGCGATCCCGCCGTTTGTCGCCCACGCCTTCTGGCCGTTCAGCACCCACTCCTTCTTTGCCTCGTCGTATTTGGCGGTGGTCCTGATCGCCGAGACATCCGAGCCGGCGTTGGGCTCGCTGGAGCAGAACGCCGCGACCTTGACGTCGTCAGGGGTGCCGAAGCAGCGGGGAATCCATTCGCCGATCTGCTCGTTCGTGCCCTGGCCAAAGATCGCCGCTACGGCAAGGGAGGTGCCCATGATTGCCAAGCCGATCCCTCCGTCCCCCCAGAAGAGCTCCTCATTGACAACCGGCAGCGTCAAGCCGGTGGGATCGGCGTAAAACTGGGCGAGCGCTTCCCAGCCGTAGAGGCCGATCTTGGCGGCCTCCTGGATGATCGGCCACGGCGTTTCCTCCCGCTCGTCCCATTCGTGCGCTGCCGGCCGCACCACCTCCTCTGCAAAGCCGTGCACCCAGTCCCGGACGTCCTTCTGCTCTTGGTTCAGTTCGAGCGAGAACGCCCCTTGGCCGCCCCCCTGCTCGATCTGCTCAACTGCCGCCTGGGCGGCACCGGCGGCGCTTTCTGTGGCTGACATCTTGCTGGTTGGGTCTCCTCTAATCGCGGTTTTTCAGGTCTGTGGCTGTTACCACCCACCACTTACCGAACACATAAAAGTGTAGGAGGGAGGCTCCAGATATGCAAACCCGCAGCCGTTTTAGAGCTCGAACGCGGTCCTGCCCCCAGCGGCGATCAGCTCTCCCAAGGCCTCCCCGCCGCGATCCAGCAGCGGCCCGCCATGGGCAAGGAGCAGCCGCTGTGGCTTTAGCTCCCGGTTTAGCTGGTCGAACCGGGCTAGCAAGCCGGCCTTGGTCCGGGGTGGGTCGTCCATTAGCTGATCCGGCACGAACCCCACCCTCCCCTGCCCGGCCCCAACGACCGCGTCGCCGACGACAAGAGCGCTATGGCTGGGCAGATGGTAGGCGACCTCCTCCGGGCAGAGCACGCCTACCCTGTAGACGACCACGCCGTGGGCAAGCTCCACCCCGCTCTGAGCCAAGTCGAAGCCGGTAACCGGCTCGCCGGAGTTGAACTCGTGAAGGCCAGCCCGCTGGCAGAGCACACGGGCGCCGTAGCGCTCCACCAGCAACGAGGCGGAGCGGTAATGGTGGCGGTTGGTGAGCAGGACGACAACCGTCGGGGGGTTGTGGCTGTCGATGAGAGAGAACAGCTGCGGCTCGGTTTCGTCGTCGATCAGCGGATCAAAAAACGCCGCCTGCCCTGCTGAAAGGAGCAGGTATCCCCACACCTCCATCCCGATCCGGGGGTGGACCCCGTTGAACCCGTAGAGCCCCCCGCCAAGCTCAGCGATCATTCCCGCCCTCGAGCGCAGCCAGCCGTTCCTCCAACGCGGCAAGCCTGGCCTCGAGGTCCGCGAGCCGGCTAGCGATCCCATCCCCCTGCCGAGCGGGAGCAGCGTCAGCGGCTGGCGGCTCGCCTAGGAGGTGGACGTAGCGGACCTCCTTCTGACCGGGCGCCCGTTCCAGCTGCGCAACCAACCCCCGCTGCTCCAGCGCTGCAAGCTCCTGATCGACTGCGGCGAGGTCGGGGAACTGGTAGAGGCGCTCGCTGCGCGCCTTCAGCTCCCCCGGCGTCTGGGGGCCTCGCAAGAGGAGGACGGCAAGCAGCGCAAGCTGGGGCCGTTGGAGGCCGAGCGCCTCTTCGGCGAGGTGGCGGTACTTGATCGCCCTGCTGGAGTGCGTAGAGGCAAGCCGCGCAAGGCCGATCTCGCACAGCCTCTGCGCTGCCGTCCGAACCGTCGCCTCGTCGTAGTCGGTAACGGGGTTGCGGTTGGTCGTCTGGTTACAGGCAAGCCGCAGGCCGTTCAGGGTAAGCGGGTACTGGTCGGGAGTCGCGTACCGTTTCTCGATCAACACTCCCAGAACCCGCTGTTCGGGTTGCCCTAACGGCGGAAACCGCACCGCGTCAGCATAAAAAAACGGCGGCGGCAGCGCCCCAGAGCGGCGGACGGGGATCGAACCCGCGACCCCGAGCTTGGGAAGCTCGTGCTCTACCAACTGAGCTACCGCCGCAAACCCAGCCCAGATCTTAACAGCGCTCCGGCGAGCCGGAGCCCGAATAGCCCTCCCCTACTACCCTTTGCTCGGTGACGGGACTGCGCAGAAGCTACCTCCCCTTGGTTGCAACCGGCTGCGGAGCGGCGCTGATCGCCCTGCTCGTCTTCGGCCTACTCGCCCTAGGCAAGAACCGCACCCTAGACTCCGAACTAGCCGCTGGCAGGCCTCCCCTTGCTCCCGACGCAACCCTCCTCCTGCCTCGCCTCGAAGGCGGGTACGGCTCCCTCGCAGAGTACCGTGGCCGCTACGTGCTGTTGAACTTTTGGGCCTCCTGGTGTCCCCCATGCGAGCAGGAGGCGCCCTTGATCGCTAAGGCCCAGGCAGAGCTCTCGCGCTACGGCGGAACCGTCCTCGGCGTCAGCTACAAGGACAGCCGCAGCGAAGCGCTGGCTTTCCTGAAAGCCCATCACCTAACCTTCCCAAACCTCCGCGACCGGACCGGGGCCTTCGCAGAAGCCTTTGGCACCGAGGCGCTCCCCGAGAGCTTTCTGATCGATCCAGCCGGCCGGATCGTCGAGATCTCCCGAGGGGAGATCGATCCCCAGTTCCTTGAAAAAGCCGCCTCCTATCTCAGGGGGACGACCCGTGGCTAAGGGTCGGCTTGCTCTCCTTCTGGTAGCGGGGGCGCTGATTGCGCCCGCAGCTGCTGACGCCCGACCAACCCTTGCAGGGCTGGAAAAGCAGCTGATGTGCGTGACCTGCAAGATCCCCCTCGTCGAGGCCCGCTCTCCCCAGGCGGAAAGCGAGCGGAACCTGATTCGGCAGCTGATTCGGGAAGGCAAGACCGAAGCCCAGATCAAACGGCAGCTTGTCGCCGAATACGGCTCCCCTGTCCTGGCGCTGCCCAGCGCTAGCGGCTTCAACCTGCTCGTCTACCTCGTCCCAGGCCTTGCTGTGGTAGCAGCCGCACTCCTCCTCTACGCCGCGCTGCGCCGCTGGCAGCGACGGGGCAGCCGTAGCCCAGCCCTCGAGGGGGCTATCGCCCCCCTCGCTCCCGACGAGGAGCTGCGGCTGCGCCAGGAACTGGAGCAGCTGCGGGACTAGGGTTTGCTTTTCCCGGCTCGGGGCGGCGCGGAAAGCCGGGCCGGAGCTGCGATTCCGAGCAGCGAGAGGCCGAAGGTGAGGGTCCTGGAGACAAGCAGGGTGAGCGCCAGTCGGGAGTCCCGCAGCGGCTGGGGTGCCTCGAGGATCGGGCAGCGCTCGTAAAAGGTGGAAAACGCCACGCCGAGGGAATGCAGGTAGGTGCAGAGGCGGTGCGGCTTGTAGTCGGCAAGGGCAGCCCGGAGGGCAGCAGGGAACCGAATCAGGGCCAAACAGAGCGCCCGCTCCGCCTCCTCCTCGATAACGATCGGGCCGGCAAACGGCTCGGGAAGCTCGAACGGCCGCTGCTCCGCAAACCGCTTGCCGTCGGCCTCTAGGAGAGGGGCTACCAGCTCCTCCAACCCAGCCCGCCGGAGCACCGCCCGCGCCCGGGCGTTCGCGTACTGCAAGTAGACCGAGGTGTTGCCGTCGAGCGCGAGCATCCGCGCGAACGAAAAGACGTAGTCGTGTTCCCGGTCGGCGGAGAGGTCGGCGTACTTCACCGCGCCGATGCCGATCGCCTTTGCAAGCTCCGGGTCCCCGCTGAACCCTTTTTCCTCGAGCACCGCAGCGGCCCTTGCCACGGCCTCGTCCAAAAGCTCGGTGAGCCGGACCGGGTCACCGCTACGCGTCCGCAACATCTTGCGGTCCTCGCCAAGGACCGAGCCGAAGGCAACGTGTACAGCCTCCACCCCCTCCAGCCAGCCGGCTTCACGAGCCACAGCAAAAACCAGTTCGAAGTGGAGCCGCTGGGGGGCGCCGACGACGTAAAGGATCCGCTTTGCGCCAAGGTCACGGACCCTGTAACGGAGCGCCGCGAGGTCGGTCGCGTCGTAGGAGTAACCGCCGTCCGATTTCCGGATGATCAGCGGCATGGGACCACCGTCGCGGCCGGTAAACCCAACCGGAAAGGCGCACAACGCCCCTTCGCTCTCCCTGGCGAGGCCAAGCTCCTCCAGTTCCCTGGCTACCTCCTCAAGGTAGGGCTGGTAAGCGCTCTCGCCGTGGGAATGCTCCGGCTTCAGCAACACGCCAAGCCGGTTGTAGACAGCGGTGAAGTGGCGCTCAGACTCCGCCACCAGCTGCTCCCAGAGGGAGCGGGTCTGGGGGTCACCTTGCTGGAGCTCGACAACCCGGCGGCGGGCGCGCTCAGCAAAGGATGGATCGGTGGTAAACCGCCGGTGGGCCTCTTTGTAAAAGGCGTCGAGGTCGGCGATCCCGCTGCCCTGGGCCGACTCCCCCCGGTCCGCCAGCAACTCGATCAACATCCCAAACGGCGTTCCCCAGTCGCCGAGGTGGTTTTGGGGCAAAACCTGCTCCCCCTTTGCAAGCAGCATCCGGACCAACGCGTCGCCGATCACCGTAGAGCGGAGGTGGCCGACGTGCATCTCCTTGGCAACGTTGGGGGAGCTGTAGTCGACGACGCAGAGGCCCAGGCCGGGATCCCGTCTTACCCCAAGCTGGGGATCGGCCAGCCGTGCCCCAGCCAGCCGGCAGAGGGCATCGTTGCGAAGCCGGAAGTTGATGAAGCCAGGCCCAGCCACCTCAGCCGAGGCAACCAGCTGCTCCACCGAAAGGTCGCCAAGCAGCTGCTCCGCCAGCTGGCGCGGCGGCAGCCCAAGCCGTTTCGCGTAAGCGAGGGCGGCGTTGCTCTGGTAATCGCAGTTGTGCTCAGGGGAGCTCTCCCGGACAAGGGCCTGCTCCAGGCCCAGCCGCTCGCCCAGCCTCGCTCCAAGCTCTGCAGATATCGCTGCTGCCAGCTGCTCGGCAGGGTCGAGCTGGCTATCGAGATCGGCCTGAAGCTGGTCAGCCATCGGCGCTAGAGCTTAGACGGATCAACCAGGCCGCTCCCTGCGATACTTACAGGCCGTGAGCGAGCAAAATCGGGAACGGCGGATCAACCTGCAGCTGATGCCGGAGATGGCAGCCGGCGTCTACGCCAATTTCGCGAACGTCAGCCACTCGGACTACGAGTTCACGATCACCTTTGCGCGGGTGGACCACGAGGTGGAAGGGGATGAAATCCCTGGCGTGGTGGTTTCCCGGGTCAACCTTTCCCCGCGGTTCGCCAAAGAGCTGATCGATGCGATCGAGGACAACTACGCCAAGTGGCAGACTCGGGAGCGGATCAAGAACCTCCCCGAGTTGAACGATGAGAACGCGGAAGGGGAAGGGGAACGTTAGGGCGTTGCGCCGGCTGCCCCTTTCCGCGTAGGGCAGATCCGTGGCCAGCGCCAAAATGGGCCGGTGATCCGGTGTGAAGGTGGCGGTGGTCTCCGATATCCATGCCAACCGGCAGGCCTTTGAAGCGGTGCTCGAGGCAGTCGAGGCTGCCGGTGCAGAGGAGCTGTGGTGCCTTGGCGACCTCGTGGGATACGGCGCTGAACCGAACGAGTGCGTCGCGTTGGCCCGCCGCTACGCAGCCCACTGCCTTGCTGGTAACCACGACCTAGCTGTAGTGGGCGCGATCTCGATCGAGGAGTTCTCGCGGGGCGCGAACCTGGCGGTCCGCTGGACCAGGGAGGTGCTGACGACCGATAACCTCCAGTACCTGGAAACCCTGAAACCACAGGCGGTGGTCGGGGAGTTTGGCCTCTACCACGCCAGCCCCAGAGACCCGATCTGGGAGTACGTGCTCTCCTCCCTGCTCGCCGAGCTCTGCATGGATGTCCAGGAACAACGGATCGGCTTGATCGGCCACTCCCACGTCGCCCTCTCCTTTTGGCGGTTCGATGGGCAACCGGCGACCGGCCAGACCCAGAAGGCGGGGAGCGAGATCGACCTGCAGCAGGGGAGGTGGTTGATCAACCCTGGCTCTGTCGGCCAACCCCGGGACGGCGATCCGCGCGCTGCCTGGTTGCTGCTGGACACGGACCGCAAGGTGGCAACCTACAACCGCACCCCTTACGACATCGCCGGCGCTGCAAAGGCGATCCGCGCCGCCCACCTCCCCGACTCCCTCGCCGAGCGACTGGAGTACGGGCAGTGAGCAGGAGAGAGCTGATCGGGACCGCCGTTGCCATCGCCGCCTCGGCCACCGTCCTGGCAGGCTGCGGTTCGAGCGGCAGCGGGCTGATCCCGCCTGCAAACGCAAACGCGCTCGAGCACGACTTTTCGGAAATCCAGCGGGCCGCTTCACAGGGGGAATGCACCGGAGCCCGGGAAATGATCGAACGGGCGGAAGCCGACTTCGCTGCCCTACCCAACTCCGTCGCAAAGCCGTTGCGGGAAAGGCTCGGGGAGGGGATCAGCAACCTGCGCACCGTCGCCCTCCAGCAGTGCTCGACGACCGCGACGACAACCACCGCTACCCCAACTACCACCTCCACCACGACCGAGAGTCCAACCGCCACCACCACTAGCCGCAGCCGGACCACAACGACGACCTCCAGCGAAACCTCTTCCACCGAAACGGAAGCGGTCACCACCAGCCATACCCAGACCGAACCCACTCCGGCCCCGCCGCCACCTCCGGGAGGGGGTACGCCCCCTGGGGAAAGGGAACAGGAAGCGGGGGGCACACCACCTAAGGAAAGGGTCCGCAAGTGAACGGCAAGGGGCAGCTGATCGCCGGCCGCTACCGGTTGGAGCGGCGGCTCGGCTCCGGGGGCATGTCCACCGTTCACCTCGCCCTCGACCAGCGGCTAGAGCGGTACGTCGCGATCAAGCTCCTCGCCGAGCACCTTGCCGACGACCCCGCCTTCGTCTCCCGGTTCCAGCGCGAGGCCCAGGCCGCCGCCAAGCTGATCCATCCAAACATCGTGCAGGTCTTCGACTCCGGCCTCGACGAGCAAAGCGGTCAGCACTTCATCGTCATGGAGTACATCGAGGGCCGCTCCTGCGCGGAAATCCTTCGTGATCAGGGATGGGTGCCGGTCCAGGAGGCCGTCTCGATCGTCGAGCAGGCTTGCGAGGGCCTCCACTACGCCCACCGCCACGGGGTGATCCATCGGGACGTCAAGCCAGGTAACCTGCTGCGCTCCGCGGAGGGCCAGGTGAAGCTTGCCGACTTTGGGATCGCGAAGGCCGCTGAGCAGTCTTCTATCACCCAGGTCGGCTCCGTCCTTGGCACCGCCGCCTACCTCTCCCCGGAGCAGGCGCGGGGCCAAGACGCAGGGCCCCAGGCAGACATCTACGCCCTAGGGGTTGTCGCCTACCAGCTGATCTCCGGCCGCCTTCCTTACGAAGCATCCTCTTTGAGCGAGCTCGTCCTCCTCCAGCAGGAACGGCCGCCGCCCCGCCTGGACGCCTTGGTGGCCGGCGTCACTCCGCAACTTGCAGACGCGGTGGAAACGGCCCTTGCCCTTGACCCCGCCCAGCGGTTCGCCAGCGCGGCGGAAATGGCGGAAGCGATCGTCGCCGGCGCAACCGGCCAGACCGTACCCGCCGCAACACAGGCGTTGCGCACAGCGGCGGTCCCCCGCACCACGGTCCTCCCTCGCACCTCCGCGACCGCCCCACCGCCCCGGTTACGGCCCCGCCCTGGTCCCCCGCCGCGGATCGCAACCGCCCCGCCGGTTCAGACCAAGCAACGGGGCAAGGGGGTGCGCCGGGCAGCGGTTGCGCTGCTTGTTGCCCTAGCCGTTGCCGGCGGAGCGGTCGCCGCCGCGGTTCTGACCGCCCCGAAAACAAAGGTCCAGCTTCGCAACGTCATCTACCACGACCTCTCGAAGGCTGCAAACGCCTTACGGGAACTGGTGGCAGAAAATACCGGGTAGCCATCTGGCTACCCGGTCGAAGCTGGAGATCGATCGGTCGTTAGATCGGTCCGTCAAGCGCTGGAGTCCCCGCCGGCTCAGGCTTGGGACGCGGCCGGCTGCCCTTCGGGAGTCCCGCTGGCGGTCCCTTGCGCCGCCCCTTCGATCGCGCCGGACGCCCCCTGTGCGACGTCGATCGCGATCCGTTGCGGCTTCCGCTCCTCGGGCTTCGGGACGATCACCTCCAGGACCCCGTTCTCAAGCCGGGCCGCGATCTTAGCCGGGTCGACGCCCTCCGGCAGGGTCAGCGACCGCGTGAACCGACCGTAGCCGCGCTCCAGGCGGTAGGCGCCCTCTTTGCGCTCCTCGTGCTCGGCGTGGCGCTCCCCGCTGATCGTGAGGACGTCGTTCTGCAGCTCGACCTTGACGTCCTCAGGCTTTACCCCTGGGAGGTCCACGCGCAGTACGTACTCGTTCTCCCGCTCGAGGAGGTCCATCGCCGGGAGCCAACGGCTCCGGTCACCGTTGGCCGCTGCGCCCTCGCCGAAGAACGAGTCGAACAGCCGGTTCATCTCCTTTTGAAGGGTTGCCAGCTCAACCGTTGGGTCCCACCGGATCAGTGCCATACGCATCACCTCCTTTGGCTTATCAGCTTTCCTGTTGCGCTTCGCATTATAAAACCTAAGTCGCAAGACCTTAAGTCCTTGATCTGGAAAAGGCGCGACGACAAGCCGGCGCGCCGACCGATCGGCACCGTCCCCGGTCGACCGGTTGACTAGGCCAGCCAACCGCCTACCTTCCCGCTCCCGCCGAGCGCAACGCGAGGCCCGGCTCGATCTGTGGCTCCACCTGCGACTGGCCAACCGGCGCTAAGACCCTCACGTGGCGGCCAGGGCTCGCACCGATCCTTGCTTGATGGTGGAGGGGACCGCGCAGGGCGTGTTTTCGAGGCCGGAGCACGGGTAGCCTCTCCGGAGCCGCGGTCTGCACGGTCGGGGCCGCCTTGGCTGGCTAGGGGTTGGCTACCGCCTGAGCGGATCCAAGCCGCCCGCTGGCCGACGGGGCGGCTCGGCAGAGAGGATCCTGCTCCAGAGGCTGGTGAGCGTTGTCAGCTCGGACGCGGTACACCGGGAGAGAAAGTGCTCCTGGACAACGGCGAGGTGGGTAGCCCGGGCCTGCGCGAGCCGGGCCCTCCCTTGATCGGTCAGGCAGGCGTATGCGCCGCGGGCGTCGTGGGCACAGGAACACCGCTCGACCAACCCCTCCCCTTCCAGGCGATCGACCAACCGCGTCAGGCCGCTGCGGGTGAGAGCGACCTTTTCAGCGAGGTCGCGCATACGCATCCGCCCGTTTGGCTGCTCGGCGAGCTGCTGAAGGACCTCGTAACCGCGCAGCGGCAGCCGGTGAGCCGCCTCCAGCGCCGACTCCACCCGCCGCACGATCCAGCTGTGGGTGCGGATCAACCCCCGCCAGGCTTCCAGCCCGTCAACCTGCTGGTGATCGGCAGCTGTTCTGGAGGGGGTTTCCATCAGCTCCGCGGTGTTGGACCGCTCTCTGACCTTAGCAGCACCTTCCTGCTAGCCAGCAGCGGCGCGGGCAATCTGCGCGAACCGGGCTGGGTCCAAAGAGGCGCCCCCTACGAGGGCGCCGTCCAGATTGGGGAGCGCAAAGACCTCGGCGGCGTTCCGCTCGCTGACGGAGCCGCCGTAAAGGATGCGCAGCTCAGCCGCTGCGCGGCGGGACCGGGCCTCCACCAATGCCCGGATGAAGAACGCGGCCTCCTCGATCTGGGAGGCCTCGGCCCGCTTCCCTGTCCCGATCGCCCAGATCGGCTCATAAGCGATCACCACCTTCCCCAGCTGATCGTCGGCAACGCCGGCGAGGGCCTCGCCGACCTGGTGGCGAAGGGTTCGCTCCGTTTCCCCTCCCTCCCGTTGGAGCTCGCTCTCCCCGACGCAAAGGATCGGGGTAAGGCCGGCGGCTAGAGCGGCGGGGACCTTTAGGGCTAGGGCGCGGTCGGTCTCCCCGAAGTAGGTGCGCCGCTCCGAGTGGCCAAGCACAACCCCACGGGCGCCGCACTCCAACAACATCGGCGCAGAGACCTCCCCTGTGAAGGGGCCCTCCAGCTCGTGGTGCATGTTCTGGGCAAAGACGCCGATCGGCCGCTCCCCTACCTGCTGCGCCGCTGCCGCAAGGGCGGTAAACGGAACGCAGAGCACCACCTCTGGAAATCCCGGTTGGCGTGCTTCCTCCCTCACCAACTCCCAAAACTGCTCGATGTAGCTGCGGGCCTCGGCAGCGGTTTTGTACATCTTCCAGTTCCCGGCGACGAGCGGTTTGCGGCCCACTACTCCTCCAAGGCCGCGATCCCTGGCAACGCCTTGCCCTCGAGAAACTCCAGGGCGGCGCCACCGCCGGTTGATATGTAGCCGACCCGCTCCGCCAGGCCAAAGCCCCGCACCGCCGCCGCCGAGTCACCGCCGCCAACGACGGTCCACCCTTTGCACTCCGCGACCGCCCGGGCGAGGGCCTCCGTCCCTTTTGCAAAGGGCCGATACTCAAAGGCCCCAAGGGGTCCGTTCCAGAAAACGCACCCCGCCCCTGCCACCGCCCCGGTGTACAGCTCGACGGTCTTCGGGCCGATGTCGAGGCCAAGCCGATCCTCCGGAAGGTCGAGCCCATCGACAACCTCGCCCACGGCGTCCTCCGAGAGCTCGCGCGCGACGACGAAGTCGACCGGTAGCAGCAGTCGGTTCCGCAACCCTTCGGCAGCCGCCCGGTCGAGGAGACCGCGGGCAAGGGCTACTTCCTCTGCTCCGGGGGTGGATCGGCCGGCCCGGTGGCCCTCAGCGCACAGGAAGGCAAAGGCCATCGCCCCCCCGACCAGCACCTGATCGGCTCGGCGGAGCAGGTTCTCGATCACCCCAAGCTTGTCCCCCACCTTTGCCCCTCCGATCACCACCACGAACGGTCTCGCCGGCCGTTCGAGGAGGGCGGACAGGGTTTCAACCTCCTTCGCCAGCAGCCTACCGGCCGCGCTGGGCAAGGCCGAGGCTAGACCAGCGGTGCTGGCATGGGCACGGTGGGCGGCGCCGAAGGCGTCGTTGACGTAACAGTCGCCAAGGGAGGCGAAGGCCTCGACAAGCCGGGGGTCGTTCTTGGTCTCCCCAGGCTCGAAGCGGACGTTCTCAAGCATCATCACCGCCCCCGGCTCCAGCTCATCGGCCATCGCCTCCGCTCGCGGCCCGACAACCTCCGGCGCTAACGGCACCTCGGCCCCAAGCAGCTCGCCCAGCCTGGCTGCCACCGGCGCCAGAGAAAGGTCGGGGTCAAAGCCCCCCTTTGGCCGTCCGAGGTGGCTGAGGACGACCACCCGGGCCTCCCGTCCGAGCAGCTCCTCCACCGTCGGCAAGGCAGCCCGGATCCGCTGGTCGTCGGCTACCCTGCCCTCCCGCAGCGGCACGTTGAGGTCAAGGCGAAGCAGAACCCGCCGCTGCTCTACCTCGAGACGATCAAGGGAACGCAGCCTCATTGCCGCGGGCCGCGCCTCAACCAAGCCGGCCAAGGAGCTCGAGAAGCCGGTTGGAGTAGCCCCACTCATTGTCGTACCAGGCGATCACCTTGGCCAAGGTGCCGTCGATAACGGTCGTCAACTTCCCGTCCACGATCGAGGAGAAGCGGGAGCCGACGATGTCGGAGGAAACCAGCTCCTCCTCGGAGTAAGCGAGGATTCCTGCCAGCGGCGCCCGTTCGGCAGCCGCCCTAAAGGCCGCGTTCAGCTCCTCGGCGCTGGTCGGCCGCTCACACTCGACGGTCAGGTCGACTACCGATCCGGTAGGGACCGGGGCCCGGATCGCAAAGCCATGGAGCTTGCCGTCCAGCTCAGGGACGACCAGGCCGATCGCCTTCGCAGCGCCGGTCGAGGTCGGCACCAGGTTCAGGGCCGCAGCCCTCGCCCGACGGAGGTCTTTGTGGGGCATGTCCTGGAGCCTCTGGTCGGCGGTGTAGGCGTGGACCGTCGTCATCAGGCCGTGACGGACGCCGACGGTTTGCGCCAGGACCTTGGCGACCGGCGCAAGGCAGTTGGTGGTGCAGGAGGCGTTGGAGATGATCCGGTGGCGGTCGGGGTCGTAGGCT
>Ga0167615_1000276_pt1 | contig 16756 bp, 12 predicted proteins | sample BED_Mat_host_9_1_FD_111800 | JGI IMG/M metagenome (GOLD analysis project Ga0167615, IMG submission 111800) | Extremophilic microbial mat communities from Yellowstone National Park, USA - BED_Mat_host_9_15 (v2) (version 2) | ecosystem: Environmental > Aquatic > Thermal springs > Hot (42-90C) >... | reverse complement strand
TACTCGACCAGGGACTCGTCGAGAAACAGCCAGCAACCCTCCGCTAAGCCTGTGGCAAGCCGCTCCAGCGCTGCGGTCCCCACCAACTCCCCGGTTGGGTCGTTTGGGCTTGCCAAGGCAACCCCCTTGACGGAGGCCGGAGCCGCTGCCAGCAGCTGGTCGACCAGGGAAGCCGCCTCCTCGCCAAGCGCCGGTCCCTTGATCGCTACCGGCTCAACCACAACCCCTTGCTCGACGCCGAGCCGGGCGAGGAGGGGGTAGGTTGGCCACGGCACAACCAGCCGATCCCCAGCGCCGAAGAGGAGGCGTGCAGCTCCGGCGAGGAGGTAGCTTGCCCCGGGACCAACAACGACCTGGCTCGGTCCAACCCCGTTGCGTTCCGCCAGCAATCGGCGGAGCGCGGTTGCGTCGGGGTACCGCTGGAGGGCGGAGCGAGCGGCGTGGGTAAGGGCTTGGACGACGGCGGGGTGGGGAAGCTCGGGCCAGTAGGTCTGGGAGAGGTCGAGGTCGCTAGCCCGCTCCAGTTCAAGCCGCTTGCGCTCTGCGGCACGGCGGGCTAGCTCCTGCCGTTCCTCCTCCTCGCTGAGCTCCTCGAACTGGCGGTAGTAGTCGAGGAGCCCCACCTACGTCCCTCCGTTGCCGGAGAACAGCGTCGATCCAGGGCCGTGGATGAGCAAGAACCAGATCGCAAATGCGCTGCCGCCCAACACCGCGCCGACCGCGAAAACCCGCGCCAGCACCCCCTCCTGCTGGGGGTGGCCGGTTGCCCGGCGGACCAGCACCCAGAGGCGATCGACCCGCAACAGCAAGGCAAGGGCGCCGTAGAGGGCGGCGGCAACGGCTGCGACGGCGGCGATCAGCCCCGCCATCAGGGAGCCGGAGAGGTAGTCGATCTGGGAGCCGACCCAAAGGGCGGCAACCGGGATCGGTCCCCATAGCAAGGCGCAGACCACCACCTCGAAGAGCAGGAGGGAGGAGGCGAAGAGGCGGTCAAACCGCTTCCGCCACGGCGGTGGCTGCGGCGGCGGACGGCGGAGGCGCAGCGGTCGGGTAGTCGGTCGCCGACCGATGAACAGGCCCCCGCTCTCGCGGGGATCGGTTCCGACCCTACGTGGTCGCGGCATCTCCCCTTGCAACCGTAGCGGGTCGCTGGGAGGGTCAGCTCGGTTGGGCGTAGATTTCGTCGATTAGCTTGGCGTACTTTTCCGCGACAACCTGCCGCTTTACCTTCAACGTCGGCGTCAGCTCGCCCCCCTCCTGGCTGAAGTCGTGGGGCAGGATCGCGAACCGCTTCACCTGCTCGACGCGGGCGTAGTGGGAGTTCACCTTGTCCAGCTCGGCCTGGATCAGCTCCCTCACCTTTGGCTCCTTGACAAGCTGCTCCATATCCGTTGGCAGCCCTTGGGATGCCGCCCAGGGGATGATCTCTTCCTGGTCGAGGGTGATCAGCATGATCGGGTAGGGCCGACGGTCTCCCAGCATCACCGCCTGGGAGACCCACCGGGACTGGCGCATCTCGTTCTCGAGGTTGGCTGGGGTGATGTTCTTTCCGCCGGCGGTGATGATCAGGTCCTTTTTCCGACCGTCGAGGTAGATGAAGCCGTCCTCGTCCATATGGGCGAGGTCGCCGGTGTGGAGCCAACCGTCCTCGATCGCCCCGAACTCCGTTTCGGCGCGGTTGTAGTAGCCCTGGAAGACGTTTGGCCCTCGGATCAACAGCTCCCCGTCCTCGGCGATCTTCGCTTCCACGCCCGGCAGAGGCTTGCCGATCGAGCCGAACCGGTGTTGCTCCGGTGTGGAGTAGGTGGCGACGGTTGAGGTCTCCGTCATTCCGTAGCCCTCCATCACCGGGACTCCGGCAGCGAAGAAGAATTCAAGGATCTCCTTCGCGATCGGGGCCGCCCCAGAGGCCGCTTCCCGCAACCTGCCGCCGAAGACAGCCCGCACGTTCTTGAACAGCTGCTCGTCGAACTCGGCGTAACGGGCCTTGAGCTCCGGCGAGACCTCCCGGCCGTGGACCTCCGCTTCCTTGACCTCCATCCCCACCCGGGTCGCCTCGGCGATGTACTCGGGGTCGAAGTGGGAGCAGACGAGGGTGTAGATCTTTTCGAAGATCCGCGGCACCGACGGCAGGTAGGTGGGTCGGACCTCGGAGAGCTCGGCGACGATCTGTTTGATGTCGCCGCCGTAGTAAGCGATCGTCTGGCCGCTATCAAAGCAGAACAGCTGGACGAGCAGGGCGTAGGAGTGGGCAAGGGGGAGGTAGAGGTAGACGAGCTCGCTTGTCTCGTCGATCCCCCGCTGATGGCGGACCTCGTGGAGGATGTCGAGGATCGCCCGGTAGTTGCCGTGGGTAAGTACGCAACCCTTTGGCGGGCCGGTTGTGCCGGAGGTGTAGATGATCGTCAGGTGGTCGGCCGGCTTCACCGCCTCCCGACGGCTTTCCAGCTCCTCGAGGCGGTTGGCTTCGCGGCCGCGCTGCCGGAGTTCGTCAAGCGTCAACACCCGATCGGTAGCGCCAGACCACCCTGGTGGGGGGTCGATGAGGATCGCGTAGCGGAGGTTTGGCAGCTGGTCCCAGACCTTTTCGATCTTCGCCAGCTGTTCGGCGTTCTCGCAAACGACAGCGGTTGCGCCGGAGTCGTGGAGCACCCAGTGGCACTCCTCCGGCGAGTTGGTGGGGTAGATCGGCACCACCACGATCCCCGCGCTGGCAGCGGCGAGATCGGCGTAAGACCACTCGGGGCGGGTGTTGGCGAGGATCGCCAGCCGTTCGCCCGGCTCGATTCCAAGCTCGATCAGGCCAAGGGCAACCTCCTGGACGATCGCCCCGAGCTCGCTGTAGGAGAGTTCGTGCCAGGTACCGTCCCGCTTGTACATCACAGCGGTCTTGGATCCGAACTCCTTTGCCGAGTCGGAGATTAGGTGGGCGATTGTGCGGGTCGCGGTTGTCTGCTCCAACGCTTACCTCCCTTTATGCGGGCTGCGGCATCCTTGCTGCCCGGTCCGGTGGCTTACCGCGTGCGGCCGCAGCGGAAGGGTCATAACGGTCGTGATCATAGCCGCAACCCCGGGGTCGCCGCACGGTTGACGGCAACCCCGGGGCCGACTACCCGACCGGGCTTCTCTCTGCTGAAGCCCCAGCCGGGGGTGGAGAGGAGGAGGACTTTTGAGGCCCGGCAGCCGTTTCCTGCTCGCGAAGCGTTGCAAGGAAGAGGCTCTTGTCGATCTGGCCGTGGAAGACCGGCACCCCAAACTGCCGGCACTTGTCCAGGACCTCCTGTCGGTCCAGGCCAAGAGTCCTGGCCAGCTCAGTTGGGCTCAAATGGTTTGCCACCGTTTCTGCCCCCTTTGGAGCTGCCGGCGGCCCGCCGGAGAGCGCCGCCGGATCTGTACCTTTTGCAACATCGTAGCGGGCTGCCCGGCGGAGTCAAACCACAAAAGTTCCGAAATTGGGCTAGATCGGGTTTGGGAGGTCGATGAAGGTGTGTTCGACCCCGAACCGGCTAGCCAGGTGGTCCCCGAGGGCCCTGATCCCGAAGGTCTCGGTGGCGTAGTGGCCGGCAGCGAAGAAGTGAGCGCCCTCCTCCGCCGCTATGGCAAGGACCCGCTCCGCCGGCTCCCCGGTGATGAACGCCTCCGCCCCCCGCTCCAAAGCCTCCTCGAAGTAAGGGGCGCCGGCACCGGTCACCACCCCAAAAACCTCCACGACCGGTGGACCGTAGTCGAGGTGGAGGGGGGTTTGCCGGCAGACCGTCCCTAGCCGGGAGCGGAGCTCCGCTTTAGGCACCGGTCGGGGGAAACGGCAAAGGAAGCCGATCGGGTTGCCGCGATGGCTTGCAAACGGTTCCACCGGCTCGCCGCCAAGCTCCCGGCAGAGCAGGGCGTTGTTGCCGAGGTCGGGATGGGCGTCAAGGGGGAGGTGGTAGGCGAGGAGGGAGATGTCGTTTTCAAAGAGGGGAAGGAGCCGCCGCTTCAGCCGCCTGTCGATCACGGTTGGGCTGGAGCCCCAGAAGAGGCCGTGGTGGACAACCACGAGATCGGCCCCGTTGGCGGCAGCCTGCTCGAAAAGCTCGGCCCGCGCGGTTACGCCGGTGGCGATGCGGCCGACCTCCTCCTTGCCGGCGACCTGGATGCCGTTCGGGCAGTAGTCGGGGAAGCGGTCCGGTTCGAGGAGCAGGTCCAGCTCGCGGACGATCTCGGGCAGGGTCGCCACACCGCCAAAATACCGGCTTCGGGAGAAGTGAAGGCAACCGCTCCGCTAGCTGCGTGGCGTTGGCGGAGCGTTTGCTAGCGGTTGTGATAGACCTACGCTATCGGTGTCGGGGCGTGGCGCAGCCTGGTAGCGCGCACCGTTCGGGTCGGTGAGGTCCCCGGTTCAAATCCGGGCGCCCCGACTTCGGGCTTTGCCTACAGGGAGGAGCCCTACAGGGAGGAGCGGTAAGCTCGCTCGACGAACGCGACCTTGATCGGCCGGGGGACCGGGGCGACCAGCCGCATGTACCAGCGGATCAACGCACCGGGGACAAGCGACCGCTTGCCCCGGTGGTAGGCAGCAACGACCTCCTTGGCGAGCTGGGCAGCGGAGATCGCCCCGGGGACTGGGGGCATCCACCCCTCCTTGAACCCTGCCACCGCTTGGAACTCCGTCGGCACCGGCCCTGGGTTGACGCAGAGCACCCGCACGCCCGTCCCTTTCAGCTCCGCAGCCAGCGCTTCGGTAAAGGTTCGGGCAAACGCCTTGGTGGCGCTGTAGGTGGCCTCGTAGGGGAGGGGTTGGAAGCCGGCGGTGGAAGCGATCACGATCACCCCGCCCTTGCCCCGCCTCACCATTCCAGGGAGGAAGGCGTGGGTGAGCCGGACAACGGCCTCGCAGTTCAGCCGGACCTCTTCAGCCTCCCGCTCGCCGTCAAGGTCGACGAACCGGCCGTGGGTGCCGAACCCTGCGTTGTTGACCAGCAGGTCGACCTCGATCCCAGCCTTTTCCACCTCGGCCACCAACCGCTGCGGTTCTTTAGCGAGATCGACCGGGACCACCGTCGTCTTTACGGCGAGCTGGCCTGCGATCTCCTCAAGCCGCTCCTTGCGACGGGCGGCAAGGACGAGGTCGTAGCCGCTGGCGGCAAGCTCCTTGGCAAGGGCTTCACCGATTCCCGAGGAGGCGCCGGTAACGAGCGCTACCCCAGCCATGGGCAAAGGATACCCGGGATCGGAGGACAAGCAAGGTCACCGCTCAGCGAGCTTGCGCAGGGCAGGCAACGCCCGCTCCAAGGCGGCCCGCTCCGGCTCCTTTAGGGCGTCGGCGATCGCTTGGGCAAGCCGGTCCTCCTTGCGCTGGCGATCCCTGGCCAGGGCACGCCGGCCGGCGGCGGTGATCTCGACCGAGATCCGGCGGCGATCGCTGGGGTCGGGGTGGCGGCGGATCAGCCCCTGCTCCTCCAGTTCGGCGATCGTCTGGGCAAGGGACTGGGGCCTGACCTTTTCCTTGGCTGCCAGCTCGCTAAGGAAGCTCGGCCCTTCCCGCTCAAGCCGCCCCAGGAGGGCCGCATGGTGGAGGGGAAAGCCCCGCTCTTGGCGGATCTGGCGCATCAAGGCGCCAAGGGCGAGCCGGAGCTCCCCGGCAAGCTCTGCCGGCGATAGCACGGTTTCTTTCAGCGGCAACATCTTCAGGTAACCTGTTCAGTTAGACTGTAAAATCTTAGCGGTGCGCTCGGACCGGTACAAGTGGATTGCCCTCTCCAACACCACCCTTGCCGTACTCCTTGCCACCCTGGACGCCTCGATCACCCTGATCGCGATGCCCGACATCTTCAAGGGCATCCACCTCGATCCGCTCGTACCAAGTAACAGCTTCTACCTGCTGTGGATGTTGCTTGGCTACATGGTCGTCACCAGCGTGCTGGTGGTGAGCCTCGGCAGGCTTGGCGACATCTACGGCCGGGTGCGAATCTACAACCTCGGCTTCGTGATCTACACCGTCGCCTCGCTGCTTTTGGCCGTGGACTGGTTGAAGGGCACGGCAGGGGCCGACTACCTGATCGCGCTGCGGATCGTCCAGGGTGTGGGTGGGGCCTGTCTCCTTGCTAACTCCGCCGCGATCCTCACCGATGCCTTCCCCGTCAACCAGCGGGGGATGGCGCTTGGGATCAACAACATCGTCGGGGTAAGCGGCACCTTCATCGGCCTCGTCCTCGGTGGCCTCCTGGCGCCGGTCGACTGGCGGCTGGTCTTTTTGATCTCCGTGCCGGTCGGGCTGTTCGGCACCGTCTGGGCCTACCTCAAGCTCGAGGAGCTGGGGGTGCGCCGCCGCCGGCCGATCGACTGGTGGGGCAACCTCACCTTTGCCGTCGGGTTGGTGTTGATCATGGTGGCGATCACCTTCGGCATCCGCCCCTACGGCCACTCCCCAACGGGGTGGGGTAGCCCCCGGACGATCGGCTTGCTTGCCGGTGGGGCGGCCTCACTGCTTGCTTTCGTAGCGATCGAGCGGCGCGTTGCTGACCCGATGTTTCGGCTCTCGCTCTTTCGGATCAGGGCCTTTACCTTCGGCACCAGCTCAACGTTTTTGGCTGCTGTCGCACGGGGCGGCCTGATGTTCATGCTGGTGATCTGGTTGCAAGGGATCTGGCTGCCCCGCCACGGCTTCAACTACACCAACACTCCGCTCTGGGCGGGGATCTACATGCTCCCCCTGACCTTTGGGATGTTGGTTGCCGGACCTGTCTCGGGCTACCTATCCGACCGCTTTGGCGCCCGACCGTTCGCAAGCGGAGGGATGGTGGGGGCAGCCCTTTCCTTCGGCCTTCTGATGTTGCTGCCGGTCGACTTTCGTTATCCGCTTTTTGCGCTGGTCCTGTTTCTAAACGGGGTCTCGATGGGGCTGTTTGCCTCGCCGAATCGGGCGGCGGTGATGAACAGCCTCCCGCCAACCGATCGAGGGGCTGGCGGAGGGATGAACCAGACCTTCCAGAACTCGGCCCAGTTGGTCTCGATCGGGATCTTCTTCACCCTGATGGTGAGCGGCCTCGCGGCGACCCTCCCCCCGACCCTATCCGCTGGGTTGGTTGCCCACGGCGTCCCCAAGGCCGTCGCGGCACGGGTCGGTCACCTACCGCCGATCTCGATCCTCTTCGCAGCCTTCCTCGGCTACAACCCGATCCAGCACCTGCTGGGAGCAAAGGTCCTGGCAGCCCTACCGGCTGCGCAGCGCGTCGTCCTCACCGGCCGAGCGTTCTTTCCCCACCTGATCTCCGCTCCGTTTCGGGATGGCCTCCATCGCACCTTCACCTTTGCGATCGGCGCCTGTCTGGTTGCAGCGGTCGCCTCCCTGCTGCGGGGCGGCCGGTTCCACTACGGTCTCTCCGCGGAGCAGCAGGGGAAAGAGCCGCAGCGGAGGCGGCGCAGGACGGGACGACGGCTCCGGTCCCTGCCTGTCGGGCGAAGAGGCAGCCTGCCTGCGGCTTGTCGCTCGAGGGAGGGGCCGAGCAACGGCGGTTGATTGGCCCGCGCGAACGGGGTTGCTGGGCCCGCTAAGGGGTGGCGGGGGAGGGAGTCTTTTCGTAGACGGCGAAGAAGTCCCGGTCGTCCGGTTCCAGGTAGCGGGTTGCTGGCCGTTCGAATTCGAGGAGCTTCTGGGGATCCTTGGCGCCCGGGGCGCCGTAGCTGATGAAGGTCACCCAGTAGGAGTTGATGTCTAGCTCCATCCCCCGAACCGCCCCAGCATGGATCAGGATCCGGGCCAGCGAGGGGGCGGTCTGGTCGTCGGCGATCACGTAGATCAGGTCCCCGTGGCTGTCGATTCCCAGGGCGGACCGCCAGACCCGGACCGCGTTGCCGAGGGTTGCGCCCCATTCCGCCGATTCGTTGAGACGGGGGTTCGGCTTCCCTTCTTCGACCAAGAGGGGCAGGTTTTGGCGGGCAAAGACCACGTTGGGCGGCGCTTGGGGACCGCCGTGCCAAGCGATGATGTTGTAGGTGCCGTTGGCGTACTTGACGAATGTCGCCTGGCCTTCCTTGAGCGGGGCGTAGGTGTGGCCATCGTAGGCGAATCCCCCTTCTGAGTCTTCCAGCTTGAAGGCGCTGTTGAAGGTGGCGAGAAGGCGGTACCGCTGGCTGGGCGGGACCTCCTCGGGACCGCGGTTGGGCATTTCCACAGATGGCTCTAAGCGGCCTGGGTAGAGGACGACTTCGGTGCGGTGGGTGTTGATCCAGGCGACGCCGGCGACGATCCGCGGGTATTCCTGGGGTTCCGGCCTAAAGGTGGTAAGCAGGATCGGGGGGTTTGGCCCCTCGTTGGGGCGGATCGGTGACCACACCCCTTCCCCGGGCAGGGGCGGGTTTGCAAGGGGCGTGATGTTAGGCGGGCGGTATTCGGTTGCCACCGTTTGCGCAACGGTGCCGGCGCCGACGTGGGGCAGCTTGCGCAGCGGCGGTCCGCCCTTTTCCGGCGCGGTCAAGGAGTAGTAGATCGACTCGATCGTGTTCACCAACGAAGCGGCGCCGTTTGACCGCAACCACTCCACCGAGCGGATCGACAGGGCCGTGTTGGAGGGTTCAAAGACGGTCTGCAGGTAGGAGATACCGGCCGGGAAGAGGCCGAGCAGGGCTGCGACCAGGGCGATCCGCTTGAGCCGAAACAGAAGCCCTTCCCGGGGCTCGACTGTCCGCCGGGACCAGCCGCGCTCTGGCGATGGCCGCTGTGCAACAAGCTCCTCGAAGCCCATCGGCAGGATCGTAGATCAGCCTTTTGCCGGTGGGCTGCAGGTCTAGGGGGCTAGTGAGAGCATTTTCACGATTCCGAGATGGAGGTTTGACCCGCCTGTTGGGAAAATCTTTCCCCTAAGCATGCAGCTGAGCCAGCGGCCAACCCGGACCGACCCTGCCCTTGCGGCGCCGGTCCGCCCGGATCAGGCGCGCGCCCTACTAAGGGCGATGCGGCCCCGCCAGTGGGTGAAGAACCTGCTGGTTGTCGCCGCCCCTGCCGCCGCCGGGGTGCTGGGCAGCGAGGCGGTTGCCGTCCGGGTCGGCCTGACCTTTGTCGCCTTCTGTTTGCTCGCCAGCGCCACCTACCTCTTCAACGACCTCTACGACCGGGAGGAGGACCGCCTCCACCCCCGCAAGCGGCACCGGCCGCTGGCCAGCGGCGCCCTGGCGCCGAGTCGGGCAGCCGCCGGGGCGGTTGTCCTTGCCGCCGCCGGCCTAGCTGTGACCTTCGCCGTCCGGCCCGTCCTAGGCCTAGTGGCGGCCGCTTATCTCGCCCTCACCCTCAGCTACACCCTTTACTGGCGCCATGTTCCGGTTGCCGATCTGGCAGCTGTCGCAGCTGGGTTCGTGATCCGGGCCGTCGCCGGCGGCGTCGCCACCAACGTCACCCTCTCCCGTTGGTTTGTGATCGTCACCTCCTTCGGGGCGCTCTTTCTGGTCGCCGGCAAGCGGTACGCCGAGCTTCAGCGGGAGATAGTCGCCCGCGAGCAGGAGGACCGGTCCCGGCCCTTACGCAACGCCCTCTACTCCTACACGATCCCCTATCTACGGTTCGTGCTGGTGGTAGCGGCTTCGGTGACCGTTGGCGCCTACTGCCTGTGGGCCTTTGAGCGGCACGGTGGCCGCCTGGGCTGGCTCTACGAACTGACGATCCTCCCCTTCGTGGTGGGTCTGTTGCGGTACGCCCTCCTCCTGGAGGGCGGAGCGGGGGAGGCGCCGGAGGAGCTTCTGTTCGGCGACCGGTTCCTGCTCCTCAGCGGCCTCGCCTGGGTTGGCCTCTTTGCCGGCAGTGTCTACGGTGGTTGACTCCCTGCTGCGGGCAGCGCCCCGGCGCTCCCTCTGCGGCTGGGGTCGGGTCGCCCCCTCCCTTGCCCAGGTGGTATCGGTTCGCTCCCCCGAGGAGGTTGCAGAGCTCGTCGGCGCTCTGGCCCGGCTTGGGAGGACGTTGATCCCCCGCGGGGCTGGTCGTAGCTACGGCGACGCCGCCCAAAATTGCGGCGGGGTTGTCCTCGACCTCACCCCGCTGGCGGGCTGTGGCCCATTCCAGCCGGGAGGGGATGGCCGTTGGGTGGCAAGGGTAGGGGCAGGGACAACGTTGAAGGAGGTGCTCCGCCGCTCCCTTGCCCACGGCCTGTTCCTGCCCGTCACCCCCGGCACCAAGCTGATCACCGTGGGCGGCGCGATCGCAGCCGACATCCACGGCAAGAACCACGTTGCCGACGGCTCCTTCGGCAGCTGGGTGGAGGATCTAAAGCTTTGCTTGCCGACCGGCGAGCTGGTCAACGCCTCCCGCAGCGAGAACCGGGAGCTGTTCGAAGCGACCCTAGGCGGGATGGGCCTAACCGGGGTGGTCGTCGAGGCGACCCTGCGCTTCCTGCCCCTCCCAGGCCCGGCCTTAGTTGGGGAGGTGGTGCGGACCGCAAACCTCGCCGAGACGGCAGCCGCCCTGTGCTCCCCTTCCCACCGCTACGCCGTCGCTTGGCTTGACCTGCTCTCGCCGCTGCCGGCGAGGAAGGTCGGCAGAGGGGTTGTCGTCCGCTCCGACTTCGCCCCCTCCGCCAGCGGCGAGCGGTTCCACGTCGGCCCCAGCGAGCGGCCCCGGCTGGCGGTGCCGCCCGGCACTCCCAAGCTTCTGAACAGGCCCTTGGTGACCGCCTTCAACCTCCTGCGCTGGCAGCTTTCCCCGGCTGCAGCGGAGCGGGAGATCCCGTTCAACGCCCACTTCTTCCCCCTGGACGCAGTCCGCCACTGGAACCGGTTGTACGGCCGCAAAGGGTTTTTGCAGTACCAGTTCGTCGTGCCCGAGGAGGGATTTGCGGGGCTGGAACGGGTTGTTGGGTTGCTGCGCAAACGGCGGGTGGGGCTCTACTTCGCCGTTTTGAAGCGGTTTGGCCAAAGCGCCGGTGGGCCCCTCTCCTTCCCCCGCGAGGGGTTTACCCTCGCCCTCGACCTCCCCTTCGAGGAGGGGGTGAACGCGGCGCTGCGGGAGGCCGACCGGATCGTCGCGGAGGCCGGCGGTAGGGTCTACCTCGCCAAGGACGTCCGGCTCGACCCTGAAGCCTTCGCGGCGATGTACCCGGAGGCGGAGCGGTTCCGGCGGCTGCGCGCCGAGATCGACCCCGCCCAACTGTTCCAAAGCGACCTTGCGCGCCGGCTTGGTCTCCTGGAGGCGGCGGGGTGAGGCTCGCCGGAGAGCAGGCGGTGGTCTTCGGTGGGAGCTCGGAGCTTGCGGTGGCGATCCTTTCTGAGCTAGCGCGGGCCGGCTTGGCCCAAGCCGTGCTGGTCGGCAGGGACCCGAGCCGGCTGGCGCAGGCGGCCCAGACGGTCTCTGCCGCCGGCCTTGGAGTGGAGACGGTCGAGGGCTTGGAGGCAGCCTCTTTGGCGAGCCATCCCGCCATCGTCGAGGAGGCCTTTAGCCGCGCTGGGGGGGCGCGGTTAGCGATCGTTGCCGTCGGCCTCCTCGGCCCACGGGCCCCCTGGCCAAAGGAGCGGGGCAGCTGGGCTGAGGTGGCGGCTGTAAACGGGGTCGGCGCTGGGTCGCTGCTCCTCGAGAGCGCTGCCCGCCTCGGGGCGAGGGGAGGGGGCACCGTCGTCCTGCTCTCCTCGCTGGCTGCCGTTCGGCCCCGGCCAGCGAACTTCATCTACGGCGCTGCTAAGGCGGCAGTGGACCGTTTAGCGGAAGGGGTGGGGATCGCTGCAGCGGCGGAAGGGGTGCGGGTGGTGGTGGTGCGGCCTGGGTTCGTCAGGACCCGGATGACAGCCGGCCTGGCAGAGCCGCCGTTAGCCTGCGACCCCGCTGACGTCGCTAGGGCGGTCCGGGAGGGGATTGAACGGGATCGTTCCGTTGTCTACGTCCCGAAGGCGGCAAGGCTTTTGGCCGTTGGACTGGCCTTTGCCCCGCGGACCCTGGTGAGGAGGTTACCGGGATGAGCTCCGCCAGCGGCCGGCCCCAAAGCGACCTTGGTCGAGCGCTGCGCGGGCGCCGGGAGCAAGCGGCGCGACGGCGGCGAAACGCGTTGATCGACCTTGGGATCGGTGCCTTTGTAGCGGCCCTTTGCCTTGGCTTGTTTGGCTATGCCCCGGTCGCCATCGGCGCCTTGATCTTCCTAGCGGTAGTTGGGTTCCGCGCCTGGCGGAGCCGGAGACGAAGAGCCTTCTCACGAACCGCTAAGGATTCCCGGAGATCAAACCGAGCCGCCGTTTAGCCTCCCCGCCCACGATCCGGCGGTATGGCACGGTCTGGGGCGAAGAGGGGGCCGGCGCAGGGGCGCGGCAGCGGTCCGGCAGGGAACGAGCGGCTGACGCTGCTCGCTGGCTACCTGCTCCTGCTCGGCTACCTCCTGCTTGGGGTGACCGTGCTGCGGATCCGGGCCCTGCTGGAGCTTCACCTGCTGCTGGGGATCGCTCTCCTTGGGCCGTTGGCGGTGAAGGTTGGCGCCGTCGGTTGGCGGTTTGCCTCCTACTACCTGCGCCGCCCCCCTTATCTGCGCAAAGGGCCGCCCCCGTTCCTGTTGCGAGCGCTCGGCCCGGTTTTTGTCCTCGACACCCTGTTCGTCTTCGCCAGCGGGTTGGTGCTCCTTGCCGAAGGACCGGCTGCTGAACACCCCTGGCTGTTCCTCCACAAGGCTTCCTTCATCCTCTGGCTCGGCCTGTTTGGGATCCACCTCCTTGGCCATTCCCGCCAGCTGCTGTTAGGGGTTGGGGAGGCGCTAGCGGAGCGGGAGCGCCTGGTCGCCCTGCTGCCGGCGGCGGAGCGGCCACCGCGCGCTGGCCGGTTCGGCCGGGCGATGGCGCTGGTTGCGGGCGTAGCTGCTGGCGCCCTCGCTGCAGCGGCCGTTTCCCCGTCCTTCCCTCTGTCCCGCCGCCACGAGCGGGGCGGCCAGCCGAGGGGGGTGGCGAGGCTATCCTCTAACCGACGTGCCATCGATAATTGAGAAGGCGCTGCGGATCGGCGAGTCGAAGCGGTTCAAAAGCTTCGAGCGGCGGGTGGCGCTGATCAACGCCTTTGAGCCCGAGCTCGAAGAGGAAACGGACGAGGAGCTCCGCGAACGGCTCGGCCGGTTGCGGGAACGGGCCCGCAACGGGGAGCCGCTTGACGACCTCCTCCCTGAGACCTTTGCGATCGTCCGCGAGGCCGGAAAGCGGACGCTAGGGATGCGCCACTTCGACGTCCAGCTGATCGGTGGCATCGCCCTCCACGAAGGGTGCATCGCCGAGATGAAGACCGGGGAGGGTAAGACCCTCGTTGCAACCCTTCCTGTGGTGCTCAACGCCCTACCCCTAGAGCCCGGCCAAGGGGGGGTGCACGTCGTCACCGTCAACGACTACCTGGCCCGCCGGGACGCCGCCTGGATGGCCCCGATCTACACCTTCTTGGGGTTGACGGTGGGGGTGATCCAGAACCTCCAGCCGCTTGAGGAAAAGCAGCTTGCCTACAGCTGCGACGTCGTCTACGGCACCAACTCCGAGTTCGGCTTCGACTACCTCCGCGACAACATGGCCAAGGACCTCTCGGAACGGGTCCAGCGGGGTCACCGGTTCGCGATCGTCGATGAGGTCGACAACATCCTGATCGACGAGGCCCGCACGCCGCTGATCATCTCCGGTGCGCCGGAAGCGGCAGCCGACCTCTACCACCGCTTTGCGGCGCTGGCGAAGCGGATGGAACCTGGGAAGGCTCCTGAGGGGCTTGATCCCCGGGCCCGCAAGGAATACATCGCCGACTTCGACTACGAAGTCGACGAGAAGCACAAGACGGTCTCGATCACCGAGCGGGGCGTGGAAAAGGCGGAGCGGTTCCTTGGGATCGACCACCTCTACCGCGCCGAGAACGGCCACCTCGTCAACCACCTGATCCAAGCGCTCCGCGCCGAGGCCCTTTACAAGCGGGGCGTCGACTACGAAGTGATCGACGGCGAGGTGAAGATCATCGACGAGTTCACCGGCCGAATCCTCGAGGGGAGGCGGTGGTCGGAAGGGCTCCACCAGGCGATCGAGGCCAAGGAGGGGGTGCCGATCCAGGAGGAGAACCAGACCCTGGCGACGATCACCTACCAGAACTACTTCCGCCTCTACGAAAAGCTGGCGGGGATGACCGGGACGGCGATCACCGAGGCCAACGAGTTCATGAAGATCTACAACCTCCCGGCCGTCCAGATCCCCACCAACCGGCCGATGATCCGGGTGGATCACAACGACCAGGTCTACAAAACCAAGGAGGGGAAGTGGCGGGCGGTGATCAAGGAGATCGAGAAGCGGCACGCAGCCGGCCAGCCGGTGCTGGTGGGGACGATCTCCGTCGAGGTATCGGAACTACTGTCAAGCCGGCTGAAGGAGAAGGGGATCCCCCACACCGTGCTCAACGCCAAGCCGGAGCACGCTGCCCGGGAGGCGGAGATCATCGCCCAAGCCGGTCGGCCTGGGGCGGTAACGATCGCCACCAACATGGCCGGGCGGGGCGTCGATATCAAGCTAGGTGGCAACGCCGAGCAACTGGCGGCGATGGAGCTTGCCAAGGAGGGCCACCGCCCCGGGGAGGAGGGTTACCAACGGCTTTTGGAGGAGCGGTTGGCGAAGATCAAGCCCCAAGTTGAAGCCGACCGGGAGCGGGTTGTCGCCGCCGGTGGCCTCTTCATCCTCGGTACCGAGCGGCACGAGTCGCGCCGGATCGACAACCAACTGCGCGGCCGGGCTGGTCGGCAGGGGGACCCCGGCGAGAGCCGGTTCTACCTCTCCGCCGAAGACGACCTGATCCGGCTCTTTGCAGGGGACCGGATCTACAAGATCCTCGATCGGCTGGGAACCGTTGACGAGGAAGGGAACGAGGAACCGATCGAAGCCTCGATGCTCTCCCGCCAGATCGAGAAGGCGCAGAAGAAGGTCGAGGAACAAAACTTCCTGATCCGTAAGCGCGTCCTCGAATACGACGATGTGATCAACGAGCAGCGGCGGGTGATCTACGCCTACCGCGACTCGATCCTTGAGGGCAAGGACATGGGGGAGGAGGCGCGAGCGCGCGTCTGGGAGACCCTGGAGCGGGTGATCGACGAGTACACCGCCTCTGAAAACGTCGACGAATGGGACGTTGGCGCGCTGTTGGTTGCCCTTGAACAGTACTGTCCGCTCGGCCTCGACCCGGAGCAGCTTTCGGTTGACGAACTGGAATCGGACGCCTTCCGGGAGCGGATCAAGGAGCAGGCCCTTGCGCGGTATGAAGAGAAGGAAGCGCAGTTCGGCGCGGAGCGGATGCGCGCCCTGGAGCGGTACCTGCTCCTAGAGATCATCGACGAACGGTGGCGGGAACACCTCTACGACATGGACTACCTGCGGGAGGGGATCCACCTCCGCCAGGTCGCCCAGGTCGATCCGCTCGTCGCTTACAAAAACGAGGCTTACGAGCTTTTCCAGGACCTCGTAAAGACGATCTGGACCGACTTCACACGGCTGATCTTCAACGTCGAGATCGTGGACGCAAGCGAAACCCAGCCCCGCCGCCAGCCCTTGCCTGCCGGCGGATCGGCGACCAGGCCGGCAAAGGTGACCTACTCCGGCGGCGTCGCTCTCCAGGGAGCGGAAGCCCTGGCGGCAGCGGCCGCAGCCGCCGGCGCCGGGACGGCTCTTGCCCAGACCGAACCGGCCCCCCAACCGGTCCAGCAGCGGGTTGTCGCCCCAAAGGAACGGATCGGCCGCAACGACCCCTGCTGGTGCGGTTCCGGGAAGAAGTACAAGCGCTGCCACGGCGCCTGAGCCTGCTACCGTTGCCCCGATGGCAAGCGGTGAGACCGTTCGGCGGGAGCCCCTCGCCCAAAGGGTTTCCTCTCTCGGCAAGCAGCTGAAGCTGCTTGCCGACTACCTTTGACCCCGCGGCGATCCGGCAGCGGGCCACCGAGCTAGAAAAGGAGATGGAAGGGGAGGCGTTCTGGCAGGACCGCCGCCTGGCGGCCCAGAAGAGCGCCGAGCACGCCCGGCTGCGTCGTCACCTCGAGGAGCTCGAGCGGGCCGAAAGGGAGCTTGCCGAGCTCGCCGAGCTGGCCCTGCTCGCCGAGGGAGACCCCGCTCTGGAAGGGGAACTGCAGGACCAGCTCGACCGCCTTGCCGAGGAGTTGGAAACCCTTGAAGAGCGGCGGCTGTTCCGGGGTCGTTACGACCAAGGCCCCGCCCTGTTGACCGTAAACGCTGGGGCAGGGGGGACCGATGCCCAGGACTGGGCGGAGATGGTGTTGCGGATGGAGAGCCGTTGGGCGCAGCGGCGGGGATTTGAGGTCACCTTGTTAGACCACTCCCCAGGTGAGGAAGCAGGGATCAAGTCGGCGACGATCAGGGTCGACGGCGAGTACGCCTACGGCCTTGCCAAGGCAGAGCGGGGGGTCCACCGGCTCGTCCGCCTCTCGCCGTTCGACTCCGCCCACCGCCGCCACACCTCCTTCGCCGGGGTCGAGGTTGCGCCGGTAGTTGACGAGGACGTTGAGGTCGAGATCAACGAGGAGGAGCTGCGGATCGATACCTACCGCTCCCAAGGGGCAGGGGGGCAGCACGTCAACAAGACCGACTCGGCGGTCCGGATCACCCACCTGCCGACGGGAATTGTCGTCCAGTGCCAGAACGAGCGCTCCCAGCTCGCCAACCGCCAGATCGCGATGACGATCCTCCGGGCCCGCCTAGCAGCGCTGCGGGAGCGCGAAAGGGAGGAGGAGCTAGCCAAGGAGCGGGGTGAAAGCAGGCCCGTTGACTTTGGCTCCCAGATCCGCTCCTACGTCCTCCATCCCTACACCCT
>Ga0167615_1000275_pt1 | contig 16868 bp, 15 predicted proteins | sample BED_Mat_host_9_1_FD_111800 | JGI IMG/M metagenome (GOLD analysis project Ga0167615, IMG submission 111800) | Extremophilic microbial mat communities from Yellowstone National Park, USA - BED_Mat_host_9_15 (v2) (version 2) | ecosystem: Environmental > Aquatic > Thermal springs > Hot (42-90C) >... | reverse complement strand
TTTGGGGTGCTGATCGCCACCGGCGTTGCGATGGCAACCCACCTCCACCTCTGGGGCGACTCCACATTCCAGGCCAAGCTTGGGCTGGTCGTGGCGATCGTCCTCCTGATCGGCTGGCACATGCGGCGGCCGGAAAACCACCTCATCGACGGCTTGGTGTTTCTCGCGTCCCTCGCTGTCCTTTGGCTGGGCCTTTACCTGGCAAACGGCTGGAGCTAGGCGGGGGCTTCGACCTGGCCGCAGCACTAGCCGGCGCCCGTCCTCCGGAGGAGCGCAAAGTGATCAACCGGTTGGTTGAACGGGTTAGGGCGGCTCGGGAGGACCCACGCGCAGTCGTGCTGGAGGGTTTCCACCCGCTCAAGCACGCGCTGCGGTTTGGTGGCGAGGTGGAGGTTGTCGTCGCCTTGCTTGGGGGCGAGTTGGGGGAGCTTCTTGCAAGCCATGCGCCGGAGCTTGCCGAGGCGGTGCTTGGAAAGACCGTCTGGTTGGAGCGGGCCGACTTTCGGCGGATGGGCGCCTACGAGCCCCATACGGGCGTGGTGGCGCTAGCCCGCCGCCCTCTTTACCACCTCGCTCCGGTCCTAGCCGACCGCAGCCGGCCGGCCGTGGTCTTGGAGGACCCCCGCCACCGCGGGAACCTTGGCGCTGTGATCCGGGTCGCTGCAGCGGCGCAAGCAGCGGGCGTGATCGCCGTCGGCGGCGTCGACCCCTGGCATCCGACGACGGTACGGGGTGCGGTCGGTCTCCACTTCGCGCTGCCCGTGGTCTGCGCCGAGATCGAGGAGGTTGGGGCCAGCGGCCGGCCGATCGTTGCCCTCGATCCAGAGGGCGAGCCGCTCGACCCGTCCCTGCTGCCTGCCGACGGAGCGTTTCTGTTCGGGTCGGAGCGGGCTGGCCTCAGCCCCAAGGCGGCCCAGATAGCCGGGCAGCGGCTGGCCCTGCCGATGCGGCCTGGGGTTTCAAGCCTGAACCTGGCGACGACCGTTGCCGCCGTCCTCTATCTGGTTCGCCTCTGCAGAGCCGGCGGCAGGTAGGGGTTGGAGGAGCGGGGCCGGTAAACTCCGGAGGGGTTTCAGCGGGGGACTGGTGTATCGGTAACACGGTGGTCTCCAAAACCGCAGAGCGAGGTTCGACTCCTCGGTCCCCCGTTACCGCTGCTGGGGTGGCCGCCGTTCCACGAACTCCCGGTAGGCCCGCCGTAGTTCCTCGCGGAGCTGTTGGGCCCACTCGATCTTCGACCGTTGGTCGAAGACAGCGGCGATCCGGCTCGCGTTCAACATCGCCGCGTCCCAGGTCCCGGCATTAACCATCGTCCGGCGGCTGTTTGTGATCTGGTCCTGGCACAGCTGTTCAAAATTGTCAATGTTGCTTTCCAAAAGCGGCATGTCCTCTGGACGGGAGAAGGTGACCTTGATGACCAGTTCCCGGAATGAGAATTCCCGCGAAAGGGGCGCAGCCAGCCATTCCAGGTAGCCGGTGACCGTTCGCGCGTTTGCGCAGTAGAGATAGATGACCTGGCTGCCCCTTTTGGACGCGGTCTGTCGGTCGATCAGGCCGGCGGCGTAAAGGGCGTTTAGGTAGGGGTAGACAGCCTGCGGCTCGATCGCAAAGGCTGGCCCAACCCGGTGTCGGAACCGGGCTGCCAGGTTGTAGCCGTGGCCCGGTGCCTCCATGATCAGGGCAAGCAGCGCCCCCGCCAACGTAGACATAGACCCGATCGGTTGGTTTCCCTTATCAGCCATCGCTCCTCCCCAGGAGTTCGGTTGGTTTCGGCGGTAAAGGGTGTTTCCCCTCTCCCATGGCAGGAAACGTTATTTCCTGCCGGAGCCGCAAAACAGGGTACGAGTGTTAATGGCCTGAATAGTTTTGAAAAAAAAGTTCAGGACATGACTAGAAACCTTGCGGCCGATCGGCAATAATGGGTGGCGACGATAGCCGTATGCGCGCAGGTGCCGTGATGGTTGCGTCCTCCCGCTGTCACGGCAGCAAGCCGGCCGGATCGCCGGCCCGGTGCGGATACGAGCAGATCGTCCTCCTCCAGCAAAGGTTGGCCGGGTGAGAGGGGCACCCGGCCGACCTGCTTAATTGGCTCTTGGCACCGCTGTTGCCAACACCTTCGCTACGAGGCGGCGGGTCTCGGCCGGGTCGATGACGTCGTCGATCTCAAACAGGGCTGCAGCGTTCAAGGCTTTAGCGTGCTCCCGCGCCGCCTCCGTCAGGCGACGGACCCGCTTCTCCCGCTCCTGGGGATCGGCGATCTCTTCCAACTCCTTGCGCAACGCCAGCCTCACCGCCCCCTCCAACCCCATCGGCCCGAGGTGGGCGTCCGGCCAAGCGACGGTAAGGATCGGCTCCCGGAGCGAGCCGCCGGCCATCGCCTGGGCGCCAAGGCCGTAGGCGCGGCGCAGCACGACCGCGATCAGCGGCACCTCCAGCTGGGCGCCGGCGTTTAGGAGCCTTCCCGCATGCCGGACAAGGCCGGTAGCCTCCGCCTCCGGGCCGACCATGAAGCCCGGCGTGTCGATCAAGGAGAGGATCGGTAGAGAGAAGGTGTTGCAAAGGGAGAGGAACCGCGCCCCTTTCAAAGAAGCGGGGCCGGTGATCGCGCCGGCCACGGCCATCGGGTTGTTGGCGATGATCCCAAGCGGCCTGCCCTCGATCCGGCCGAAGGCGCAAACCAGCTCCGGCGCGTGGCCAGGGGCGATGTAGGTGACGGTTTCGGCGTCGCAGAGCCGCTCGATGATCGGCTCGATCCGATAGGCCCGCCGCTCCCGGGGCGGGATCGCCTCCCGCAACGGCTCCTGGTCGGCTGCCTCCCAACGCTCCACCGTTCCCTGGAAGTAGGAGAGGATCCGCTTTGCTGCCGCCGTCGCCTCCCGCTCGTCGGCTGCCACGACATCGACAACGCCGTTTGCAGCCTGGACGTCGATCGGCCCGATCTCCTCGGGCGCCACCTTCCCCAGCCCGCCACCGGCGATCATCGCCGGTCCCCCCATCCCTAGCGAGACGTTTTTCGTGGCGATCAAAACGTCGGCGCTGCCGGCAATCACGGCGTTGCCGGCAAAGCAGTTGCCGCTGGCAATTGCGATCCTTGGCACCAGCCCGGCGAGACGGGACCAAAGGGCGAAGGCGCGGACGTCAAGGGCCGAGACGACGGCGAAGTCGGTGTCCCCAGGCCGGCCACCACCCCCCTCGGTGAAGAAGACGGTCGGTAGCCGCAGCTTGGCGATCAGCTCGAAGAGGCGGTCCTTCTTGCGGTGGCCGATCGCTCCTTGGGTGCCGGCCAGCACCGTGTAGTCGTAGGCAAGCACCGCGCACCGCGCCCGCTCCCCAAACAGGTCGCCGTTGACGGTCGCGATCCCGGCGACCAAGCCGTCGGCAGGGGTGCGCTCGATCAGCTCCGCGAGCGGCCTGCGGGCCCGCTGCGCAGCCAGGGCGAAGCGGCCGTACTCGACGAAGCTGCCGGGGTCGACGAGGTCGGCGATGTTCTCTCTCGCCGTCCTGCCCCCTTCCCGGTGGCGCTCCTCGACGGCCTGCGGCCGGGCGGCGTCGGCCGTCAGCGCTGCCCGCCGAGCCAGCTCGGCAAGGCCGCTCTCAAACTCGTTCACCGCTCTTCTGCCGTTCCCGCCGTTCCCGCTGCCGGCGCAGCTCTTGACGGGCGAGGGAGAGCTTGTGGACCTCGTCAGGACCGTCGGCGAGCCGCAACGTCCGGACGTGGGCGTACATCTGGGCAAGCGGGAAGTCGTCGCTGACGCCGCCGCCACCGTGGACCTGGATCGCTCGATCGAGGATCCGGAGCACTACTTGGGGCACCGCGAACTTGATTCCCGAGATCTCGATTCGGGCCTGCTGGTTGCCGACCGTGTCCATCAGCCAGGCGGTCTTCATCACCAAAAGGCGGGCCATCTCCAGTTCGATCCGGCTCTCCGCGATCCAGTCCCGGATGTTGGCGTTATGGGAGACCGGCTTGCCGAAGGTTTCCCGGGCGTCGGCGCGGTCGCAAAGGAGCTCCAAGGCCCGCTCTGCAACCCCGATCGCCCGCATGCAGTGGTGGATCCGTCCCGGGCCGAGCCGGGCTTGGGCGATCGCAAACCCCATCCCCTCTCCAGCGATCAGGTTCGAGGCCGGCACCCGGACGTCCTTGAACTCCACTTCCCCGTGGCCTTGGGGGTCGTGGTAGCCGAAGACCGGGAGGCTGCGCAGGACCCTGACGCCCGGGGTGTCAAGGGGGACAAGGATCATCGACTGTTGCTGGTAGACGGGGGCCTCCGGGTTGGTCTTCCCCATTACGATCAGGATCCGGCAGTTTGGGTGCATCACGTTCGTGGTCCACCATTTCCTGCCGTTCAAGACGTAGTGGTCCCCGTCGCGCTCGATCCGCATCGAGATGTTGGTCGCATCGGAGGAGGCGACGTCCGGCTCGGTCATCGCGAAGGCGGACCGGATCTCCCCTTCGAGGAGCGGCTTTAGCCACCGCTCCTTCTGCTCCTCGCTTCCGAACTGGTAAAGCACCTCCATGTTCCCGGTGTCCGGCGCCGAGCAGTTGCAGACCTCCGAGGCGATCGGCGAGCGGCCCATGATCTCCGCGAGGGGGGCGTACTCGCAGTTGGTCAGGCCAGCTCCGTACTCAGCGTCGGGGAGGAAGAGGTTCCAAAGGCCCCGCCGCCGGGCCTCAGCCTTCAGCTCCTCGATGATCGGCGGATGGGCGAACGGCGTCCCCGCTTCCTGCAGCTGTTGGCGCCAGATCGGCTCGGCGGGGTAGACGCAGCGGTCCATGAAGTCGAGGAGGTTCTCCCTGTACTCCTGGCACCGCTTGGAAAGCTCGAAGTCCATTTGTCCCTCCAGTCCGGTTACGGTTGATCTGAATCTAGCGGCTTAGCTTGGGTCCCGGCAGGCGGGCGCGTAGAGTGAGGGGGCGTTGCGCCACCACGCCCGTCCATACCTAACCGTCGATGTCGTCGTGTTCGGTGAGGGTAAGGAGGGCCGCTCCGTCCTTTTAGTCGAGCGGGCCCATCCCCCGTTCCAAGGGTTGTGGGCGCTGCCTGGGGGGTTTGTAGATGAAGGGGAGACCTCCCGCGCCGCCGCGGCGCGGGAGCTTGCCGAGGAGACAGGCCTAGCCGTCGGCGAACTGGAACTGCTAGGCGTCTACGACCAGCCGGGCCGGGACCCGCGCGGCTGGACGGTCTCGGTCGTCTACCTCGCCACCGTTACCGGAGAGCCGCCGGTGGAAGGGGCTGACGATGCCCGATCGGCTCGGTTCTGGCCGGTGCGTAACCTTCCCCCCTTAGCCTTCGACCACAGCCAGATCATCGCCGACGCGCTCGCCCGCGCCGGCTAGGAGGTGGGCTGGCTGCTGTACTCCAGGAGGGCTTTGATGATCGGCGCCAGCCGTCGTCCCTCGGCGGTAAGGCGGTACTCGACCGCCGGCGGGCTGGAGGGAAGGACGGACCGCTCCAGCAGGCCGGCCCGCTCCAGCTCACGCAACCGCTCGGAGAGCACCCGGGGAGAGATCCCCTCCACCGCTGCAACGTAGTCGGAGAACCGGGCGGCGCCGCTGAGAGCGGCGTAGATGATCAGGATCTGCCACCGCCGTTCCAGCAGCTGGGCGGTGCGGCGCAGGTGGGGGGGAACCGGCGCACACCGCCGGACCGTTTGCCGCTTAGGCCTTCCTGTCCCAACCCTGTTGTCAGCCCGTGACCGCGACATCGTGCGCCGGCTCAAGGGCGAGGTCGATCACTTCCCGCACGTCCATGACGAGGTGGAAGTTGAGCTGTTCCCGGACCTCCTCAGGGATCTCGTCGAGGTCGGGCCGGTTCCGCTCGGGGAGGATCACATCGGTGAGGCCGGCTGCGTGGGCAGCGAGGACCTTCTGCTTGATCCCGCCCACCGGAAGGACCCTGCCCTGGAGGGTGACCTCGCCGGTCATCCCCACGGTGTGTTTCACCGGCCGGCCGGTGAGGAGCGACACCAAGGCGGTGACCATCGTCACCCCGGCGCTTGGACCGTCTTTGGGGATCGCCCCGGCCGGGACGTGGACGTGGAACTCCTTTCCTTCAAAGGCATGCTCGGGGATCCCCAGCTGGTCGGCGTGGGCGCGCACGTAGGAGAGGGCGATCCGGGCCGACTCCTTCATCACGTCGCCAAGCTGGCCTGTAAGCAGGAGCTCCTCGGTCGTCCCCGGCTGCCGCTTCATCGCCGTCGCCTCGATAAACAACACTTCGCCGCCGGCGCCGGTGACGGAGAGGCCGGTTGCCACTCCAGGCACGGCGGTTCTAACCGCCGACTCCTGGAAGTAGCGTTGCTTGCCAAGGGCCTCGCGGACCACCTCTGGGGTGATCTCAACCGGCGGGGTCAGTTCACCTGCAGCGATCTTGCTTGCGGTCTTGCGCAGGATCGTCCCCAGTTCCCGCTCCAGGTTGCGGACCCCTGCCTCGCGGGTGTAGTCGGCGATCACCATCTCGATCACCTGGTCGGAGATCGTCACCTCATCCGGTCGCAGCCCGTTCCGTTCAAGCTGCCGGGGCCAGAGGTACCCCTTTGCGATCTGGAGCTTCTCCTGGGCGGTGTAGCCGTCGAAGCGGATCACCTCCATCCGGTCGAGCAGCGGGGTCGGGATCGTGTCGGTGACGTTGGCGGTGGCGATAAAGAGCACTTCGCTGAGGTCCAGCTCGACGTCGAGGTAGTGATCCCGGAAGGAGTGGTTTTGGGCTGGGTCGAGGACCTCGAGGAGGGCAGCAGCTGGATCGCCGCGCCAGTCGGCGCCGATCTTGTCGACCTCGTCGAGGACGATCACCGGGTTCATCGTGCCGGCGTCTCGGAGCGCGCGGACGATCCTCCCCGGCAGAGCACCGATGTAGGTGCGGCGGTGGCCACGGATCTCCGCCTCGTCCCGGACCCCGCCCAGGGAGATCCGGACGTACTCCCTGCCAAGGGCACGGGCGATCGAGCGGCCGATCGAGGTCTTGCCGGTTCCCGGAGGACCGACCAAGGTGAGGATCGCACCGCCGCTGCGCGGGTCGTCCGGAATCCCCCGCTCGTGGCGGAGCTTGCGGACGGCGATGTACTCGGTGATGCGGTCTTTGACGTCCTCGAGGCCGGCGTGGTCTTCGTCGAGGATCCGCCTTGCCTCAACCGGGTCAAGCCGCTCCTCGGACCGCTTCGACCAGGGGATCGAGATCAGCCAGTCGAGGTAGGTGCGGACCATCGACGACTCGCCGGTCTGCTCCCCCATCCGCTCCAGCCGGCCCAGTTCTTTGAGGGCCTGCTTTTTCACCGGCTCCGGCATTCCAGCGGCCTCGATCTTTTCCCGGTATTCGTCGATTACCGAGGCCTCGTCTTCGCCAAGCTCCTTGCGGATCGACTCCAGCTGCTTGCGGAGCAAGTACTCCCGCTGCTGCCGTTCTGCTCCCTCCTGGACGTCTTCCCTGATCCGCTTGCGCAGCTGCAGTTCGGCGAGGGCTTCCCGCTGGAACTTGATCGCCAGTTCAAGCCGCTCGTCGACCGGCAGGGTCCGCAACAGCTCTACCTTCTGCTCGTAGCTGAGGTGTGGGGAGTACCCTGCCGAGTCGGCAAGGGCACCGGGCTCAGCGATCGCGCGCAGGAAAGCGGCGATCCTTCCGTCGTCTCCGCGCAGCTCGAGGATCTCCTCGACGATCGCCCGGTATTCCCGTTCCAACTGCCGGACCCGGCCCGGCCGCAGGGGCGGGTTTGTCTCGTCTGGCCGCTCCTCGATTTCAACCCGTAGCTCCCCTTCTGGACCCGTGCGGGCGGCGCCGATCAGCGCCCGGTGCTGGCCGGAGAAGAGGACCGCCCTTGCCCCGCCGGGTAGCCTTACCCGATCGGCGACCTCAGCGACCGTTCCAACCTCGATGAACTCGTTGTTGTGGCGGGGCACCAGCACCACCCGCCGGTCGTTGCCGATCTCGACGGGGAGCGTTACGCCCATCCCTGGAAAGACCACGGTGTCGTCTAGCGGGATCAACCGCAGCACGGGCCGCTCGCCAACGCGCCCCGGCACCACCGCCTGGCTGCTGGGTTGCTCGTTGTCGTTGTGCTGATCAGTCATCTGCTATCGCCTTCAAATGTAGTTACTTTTCTATAGCAACTTTAGCGCTTCGGTTGCCAGCGCCCAACCCCATCCCTACAGCCGCCCTCCCTTCCCGACCGGTGGCCTTGAACCGGCCGATGACGGTCGCGGTCCTGCGCCGGAGCCGCTCAACGGCCGCGGATAAAGGCCGCGGGCGAGGACTACGTTTAGCTCGATCGCCAGCACCAACAGCCGACCGCCGATGTAAAGCCAGACCAGCAGCCCGATCACCAACGCAAACACCCCAGCCGTGGCCTTGGCGTGGTCGATCACATGGGTGACGTAAAGGCCACCGATGTGTTGGAGCAGCTGCCACCCTACAGCTCCAAAGAGGACCCCTGGCCAAAGCCTTCGGGGCTGGGCCCTGCTGGGGGTGTAGATGCGAAAGAGGGAGTAGAAGAGCCCGATGTTGATCACCAGGGCGATCAAGGCAGCGATAAGACCGGCTAAAGGGCCCCCTTTTGCGGGGGAGGAGGCGATCCCGGCAACCGCTGTAGAGACCAGGAGCAGGAGCCCGAAGACCGCTAGCTGGAACAGGCCCCGGACCCTGACCGCGATGTAGGAGGCCCGTTCCGTTCGGGGGATGCCCCAGATCGTTTCAAAGGCGTGCTGGACGGCGCTCAAGACCCCTAAGCCCGCGAACAGCGTTCCAGCTAGGCCGACCACAAGGCCGATCGGGCTGCCGCTCAGGCTGTGGAGGTTGTGGGCCAGTTCGGGGCCGATCACCGGGTAGTTGGAAAGGGCTGAGTGGACGACCGCTCGCTGGGCGGCAGGGTTGCCGTGGAGCACGAAGGCAAGGATCGTCACCAGGGCAAGGAGCAGGGGGAAAAGGGAAAAGAACCCCCAGTAGGCGATCAGCGCCGCTAGGTTGCCGCCCCCGTCTTCGCTGTAGCGGAACACAACCCCGACGAGGACGGCAACGGGGCGATGGCGGCTTTGCAGCCGATCGAGCGGTGCGAGGAGCCGCTCTTTGAAGGCAGGGGAGGTCTGGGGGGGTGGCTTAGGCCGATCGCTCGACATTGGGACATGTGTAGCGGAGAACGGAGCGCAAGTACCGCCGAGCAGTACCGGTGGATCGCGGAGGCCGTTGCGCGCAAGCGGGCTGGGTTGATCCTCGCCTACCGCACCAAGCTTCGTGAAGAGGAGGTGGAAGAATGCATCAGCCAGGCGGTTGTGGAGCTGCTGGCGCGGGCCCGTCGGGGCGCCGGCTTCGCTTCCCCGTTGCACGCCAGCCGCGCTCTTGAGCAGAAGGTACGCAGCCGCGTGATCGACCGCCTCCGCGCCTTTTCAGGTCGCAGTCCGCTCCTCGCCGAGCTGGCGCGCAGCCGCAGTCGGGACCAAACGGATCGGGTTGGGGAACGGCTAGCGGATCCCCGCCTGGGTGTCGAGGAGCTGGTTTGCCTCCGCCAGCTTCTAGGCCTGATCCCCGAAGCGGCACGGGAGCTGACCGTCTCCCAACGGACCGCCCTTGCCCTTGAGGTCGCCGGCGTTCCCGCTGCAGCCTGGGGGTGGAGCCCTGGGAAGCGGCGGAAGCTCTGCGCAAGGGGTCGCATCAAGCTGCGCGCCTCAGCGGCTCTGGAGGGCTGGGATGGATGACGGAGGACTGCAGTTCGAGACCCTGGCGCAGCTGGTGGGGGAGGAGCTGCCGGCCCGGCCCCGGTTTTCGAAGCTGGGCCTTGCCCGCCGTCGATGGTTGGCAGCATCGGCGTTGGTCCTCCTCTGGGGGTTAGCCGTGGCGATCGCCGGCAGGGTCGGGGGAGGCCGGCCGGTGGCGCGGCGGGAGGTGGGTCCGGCTGCCCGAACGTCCCCTGCTCCGCCCCAGCGGCTGGGCGGGACCGCCGCAGCCCCCCGCTTTCCCCAACCGGCGCGCTTACCAACCCAGCAGCGCCACCGGCCGCCCAGCCCGCCCGTCCCCCGCCCCGCCTCCGGGAGCGGGGAAGGGGAGCGGGAGCCGACGGCGGTTACCGCCGACCGCCAGCAGGAAGAACCGGTCGCCCAGCGACCGGTGCCGGTCGGCCCGGCGCCCGCGTCAGCCTCCCCCAAGCCCCACCGGCAGGCCCGCGGCCCGGCGATTGCAGAGTTCGGCTTCGAAGGAGGAGGGAGTGGGCGCAACGGCTGAGCTCTCTACCTACCCCCTTTGGCGGCTGCGGCTGCGCCGGGAGGTTCCGCGGGTTGCCTTCTACCTGCTCGTCCTCTGGGGGGTTGTAGCAAGCGTGCGGTTTGCCCTTTTTCCTCCCGCCCCGACGGTCTTGCGGGAGGCTAGCCAACCGCTCGACCGTCAGGCCGAAGGGTTTGCGGTCGCCTTTGCCCGCGCCTATCTGAGCTTCGACTCCGCGAACCCTACCGCCTACGCCGAAGGGCTCCAGCCGTTTTTAGGCAAAGGTGGAGAAGGGGACCTCGGTGTAAGCCTTCCTGTGAGCGGGAGCCGGTCGGTCCTCGCTGCAGAAGCCGTTCAGGAGCGGGAAGGGCCAGGTGGGATCGAGGTCTACACCGTGCTCTGCCAGACGACCGGCGAAGGGACCGTCTACCTCACCGTCCCGGTTGCAAGGGAAGCGGACGGTGCGCTTGGGATCGCCGGCTACCCCCGCCTTTGTCGGTGGCCCGGAGGTGGCGGACTGGCGGGAACCGTTTGAACGGTTCCCGCCCCTTGAAAATCAGCCGGCGCGGACCGTGATCGAACGGGCGCTACGCAACTACCTTGCCGGCGCTCGGGAAGACCTCGCCGCCGACCTTGCTGAAGGGGCAGCGGTGACAACCCCGCCCCAACAGCTGACGTTGGAATCGGTCCAACAGCTGCGGTGGGTTCCCGGCCTAAGGTCGGCGGTTGCCGTGGTCACGGCCGTCGACCACCAGGGCGTCCGGTTCACGCTCAGCTACGAGCTTGACCTCGTTAAAGCCGGCAACCGCTGGCAGGTCAAGGCGATTCAGATGGAACCAACCCAGAGGTAAAAGGAGCGATGAAGATGAACAAAGACCGGTTGTTTCGGGCGGTTGGCGTGGCCTTGGTTGTATCCCTGCTCGCACCTGCCCCTGCCGTTGCTGGCAAAGGAAGCGTGGGCAACGGCTCGGCGGCGCAGGCCCAAGCCCAGACGGCCTCCAGCACGCTCGAACAGGCAGCCACCAAGGCAAGCCAGACGGGGCGCAAGGTGGCGCTAAGCCTGATCGCCCTCGGCTTTGCGATCGCTGCGATCGTCCTTGCCTTCAAGCGCGACTTCAAGGAGGCGGTTGTGGTGTTCACGATCGGGGTTGTTGCCGTCCTCTTCGCTGAGGAAGCAGGCCTCCACCTAATCGAAAACCTCGTCACCTCGTTGGTGGGATGAGGGAAGAGGGCCAGCTCCAGATCCCTTCCTACCGCGCTGTCTTCCACCTCGAAAGGCGGATCTACAGGATCGACCGTCTGGTCCTCAACCCAAGCGGGGTACCGCTGCGGGGCATCGTATACGGCGTCTGCCTCCTCTTCGCCGCAGTGGTCGCTAGCAGGGTGCCGGTAGTGGGGTCGGTGGTGGGACGGCTTCCCTGGTGGCTGCGGTTTGTGCTGCTCCCGGCAGGGCTGGCGACGGCGTTAGGGGCGATCCGGCTCGAGGGGAGGGTCTTCCACCAGGCCGTCTGGGCCTACCTTGCCTTTGCAGCTCGCCGCTTGGGCCGGGGCGGGAGCTGGCCAAAGGTCCATCGGCTCGGAGCGGTCCTGTTCTTAGCAAGCGGGAGCGAGGGAGCCCTCCTGCCGCTCCGCTACCACGGCCCTGGAGCGCTGGTGATAAGGGGTGTTCAGGGAGCCAGGAGACGGGGCCGGCGGCTGGTCGTCTACGCCGGCCCAAGCGGCAGGGAACGGGCGGTGTTCGTGCCGGCCGGCCAGGCGGTGGAGTTACGGCCCGCCTCAGGGGCAGATGGTTGATCCACCCCTTGCCTTCGTCTTCGGCAACCTTGTATTCGCCCGGGACCTAAACGACCCCTGGGCCCTGTTCAGGGTTGCCACCCACAGCTACGCCCAGCTCCGTCGAGAGGAGCAAAAGCAGCGGTTCTTCTCCCTGCTGGGCGCGGTTTGCGCCCTTGAAGCCGACCTCCAGCTCCTTCGTGTCGGCGCTGCGATCCCGCTCGGGCGGTCTCGGGCCGGCGGGCCCAAGGGCCCCCTTGCCGCCTACGCTGCCGAGCAGCGGGAGATCCTCCGCGGCCTCGCGCCCCACGGCCCAGCGGTCTTCATCGCGGTCCGGCTCTGTGACCCGCAGAGCGATCCTGGGGACTCCTTGTCCGGGCTTTTGGCGGCCCTTGGCAGCAGCCCGGCCAGCTTCGCCCCACGGGCGGTGCTGGCCCGGATTGGCCAGCGGCTACAGCCGGCGGTGTTGCCACTGCACCGGCTGGAGGGGCTCCGCCAGCGGGCGGACAGCGTCCACCTCCGGCTCTCCTCTTACCTTCCCGCGCGGCCAGCCCGGGCCGGCGAGGTTCAGTGGCTGGTTAGACGGGGTTTCTGTCGAGGGCTTGGCGAGCCGCGGGTGTGGGGCCGGGAGGAACCGGTTGCCCTCCGCGCGGAGATCAACGGCAAGGCGGCGCTTGTGCCCCTTGCCGGCCAGCTGTTGCGCTGGCGGGAGGGGTTTGTCGAAGAGCACGCCAGCCGGCTGGTGGTGGTTGGGGAGCGGGGTTGCTCCCACCAGGCCCACCTTGTCGTCGGCGCTTTGCCGGAGTTGCTGTTCTTCCCCTCGCCCCGTGCCGAGCTGATCTTCAGGGTTGCGGAAACGCTGCCCTTTCCGGTCGACTTCAGCCTCGCCGCTACCTTCATCCCGAACCGTCTTGCGCTGCGGCTTGCCCACCGGGGAATCCAGGACGCCGACCAGCTGGCCCGGGCAGAGGGGGAGGGAGAACAGGGGATCAGCGACCGCAGCTACGCCCGCCGCGAAGAGGCAAGGACCCTCCTTTCCTACCTCCAAGGGCCGACGAAGCCGCCCTTGTTTCGCAGCTCCCTCGTGGTTGCCGTCGGCGCCGCCGATCCCGAGGAGCTCGAGCGCCGGGTGGAGGCGGTCCGCCGGGCCTTCGGGGAGGTGACCTTGCACCGTCCCTTTGGCGAGCAGCTGCGGCTCCTTTGCCACCACCTCCCTGGTCGGGTCGGCCCCTTGCGCGGCTACGACGACCTGCTTACAGCCGAGCAGCTTGCAGCGCTGATGCCAACCGCAACCCACCGGGCCGGCTCCCGGCGGGGCTTTCCCCTTGGCGTCGTGCTGTCCGGCAGCGCACGACCGGTCCGGCTTGACGTCGCCGAGGGGTCCCGCGCCAACCGCAACGCCGCGATCCTCTGCGTAGGGGCGCTTGGCTCGGGGAAGACTACGGCGGTCCAAAAGCTCCTCTACGAGGCCTTCCTTGCCGGAGCCCGGATCGTCGACTGCGACCCCAAAGGAGACCACCGCCTCCCCGACTGCCCCGAGGTAGCGGCCGCGGTCGAGCGGCTCGAGCTCGCCCCCAACCCCCGGCTGCGCGGCGTCCTAGACCCGCTCTTGATCGCTCCCCGCCACCTCCGCCAGGAGACGGCGATCGCCTTCCTGGAGGAGCTCCTGCCGCCGGAGGCGGCCCCCAGCTGGCGCGCAGCGTTGGTGCGGGCGGTAGGGGCGGTGCTGAGCCGGGACCGCCAACCAACCTGTACGGCCGTGCTCGCTGCCTTAGCGGCAGGCGATCCCGAGGAAGCCGCCCTTGCCCGAACCCTTGCGGTCTATGCCGCCGGTGGCCTCACCCAGCTCGCCTTTGCGCCAACGGACGCCCCGCCGCCAGCCTTTGGCTCCCGCCAGTTCACCTACCTGCAGATCCGGGACCTTCCCGCCCCCGAGCCCGGCGTGGCGCGCCGGGAACTGAGCCGGTTAGAGCGGGTTGGCCAACAGCTGGTCCGGTTGATCGCGCTCTTTGCCTTCTCGCTTTTGCGGGAGGAGCGGTCGCGGCTGAAGGTCTTCGCTTTTGACGAGGGTTGGCGGCTGCTCAGCGACCCGGTCGGTCGGAGCCTCCTCGTCTCCCTGCAGCGGCTTGGCCGCTCCGAGCTGGCCGTTCCGATCATCTCTACCCAGCTCCTTACCGACGCCCTGCTCGGAGAACGGGAGTCCCTGGCCGGGCTGCTTGGCGCGACGATGGTCTTCGGGCTGCGCTCCGAAGAGGAGGTTGACCGTGCTCTAGCGCTCCTTGGCCTTGAGCCAAAGCGGCCCGACCTGCGGCGGCTTCTCCTCTCCTTTAACGAAGGGCGGTGCCTACTTCGGGACCACCGGGGGCGGGTGGAGGCGATCCAGGTGATCGTCCCGCCCCGGCTGTTGGCGGCACTCTCCACCACCCCAAAGGTCGGCTAGCGGTGGCTGGGACCCACCTCCTTGCTGCCCTCCTCCTTGTCGCAGCGGCCGCCCCTGCCCACGCTGCGCTGCAGCCGCAGCCTGCCGCCGCTGCAAGCGCCGCCGGCGCCTCCCCCCTTTCCGGAAGCGGCGGGGACTTTCTCTCAGAAAACGGCCTCTCCAGCCCCCTCTGCCGCAACCCTGCGCTGCCGCCCTCTGCTCGGGAAGGGTGCGAAGGGTCGGGGTTTAGCGGCTCGGCGGTGCCGCTTGGCAACTACGCCTTTGACGTCCACATCAACACCGGTCTCACCGAACCGGCAAACGACGTCGCCGCTGCGACGGAGGACCTCGCCCAGTGGGGCTGGCTTGCCTTGGTTGCGGTGGTAAGGGGGGTTTTGGTGATGTTGGAATGGGCTTACTCCCTCCACCTCCTGGGCGGGGTCGTGCTTGCCTCCGTTAGCCGCACGTTGGCCGGTCTTGAGCACACCTTCACCCTCCCCGGCCTTGCCTTTACCCTCACCGTCCTTGCGGCTACCGTCGCCTGGTGGGGCCTGGTGCGGCGCCGCCACGCCCATGGGGTTGGCGAGGCTGCCGCAGCGGTCGGGATGGTGGTGGCGGGGCTGGTCTTGGTGGCCGATCCGCAGGGGACGGTGGGGAGGATCTCCGCCCTTAGCGACCAGGGGGCCTTAGGGACGGTTGGCGTTTTCTCTGGGAGCGGCGGGAGCACCTCGGTGGCAGGGGCGGTTGGCGAGCTGTACAGGGCGACCGTGTTCGGCCCTTGGTGCTACCTAGAGTTCGGCCAGGTGCCTTGGTGCAGCTCCCCCCGCGCGCTCGATTCCGAACTGAAGGCTGCAGCTGCTGGGGTCGCCGCCCGGGCGCGGTACCTCGCCCAGTCGGCTGGCGGCGCCCAGCGGACCGAACTGCTTTTGATCGCCGATCACCTTGAAGCGGCAAAGGACAACGGTGAACTCTTTCTCGCCTTGCCAGCGAACGGTCCGGCCCGTAACTCGATCAACGAAACGAGCTCCTTACTCCACGTCCTGTGCGGCGGCTCCTCCGACGCCACCAACTGCCAGGGCCCAACCGCTCGGGAGGCGGAGTTTCGTACCCAAAACTTCCTTGGCCAGCGGCTGGTTGGCCTTGTCCTGATCTGGGGGGGCGCCCTTGGCGCGATCTGCGTGTTCGGCTGGGTGGTGACGCGGTTGATCGGTGCCTCCGTGCTCGCTCTGCTTCTGCTCTTCGCTGCCCCAGCGGTTGTCGTCGCCCCGCCGCTCGGTCCAGCTGGACGGAACCTCTTCCGCGCCTGGGCGGTGCGGCTCGTCGGCGCCCTGACCGCCAAGCTGCTGTTCTCGGTGCTGCTTGGCGTGTTGATCCTGATCGAGCAGACGCTAGCCGGCGTTGAAGGCCTTGGGTTCTGGTTGTACTGGCTGCTTGCCGGCGGCGCGTGGTGGTTGATCTTCCTCAACCGCCATGCCCTGCTTGCCACGGCGCGGTTTGCCGGCGGGCAGCCTTGGCAGGAGGCAACCCCAAGGGGGACGGGCACGCGGGTAGCCCATAGCTATCTAAGGGGGGCCCGTGCGACCGGCCGGCGGATCGGGCGCGGCCTGGCATCCGTTGCTAAACGGCGGCCCCCAGATCCCGGCCAAGCCTCCGCCGGGGGACCGCTGGGGCCGGGGCCAAAGCCGCCGCCAAAGCCGCTTCCCCCACCGTCCCCCAGCGGACCGGCGGCGCTTGGCGAGGCGTTGCTTGCTGCCGAGCTAGGCCTGGCGCGAGCCTGGCAGCGGAGCGGCCAAAGCGGGGAGGAGGAGGTTGCCGCTCGGCTTGCCCGGATCGCCAGGCAGCGGGATCGCTCCCAAAGGCTGGTGGCCTCCACTCCTGGGGCTGCCGCTGCGCGCAGGGAGCGCCGCCGGCTTGTCTCGTTGGCGGCTCGGGAACGGCGCCTCGGCGAGCGGCTCCAGGCCGCCCGGCAACAGGCCGCCGCCCGCGAAGCGCTCCTGCGGGGCAAAGGGCGGCGCCGGTTGCGCGCCTACCAGGCCTTTATCGACCGCCAACAGCAGCTCCCACCGGCTACCAAGGCCCGGGTGGGCGCCCGCCGCGACTACCCTCGCCTTGCCCCGCTGGTGGGGCTTGACCAACAGTCCTTTCTCGCCCTTGCCGGCGCCGAGCGCTACCAAGCGATCCTTTCGATCGACCGGGTCCTTGCCGGTCAGCGGCGTACCGGCCCTACCCCAAACCGCAGGCCCAGGGAGGCGGGCCCGGAACAGACCCTGGCCGGCTGGGTGGCAAGGGAACAGCGGCGGGAGGCAGCACGGGCTGCCCGCGGCCAACCGCCCCCCGATTTGGAGGAGCGGCTGGCCGCTGAGGAGGAGTGGGCTGCCCGCCTGCGCCGCCAGCTTGGCGGTGGCAGGCGGAGCTAGGGCTGGGGCGCCGCCCAGCCCTAGCAGCTTTAGATGCCGATCCCAAACCGTTCGCAGCGGGGCTGGAAGTTGGGG
>Ga0167615_1000272_pt1 | contig 17067 bp, 19 predicted proteins | sample BED_Mat_host_9_1_FD_111800 | JGI IMG/M metagenome (GOLD analysis project Ga0167615, IMG submission 111800) | Extremophilic microbial mat communities from Yellowstone National Park, USA - BED_Mat_host_9_15 (v2) (version 2) | ecosystem: Environmental > Aquatic > Thermal springs > Hot (42-90C) >... | reverse complement strand
TCGCCCGTCAGAGATCACACGAGTGCAAGGGTACGGCCTGTCACATCTCACATGCGCAAGGTGACATAATCAATGCCGCAATTGGCCTGCTTTGGGGTGACAGATTCACTGACGCTTGACACTCATCCGCGCCTCTGCGGGACGCGCACGTGTGCAACAGCGACGAGGACGAGCACAAGCGCGCACGCGCCCGCAAACGACAAAGGCGCCAGCGACCGCAAGCTGCCATGCCAGGACGCGACAAAGTGAACAAAATCCAAGACGGCGGACATCGCCGCGCCGCCCACTCGGCTCATTGCTTCAGCGCACCACGCGATGGGGGGCCACGGCCAGGCGTGGACCAGACTCGCCATGAGGCTCCACAACACGATGAGCGGCATCAGCACCTCGACGGCCGGCTCGAGGACGGCGGTGGACAAGGCGCCGTACGGAGTCCATTGTCGAAACAGCCACCATAGGACGGGCACCATGTAGGCGTCGATGATGGCCGCGGCGATGAACGCGCGCGCGAGGGAAGCCGCCATTTGCCGCGCACGCTCGAGTGGGGAGGTGCGCGCGTTCTCGCGCCCCACCCAACGCCCCAAGCCGATTCGATGCCACAATGCGTGCGCTTCACACACTGCGAAGGACGCATACAAGGACATGAGCATGCTCGGCGCCAAAAGATCTGCCGGATCGAGCACGCCTGCCATCCACGCGGACGACCACAACACCGTGTAACCGTGCACCCGCCTGCCGCACATCCCTGCTGCGATGGAGTATGTGGCTCCGCATGCGGCGCGAAAGATCGCGAGTTGAAAGCCGCACAAGAGCGCAAACCCCCATACCGCGCAGAGGGCATAGGCGCCGTAGACGACGCGCCGCCTGCGGGTAAAAGCGCGTCCAAACAGGGTCTGCCAAGGAATAGCGGCGAGATCGAGCGCAAAGCCGACGTTGGATCCGCTCGCGACGAGCAAATGCGTCACGCCGGCTGCCAGGAAGTCCGAGGACACGCCCTGCGGCAGGCTGCCCGGCGCGTTGCCAAAGACCATGGACAGCGCGACAAGAATGGCCTCGCGCTCCCCGGCAGGCGCGACATCCTCCATGCGCGCTGCCATGTAGGCGGTGACGCGTTGACCAAATCTTTGCGGCCGATCCAGTACCCGCACGCGCCCATCGAAGAGGTACAACGGCGACAGGATGTCCATGGCCGTCGGCGCACGATCCGAAGCGACGAACGTGCCGTCCGCTTCGACCCATTCACCCGCATCGACCCGCGCGCCGCGCTCGACGAACACGAGCGCCTGGTAGTGACACGGATGCGCGTCTTCTCCCTCGCGGCGCACGGCAAGGACAATCTCGCTTCGGCGATGGGTCACCTTGACGCTCTGGACTTGCCCAGCGATCACGTCGCGCGCACCAGGAGGCGCAGATGGGCGCGCGGGCTGCCACGCTGCCCAGGCGGCCCCTACGAGGATCCCCGACGCAAGGCTCGCGGCCATCACGAACATCGGGCGCAGCTCGCGGCGCCACGCAGACCACGCGAGGGCAGGCACAGCTAACGACGCCGCCACGAGACCCGCTGCGCGCCACCCCCAGACGTACCGAGACCACTCGCCGGCCAGAAACGAGATGATGGCGAGCGCGTGCAGGCGAACGCGGGTCACGGCGATGGACGGCCCGCGCCCGATGACCCACCAGGTGCCCCAAACGTGATGAGGTCCTTCCACTTGGCCAGGGTTTTCTCGCCGATCCCCTTCACGTGGCGCAGGCTCTCCAAATCAGGAAAAGGTCCATGCGCTTCGCGGTACGCGAGGATGGCCTCTGCGCGCTTGGGTCCCACGCCGGGCAGCGTCTCGAGCGTCTCCAGGTCCGCGGTATTGATGTTGATCTTCTCGCCCGCCGAGAGCGCGCGCTTGCGCGCGCGATCTCCCGCACCGCCTTGGGCCGTTCCGCCCTCCCCGTGCGCCGCAGAGGCCTCCGCCGGGGCCCGTCTCGCGGCCTCGACCCCTGACTGCGCCTGAGAAAGCGCGTCGGCGCTGGGCCCGGGAACGTCAATCTCCTCGCCATCCCAGACGAGCGCCGCCTGATTCACGTTCGCGGCGTCCGCGTCATGCAAAAAACCACCGGCGGCGCGTATGGCGTCGCGGACCCGCGCGCCCTCCTCGAGGGTGACAAGCCCTGGGTGACGCACGTCGCCGTGCACGTCCACCTGCAACGTGGTGGCGTCTGCGCCGCTCACGTCCGTCATCTGCACCGCAGAGCGCGCAGTGCCCGAACCGGCCGAGGTGGAATGCGCCTCCGAGCTCGTCGCCACCTGCCGAGATGCGAACCACGCCGCCCCCGCGGCCACGCCAATCAGCAACGCGATGCGGAGGTACCTCGCCCAGGCGCGGAGCCGGCCGATCAAGCGCTTGCGCCCCTCGCCGTGTCCCATGGCCTCGGCCTCCGGCCGTCCGCCCGACCACCCGGGCGGCCCTTCTCCCCATGCAACCTCGTCCCATTCCGCGTCCTCGTCGGATGCAAGCACCTTTGGCTCCGGTTGTACGCGATCTTCGACGCCTTGTGCGCCTAGCGCTTCGCGCAAGGAATTCACCACCGCGCATCCACCTCCACGGACAACCATGCCCCTGAGATTCGATGCGCCTGTGGCGAACACCTGTTTGCAGGGAAATCAGTTCCTTTCGATTTTGGAGAGGCCGGTGGAATTTGCGGCGAACGATGAATATGTTGCCTGAGAAGGGGCGTTGCCGAGCCTTTCTGAGGTCGTGTACAATCGAGGCATCGGTATGGGGAGGTTGAACGCGTTGCTGACACCCAGCATGGAAGACTATCTGGAGAAGATCTACGAACTCATTCATGAGAAGGGGTATGCGCGCGTTTCAGACATCGCCAACTCCCTGGCCGTGCAGCCGAGCTCTGTCACGAAGATGCTCCAGAAGCTCGACGAAAATGAGTACGTGAGTTATGAAAAGTACCGCGGCATCGTGCTCACCGCGCGAGGGCACAAGATGGGGCGGCTCATGAAAGAGCGGCACGCCATGTTGGCGGACTTTCTCCGCATGCTCGGCGTCCAGGAAGACACCCTGCAGAAGGACGTGGAAGGGATTGAGCACCACGTGAGCCCCGCCACGCTCGAGGCGCTGCAGTCGCTCGTCCTGTTTCTGCAGTCCCACCCCGACGTGTTGTCGTCCTTTCTCGCATACCGAGAGCGGTCGAGCGAGCAGCCGTCGCCCTGAGCGCGCGGGTGATAGCGGCCTATCACCGTTTCTCGAGCACCCACACGATGCGATCCGCCTGGTCCACCGGACACTTTCCGAAGTCGCCCTGAACCTCGGTGACGGCCCACCCTGTCCGTTCGAAGAGATCGGCGAGCGCAGCGGGATCCCAGTACCGCTGCACGTGCTCCTCGTCGAAGCGGCGATAGATCTCCCCATTTTCTTCAATCGCGACAAATCCGCACACGCGGTGGACGATGGTCTCGCCTTGCACCTCCGTGTGGTGCACGATGACGAGATGATCGCGCACGTCGTGCCACGCGCCCTCGCGAAGCTCCTGGTGGCGGCGCGGGCCGAGTGTGTCGAGCACCCACTTTCCTCCCGGGCGCACCGACGCCAGGACGCGCTGGAGCACGCGCTCCATCGCAGCGCGCGTCAGAATGTAGTTCAACACGTCCGTCGACGCGAGCGCCAAGTCGGCGGGCTCGGGGAGGGCGAGATGGCGCAGATCCGACTCCAGCCACCGCACGTTCGGCAAGTGACCAAAGCGGTCGTACGCGACCGCCAGCATCTCGGGCGATTGATCCACGGCGTACACGCGGTCGACGCGCTCCGCGAGCCACGCAGCCATCCTGCCCGTGCCGCAACCGAGATCGACCGCGACGCGCACGCCGGGCAGGTGAGGCGCGAGCGCCTGTTGCCAGGCGCCGTACAGCGCATCGCCCATCAGCTCGTCGTAAAACGGAGCGAGCTCCTCGTACGCCATCGTCAGTTGACCTCGATGGGAACCCACTTGGCGTCGCCCCACAGGCGCTCGAGGTGATAAAATTCCCGTTCTTCCGGACGAAACACGTGCACCACGACGTCGCCAAAGTCGAGCAAGACCCAGCGCGCCTCGTCCAGCCCCTCGATGCCGCGGCAGGTGACGCCGAGTTCGGCGAGATCGTCCCGCACCGCGCGGGCCACGGCCTCCACCTGCGGGCGCGAGCTCGCGGAACAAATCACGAAGTAGTCCGCCACGGGCGTCAGTTCCTGGACGTTCATCACCACGACGTCAGTGGCCTTCTTGTCCAAGCAGGCCGTCGCAGCTCGGCGAGCGATGTGCTCGACGTTTGGATTCATGCACATGCCTCCCTCGCATCAAGCGAATGTCACGCCTTTTGGCGCACGTGATTCAAGAGCTCGTTTCTCGCGTTCACCGTCGTGAGATCGATGGCGAAGCCGGCATCGAGCGCATAGCGGAGCGTGGATTCGAGACTCGCCAAGGCGGCCGCCGCGAGGTCCGTTTCGGCGAGCGAGCGGATGTCCTCCACGCCGGGGTAGTCCCGCGACGGTTCGATGGCATCCGCCACAAACAGCACCATCTCGAGCGCGCACATGCCCGGCCTGCCGGTGGTATGGTAGTACACCGCGTTCAGCACGTCGGCATCCTCCACACCGTATTCTACGCGCGCGACGTCCGCGGCAACCGGCCCGTGCAACAAGATGGGGGTCTCGAGCCACGCCGCAGGCACGTCAAGCCCGCGATCGCGCACGTGCGCGAGAAGCCGATCACGCGGCCATTCCCGCGCGAGATCGTGCAGCCACGCGGCGAGCTCCGCGCCGAGGACGGGCGCCCCGAACCGGCGCGCCAGCGCCACGGCCGTCTCCACCACGCCGAGCACATGCTGGTAGCGCATCGGGGTCAATGACTTGGCGAGGCGCTGCCGAAGATCATGGATGACGTTCCCCCGCTCCATCCTCGCCCTCCTTCCGGGCCTTGGCGCCAGATGGCCAGCACCGGGTCCGGCACCAGGCCACATACGTCGAGCTGTCGATCCAGCCGATCCCGCACCCACGTGGACGACACGTCGAGCATGGGCATGTCGATCACGTCCATTCGGATGTGCGGAAGACGCGCGCGGGCGCGGGCCGCGGCCGTGTCGAAGTCGTAGCCAGGTCGACGCGCCACCACAAAGCGCACCATCTCGCACAACTCCTCCGCACCGTGCCACTCCGGGAGGTGCTGCAGGCTGTCGGCGCCGAGCAAGAAGAGAAACTCCACGCACGGATACCGGGCGATGAGCGCGCGCAGGGTGTCGACGGTGTACGACGGCTTCGGCAGGCGGTTCTCCACGTCGGTGACACGCATGTGGCGCCTCGAGCCAATGAGCGCCTCCACCATGCGAAACCGCCACGCGAACGTGTCTGCGTCGATCTCGGCCTTGTGCGGCGGCTTCGCGGCCGGCATCCACCAAACCTCGTCGGCGCCCACCTGCTCGTAAGCAATCTGGGCCATCGTCAGGTGGCCGACATGCGGCGGATCGAACGTGCCGCCAAACAGCAGAATTCGCCTCGGCGCCGCTTCGGATGTCCGTTCGTCATTTGCTTCAGTATACCACACGGCCTCGTCACGCATGGCCGCTCGCCTCTTCCCGCTCGAGAGCCTCGTAGACCGCGCGCTGCATGACCTCGACGGGTGCTTCCCGCTCGAGCCACCACTCGTAGGCCTTCACGCCCTGCCAGATGAGCATCGAGGCGCCATCCACCACCTTCGCCCCGCGCGCCTCGGCCTGACGAAGGAAGACCGTGTGAAGCGGCCGGTAGACGATGTCCTGCACCACCTGATGCGCCTGAAAACAGTCCGGCGCCTCGACGGGCGACTCGTCGCCGTGCGGCCACATGCCGATGGGCGTGCACTGGACCACCAGATCCGCCCGCGCGATGGCCTCGTGCCGATCCGGCCAGGGCACGTGACGAACGGAAAGCCACTCGCCGTAGCGCGCCGCGAGCGCCTCCGCCTGTTCGGGCCTGCGGCAGCAGACCAGCACTTCGCTGCCCGGCCGCTCCCCTGCGAGCGCGGTCAGGATGGCCTGCACGCTGCCGCCCGCGCCAAGAATCGCCGCCCTGAGCGATCCCTCGCCCAAAAACGGCGCGACAGACGCCCACCATCCCCCGACATCTGTGTTGTGTCCCACCGCGCCCGTCGGCGTGAAGCGCACGACGTTGACCGCTCCGGCCCGCCGAGCCTCCTCCGTGCGCGCGCTCACCCACTGGTAGACGCCGAGCTTGTGGGGAATGGTGACGTTGATCCCGACCGCGCCGATGGCGCGAAGCCCTTGGAGCGCATCGACGAGATCGCCCGGCTCCACCTGAAAGGGCAGGTACACCGCGTCCACGCCCTGCGCCTGAAACGCGGCGTTCATCATGGCCGGCGACAGCGAATGCATGACAGGTTTGCCGATCACGCCAAACAGTTTCACCGCGCATCCCCTCCGCTCCGCGGGTGTTGCGCGCGATGCGCGAGCACGCCGACGAGCCGCGGCCGCATGGAGAGGGCGAGCCACGTTGGCGCCTCAATCCGCGCCAGCGTCCGCTGGCCCGTCCACGCAATCCAGCCGAGCCCAGGCAGGACGATGTCGCCGCCGCGCTTGCCCAAGGAGAAGTCCGCGTCGTGCCGCGGCGGCGCGGCCACGAGCCACGAGCGCCGGTCTTCGAATGATTCCGCGCAGCGCTCGCACGGAACCTTCAGGATGTCGAAGCGGTGATCGGCAAAAAACGAATCCGCGCGCTCCCGCTTGGTGCGGTGAACCGGCAGCTCGTTGGAGACATAGAGCACAATGCCCTGGCGTTCCCCACCCAACGTCTCCAGGCGCACCAGGCCGCCGAGAAACAGCGCCTGCCCCGGATTCAGCTGGTACACGCGCGGGCGCACGCGCGATCGCGGCACCACCCACTTCAGACAGTCGCCGCACAGCCGCTCGATGACGCGCGACGTGTACATGAGCCCCGGCGTGTCAAACAACTCCACGCGGCCGAACGGGCCGTCGATCTCGAACCGCGACATGGCGAGCGTCGTGCCCGGCCTGCGCGACACGGTGAACGGCTGCTTCCGCTCGGACAGCCGCTCCACCATCGCGTTGAGAAGCGTCGACTTGCCCACGTTCGCCATGCCCATGACGTAGACCGGCCGCTTCGTCTCCCGCGCCACCCGATCCACGAGCTTGTCGATGCCGTGCCGCCGCTCGGCGCTGATGAACACCACGTCGAGTGGCTCGACGCCCGTGGCGCGCACCTCGCCCCGGATCCAGTCCCCGAGCGCCTCATAGCCCACGTCGGCCGGCAGGAGATCCACCTTGTTGACCACCACCAGAACGTCGCTCGACGCCACGAACCGCCTGGCGCTTGGGATGAGGCTGCCGGCGAGATCGAACACGTCGACAACGTACAGCACGAGCCCGGGGCGATCGAAGATGGTCGCGACCTCGCGCTGGTACGTCTGCTCGTCCACGACGACGGGCGTGAAATCGCCGTAATGGCGAATGCGAAAACACCGCCGACAGAGCACATCTTCCCGCTCCAGGTGGCTCGCCGGCACGTAGCCAGGCATGCGCTCGTCGGTCGACTGGAGCGGTGCCCCACATCCCACGCACACTCGGGTCTCAGTCATCGATACGCCTCCTGTCCGCGGCAGGCTCGGGGCGCCGGAGCCCTCGCCGTTCCAACCGCCTCAACACCAGCCGCTCGGCCATGCGCGAAATCTTGGTGCCCCACCACTCCACCGGATTCTGTGGAAGCACCAGAATGGCGTACAGTCCAAGCCGCTTCGCGCCCTGGATATCCGTGAAAAGCTGATCGCCCACCATCGCAGTGGCCTCCGGCGGCATATGGAAGCGGCGGAGCGCCTCCAAAAACCCGCGCGATTTGGGCTTGCCAGCCGCCGAGACCGCCGGCACGCCGCACAGTTTGGCAAACGATCCGACGCGATCCTCGCCATTGTTTGAGATGATGCACACGTGAAAGCCCTGCGCATGCACGCTGCGCAACCACGCGGTGAGTTCTGACGGCACGTCGGGATGGTTCCACGGCACCAGCGTGTTGTCGAGATCCGTCAAAATCAGGCGAATCCCCCGCCGCCAAAGGGCGTCGAGATCAATCTCGTAGATGGACGCCACGTACTCGTCCGGCATGAGCCGCGAGAGCCAGGCCAAGCTTCTCACCCAATTTCGTCACGTTGTCCGCGCCTTCAATAACAGTTGGATATGATACCATACGCGTAGATGCCCGCGCCAGGGATGCGCTCCCGCGGCGTGCGATGTTCGAAGGCGGCTTGTCCGCGTCACTCGCGGAGGTGAAAACATGTCCGCAGAGACCGTGACCTATGCGTTTCCCGCGAGCCTCAATTTTATCCTGTATATCTGGTATATCTGGCGGCTCCGCGCGCATTCCGAGAGCCCTGAATCGAAAGGCGCACGCGATGCCCATTCGGATGGGGAAGAGCGATTTGCGCGCGTTTGGCGACAGGAGTTAGAGCAAATGGACCGGCTGGGCGCAGCCGAGGTCGATAGCCGCTGTCTAGCGGGACTGGAAGATCCGCTTCGCCTTCTCTTCCCCGACCCGCCGATGGGGCATGACGCCTTTGCACGCGCGTGGGCCCTGTTCGCGGAGTGGTGGCAACCGGCGCGCGTGGCGTACGAGGAGGCCATTCGCCGCATGTCGGCCGACTGACCGCGCAATACCGCTTGGACGAGGCGCATCGCCAGGTGCTTCTCACGTACGCGCCGCCCCCGAGTGAATGGGCGTCGCAATACCGCTCGGTCCTCGTCCTCCCATTTGAGCGCATCTTCGCAGCGCATGCTTAAGGCCCGCCGAAGATCGGCGGGCCATGCCCTGTGTGTCGTCACGAGCCAGCACTCCTGCGCTGGCGCATGTTTTCGTACAGCTTCAAAATGGCCTTTTGCTCAATGCGCGAAACGTAGCTGCGCGAAATGCCGAGTTCCTTGGCAATTTCCCGCTGCGTCAACTCTTCCCCGTCCGGCAGCCCAAACCGCTTGCATAGCACCTCCCGCTCGCGCGGCGCGAGCAGTGGCAGACATTCGAACATCTTCTGCTTCTCCCACGACATGTCCACGGCGTCGATCACGTCGTCCGGGTCGGAACCCAACAGGTCCGCGAGCGTCATCTCGTTGCCGTCCTTGTCGGTGCCCACGGGATCGGACAAAAACGCGTCGCGCCGGTGCTTCTTATTGCTGCGCAGGTACATCAGGATCTCGTTCTCGATGCAGCGCGCGGCGTAAGTCGCGAGCTTGGTGCCCTTGTCGGGCCGGTAGCTCTCAACAGCCTTGATGAGCCCGATGGTGCCGATGGAGATGAGATCGTCCATTTCCTCGCCGGACGACTCGTACTTCTTGGCGAGATGCGCGACGAGGCGCAGATTGTGTTCGATGAGGCGATTGCGCGCGTCCTGGTCGCCCGCGAGGTAGTCGCGGATGGCGCGCTCCTCCTCCTCGGGGGAGAGCGGGTGAGGAAAAGCGCCCTGCTTGACATACGAGACAAACAGCGAGACGTCCTTCAAGACGAGCGCGAGCAAGGTGAGCAAGCCGGGCACTGCGTCCACCTCCAGCCTGGATGCGTTGCATCTAAAGCTTTATGCGGAGGGGACAGGAAAACTGTCTTGCTGCGGGCATCGAACTGCATTCGCGCAGCATTGCGAGCATGTTCCGCTTCACCGAGCACCGCCTTTTGCAGGAGGCTCATCGCCCGCCTTCGACGGGATCGCGAAGGGGAATGCGCACGATGGCGCGCATCGCATCCGCCTCACTTCCACATTGCGGGCGTTCATCCCACACGGCCAACCACCGAAACACCTCGAGCAGCCGTTCGGGATCCGGGCCTCCTCGTGGATAGACGAGATGGAGTTGGAGCTCGCCGCGAAGACCTCGGATCTCCGTTCGATCCGGCCTCGGCTCCATCGCCAGAGCCGACTGACACGCGAAGCGAACCGCGGCCCTTGCCCGGGCGCACTCCGGCGCGGAAAGCGCGGAAACATCCCGCACGTCACACGGAACGCCGGGCAGGATGGTTTCGGCCTCGTTGCGCAGCGCGTCCGCGAGCGAGCTCGCCCCTGCCTCTCCCGCGCGCGCCATGCTCTGCTCGAGCGCCTCCACCGCCTGTCGCCAGCCGAGCGCCGCGAACTGCTTCCACGCCTTCTCCCTCTCGCGAGATTCGGCGAGCAGGCGGGAGGCGCGCACGCCAAAGTACAGCATCACAATGGCGAACCCGGCGATGGCCGCCTCCATCGGCGTCAGCCGCGTGGTCAACACCAACGACAGCCCGAGAATGACGTACAAGATGGTGTTCGCCACGTCGTGCGGGCGCAGGACGGCTGCGACATATCCGAGCACAGGCCACAACAGGTCCGTCGCGTGGTTCGGCGGCGTGTCGCCGGCGAACAGGAGCCCAAGGCATGCGAGCATCGCGGCGATGCTCACGTACGGCGCGAGGCGATGCCCGGCCCGCCCGCTGAGCACGAGCACCACCGCAGCCTCTGCGAGGACCATGGCCTCGTAGTAGAGGCGAATGAACAAGGGACCGTGCGCAAGGGGAAGGTAGACCACCAAGATGGCCAGCGCCGCAACGGTTCGCGGCACCCAGTGCGTCCAGTCCGCCCACGTCCGGCGGATGTCTGCCCGGACCTGCCGATACATGCCCAGAAGTTTCTTCCTCTTCATGCGCCTATCATAGCAAACGCGAGAGAGGTCGGCCACTGACCCACGCCGGGCGAGGAGGGCGAAGCGCCAACTCCCGCACCGCGACTCACTTGCGGTTCGACTGTTCCGAGCGCTTCTTCAGATTCTCCTCGCTCAGCATCTCGTTGTGCAGCTGCTGGCTGTACGTCTCAGCGAAGTAGTGTTCACCGGTGCCATTTTCCTTGGCCACGTAGTACAGGTACTTCGTGTGCGCCGGGTGGAGCACCGCCTCAATGCTCGCGAGGCTCGGGCTGCAAATTGGGCCCGGCGGCAGCCCGCCGTACAGATACGTGTTGTACGGATTTCGCGCATCCAGGATGTCCGCGTCCGTCACGACCGCGAGGTGCCTCCCGATGGCGTAATCCACCGTGGCGTCAATTTGCAGCCGCATGTGGAGCTTCAGTCGGTTGTCGATCACGCTCGCGATGATCGGCCGCTCAAACGCCACCTGCGCCTCGTTTTCCACCAACGACGCTTCCGTGATGGCCTCGTTCAGCGTGAGCTGGTCCGCCTGCATGGCCGCTTCGTTCGCGGGTGTGAGCACGCGCGCCGCAAAGTCGTTCAGCATTTCATTGACGACGTCCACCGGGTTTTCATTTCGATAGAACTGGTACGTGTCCGGGAACAGATATCCCTCGAGCCGATAGCGGACATCGCGCCGCCCCGCAAGCTGCTTCAAAAACGCCTGATGGTAGTCGTCAGCCTGCACCGCTTTGAGAAACGCGGCTTCGCTGCACACCCCATCCTGTGCGAGCCGCGCCGCGATGTCCACAATGTCGTAGCCCGGCGGGATGGTGACGTTGACGACGTTCGGGACCGTTTCGCCCGCCGTCATCTGCCGGTAGATCTGGGGCGCCGACTCATCCGCGGACAGCGCGTACGTGCCGGCCAAAATTGGCCCGCCCCCGCGCAGGCGCCCGTACAGCTCGAACGCGGTGGCGCTGCGGATGAGCCTCATCGCCTTCAGCCGCCGGGCGACCGTGGCGACCGTGTCGCCGGTCTTCACCACAAACCGCTCGACGGGCGCCTTCGCCGCCACGGGCCTGAGCGCCGCGCGAAACCACCCGACGAAGACGAGCGCGACCACGACCACAAGCGCCAAGGCGACGACGAGGACCATGCGCGCGCGCCGCCCCGCGCCTGATGGCTGGTTCGACATACGTTCACCTTCCAACGTTCAACCTTGGGATTCCGCGCCCTCGCCATCTGCCCGCCGGCGCGATCTCAGGTAGTCCTCGAGCAACACCTGCGCCGCGGCCGCGTCCACCGCCGCGCGGCGCTCCCTGCGCCGCACGTTCTGTTCAATGAGAAAGCGCTCCGCGCTCACGGTGGTCAGCCGCTCGTCGTACAAATCCACCGGCAGGTCGGTGCGGGCCGCCAGCATGCGCGCGAACTTCTCCGCGCGCGACGTCATCTCGGACGGCTGGCCCGACATGTGAAGCGGCCGCCCCACGACAATCCGCCCCACGCCTTCTCGCCGGGCCAACGCCGCGACTTCCTCCGCCGCCTGTCGATCCGACTGGCGCTCGATCACGCCGTACGGTTGCGCGATGAGCCCCATGGGGTCCGACATGGCGACGCCAATCCGCCGCTCGCCAAAATCAATCGCCATCGTCCGCATCGCCATACAGTGCGGCGTACGCCCGCACGAGCTCCTCGATGAGATCATCCCGCTCGATGCGCCGGATGGTGTTGCGCGCGTCCAGGTGGCTCGTGATGTAGGCCGGATCGCCCGAAATCAAATACCCAGCAATCTGGTACACGGGATTGTACCCCTTTTCCTTCAGGGCGCGGTACGCGATCTGAAACGCGCGCCGCACCTCGGGGTTGCCTGACTTCGACGCAAACCGCATCGTGCTGTCAAACTCTTGTCCCAATGCCCGCACCTCGCTCGGGCGTCTGCCGACGCCAAAAGTCGCTCGTTTCGTTCATCTTTTTCGAGTCAGTGCGCGCGATTTCCTGCGACCTGCAGAAGGATCTCCCCGACTTTCTGGATGGCCTCCGGCAGCTTCGCCGTATCCCGGCCTCCCGCCTGGGCCAGATCCGGTCGCCCGCCGCCGCCACCGCCGGTCACGGCGGCAACCTGTTTGACGATCTCGCCCGCATGGAGGCCGCGCGACTGCCAGTCCTTTGACACGTACGCGACAAACTGCACCTTGCCGCGATGCGCAGATCCCAGCACCACCACGACGGACTCGACTCGGGCTCTGATCTCGTCCACCAGTTGGCGCAGCCCGTCCATGTCGAGATCCGACAGCGCGGCGCGAATGACGGGGACACCCGCCACCGTCTCGACGTTGGCTACGAGCTCGTCCACGCGCGCGTGCGCAAGCCGCGCCTTGGCGGACTCGAGCTCACGCTCCAGTTCGCGCATCTCCTGCATCACGCGCTCGGCGCGCTCCACCACCGTGCTCGCGTTCGTCTTCAGCGCGTCCGCCACCCGGCGCAGCCGCTCCTCGCGCTCGCGGGCGACGCGGTACGCGTGGCGGCCGGTGACCGCCTCGATGCGGCGCGTGCCGCTCGCGATGCCCGTCTCGGAGGTAATGAGGAATTGCCCAATGACGCCCGTCCGCGGCACGTGGCAGCCGCCGCAAAGCTCGATGCTCTCGCCAGCCTGGACGACGCGCACCCGCTGGCCGTACTTTTCGCCGAAGAGCGCCATGGCGCCCATGGCCTTGGCCTCGTCCAGGTCCATCTCGCGGATATGGACGGCGTGATCGCGCCAGATCTCGTCGTTCACGCGCCGCTCCACCTCGGCCAGTTCCTCCTCCGTGAGCGGCCCGAAGTGAGAGAAGTCAAACCGCAGGCGCTCCGGCTCGACGAGCGATCCCGCCTGGGCCACATGCGTGCCCAGCACGTCGCGCAGCGCCTTGTGCAACAGGTGCGTCGCCGTGTGGTTCTTCACAATGTCGCGGCGGAAGTCCTCGTCGACGTGCGCGCGCACGCTGTCGCCCTGCATGAGCGAACCGTCGACGACGCGCACCCGCATGACGTGCTGCCCGTGCGGCGCCTTCTGGACGTCGAGCACCTCCGCCTTGCCGTTTGCGCCGACGATCTCGCCGCGATCGCCCACCTGCCCGCCGCTCTCCGCGTAAAACGGCGTCACGTCGAGGATGACCTGGCCTTCCTCGCCGATGGCGAGCCCGTCGACGCGATTGCCGTCCTTGAAGATCCCAATGACGGTCGCGTCCACCGTGAGCTCGTCGTAGCCGACGAACCGCGACGGCTCCTTGAACGTCTCCAGATCGCCGCGCTGGCTCTGCATGCCTTCGGCCACCTGCCGCGCCTCACGGGCCCGCGCGCGCTGCTCGTCCAGCTCGCGCTCGAAGCCTGCGCGGTCCACTTCGATGCCGTGCTCTCGGGCGATCTCGACGGTGAGATCGATGGGGAAGCCGTAGGTGTCGTACAGGCGGAACGCCGCCTCCCCGGAGAGCACGGACTCGCCGCGCGCCTTGACCTCCTCGATGGTCCGGTTCAAGAGCTCCTCGCCGGCCGCAAGCGTCTGCAGGAACCGCTCCTCCTCGGTGCGGACCACGCGCTCGATGAGCGGGCGCTTCTCACGCACCTCGGGATAGTCGTCGCCCATGATGCGGTCCACCACGGCCACGAGCTCGTACAAAAACGGCCGCTCCACGCCGAGCTTGCGACCGCTCCGCACCGCGCGCCGGAGCAGGCGGCGGATCACGTAGCCGCGGCCCTCGTTGGACGGGAGCACGCCGTCGCCGATGGCGAAGGTGACGGTGCGGACGTGATCGGCGATGATTTTCAGGTGGACGTCGTCCTCAGCCGAACGACCGTATGGGCGGCCCGACAGTTCTGCGGCCCGCTCGATGATGGGGCGGAACAGATCCGTCTCGAAGTTGTTCGGCACGTCCTGCAGGATACTGGCCAGGCGCTCCAGGCCCGAGCCCGTGTCGATGTTCTTTTTCGGCAGCGGCGAGTACGATCCGTCCGCGTTCTTGTTGAACTGCGTGAACACGAGGTTCCAAATCTCGAGGAATCGGTCGCAGTCGCACCCCGGCTTGCAGTCCGGCGAACCGCAGCCGTAGGCCTCGCCGCGATCGTAGAAGATCTCCGAGCACGGCCCGCACGGGCCCTCGCCGATCTCCCAGAAGTTATCCTCCTTGCCGCGGTAGATGCGGGACGCAGGCAGCCCGACTCGGTGATGCCAAACCTCGAACGCCTCGTCGTCCTCCTCGTGAATGGTGACGGAGATGCGATCCGGATCCAGCTCGAGCACCTGCGTCAAAAATTCCCATGCCCAGGTGATGGCCTCGAGCTTGAAGTAGTCGCCGAACGAGAAATTGCCGAGCATTTCAAAGAACGTCTGGTGTCGCGCGGTGTGGCCCACTTCCTCGATGTCGTTGGTGCGAATGCACTTCTGCGCGTCCACGATGCGCGGCACCTCGGGGATCTCCCGGCCGTCGAAATACGGCTTCAAGGGCGCCATGCCCGCGTTGATCCAGAGCAGCGTCGGGTCGTCCTTGGGCACGAGCGGAAAACTCGGCAAGACCAAGTGACCGCGCTCCGCGAAAAACTGCTTGAACGCGCGGCGAATTTCTTGACCCGTGAGCGATTTCATGCCTAACCTCCTCCTCCGACGCATCGCACGTCGGCTGTGTCCTCCTGCACGAAAAACCCCCGCCCCACATCAGGGACGGGAGTTTCCCGCGGTACCACCCTGCTTACAGGCACACGCGCGCCTGTCGCTCTGGCGCTGTAACGGGCACACCCGGCGTGCTTTGCCACACGCGCTTGGAAGGGGCTTCGAACCGGTGCCTTGAGGCGGCTCGCAGCCGAAGGCCGCCCTCTCTGAACAAGGCGCGCCGATTCTACTTGTCTTCCGCATCGCTTTGTCGTCGATTCCCGATTGTATCGGGCCGGATGAGCTCTGTCAATGCGCGGGCCCGGAGCGCGCTTCGCGCCACTGCGTCCACACCACCTTGCACACCGCGAGCGCGGGTACGGCGAGGATGAGGCCAAGGATACCGCCCGCCTCGCCGCCCACAATCAAAGCCGCCACGATGGCCATCGGGTGCAGGTGAAGCGTGCGCCCCATGATCTGCGGCGACAGGATGTTGCCCTCGATCTGTTGCACCGCGATGTTGACGATCACGACCTTGACGAGCATGGGCCACCCCGACGTCGTGAGCGCGATGATCACCGCCGGCGCGATGCCGATGATGGGCCCGAGGTACGGGATGATGTCGGCAAAGCCGAGGAACGCGCCCAAGAGAAGTGCGTACGGCAGGCGGATGATAAGATATCCAATGAATGACAGGCAGCCGACCGCCAACATGATGAGGAACTGGCCGCGCACGTAGCCGCCGAGCGTGTCGTCGATGGCTCGGAGAATGAGGCGCACGCGGTGCTTGTGGCGCGCGGGGGCCATGCGCACGATCCCTCGCCCGATGGCCTTCGCGTCCTTGAGCATATAAAAGACCACAAACGGCACGACGAATGCCATGAAGATGGCGTTGAGCGTGCTTGTCACGACGGAGAACAGCCCTGTCGGAGCGACTTCAACCCGGTGTTCCAGTTGGTTGAGCGCGTTCTCGATGCCCGTCCGCACCGCGTTGGGCAGGTACGTCTTTCGGCTGTTCACCATGTCGATCCATCGGCTCAACTCGGCTGTGATCGCGGGCAGGCTGCTCGACAGCTGAGCAATCTGCCGCGAGATCACCGGAATCAGATTCAACACCACGACAGCCAGGATGGCGGCGATCACAGCGTACACGATGAGGATGGCCGCGGACCGAGGGACGCGCCGCCGATGCAACACGTCGACCGCGGGCTGCAGGATGTACGTGATGATGAGGGACGCCAAAAAGGTGTAGAAGAGGCTCGACAACACGCCCCAGATGTCCATGAACAGGCTGCGCAACAGGCCCGCGAGATAGATGCAGGTCAGCGTCAACGCGATGGACATCATGGTGCGTGCGTACCGTCCCATCGGCACGGCGATCTCCTCCCTCTGCGGCAGCCGGACAAGGGTCTCCCGCAGAGTATATGCAGAATTCCGTTCCATTATTTTCATTTTCTGCGCGCGATCAGCCGTCTCGCGAGCAAAAGAAAAGAGCGGCCACGCCGCTCTGCTCGACAACCGCCCCGTTCTCTCGAATGTGTTAAGGGATCATCAAACGGTTCGTCTCTCTCAGGCTCCCGTGCCAAACTCCACGTCCGCGTGATTCGCCTGATCCACGACGATGAGGGATCCGTCCTCCGCCACCTCGTAAATGCGCACCTCATCGCCGGACACGTTGAACTCGGCGAAGCAATTCCAGCAATAGTATTGGTTGGCACCAATTTTACCGACGTCTCGGCTTGTGCAACTCGGACACCGCATGACGTTGGTCCTCCCT
>Ga0167615_1000270_pt1 | contig 17191 bp, 16 predicted proteins | sample BED_Mat_host_9_1_FD_111800 | JGI IMG/M metagenome (GOLD analysis project Ga0167615, IMG submission 111800) | Extremophilic microbial mat communities from Yellowstone National Park, USA - BED_Mat_host_9_15 (v2) (version 2) | ecosystem: Environmental > Aquatic > Thermal springs > Hot (42-90C) >... | reverse complement strand
TGGGTTATCAGTATCAAAGCTGCTCCCACCGAGTCTTTAAGAATACGCATGAGTTTTAGTATCTGGGCCTGCGTGGTAACATCCAGTGCTGTGGTGGGTTCATCCGCGAGTAGCAGTGATGGGCTCTGTGAAAGCGCCATCGCGATCATCACCCTCTGCATCATGCCACCACTCAATTCAAAAGGATACCTCTGTAAGATTCTTTCTGGGTCAGGTATTCTCACTTTTTCGAGCCACTCACGTGCTTCTAGAATTAAATCCATCGGGGCATTACGGCGGAACTTGGGAAATAGGCTTAGCATGCCTGTTCCTGACACGCCAGTGGCTGTGAGCACATCCTTAGCCCCCGCGGAATAGTTAAATACTCGGCTCAGTGAGCCACGCCTGTTTTTAGCTATCCGCAGGGCTTCAACCATCTGGTCCCCAACCTTCTCAACCGGGTTAAGCGAACTAAGAGGCTCTTGGAATACCATGCCTATCTCTGTCCCCCTGATATTAATCATCTCCTTCTTCGCGAGCTCGATGAGGTTACGGCCTTTGTAAATAATTTTACCATGTGACTTAGCGTTTGGAGGAAGAAGGCCTATGATGGCCAGAGCCAAAGTGCTTTTTCCAGAACCAGATTCCCCAACTATGGCAACGAACTCTTTGGGGGATACCTGTAAGCTAACGTCTTCCAAGGCCCTAACAACACCTTCCTGCGTAGCATATTCAACTGAAAGGTTCTCGACACTCAGAAGTCTATCGTCAACCATCAAATAGAGTACCATGGCTTCTTTTATAAAGTTAATCCCAGCCTTATAGCATGTTGCTATTGCACATAAGATTAGCTCGTCTTGACTGGATAGAACGCTGAATGTTTGAATAAAACCCTCCACGTCAAGGGGACGAGATATTCATCTCTACAACACAAGGCGTCCGTAAAGTATGGTACACCTACATGGCACTATACACTTGCTATGATGAACGGCTCTAATGATTTTTGATTATAGTATCATTTTTAAATTTCCTATGATGTTAACTAGGGAAATGGTTTCGCTTAGGGAACTCGGTGTGAATGGGGTTGTTAATGCCACTGGTACGCTTACTGTTCTTGGGGGCTCAGTGCTCAGCGACGAGGTTCTGGCCGCAATGTCTGAGGCTGCCAAAGTGTATGTCGACATGGAGGAGTTACATCTGAAGGCGGGTGAGTATGTGGCGCAAATGCTTGGGGTAGAATCCGCCTATATAGTGGATGGTGCAGCGGCTGGGCTTGTGCTCTGTGTGGCGGCATGCCTTACCCAAGGTGAAAGAGCTAAGGCGTTGGCTCTCCCAAACACTCTTGGGATGCCCAACAAAATACTCATACAAAAGGTTCACAGGAACATGTATGACTATGCGGCCACGATTCCAGGTGCGTTGCTTGTTGAAATTGGCTCGAGTGATGGTACTAGGAGGGAGGAGCTGGAAGGAGCAGTGGATCATAACACAGCTGGAATTCTCTATGTAGCCTACGATCCCCAGCCGAACGCCATCCCACTTGAGGCAGCAATAGAGATTGCACACAAGCATGGTATTCCAGTTATAGTGGATGCAGCAGCAGAGCTACCACCGGCCCAAAACCTCACCAAGTTTGTGAAAATGGGTGCTGATATGGTTGTCTTTAGTGGTGGAAAGGACATTGGTGCACCAAACGATACAGGTCTGATTGTAGGTAAGAAGAGGTGGATTGATGTTTGCCGTGAGCTTGGGCCACAAAGCTACAGGAAAGTGGGCTCTGAGACCAAAGTGTTTATAGGGAGACCCATGAAGGTGAGCAAGGAAGACATACTCGGATTCGTGACCGCGCTGCGTAGATATCTTGAGGTTGACCATGATAAGAGACTAGAGCGATGGGGTGAGGTCGCTGCTTTCATCGCTAGAGAAATCTCCACGCTAAGAGGAGTAAGGACCAGGGTTGTTGTTGGCCACGGTTCGGGTCATCCAAGGCCATCCACCATACCCAAAGTCGAAGTCGAGTTCGAACAACCAATAGCAGAGCTCGTAAGGAGTAGGCTAATCGAGAGACAACCACCAGTCTATACCTATATAGTGGGGGGAAAACTCTGCGTAAACCCCCAGTGCCTCCGAGAAGGGGAGCAGGAAATTGTGGTTAACCGCCTAAAGGAGGTTATAAGCGAGTTCAAGGTTTGACCCAACCCTCCAAAACAGCGACTCACGAATTGTTAAGTTTCTAATGGTTAGACCAAAACTCTTGCCCACAGCTCCGCGAGCATTACAAATGGTGCACAACCAATCCTAAGAGTTCTTCATATCAGGGAATGGTTGCGTTAGCCATCTGTATTCAGACTTCATCCACTTGGGTTTCTATTGCAGCACGATGCCATTAGAAAATCCCTCTACACAAAGAGAAGCGTGGACGACCCGTCAAGCGGTGAGATCACCCTCGGGTACCGATGAGTTTAGGAGTATACCTAAACCAAAATTCTGTCCTGCATTGCAGTGAATCGGGTGGCCTGCCAGAGTCGCCTCTAACCGCTTGGATACCGAATTGATTAGGGTTAATGGATAGCCTAATCAGAGGATCAGGCCGATTGTATCTATGGCAACTGAGGGGTTACAACCATCCCTGTGTTGGACGCTTACGAGGCTAGGTGTGTTAGGTCATGCTTGGTAGTGTCTTAGTAACCTATTGGGCTAAACACGGCATCGTAGACCACCACGGTGGGTAGCAGATATAGGCTTTTGTGTTATTCTGTATCCTTCACGCAACGTGTCCAAAACTAGGATGTGTCGGGGGATAGCTGTGTTAGGCGAATATTACTCTCCCCCGCAAACCACCCGCTTCAGCTTTTCCTCGGATATGTTTCCTCCAGAAACGATCAAAGCCACTTTCTTGCCTTCGAGTTCATTTTTCATTTTAATGGCGGCAGCCGTAGAAGCAGCCCCCGCGAGCTCGGTTACTTGGCCTTCACATTCAAAAAGAAGCCTTATGGCATCACGCATTTCGCGGTCCTCGACTAGCACAACGCTGTCAAGTCTGCCTCTAACGATGCTTAGTGGATATTCGTAGGCACGCGCCGTGGCCAGCCCCTCCGCTTCGGTGTTCACACCGTGTGTGGTGGTTATCTCCTCGCTTTTCCAAGATGTGTAAAAGGCGGGGGCACCGCTCGCCTGTACACCTATAACCCTTATGGCGGGGTTCACAGCCTTGTAGACAACCACCGCACCACTCACCCCCGACCCTCCCCCTATTGGGTTTATTACAACGTCAACGTCGGGGAGTTCTTCAACGACTTCTAGGTGCATTGTTGCCACCCCTGGGTATAGAAGGGGTTCATTTATACTGTGGATATAGAGATAGTCCCTCTCAGCCGCTAACTTCATTGCGTAATCGTTTGCTTCATCATAGTATGATCCATGTATTATCACTTCAGCGCCAAGCGATCTAGTGGTTTCCAGTTTTAGGCGGGGTACGCCTTCGGGCATAACCACCTTGACATCTACGCCAAAAAGTGACCCCGCGTATGCGATCGACTGTGCGTGGTTACCCGTGGAGGCAGTAACCACACTCTTCCCCCCTGCCTCCACAGCCTTCCGGCTCATATAGTATATACCTCCTCTAACCTTAAAGGCCTTAGTCGGCTGTAGATTTTCGAGTTTAAGGTAAATCTCCGCGCCCGTCAGGGAAGAAAGCGTACGAGAGTAAATAAGGGGGGTAAGTTTTAGATGTTTGCCAACAATTTTCCGGGCGAGCATAACGTCGCTAAGCTTAAAGCCGCTAGCTGGACACACAGACACAGTATAGTATGTCGTGGTTAAAAGCTTAGCGCGTGGTGCACCGACGGTGTCCGGATAACTATTCTCCACGCTTGGCCGCCACGTTCACTAATCCCTAAATCTGGACACCATCTGGTGCACTAGCCTTAATACTTAGGAGAACACCTTTTTGGTGTGCTTGCTCGAACGTGATGGGTGATTAGAGGGAACACCTAGTGTTAGCGTTTGATCCAATAGGGCATGGTATTGGTTTTAACAACGACTAGCGTGGCTGTTGAATGTGGCTTGCAACCACCACTAGGTTATCTTGTGGATGACGCATTGCAAGGCAGGGGTCATTAGCCCGGCTGCAAATTGGGAAGCCTCATCAGATACCCATGTGAGTGGCTTACAAACCCAGCGAGCTGTTTCAACCACCACCCCAAAACAGATGCGGGTAGTGAGGGAAGAAAGAGAGCGTGAGCCCACACTAATTAACTACATCATGGAAGGTCAAAAGCCTACACCAACATCCTTGTGCACTTAACTAATGGGTCGGGTAGCATTTAACAAGGTTAGACACCTCATCTATCTGGACACAACGTGTACTTTACAACCCATTAACCGCGGTTGACTACAACATTCCTATTGCCACCCACATATGGCTAACTATGTCTCAAGCTTTTCCTATGCTTATTCAATCCACATTTTTGGATCGCATCAAATCGCATCCATGGTATCAAGAAGATAGTTGGTGAGAGCTATAAGAAGCTGTGGATTTATCCCGTCACGCCTAACACACCTACCCAGAGTGAGACGACCACTGCGCGATGTTTAATTAGGGTCGCGTCCATTTAGGATTTTGAGTACAATGGCCACGTTAAATGAGTTAGACACCCCTGTGATATACGCCGATGTCAAAACTGTTCGCCACAATATTGAAAAGATGCAGAGGTTGGCTGATGCCCACGGTAAGAAGCTTCGTCCGCATGTCAAGACACATAAGTTGCCGCTTCTAGCGAAGTGGCAAATTGATGCGGGCGCTGTTGGTATCTGCGTCCAAAAGACTTCGGAGGCGGAAATCATGGCGGCGCACGGTGTAAGAAACATTCTTATTAGCAATGAGGTAATCGGCAGAAAAAAGATTGATAGGGTTGCGGCGCTCGCCCTGTTATCGGATATTTGTTTGGCTGTAGATAGTGAGTTGGGTATCAGTCAGATTTCTGATTCGGCTAAGAATCTAGGGGTTGAAGTGGGGGTCTTTATAGACATAGACGTCGGGATGGAAAGGTGTGGTGTAAGAGGGGAGCAGGCTGGTCGGCTAGCTGAGCTGGTTGCCAAAAGCCCCTCGCTTTACCTAAAGGGTGTGATGGGCTACGACGGTCACACGTCGAGGATATCTGGCTACGAGGAAAGAAGGAAGGAGGTGTATCGGTCGCATGGATTCTTGATGGAGGCACTAAGGGCTATACGTTCAAGGGGTGTCACCATTGATACAGTATCAGTAGGCGGAACACCCTCAGCCTCGATATGGGCTGAGCTCGACGGGGTAACGGAGCTACAACCTGGCACATACATATATAACGATGTCCACCAAGTTGAGGTGGGAGCAGCGGAAAAAAGTGAGTGCGCACTCAAAATAATGGCAACCGTGATGAGTAAGCCAGCGCCAGACAGGGCTGTAATAGACGCTGGCTCTAAGAGTTTCGCGTTCGACCAAGGAAGGTTCCCTGTTCCCATGGATGAGTTGGGCACCCACTTAGTTAGTTTTTCAGAGGAGCATGGCGTCTTAAAGTCTTCGGGGAGTCCCATAGGTGTAGAGGTTGGTGACAAACTCAGCTTTATACCATACCACGCCTGCACGGCGGTGGATTTGTGGGATGAAATATACTTAGTCGATGGGGAAAGAGTTGTTAGCAAACTAAAGATAGAAGCGAGAGGCGCAAGGTCCTAGGAAGTGTGCTTCCACACTTTAGAAATTCCGATTCAACACCTCACAACAATAATGGTTGGAGCTGGGAAAATCTTTAATGACTGTTTAGGTTTCACGAAAAGAAAAAAGGGGGCCCCCACCATATCTGAGGAATTATTTAGAGCAGTATACGATGCATTTTAAGCCTCATGTGGAAAAAGTGATAAGTATCATATCTAATTATACTGTTTCTCAAATGGTGTCTGGATACCCATGTGAGCGGTTTAGGAACCCAGCGTCAGCCACAACTACCCCCCAAAGGAGGACCGGGAAATATAAGACCAGATGGACACAAACAGGGGGAAGGGAGGTGACACTTTACCAATTACCCATCCTGGAGGGGCCAAAACCCCAGCCACAGTCAAACTCCCTGGATGCCACGTCGGTGGGTTCGAGCGCATTTAACGCGTCGGGGCTCGATCCCCAATCCAGCCAAGCGGACACACCCGGCGGCCAAAAACACACTAGCAGTCACCCACCACTCAACACTTCTATTCCCACCTACACAAGGCTAACAAGCCTCCACACTTGGCACCGCGCCCACCAATAACTAATCCGCACACCATAGTCATTCACCCATAAATGTTCGGTCATCATGCTAGTAGCTGAATCCCAGATGGAAAGTGAGGTTCAGAAATAGTTGGGTGCGTGAGGGTAAACATACGTTTTGAATATGTCGCTGTTATACTCTGGGGTACTAGGTTATCATTTACCACTCCGACATAGGGTATGTTATTTGTATCGATAATCTGGGCTTAATTGGGTTATGACTTAGAAAGGTTTTGGGTGCTGAAGATGGTTATGGGTTTACCGCGTCTCCTAATATCTGGGATTAGAGGGGATACGCTCTAGTAACGTATCGATGCATATGTGGGGCGCTGAGTGTATTAGGTTTAGAGGCTGACTTTGAATCATACAGGCTCATCGCCTCGGCATTATTCTTATGAAATCTTTAAGAAACCACGAGATGTTTAAAAAGACCTAGAAGCTTCTAGTTTGGTGCTATTTATGAGCGGTGTATACGTTACCACGGTGACACCCTTTAGAGAGAACCTTGAGCTGGATGAAGAGGGGGTAGCGACCCTTGTCAGCTTCTTGGTTGATCAGGGTGTCACATACATTGTCCCCTTGGGCACATCTGGTGAATTCAGTTCCCTCACACTAGCTGAGAAAAAGAGGGTTATCAAGATAACGCTGGATCATGCGGGTAAAGCGGAGGTGATTCCTGGGGTGAGCTCGACTTCATACAAGGAGGTTATTGAGCTTGCTAGCTATTCTGGGAACTTGGGTGTATCAAGTGTTCTTCTTGTTCCACCATACTATTTGAGGTCTAGGATTGAAGGCTTTAAGAGGCTAATCAGTGAGGTTATCTCTAAATGTAAGGTTGGGGTCTGGGTGTATAACAACCCCCAACAGGTGGGCTACGAGCTCACGGTTAGGGATATGAGCGAGCTGGCCAGCATAGATGGGGTTGTAGGGTTCAAAGACGCAACCCATAACCTTTTGGCTCATAAAGCACTTATTGAAGCAGTTGGAAAAACTAAGAAAGTGCTTGGAGGACTCGAAGAGTATGGTTACTTCAGCATGCTTATGGGCTCGCACGGTTTCACATCTTCTATGGCCAACTTTCTACCAGCCCTTCCGTTGAGGATCTATACATCGTTGGTTAACCACGACTTTGCCGAGGCCAATAGACTTGCCAACCTTATGCTGCTCTATAGGTTGCCAATGTTGAGAGGTAGCCAACCCCTAATGATGCACTTCGCAAAGATTGGCCTGAAGAAGATGGGTATTATACAGTCAGCCTCAGTAAGACCCCCCCTGATCAATCTTACCGAAGACGAAAGAAGTGAAATAGACCGCACAATAGAGGGTATATTACACCAATTAGAAAAACCTGTCACTACGTCCTAACACTATCGCAGGAAGCCGCTGGTAAATATAAAATATTTTACATCCCACAAATTAATCATATATATCGCAAAGTGAAAAGAGTCGACCACGGAGTTGGCTCGAAATGCAGCTGGTAATAGACCTATTGGCTCTGAATAGTTTTAGTCCACATGACACCCTTTAACTCGCGGCTGTCTAGAGCTTTTGCAGTTAGATAATAGATTTATTAACGCCGTCTGCTAGCAGATGCCCTATCACCTCGACTTTACACTACCTAGATACCCACTCCTGTTATTGGTTTACGAACCGAGTGAGCGGTCGCCATCACCCCCTAATACCCATAGGGGGTTGGTGAAGGGAAGGAGGAGGTAGCCGTATACAGATTACCCATAAAGGGGTCAAAACCCCGGCCACTCTCAAACTTCTCTGGCTGACGCTTTGATTGGTGCGCCAAGCCGCATCTAACGGGACGAGGCGTGGAACCCCAATGCGATCCAGCTGGACGGATGCGGCTAGTAGACCACGACCCGTGAAAGGCTCTGCGCTCTCCCGAGCGTCCACCCAGTAGATTATGCGTAGCTTGTTCAATTAAGATGTTGTCACAATTACGGCGCTACCATCTTTCCCCCTTCTTCGCTTTGGCTCTCTGGTGTGACCTTTCAACACGATCCCCCTTGATGGCTCCCGTGTCTTTTTTGATTTTTACCGAGCCTATGGCTTTGGTCTTCTATAGGTTGTATAGCACTACGTCGTTGTGCTTCTGTCTATGTTTGGACCCTGTATGCCCGCCTAGGTTGATGAACTCTTAGTGTAATGTGTGAGCACACTGATTGTAGCTCGGGGACCGCTGTGAGCTTCCCAAGCTAATGCCTCTGCTTTATCTACCTTATAAGATTTCCAGCTTCATCCAGATGGTGCCAGGATTAAGTGGTGGTGTGCGTCGTCTCTAGGCGTAAAGAATTCTTATCTGGACACCATTCTCATTCATAAGAACTATATTTATAGTGGATTTGTGGGTGTAGACCTACTTTAACACACGTGCACTCCGTGTTAACTGATCTCCTGATATGTGCATTACTAACTGAGCCATGCTTAGTTAACTCGCTTTCTAACGCGCTATCGGGAAGCATCTCCAAAATTAGAAACACCTTATATAACTGCGAGAAAACATGAGTACTGGTGTAACTTTGGCTGGATTCTACAGAGTTGTCCATGTCGAATTGAAGGATATGCTTTCAAGCATTGAGAAAAGCCATTATCAGAATGAGATTGCTTTATGGAGCCTCAGCGGTGCTGGTTTCGCTGTTAACGTAGACTCTAAGATAATATATATTGACCCCTACCTTAACATGCCAGAAGAGCCGAACAAGCGTAGAACTCCGGTGCCATTTCCCCCAGAAAATGTTTCAAAAGCCGACTACGTTGTTGTTTCACACGAGCACAGCGACCACTGCGACCCAAGAACTCTAAAGGCTTTCTCAAGAAATACCTCCGCCGTGTTTATAGGACCACGTTCAGCGGTCTCTAAGGCCTTGGAAGCGGGATTCACACCCAATAGGGTTCGTGAGATGGCGCCTGGCTCAGTTTATGATGCTGGTGGCCTGAGATTCATGGCGTTCGAGGCCCTAGATTACTACGCTGAGTCCGCGTCGATATTCCTAATTCAGACACCCAGCGGAAACCTATTGCACAGCGGTGACTCCCTATATACACCTACCTTTAAGGCGGTGGGTGATAAATTTAAGGTGGATATATCACTTCTTGATTATGGTAAACAACTGAACATGGAGAAACAGTACTATATGGATGCGCGTGCAGTAGCCAAAGCCGCAAAAGACCTGAGAACACGTATACTCGTGCCTATGCACTGGGATATTTTCTGGGAGCGCTACGAGGATCCCAAACAGATATTAGAATATCTCAAAAGTAAGGCGCCCGAGTGCGAGTTGGTTGTTTTACAGCAGGGCGATCAGCTGATATATACGGGGTAAAAGGTTGAAGAGGTATGGATGTGAGCTTAGACTTCGGCGAGAATGAATATGACCCACTAGTGTTCGTTGAGGCCGCACAGCTAGCGGAAAAGGTGGGGTTTAAACGGATATGGTTCGGCGACCACTTTATGCCGTGGATCCATTCAGGAAACAGGTCTGCATATGTTTGGTCTGTGATACCCGTGGTCTTGGACCGCTCTTCTAGCCTTAAGGTTGGCCCATATGTGACTTCACCCATTGGGGGGAGGTATCACCCAGCAATCGTCGCCCAAGCGGCGGCTACGATCGACAACATGTATCCTGGCCGGTTCCTGTTGGGCGTTGGTACAGGAGAGGCTGTGAATGAATACAATTTTTTCGTGAGCTGGCCTTCTTGGAGAGAGCGCGCGGAGAGGCTCGTGGAAGGACTGCAACTCATGCGTATGCTATTTGAACGGAGTGAGCCCTTCGACTTTAATGGCAAATACTTCAGTATGAAGAACATAATGCTGTATACGAAGCCTAAAACAGGTATACCGATTTACTTCTCTGCGGTGGGTGAAAAAGCGGCCTATCTTGCGGGTAAACACGCGGGAAACTTGGTCACCTTGGCATCCCACAACCCGCCTGAACGCATAAAGCACAAAATAATCCCCGCATTTGAACAAGGACTCAGAGACTCAGGTAGGAACCCGTCGGAGTCGGAACGGCTGTGCTCCGTGAACTTTACCTTCGATGATCCTAAAACGTACATTGTGAAGGCTAGAAAGACAGCGGGTCTTATAGCTAAGAACTCGTGGGAGGTGGGTGACCCACGCCGAGTGGAGGACTTGGGACAGAAGGTCGATGAGGACAGAATTTACCGGTCGACCGTATTCTGTAATAGCTGGGATGATCTCCTAGAGGTAATAAAAAGATTCGAGGAAGCGGGAATAACTGAAGTGGTGTTGTACACTGGTCCAAGGAAAGACTTGATAAGAGAGGTTGGGGAACACGTCATTGCAGCCATCTAATAGCGCGTAGCCCTCGGTTTAGGGAATATATGATGACATAAAACCACATGTGCGAGTTGCATTTAGAGTTCGAATGTACCCAGAGAACCCCGCAATTAAAATAACAATCCTAAGCTCGCAGATCTGCCATAAAATCTATAATCCTGCCCAAAACTACTACCTGCATTCTCCCTGCCGAGTAAGTTACAGCTCCCTCACCGGCCCCATCCATTAAGCAATCTGCGGTGGGATAACAAACCCTCCGGAGGGCGTTCAGTGCTTGGATATAAATTTTAGCTCAAGCTAATAGAATATCTCCACTGGCTACAAACATCTTAGGATCAATTACAGAGTTTTTCAAAGCATTTAATCTCTCTCACATGTGTGCGGGGAGGGGAGTAAATCATTCTGACATACGGTATATACCCAACTAGGGCTGGCGTGGGTGGAACATAGGCTGTTTAGGGGATAAAGCATAAATTTTCAGGCACAGTTTTCTCTATGAAGATGCTTTTTGAGAGTCTGCTTTGTTGAGGCGAATCGCGAGAGGTTTTAAGGATCATTCAAGAGGACACCGTCGTGAAGATCCTCCGTGTGGGATCATTCAACGAGCTATTCTTTAAGAGCGGCGGCGACGTGCTCGGATACATTGGGAACGCGCTGGCATCGCCCGGAGAATACCACAGCCTCTCAACGGTCAGAATCCTTTGACCCTACGACCCACCAGAGATATGGGGGAGGGGATAACCTACATCCAGTCGAGGGAGAAGCACACATCCCAAGCAAGGAGCTTGGTGAACGGCGTCTCGATCTACGACTATGTGTATGATGCAAAGAGACCCGAGCTATTCTATAAGGGTAGCTCGAGGAACTGTGTTGAACCAGGCGAGCCAATAGGGATAAGGGGGGACTCGTACTGGACGCTGCCCGAACCAGAGTTGGGTGTGATCCTAGACTCGGGAGGCCGCACGCTTGGCTACACTATTTCTAATGATGTGAGCGCCAGAGATATCGAAGTTGAGAACCTCCTATACCTTCCCCAGTCGAAGGTTTATAAGAACTCATGCGCCATTGGCCCAGTCATAACGCTAACAGATGAGTTAAGGGACCCGTATTCCCTGGAATATCAAGATGAGGATAATTCGGGATGGCTCGGCGGTGTTCGAGGGCTCGGCGAGTGCCTCTGCTTTGAGGAGGAGGATTGAGGAGTTGGTGGAATACCTCTTTCTCTACTACACCCCGCCGCCACTAACCCTCCTATCGACTGACACCACGATTGTGCCGGGTGGGAGAGAGAGTTTAAAGCCCAACGACGTGGTGGAGATAACGATAGACATGATAGGGACACTGCGCAACACCGCGGTCACGCTTGCCACACAGAGGAGGATGGGCTAGTAGCCCATGTACGCCGTTTTCTCCCTGCTGTAGAACTCTAATGCTTCTTCCCCCATCTCCTTCCAAGTCACGGTCCCCGAAGCCTTGAATCCCCCGAAGGGCGCTTGGAGCTCTAGCCCAACGGTTGGCTTGTTCACCTTTATCACCCCAGCCTCCACTCTGTCGATGAACCTGTTTATGGCGTTATGATCCCTACTAACTATCCCGGCGGTGTGCCCGTAGGGCACACTGTTCACAAGCTCGATGGCTTCATCCAAGCTCTCAGCTGGGGTAACACTGAGCACAGGTCCAAATATCTCCTCCTGGAATATCCTCATATCACGGGTTACACCATCAAACACGTGGGGTCCAATATAGTAGCCACCCGCTAAACCCTCCACTGAAGCGGCGTAGTACAGCTTAGCCCCCTCTTGTCTGCCAAGCTCCACATATTCCAACACCTTCCTAAACTGTGACCCGTCCGCCATTGGCCCCATGTTGACCTCCGGCTGCAGCCCAGGCCCCACCCTCCAATTCTTAAGCGCCCCGCTCAGCTTGGCTTTAAACTCGGATTCGAGAGTCCTGTCCACTATGACCCTGCTTGTGGCTGTGCACGACTGACCCGTGAGTCCGAACGCGCTTTTCATAACAATTTCCACAGCTAGGTCCAGCTCTGCTTCTCTGTGCACGTATACGGCGTTCTTCCCCCCAAGCTCGAGTTGTAGCCTAGTCATTCTCTTCTTATGAGTAAGCTTTTCGTGTATGTACATCCCCGTCGCGGTTGACCCGGTGAAGGAGAGTGCGGCTACACTCTCATTCCCCACCACGGCGTGACCCACGCTCCCCCCGTGACCCACTACGAGGTTCAGAACGTCGTGGGGTAACCCAGCCTGGGTTAGGACGTCAGCCATCATGGCGGCTATTAGAGGAGTTTTTGTAGCGGGTTTGAGCACCACCGAGTTGCCGGCAGCGAGTGCGGGCGCGGTTTTCCATGCGGGGATTGAGAGCGGGAAGTTCCATGGTGTTATGGTCGCGACAACACCGAGGGGCTCCTTAATGGTGATTATTCTCGTGGATGGGTCGGATGAGGGGAGTGTTAGACCACCGTGTTTGAAGGCCAAAGCACCGTAGAACTTGAACAGGTTGGAGCTCCTCGCGACCTCGGCCCTACTCTCCGCTAGTGTTTTCCCCTCTTCGAGGGTTAGCAGCTTGGCCGCCTCCTCAATCCTGCTCTCCATGATCTCACCAGCCCTCATGAGTACCAAGCCCCTTCTCGGGGAGGGTGTAGACGACCAGCGCTCGAAGCCCCTTTCCGCATTCTCAAATGCACGCTCAACGTCGTCCGCTGTAAATAGCCTGAACTTCGCGAGAACATGGTCTAATGAAGCGGGATTACGGTCTTCATATAGTTCTCCGCTCCCATTAATGTACTCATCAGCAAGTTGCTGGTACTCCATACCTAATTATTGACGACAACACTTTAAGGTTTTATTAAATACGGTATACCTCCCTTTAATGCCGTAGTCAGCGGGTTCAAAATAGATGGGTTTATACGGATTTTCGGATTTGAACGTTCGGTTGTGCATGGGGAGTAGGGTGGTAGCAAGGACCCAAGACCTCGGTTGTAGGAGTGAAGGGTACATGCACACACGGGGAGGAGGGGAGGCTGAAGACGGAGGGCGCTTCCCACGAACCCTTCTTCGGCAACATGGAAGGCGTGTAAGTGAGTCAGTCCTGGCATGAGTGGGTGGAGTCGAAGGACCCAGTGAACTCGTGAGGTCCCTATATGATGCACTGAAGCCCAAGCTCCACTACGCGTACGACATGTATGCAGGCGCATACCTACGTACGCCTGCGTAGAGTGAAACCCCTGAGCGAGGTGGACGCCCTCCTCAAAGGGGGAACATACCTCTGGCTGTTCCACGCCCTTAACCGCTACTCAGAAGACCTCGACTTCACACTCAGAGGCGGGGTAAGCGAGGACCTGCCACAGCGCATCGTCGAGACACTTGAACTCTTCGGCGTGGCCTCCTCCGCATGTTAAGAATGATTCCTACACATTCTCATTCACGCTACACGCAAGGGGACCTCTCTACGCCTCCGCTAAGAGCGTGAGCCGTGTGCGCGTGGATATGAGTAGGAGGTAGAGGCCGCCGCTCACACATATCACGGTTACACTCAACGAGGCAAAATACGGTATACCCCCGGTTGGCCTTCAGGGAATGAGGCTTGAAGAGGTGCTTGCCGAGAAGGTGAGGGCGATACTCAGACGCAACGCGGCAAGAGACGTGTACGACGCCTGGTTCCTTATCGAAAAACTCGGCGTGAGGGTGAACACTGAGCTGGTGCACGCCAAGCTAGCCTTCTACAGCTCAACCTTCTCACCCACCCAGCTATTGGAGAAGGTCGAAACTCACAGAGACCACTGGGAGCCCGAACTCAGACCACTCATATTCGGCGAGATCCCAAGCCTCAATCAGGTTATTCTGACACTGAGAAAGAGTTTAGACCCAGCCCTGGGTAAAGGCGTGTGACCCGTGGAAACGATGAACCCGGCTCTAACAGCGCCTACAGCGTGCTGAATCTGGGAATGACACACGCCCCTTGGCAAGGTTAATCACAAAACAGCCTCCCACGAATCTTGAGGTGAAAACCACCTGCACCAGGAACGAGGGGTGCTAGCCATTAAAAGGCGTGGCTTCGATATCCTCCCGGGAGGAAGGCTTCAAGTATAGGGTAGGGCGCGTGGGAAGAAAGCGAGGAAGGGGAGTGAAAATCTGTCATGCATGTCCAGATCGGAGAGCGTGGGAAAGGCGGAGGTTCAGAGATTATTGCAACTGGCCATATCAAATCTAACAGTCCACGGTCAGGGAAAGTGTATTAGGTTCCCCCACGTGGCACTGAAGTACGTGAGGCGGTAATTGTCAACTCATTCAGGCTCGTGCCAGAACAGTCCAAGTCTTCGTTTGGGAAAAAGCTGCGAGCACCCCAAAGTTTCTCGTTGTGTACCCTCATTATCCGTAGGACCGAAATGGTCATCTGCTTGTTTCGTAATTGTCCTACTTAGTTCTGCAACCTTCGTATACAACGTTTCAGCTACATCTTGGTTCGCGGCTTGGAGCGGCTCAACGCAAAAGTATACCACTGCGGTAAACATGTTGACCGAGTCCACCGGGTTGAACACCTATGCAAAGGCCGCGGCTGCGAGTACCTCTCCTCCGTTGAGGGGTTATCTCGGAGCGGACGCTGCTCTCGCCAAGGATGATGTCTGGGCTGTCGGCGCGTACGACTATTCTGAGGGAGAATACCACACCCTGGTAGAGCATTGGAACGTAAAGGCCTGGAGTATTATTCCCACTCCAAATGTTGGCCATGGAGCCAGTGCTCTCTTCGCTGTTGCCGCGCTCTCCCCCACCGATGCGTGGGCCGTCGGCGGATATTACCTGGGCAATACGACATTCAACACGTTGCAGTTCGAGAATGAAAGTCACACGTTGGTGGAGCACCGGGACGGCAAGGTTTGGAGTGTTGTGAGCAGCCCGGACCCTGCAGCCACTGGTGGTGATGCGGCGATAAACGTTCTTTCCGCATTAACAGTGGTCTCTCCCAATGACATATGGGCTGTTGGCGCTTACGCCTACCCATCAACCCCGATGCGGACCTTGGCCATACACTTGAATGGTACAGTTTGGAGCGTTGTTCCAACTCCAAACCCCAATGGTAACCTGGACAACCTCCTCTACGGAGTTGCGGCCGAATCGCCCAGCAGCATCTGGGCGGTGGGGACTCCCATGAATACAGGGGGTAAGATACCAGGCCATTGCTATGCATTGGGATGGCGGGGCGTGGAAGGTAGCACCCGCTGAAGGTGTGGGTGGAGGAAGCAGCATCCTCTTCATAGTAACCGCAGAGAATGGAGTAGTACTCGCAGCGGGCACATGGTACGTCTCCCCCACCTACCCCCATACGACGGGAGGACCACTGATTGAGATATGAAGTGGCACAGGGTTTTAAACAATACCAGCAGTCAAATACGCTAACGACGCGGGGGGTGTCCTCGATTTTGTTACGGTCATCTCCAACAGGCATGGTTTGTGGGCGCCTCCACTAACAGCACAACTAAAGTCCCCTTAATTATGAACCTATGCCCCATATCCGCCGCCTCCGAGCACCACAATCCCTTACTCCCCCTTGCGGTGGTATCAGCCCTAACAGCGACCTCAGTGAGCCTACTGGCAATACTAATAAGGCGCAACACGTCAAAGAAAACCTAGGCGATCGCTGTGGTGGGCGAGCTCTCTTACTGGGTGTGTGCTCGTTGTTGGGCGGAGATTGAGTAAGGGATTGTATCGGGTGTGATTTGAAGATTGTAGAGGGACGTCTAGCGGTTGGAGGATTGGGCTGGTGCTCGATGAGTTCACTCTATGTTTTCAGAACTTTAGTAGTATGGTGTCCGCTCTAACCCCTTTTAGGGCGGAGTCCGTTGTGGCGATCCTTGAGTGTAGGATTTCGGCGGCGGCGAGTAGATAGCTGTCGGCGAGTGAAAGTGAAGTGTTTTTGAGCTTTATCTGTGTTGCTTTTAGCGCTATTTCCTCGGTTGTTGCAACCTGCTTTATAAATAATGAGGAAGATATTAGTGAGTGTTTGGTCCTCGCGGCTTCCCAGCGAACTCCGCCGCATAGTTGTATAGGAACTCTGTGAGGTTTAGGTGTAAAACGTACGCTTCAAGCCTGCCAGTGGCGGTGTTCTCAACTATTTTCTTGGCTCGCTCATCGGTGGCCCCAAAGTGTACGGAGAAGAACCCCGCGTCAAGGAGCACTCTCTGCTTCAACCTCTCCACGCCTCTCCTCGTGTATTCGCGTGATCACCTTGGTCGCCTTTACTCTTCCATCTGAGCCGTAGGATTCTAGGAGTGTGGGTTTGGGTTTGAGCACTATTCTGTCGCCTTCGCGCTCTAACTCGAGGATTGAGCCCCGCCTTATGTGTAGCGCCCTCCTCAGCTCGGCTGGTAAAACAATAAGGCCCTTATCGTGAACCTTAACCTCCCAGCTCATAACAATGATTTGTTTAACATCAATAAATGTTTAACTAAAGAAGTTGATAGTACAGCGTACCTCAAATGACTTTTGCTAAAATCCTATAAGATTCTGGAGGTCTGACCTCCTCCCCGTCCATAACGGTAGACCCAAATTCGCGCTTAGCGCCGATTGTGCCCTGCACGTGAATTTTATGTCTACCGTTCAGGGCGGGGG
>Ga0167615_1000269_pt1 | contig 17199 bp, 15 predicted proteins | sample BED_Mat_host_9_1_FD_111800 | JGI IMG/M metagenome (GOLD analysis project Ga0167615, IMG submission 111800) | Extremophilic microbial mat communities from Yellowstone National Park, USA - BED_Mat_host_9_15 (v2) (version 2) | ecosystem: Environmental > Aquatic > Thermal springs > Hot (42-90C) >... | reverse complement strand
TGGTAAGGATGAGGTCACCAGTTCAAGCCTGGTTGGGAGCTCCAGAGGGCGTTTAGCTCAGTTGGGAGAGCATCTGCCTTACAAGCAGGGGGTCGGCGGTTCGAGTCCGTCAACGCCCATCATACTGCAAGTTCCGAAATCCCTTGTGCTGCAAGGGATTTTTGTTTTGGGTGCGCCCGGCATGGGCGGTAGCAGGGCCTTGAAAGCCTCATGACGAAAAAGATTCCCCCTCGCGTGAGAGCGCTTTCTGCTGCGAGCGAATCGGGCGGCGAAACGTACCTCTTCTCAGGAAATCCGTAGAAAATGATGTGAATGTTCAGTAAAAAATTGTTCACGATATGGTAGAAGACTTTTCATCATGGGTTGACCATGCGGGGCACGCGTGAGCTATGATACACTACGGTCGTGCCGATGGCAGGTCGGAATCGAATCTGTGGTTGAAGGGGTCTTTTCTTATGGCGAAAACACCGATTACTGTTGCGTATGGCGACGGCATTGGTCCCGAGATCATGACTGCGACGCTGCGCATCTTGGAAGCTGCCGGTGCGGAGCTCGACTTGGAGACGGTCGAGATCGGCGAGAAGGTCTATAAGCGCGGCATTGACAACGGGATGGATCCCAAGGCTTGGGACAGCGTGCGCAGGACGCGCGTGCTCCTCAAAGCGCCCATTACCACCCCGCAGGGTGGGGGTTACAAGAGCTTGAACGTGACCCTCCGCAAGGCGCTGAATCTGTACGCCAACGTGCGCCCGACGGTTGCGTACAGCCCGTTTGTCGAGACGACGCACCCGAAGATGGACCTCGTGATCATACGCGAGAACGAGGAAGACTTGTACGCGGGCATCGAGCACCGCCAGACGCAGCAGGTGTATCAGTGCCTGAAGCTCATCACCCAGCCTGGGTCGGAGCGGGTCATCCGCTACGCGTTCGACTATGCGCGCGCCAATGGACGGAAGAAGGTCACGTGCTTCGTCAAGGACAACATCATGAAGTTCACCGACGGACTGTTCCACAAGGAGTTCGAACGCATTGCAGCCGAATACCCGGACCTCGAGCACGAGACCATGATTGTCGATATCGGGGCGGCGCGCCTGGCCAACATGCCGGAGCGGTTTGATGTGGTGGTCATGCCGAATTTGTACGGCGACATTCTGTCCGACGTGACCGCCGAGCTGTCCGGTTCGGTGGGGCTCGCGCCGTCGGCGAACATTGGGGATGGGTTTGCGATGTTCGAGGCCATTCACGGCTCCGCGCCGGACATCGCGGGCCAGAACATCGCCAATCCGTCCGGGCTTTTGCTCGCGGCGGTCATGATGCTCATCCACATTGGTCAGCCGGCTGTGGCCGAGAAGGTGCATCTCGCCTGGCTGCGCACCATTGAGGACGGCATTCACACGCGCGACATCTACCGCGAGGGCTCGAGCAAAAAGCTCGTGGGGACGGACGCGTTTGCGGACGCCGTGATCGAGCGCTTGGGCGAGCGCCCGCAGATCTTGAAGCCCGTGTCGTACCGCCAAGACGCGGCTTCCATCGCAAGGCGCACGTGGCAACCGGGGCCGAAGGCCGAGAAGCAGCTCGTCGGCGTGGACGTGTTCCTCGACTGGGGGCCGGGGGCGCCGGACGATCTCGGCAGCCGGCTGAGCCAGATCCACGTGAATGGATTGAGGCTCGAGGTCATCACCAACCGCGGGATTAAGGTGTGGCCGAACGGTCTGCCGGAGACGTTCTGCACGGATCACTGGCGGTGTCGCTTCCGCAAAGAGGCCGGCGCGCCGGTTCAGGCCGCGGAAGTGGTGGAGTTGCAGCGGAGGATCGTGGAGGCGGGGTTCGACGTCATCAAAACCGAAAATCTGTACACGTTCGACGGCGTTCCGGGGTTCTCGGCGGTGCACGGCTGATTGCTGACCGCCCGAGCGGGCGTGCGGCGGAAAGGGGCGTTCTCGAGTGCAGGGCACTCGGGGCGCCCCTTTTTCGATTTGGCGGCGAAATTCCACACATGAAAACGGTACAGATGATCCAGGTTAGGGGGTGAAAGGGCAAGTGGCGAGGTGACGGCGCGTTTGGAGCAGGATTTCCTGGCGCGGAGGGCATCCGACGTGGCGAGGCAGATTGCTGAACGCCTGAAGCCATGTCCGGATCTTCGCGTGAAGGCGTGGACTTCAAGGCGCGATCGCGGCGTCGCGGTGTGGCTCGAAGGGCTTGTCGATCCCGACCGATTGCAGGAGGCGCTCGTATCGTTGCGCGAGCGCGGATGTGAGGGGCAGGCGAGCGAGAACCCTGGCGTCCCGTCGGAAGAGGTGCGGACCATCACCGCGGCGGTGCGGGCCGTCCTCGATGGGTATGCCGTGATCGCCCGAGACGGGGCGAGTGGGGCGCGCGCGTGGCGGCTCAGCGCAGCGCCAGCCCGGTCCGTGGAGCGATCGGAAAACGAGCCCACGTTACACGGACCGCAGGAAGCGTTCATCGAGAGCCTGGCCGTCAACCTGGCCATGGTGCGCAAGCGCCTGAAGTCGCCGCGGTTGAAAATCGAGACGTTCACCGTCGGCGAGACGGCCCCGTGCGACATCGCGGTCCTGTATGAAGCCGGCCTGGCGAAGCCCCACCTGGTGCGGGAAGTTCGCAGGCGCATCAGCCAGATCCGCGTCGACTACGTCGCGGACAGCAACGAGGTGCGCGAGTTCATCAACGACCCGCGCTTCTCGGTGTTTCCGACGACCGAGGAGACCGAGCGGCCGGATCGCGTGGTGGCCGGGCTGATGGAGGGGCGCGTGGCCATCATCGCGGACGGATCGCCGACATGCCTCATGGTGCCGGTCACCTTCGCGATGAATCTGAGCTCGCCGGAAGATTACTACATGCACTACTCCCTTGCGCTGCCGCTTCGCCTGCTGCGCCACCTCATGTTCTGGAGCGCCGTGCTCTTGCCGGCGCTCTACGTGGCGCTTGTGACGTACAACCAGGACCTTTTGCCGACGCCTCTTTTGGTGAGCGTGGCCGCGCAACACGCGGGCATTCCGTTCCCAACGATCATCGAGGCGCTCGGCATGATGACCGCCTTCGAGGCGCTTCGCGAGGCCGGCACGCGCTTGCCTCGCGCGGTGGGCCAGTCGGTGAGCATCGTCGGCACGCTCGTGATCGGCGACGCGGCCGTGCGCGCAGGGCTCGTGTCCCCAGGCATGGTGATCATCGTGTCGGCCACGGGCGTGGCCTCCTTCACGCTGCCTGCCCTGGGCCTCGTGCAAGCGGCCAGGCTGCTCCAGTTTCCGTTTGTGCTGGCCGCGGGGCTGTTCGGTTTGTACGGCGTGCTCATGCTGGGCATGGCGCTTTTGGGCCGCATGGCCTCGCTTCGGTCGTTCGGCGTGCCCTATTTCGCGCCCATCGCGCCCACCTTCATCCGCGACATGAAGGACGTGATCGTCCGCGCGCCGTGGTGGATGATGCAGGGCAGGCCGCGGCAGTTCGAATCGGTCGAGCGCGAGCGCGTGCCGCAAGATGCCGCGCCCGCGCCGAAGAAGACAACCTGGTGGAGGTGGCGCCCGTGACGACGCGAGAGGCGGTTGGCAAGCGCCGGCGGGCGATCTCGGCCGCGGTGCTCTGCGCCGTCCTTGTGACAGGGTGCGACTATAACGACATCGACCACCTCTACATCGCGACCGGGATGGGCGTGGATCGAGGAAGACAGGGCGTGCGCCTGTCCATGGACCTCGTCCAGCCCGGAGGCGCGGGGAACCCGGCGACGGGCGACAGCTCGAACGCGCAGGGCAATGCGCCGGATCGCATCGTATCGGCGGAAGGGGCGACGTTTGAAGAGGCGATGAGCACGCTTCAGGCGAAGCTGTTTCACGCGCTGTACCTCCAGCACAACGCCCTTGTGCTGTTTTCCGAGGACGCCGTGCGCGACTTCGCGCCCATCGCGGACGCGTTGGAGCGGAATCGACAGCTGCGCCGCAGCCAGCTGTGGGTCGTCACGCCGATGTCCGCCGAATCCGTGTTCCGCGAGTCGACCGGGCAGCGCGAGCCCATCTCGCTGGTGATCCGAGATCTCGTGGACGAGGCGTCGCGCCGAGAGGCGTGCCTCGCGAGCGATGAGCTGCACGTGGTGAAGGCGCTGCTTCGGCCCTCGGGTGTCGCCCCGTTGGCGGCCGTTGACGAAGGGCCGGACGGGCTGCCGGAGATTCAGGGTCTGGCGTATCTCAGGCGAGATGGGAAGTTGGATATCGTCGATCGCGCGCAGTTGCTGGACAACGCGTGGTGGTTGGGGCGGACGTTGGACGTGCGGGAGGCGGTGCCCTGGAGCGATGGCGGGCACCGGGGCGTCATCGGGGTCCACTGGCTGCGCACTTCCACGCGCCGCGTGGTCGATACCTCCGGCGGATCGCCGAGATTGCGCGTGGTGTGGCGCGGGACGGGCGAGATCGAGCGCTGGCAGGCGAGCGAGGCGATGAGCGCCGAGGCGTTCACCGCCCTGGAGCGCGCCATTCGCGAGGACGTGGAACACCGCCTCGCGCGGGCCCTCGATCACGTCCGGGCCGTCGACATGGACGCGTTTGGCCTAGCCAACGCGTGCTCGGAAAAGGGCATCGCACTTCACCCGGGGGCATGGAAATACATTCCCGTTGAGTACGACATCGAAGCTCACCTGATCCACGGCCAACTCGCCGCCACGACGCCGTTCGCGCGAGGGACCGAAGGGGGCGCGGGCTCATCATGACGAGCGTGTGGGCCGTTTTGTGGGCCATCTTCGGCGCCGTCGTGGATGTTCGCAGGTGGGTGCCCAAGTCGTGGCGCGAATGGGTGGTGTGGTTCGTCCTGACGGCGCTCGCCGTCGGCGTCGCCGTGGCGTCGGATCTCCACCTGTGGCCTCCCCTCGGCCCCCTCCATCTGTTCGATCTCGCATTTTCCGGCCCAAGCTCGTGGCTGTACGGCGGCAGAGCTGGGCTGAAGGAGACGTGACGATGGTTCAGGTTTCTCGCTACCAACTCATTCTCATGCTCATCTGGACCGTCCTCGGAACCGGCATCGTCACGATGCCAGGGACCATCGCCCAGTTCACGCTCCGCGACGCATGGATCGCAGGTTTCGGCTTGATGCTCGGCGCCGGGATGTGCGCGGTCATTGCGCTCGCGCACGTGCGCCTGTTTCCCGGGCGAACGCTCACGCAGGCCGCCATCGACGCGCTTGGCCCCGTGATCGGCCGCGCCTACGGCATCTGGTTCCTCGCGTACGGCTTCGTGACCTTGGCCACCATCGGCCGCGAGATGAGCGCCTTCATCGGCATCTCCGTGCTGCCCAACACGCCGGACTTCCTGGTCAGCGCCATCGCCTTTGCGGTATCCATGTACCTCACCTATCTCGGCATCGAAGTGGTGGCGCGCGTGAACGAGTTCATCCTGCCGCTCGCCGCCGTGGTCTCTCCCGTCCTGTTCCTGCTCGCGGCGCGGTTGTTTGACCCCTCGCCTTTTCTACCATTCTTGGGCGATCCGGCGGTGGACGCGTGGCGCGCAGCTGTGGTGCCCGCCTTCGCGTACGGCCTGGAGTTTTCCATTGCGCTGCAGTGGGTTCCTGCTCTCCGCACGCCGCGCACGCTGCCGTGGGACATCGTCATCGCCGGGGCCATCAGTGCCGTGGCCCTGTCCACCCTGGTGACGCTCACCGTGGGCGTCCTCGGCGAACCCGCCCGATATTTGAATTACCCCGTGCTTGAACTCGTGCGCGCCATCCGCCAAGGCAAATTCGTCGAACGATTGGACACGCTGTACGTCATGGGCGTGGCCATCACGCTGGTCCTGAAGCTTGCCACGTTTCAACTCGCCGTCGGCGAAGCGGTGAAGGACGTCAGTGGATCGCGCGAGCGCACGTGGATTCCCGTTCCCGTTGCGCTGCTTGGATGGTCGCTGTCCAACTATTTGTTTCGCAATGTCTTTGACGTGACGAATTTTATCGTGCGCGCGGTCCCTGGCTATTTCTTCACCACCGCCGTACTCCTGCCAGGTGTTCTCTACGGGATACGCGCCGTGCAGACCGTTGGCGCCAAACGCCGGCGCGCGCTCCGGGACACATAAAAACGGGGATTCCAAGGCATGGATAGGATGGGATACACCCATGGACGAAGAGACGGAGGAGATGCCATGCGACAGTCGGCCGAGCCCTTGGTGAGTCAGCCCATCAGCCGGACCTTGGAGCACAACGTCAACTACATCAACCAACTCCTCGGCATCGGCACCACCTGGGACATCATGGCCAAGCCGTTCCGGTACGGCCGCCTGAACATGATGTCGTACGTGACCAACGGATTTTTTCTGACGATGAACGTCGTCCTCGTGCTCGACAGCTTCCACCGGAACGTCGAGGCGTTCGAGCGCGAACACGAGGGTCAAACCTACGACATCGAGGAATTGGTGTTCTACCTGAACACGCACATCGACTTCGTGCAGGTTCAGGTGATCGACCAGATGTCGGACGCGGTCCGCTTCATTCTTTCGGGGCCGCTTGTGACGTTCATCGACGGGTACGACAAGGTCCTCGTCGTCGACACCCGCGTGTATCCCATGCGGGGAATCGAGCCGCCCATGATTGAACGCGTGGTTCGCGGAAACCACGACGGATTCACCGAAACCATGCTCATGAACACCACGCTCATCCGCCGCCGGCTTCGGGATCCGCGCCTTCGCAACGAACTGTATCAGGTGGGCGATCGCGGCCAGACCGACGTGAGCCTCATGTACTTGAAGGACGTGGCCGATGAAGAGACTGTGTCGACCATCCGGGAGCTTCTGCGGAGCATCAAGACAGGCGGCATGATGATGGGCGAGCAGCAGTTGGTTGATCTCATCGGCAAGGTGAAGTGGAATCCGTATCCCATTGTGCGCTACACGGAACGGCCGGACGTCGCGGCCACGGCGCTCATCGAGGGACATGTCGTGATTGTGGTCGATGCCACCGCCGAGGTGATCATCGCGCCCACGACGTTCTTTCAACACATTCAGCACCCGCAGGAATACCACTCGTTTCCTCTGGTCGGGACGTACCTGCGCTGGATCATCGTCATCGCGGTCTTCATGAGCGTGTTTCTGCCGGGCATCTTCCTGTTGGCGAACCAGCACCCGGGGATGCTCCCCTCCTGGGCCAAGTTCTTCATGGCGACGCGCGCCGACCCCCTGCCACTCTGGGCGCAACTGTTGTTGGCGGAGTTTGCGCTCGACGTGCTGCGGCTCGCGGTGTTGAACGTGCCCGTCACGCTGTCCAACGCGATAGGCATTGTCTCCGCCTTGCTCTTTGGCCAGTTCGCTACGCAAATTCAACTGCTCCAGCCCGAGGTGCTCGTGTACATGGGGTTTGTCATGTTGGCTCAGTACGCGACCTCGTCCTTCGAGCTGGCGTCCGCCAACCAGATGGCGCGCATCTGGATCATGCTGTGGACCGCCGCGCTCAACTGGGGTGGCTTTCTGCTGAGCACGGCTTCCTGGTTCCTCCTGCTTCTGACCACCAAATCATTCGGCAAGCCGTATCTGTGGCCGCTCATTCCCTTCACATGGAAGGACGGCATGCGGGACGTTCTCATCCGCTGGCCATCGAGCGATCTGGGCGGCGTGCCGGCCATTCTCCGCAATCGGCGGCGAGCGCGCTGACCAAAACCGCGAGGCGGGATCGCGATCCGGCCCCTTTTTGGTATAGTGGTCGTGGTTCTACTTCGCTGGGGGTGAAGCCATGATTTTGGTGACAGGCGCGGCCGGATACATCGGCTCGCACACCTGTGTGGCGCTCGTGACGTCCGGTTACGACATCGTCGCCATCGACAATTTCGCGAACTCCAAACCCGAGGCGCTGCGCCGGGTCGCCGAGATCACCGGAACATCGTTTCCCGTGCACTCGGTGGACATGCTCGATGCGAAGGCGCTCGACGACGTGTTTCGCACCTACGAATTTCAAGCCGTCATTCACTTCGCCGGGCTCAAGGCGGTCGGGGAATCGGTGGCGCAGCCGCTTCGTTACTACCGGAACAACCTCGGCAGCACGCTGAATCTCCTCGAATCCATGCTCCGGCATGGCGTCAAGAAAATCGTCTTCAGCTCGTCGGCGACGGTGTACGGCGCTTCGAACGAGATGCCGCTGAAGGAAGACATGCCCATCGCGCCGGTGAACCCGTACGGGCAGACGAAGGCGATGATCGAACAGATCTTGCGCGACGTCGCCGCAGCGACCGAAGAGTTTGGCGCGGCGCTGCTGCGCTATTTCAACCCGGTTGGGGCTCATCCTTCCGGCCGGATCGGCGAGGATCCGCAGGGCATTCCGAACAACCTGGTCCCCTACGTCGCACAGGTGGCCGTCGGCAAGCGGCCGGAGGTCGTCGTGTTTGGCGGCGACTATCCGACGCACGACGGCACGGGCGTTCGCGACTACATCCACGTGATGGATCTGGCGTCCGGGCACGTGTGCGCACTCGACTGGGTGTTGTCGCACGCGGGAGCCGAAGCGTTCAACCTCGGGACTGGAAGAGGATCCAGTGTTCTCGAGGTCATCCGGGCCTTCGAGCGCGCGAGCGGGCGGAGCATCCCCTACCGCATCGGCCCGCGGCGCCCCGGCGATGCGGCGGTGAGCTACGCGGACCCGTCCAAAGCGGCGCGCGTGCTCGGCTGGAAGGCCACGCAGGATCTGGACGCGATGTGCCGGGATACCTGGCGGTGGCAGTCGCAAAATCCCAATGGGTATGATCCCGCCTGAACCATCCTCAACGCGCCCCGAGAAACGGCAGCCGGCGCATCGCGCGCGCCAACGGTCGGCCGACGACCGGGATCCGAGCGATCTCGTCGACGGTCGCGAGGCCGAGATACATCGCCGCGATCACGTACGTGGCCATGCCAAGGGCGGTACACAGCGCGAACTGAGCCCAAGGCGCCTGTTGATCTGCGGCGTGCTGGACGCCGTTCATGGGCAGCCAGGCGATCACCGCGGCCAGCGCCATCTTGAAGCTCATCCGGAGGTCGAGGTCGAGAGGGTGATACCGCCTCACAGCGAAGATGGCGAGCATGGCGGAAACGATGCCGCTCACGGCCACGGCCGACGCGAGTCCGCGGACGCCCTGATGTCCCGCGGCGACGAATTCGTAGATGCACGCCAGGCGGACGGCGCTCGAGACAAACGTGATGATGGTCGAGGCGAACGCCCGGTTCAGGCCTTGAAGAACGGCGAAGAGCGGATCGCTCAGGTAAAAGAATAGACACGATGGCGCGAGATACGCGAGGATGTGTCCTGCGGTCGGGTTTCGATAGAGGGCCGTCGCCGCGTCCTCGCCCGACGCGATAAAGAGCGCAGCCGCAAACAGCGCCACGAACATGGCTGCGTGAATGGACTGGGCGATGCGGCGCGCAGCGAGCCGATCGTCGCAAAGGGCTTTGGCTTCGGAGATGGCGGGGACGATGACGGAGGAGATTGCGCCAGACAACACGGTCGGCATGAACAAAAGCTCCATGGCCATGCCGAAGGCGCCGTACATGGCCGTGGCCTCGCGGCGCGACACCCCAGCCTCGAGAAACGCCTGGTACATGACGGTGGGCTCCGCAGCGAACGCAATGACGCCCAAGACGTTGGCGAGCACGGTCGGCACCGCGACTTGGGCGAGATCGCGCGCGACGCCGTGGGCGGGCCGCGCCGAACGCCCCGGCGTCACCAGCAGGCGCCGGTGGCGGAGCAGATACGCGCCGAGCATGGTGAGATAGCCCGCGAGCTCCCCGACGCCCCCGCCGATGACGAGCGCGAGCGCGCCGTATCGCACGCCCCAAGGGCTCATCCAAAGCATGAGCGGCACCGACGCCGCCGCGCGCACGGTGGTCTCCACGATCCACGCGAGCGCAGGCGGCGTCTGATTTTGAATGCCCATGTAAAAGCCGCTCAAGACCGACGAAAGGCAGACGATGGGGATGCGAAAGACCATCGCGAGAAACGCGGGGATGGCCCGCGGGTCCATGAAGCGGTGCAGGTGGGGCGACAGCGCAAAGGCGAGGCACACCACGGCCAGGCCAGAGGCGGCGCACCACGCGTTCGCGGTGATCCACGCCTTGCGCGCGCGCGCGACGTCTCCGACGGCGAGATTCTCCGCAATGACCTTTGAGACCGCGGGTGGGAGTCCAAACGTGGCGAGGGTCACGAGCAGGAAGTACGGCGGACTGATGGTCTGGAAGAGCCCGAAACCTTGGGCACCCATGGTTCTCGCCATGACCATCTGGACGGCCAACGCCATGGCGCGCGTGACGAGGCCGGCGAAGGCAAGCACGGCCGCGCCGTGCAAAAACGACTGTCGGCTTCTGGTCATCGCTTCCACCCCACATCTCCGTCAACGAAAGGGTATGTCACATCGGCTGGACAAAGACCTCGAATTCGACGAGCGTCGGAAGGCAGGTTCAGTTCCACCAATCGCTTGAAGTGCATTTGAACTCGGTGCGCTACCCTCGTGTCCGAAAGGGACGCGGTGCGAACCCCCCTGCGGGGCTCGTTGCCGCGCTATCGCCGACAAGCGAACAGAGATACGGGGGAAGCGGAAGATGAAAGCGAAGATGCTGACCATGTCTGCCGCGGTTTGGCTCGCGGCAGTGGGTGTGACGGGATGTGGAACCGTCGGCGGGCCCGAGGCGAAGGGCGCGGCCGACGTGGCCGTGCGGGCGTTTGGCAACGAGGTCCAGACACCGTCGTCGGGATCGACGTCGGGCGCGGGGGGAAACACCACGGCGACGTCCGGCGGCGTGGCGGGCAATTCGGCAGCCGCCGAGAGCCAGCCTTACCCCGTGGTCAACACGCATGTGCCTCCGAAGGTGTACGGGATGAGGAAGTTCCCGTACCCGTACGACGCGATGCTCGCCATCTCGTCCGACGCGGACAGCGAAACCTTGCGGAAATTCAACCTGATTCACGAGTTCATCAATACCACGCAGATGACACCGCTCGGCAAGGGGCTCGGGCTCGATTTCGCCGATTCCTTCTTCATGTACAACGGGGACAACTTGCCCGGATACGTCGACATCCATCACGAGCCGATGTCCGACGAACTGAGTTGGTTCAAAGGCGTCTCGGATCAGCCGTACGCAGCGTCCATCCTGAACTATTACATCCACGTTGGCTGGATCGACACGATGCACACCTTCGGCGACTTCAGCGAGCGGAATCAGAACGAGACGCTGTTCTCCCGGAAGCTCGCCATTCAGGCCATTGACGCGCTGAAAGCGGACGGAGACTATCTCACGGTGTGGACGGACCACGGCAACAAGTCGAACGTGGACAACTTCGGGGATTACGGCCGAACGCCGTTTTACAACTATCAGCAGGGCGCCAATCCGTGGTCGAAATACTACCACACCGACATCACCATCCCGTACGGCATTCGGTTTGTCTGGCCTGACGGCGCGAGCGACCAGTTCGGCATGAGTTCCATGATCTATCCGCTGCGGCTGCCGGACGGCCGGGAGGTGTGGGGGTTTTGGCGCTACACGTCTGAGGGATTCAACGCCAAGGGAGATCCGGAGTGGAACTGGACGCCGTTTGGCCTCGACGAGCAGTTGTCGCCCGCCCATCTCCGCGAGATCGAAATCCACCACGACTATTCCATCGTGGCGCAGCACCTCTGCGGGACGACCTATCCGGGGGTATTGCCCCAGACGGCGGTGCAGGCACTGCGGCGGTTGGCGCAGCAATACTACGAGGGGAAGATCCTCGTCACCCGGACGAGTCGCCTGCTCAACTACAACGTGGTGCAACAGTATGTGTCGTATCGCGTGACGTACGAGGGCGGAAAGGCGTACATTCACATCCTGGCGATTCTGGATCCCGTGTTTGGCGCGTACGTCCCGACCGTCGACGATATCCGCGGTTTGACGTTTTACACCTCGAATCCCGCGGAGACCGTCATCGAAATCCGCAATACCCCGATTCCGGCCAGCCTGATTCAGGAAAACCGCTCGGACGGTGTGGCGCCGAGCATCGGCATCAAGTGGTGGCCCGTCGACACCACCAATTACGCCGAGACCGCCCCGGGCGTCTATTAAATCGGCGACTCGATGAGCCAATGCTTGTGGAGGCCGTCCCCCTGGTCTCGCGGGGGACGGCCTCTCTTCATGTGGTTCGCATGGGCGATCACCCATGGGCGCGCACGCGCATACCCTGTGGCGTGGGTCGGCGCTGCCGGCCAAGTGAGGGGTGACACGCGAATGACACCACGAAACACGGGTCGCAGAACCGCGCGTGCGGTGGACACCCGGAAAGCTGCGGGCGTGATCGACCTGTACGAGCGAGGCCATATCAATCTGAACGACGCGCTTGCCAGGATCTCAGGCGTCGACGACCCGATGGTCTCGGCCGCGCCGCCGATTGACAAGCGGCGCATGCACGAGCTGCTGCGCGAACTGGACGATCTCGTCGGGCTCGACGAGGTCAAACGGGTGGTGCGCGAGATCTTCGCGCTCGTGTACGTGCAGCAGTTGCGCAAGGAGCATCGGCTGAAGGCCGATCCGACGGTGCTTCACATGATCTTCTACGGAAATCCCGGCACGGGCAAGACGACGGTCGCTCGCATCCTCGCGCGCATGTTTCACGAGTGCGGCCTGCTGGAGAAGGGGCATCTGGTGGAGGTGGAGCGCGCGGACCTCGTCGGCGAATACATCGGCCACACGGCGCAGAAGACCAGGGAGCAGATTCAAAAGGCCCTTGGCGGTGTGCTCTTCATTGATGAGGCGTACTCGCTCGCGCGCGGGGGAGAAAAGGACTTCGGCCGGGAAGCCATCGACTGCCTGGTCAAGGCGATGGAAGATCACAAGCACGAGCTGATTGTGATCCTGGCCGGCTACGAGCGCGAGATGCGCTGGTTTTTGAGCACCAACCCGGGTCTGCCAAGCCGGTTTCCGATTCAGATCCGCTTTCCGGACTACAGCGTGGATCATCTCGTGCAGATTGCGAAAAAGATCCTCGCCGCGAGAGACTACCGCATGACGGCCGAGGCCGAGTGGGCGCTCCGCAGCTTGCTCCAGCGCGCGCTCCGCGAGCCACGGCTCGAGCCGTTCTCGAACGCCAGGTTTGTTCGCAACTTGGTGGAGGGGGCCATTCGGCGTCAGGCCGTGCGCCTCTTTGAAGAAGCAAGGCCGAAGCGGGACGCCCTCATGCTGATCGAGGCGCGGGACTGGCAAGGAGGCGAGGCGCGATGAGCGATGTCGTCGTGATCGGCCGCACCAACGCGGGCAAGACCTCCGCGTGTCTTCGCCTGGCGCGCGCCCTTGGCGTGGAGGATTTGGTGTGGATGGTGGAGCGAACGGACGGTGGAAAGGAACGGCGCAGGCTGCCCATCCGCGAGGCCGAACGCTGGCTCACGTCGGGGGAGCCCCACTCGACCACATCGCTCCAGACGCTCACCATTCCCGTGGCGAGGGGAAAGGTGAACCGGTCGGTCGACATCGTCGACAGCACCGGATTGGCGGACGGTCGCGTCGGGGACGAGCGGGTCCGCCGCGCGATGGGCCAGACGCTCCGCGCGTTGATCTCGGCGAAGGCCGTGTTGCACGTGGTCGACGCGGCGGAAGTGGGGCGCTCGCTCGAGGCTCGCGCAGCGCCCTTTCACGCCCTGGACGAACAGCTGGTGGCGATTGGACGCACGAAGGCGTTTTACCTTGTGCTCGCCAACAAGATCGATCTGCCTTTCGCGGAGCGAGGGGTCGCATGGTTGCGAGGGCGCCTCCACGACGCGCGCGTGATCGCCACGTCCGCCAAGACAGGCGCGGGCTTTGACGAGGTGAAGCGATATGTATGGAAGTTGGCTTGATCTCCTTCGCCTCTTTGGCGCGCTGCTCTTGGCCGGCCTTGCGGTCAAGTGGATGGACGACGTCCTCGACGTGGACTATGACCTGTGTCAAGGTCAGCGCACGCTCGCCGCGCGATTCGGCCGGGCGGCCCTGCCTTACGCCATGGTCGTCATGGCGTGCGCCGTGGCGCTCGCCCAATCGCCGGCGATCGCGGCGTTCTTGGGCGCGTACGCGGTCGGGATGTTCGCGCGGCCGTTCGAACGGCTGCCATCTCAACTCCCGGCGTGGGCGGAAAGCCTCGTCGCGCTCGGCCTGTGTTCGATCATCGTCGGCTGGCGCGGTGCTTTGTGGGCCGCATCCTTCATGCTCGCCGTGGACTGGCTGGACGATCTCGTCGACCGCTTTCGCGACGCGGCGACCGGCCAATGGAACGCGGTCATTCGCTTTGGCCTCGTGGAAGCGTTGCTCGTCATTCTCGGCGCGCTCGCCGTCGCCATCTTTTCCGAGGTGATCTGGAGCCTCGTCGGACTCGTCGCCTTGGCCGCCGTCACGGTCGTATCCGAGACGACGACGTCGAAGCTGGTGCCGGAAGATAGGGGGGAGGGGCCATGGTCGCGTCTCTCGTGATGGGGCTCGTGCTCCTGCTCGCCGCCCTGTCGTACCACGCCGGGCGCCGCGCGGGATTTGAATCGGGGCGTCGGGTCGGCTGGGCGGAAGCGCCGCTCGCGCTCCGCATGCGCTATCAGCTTGATGCGCGCTGCCCGATCTGCGATGATAGCGAAGGATCAAGCGGCGAGGAGGCAGAGCGCGAGAGCTGTGGAAGCTGAGAAGGCCGTACTTCTGGTGTGGCAGCGCGACGACGAGTCGCCAGACGACCTTGCGTATCGCGTCGAGGAGTTGACGGGGCTGTGCGCAGCGGCCGGCGCGACGGTGGTGGGATCCGTCGTGCAGCGGCGCAGATCCCCGGATGCCCGTTGGTACCTGGGTCAAGGCAAGGTGGAGGCGCTCGGTCGGCTGGTAGAGGCGACGAGTGCGGACCTCGTGGTGGCGGACGGCGAACTGCGGCCGACGCAGGCGCGAAATCTGGAGGACGCCGTGAGCCGGCGCGTCGTCGATCGCACCGTGCTCATTCTCGACATCTTCGCGCGCAGGGCAGTGAGCCGCGAAGGGAAACTTCAGGTCGAGATCGCCCAACTCAAGTACCTGCTGCCACGGCTTTCCGGGCGCGGCGCGGCGTGGTCGCGGCTCGGCGGCGGCATCGGCACGCGCGGACCGGGCGAGTCGAAGCTGGAACTCGACAGGCGGCGGATTCGCGCGCGGATCGCCAAACTGGAGCGCGATCTCGCCGAGCTCGCCGCGCACCGATCGCGGCTTCGGCAGCGCCGGGTCCGCGACAGCGCGGTGGTGGCGCTTGTCGGGTACACGAACGCCGGCAAGACCACCGTGCGCGCGCGGTGGGTGGCGGATCGCGGGCGAACCGCGGAAACCTTCGGGCGGGATCGGCTGTTTGACACGCTCGACGTCACGGCGCGGCGCGTCTTCGCGCGAAGCGGGGAGCCCTACGTCGTGACGGACACGGTCGGGTTCGTGGAATATCTGCCGCACCACTTGGTCGAGGCGTTTCGCTCGACGCTCGAGGAAGTGGTGTACGCGGACGTGATCGTCCTTGTGGTGGACGCGTCGCGCGCTCCGGAACGGCATCTGCGGGCGACGCGCCAGGTGCTTGCGGACCTAGGGGCGCTGGACAAGCCCATCATCACGTTTTACAACAAGATGGATCTCGCGGCTTGGCAGCCGCCGCCGGATCTCGAGTCACAACAGACGGTGTACGGAAGCGCCGTCGGCGGGAACCTGGAGCCGCTGTACCAGGCGGTCGAGGCGAGGCTGCAGCAAGCAAAGGAGAAGGCGGACTGAGGATGTTTTTGGACGCGAAGGCAGACGATATTCACGCGTACGTCGAATCGTGCGCCCGGAAGATAGAGCCTTTTCAGCGAAGGTCGGAGGCGGTGGCCCTCGCGAATCAGGAGCGCGTGCTGGAGGCGTTTTGGCGCCACGAGGTGGCGCAGTTCCACCTCGTCGGATCGACCGGGTATGGGCTCGGCGACGCGGGCCGGGAGAAGTTGGAGGCCCTTTACGCGGACGTGTTTGGCGCCGAGGCCGCTTTGGTGCGCCCGCAGATGGTCTCGGGGACGCACGCCATCGCCCTCGCGCTGTTTGGCTGTCTGCGCCCGGGTGAGCGGCTCGTTGTCGCCACGGGCGTCCCGTACGACACGCTTCACGCCGTGCTGGGGCTTCGTCCGGCGGCCGGATCGCTCGCGGAGCAAGGCGTGGACGTCGAGATCGTGGCGCTCGGCGCGGATGGAGACATGGACCTCGGCGCCATCGAACGCGCGGTGCGGGCGCCCGAGGTGCGAATGGTCCTGTTTCAGCGCTCGCGGGGATATGGAGAGAGGCGATCGTTTTCCATCGCGGAACTCGAGAAGGCGTTCTCGGCGGTGAGAGCTGCGCGCCCGGACGTCTGGATCGCGGTGGACAACTGTTACGGCGAGTTCGTGGAGGAGCGCGAGCCCTGCCATGTGGGTGCGGACGTCGCGATGGGATCGCTCATCAAGAATCCGGGCGCAGGGCTGTGCCCGACGGGCGGCTACGTCGTGGGGCGGCGAGAGATTGTGGAGCGCGTCGCCGCGCGGCTCGTGGCGCCGGGCACGGCGGCGGAATACGGCCCCACCGGACCTTACCTGCTCACCATGTTTCAGGCGCTGTTTCTGGCGCCGCACGCTGTGCTTCAGGCGGTGAAAGGATCTCGCCTCATGGCCGCGGCGCTTCAGGGACTTGGCTTCCGCGTGAGTCCCGAGCCAGAGGCAGAGCGGACGGACCTCATCCTGTCCGTCGAGCTGGGCTCGCCGGATCGCCTTCTGGCCTTCTGCAGGGCCATCCAGTCGGTTGCGCCCGTCGATTCGCACGTGCGCCCAGAGCCGGCGCCCATGGCGGGGTACGCCGATCCTGTCGTCATGGCCGCGGGGACGTTCATTCAGGGCGCCTCTCTGGAATTGACGGCCGACGCGCCGATGCGGCCGCCGTACGTGGCGTACGTGCAAGGAGGACTGACCTACGAACACGTGGTGTTGGCGGTTCGCCGCGTCGTGGCCGCGATCGCGCCGCTTGCGTCAAAGAATATCACGTGAGTGATTGTCGTGGCGCGCCCTCCATGTTACGATAAGTCTCAACAGGTCGCACAGGGAGGGGCGCGCCGTGGATTTGGAAGAGCGCAGGAACATGCCCTTATTTTCGATAGGCACGGTGCAAAAGCTGACGGGGCTTAGCGCACGGCAAATCCGTTACTACGAAGAGCACGGGTTGATCCAGCCGGCGCGCACGCCCGGGAATCAGCGGCAGTTTTCGTTTGCCGACGTGGAGCGCCTGA
>Ga0167615_1000261_pt1 | contig 17356 bp, 16 predicted proteins | sample BED_Mat_host_9_1_FD_111800 | JGI IMG/M metagenome (GOLD analysis project Ga0167615, IMG submission 111800) | Extremophilic microbial mat communities from Yellowstone National Park, USA - BED_Mat_host_9_15 (v2) (version 2) | ecosystem: Environmental > Aquatic > Thermal springs > Hot (42-90C) >... | reverse complement strand
TTCTCAAAAAGATCGCGCTTTCGATATCCTACACCCTTCCAGTCCCACAGTCGTCGGACGCTCAGATGGCTACCTCGCTCGAGTTTCCAGCTAAGTTTCTGTCGCGCGGCGCGAAATGTGGGCATCATGCTCGCCGTGGCGGGTTTCAGCCTCATCACGGCGCCCATCACCGGGCGGTGGGTGGCGACAAGCGGCTCTCGGCCGCCGCTCATCCTCGCGGCGATCTTCATGACAGCCGGCAGCCTGCTCATGCTGACCTTGCACACCTCGTCGCCCATCTGGTGGTTGTGCGTGGTGTTGTCCGTCCTCGGGCTTTCGAACGGCTTCAACAACGTCGGGCTCCAGACCGCTCTGTTTGCAGCGAGTCCCCGCGAGGTCATCAGCACCGCATCAGGCCTCTTTCAGATGGCGCGCTACATGGGGACCATCCTGTCGACGGTCGTCCTGGGCCTTTTGTTCGGCGCGCACCTCACCACCTCTGCCCTGCACGTCCTCGCCGTGGTGCTTGCGTGCCTCGGAGCATTGGTCCTCGCGATGAGCCTCCGCCTGCCCCGCCGAACCTGACGAGACGACGAACGGCCGCCCGTCGAGGCCGGCATGGCCCCGTCGGACGGCCGTTCGATGAGCCTTGCCTCAGGACGACCGCGAATCCTCCTTGTCGAACCCTCGAGCTTGCCGCATGGCGCGATCGCGAAACGCCTTCGGCGTCAGCCCCACCTGCCGCTTGAACAGCTTGTTGAAATACGTGGGATCCGGGTAGCCGACGTGCGCACCCACCTCGTACGCCTTGAGGTGGAAATCGCGCAACAGCAGATCCTTCGCCTTGTTGAGGCGCGTCTGCACGATGAATTCCCGGATGGTCATTCCGGTCTCGCTCTTGAAACGCTTGGAGAGGTAACTCGGACTCAGGAACACCTGGCTCGCGAGCGTCGCCACGTCGAGGTCCGAATCATAGTTTCGCTCGATGATCTCGATGACCTGGCCGATCTGCGCACTGTGCGCCGTGCGCGCCGCCTCTTCCCGCCCGAGGACCACCATGAGCGCGTGCTTCAGCTTGTCGCGCCAGTCCCACCACTTTGGGCATTCTTCCGCGACGAAGCGGAGCCACTGGCGCGTGGAGATGGGAACCTGGAGCATCCGGTCCCGCCCGTCCGCCTGGCGCTGGCCGACGGCCGCCATGATGAACTGCGCACAGAGTTCCGCCACGTCTTCCAGCTTCGTCGGCCGTTCCGCCAACTGCGCAAACAAGTCCTCCACCACGGACGCGATGCCTTCATAGCCGCGATCGCCAAGCTGCGTCACGGCCCGCGTGATAAAACGAGTTCTGTCCTCGTCGTAAAGCGGCGCCAGCTCGCGCCTGCCCTGCGAGTAGGCGGACGATTCGAACACGTTCCAGTGCGACGCGGCGGTGGCCTCCATCAGCGCCTGCCACCAACGCGCGACCTCCCGCTCGTCGCACGCGGCGCTGACGCCGACGAGCGTCCGGTCCGCGGCCAATCTCGCGAGTGCGGACTCGAAACCCTCCATGGCCCGCTCCGGGTGGTGAGCGGCGAGCGTCATGACGTAGGTGGCCGCATCGCACGACAGCAGGTGCACGCATTCGAACCCTGTCGACTGAACCTGAGCCAGAAACGGATACATCGGGACGACGCGCGAACTGCGGACGACGACCACCAGCCACGCCTGGCGATCGCGCACGCCGTCGAGCGCCCTTTTCACTTCGCGAAAATCCAGTTCCACGGGATGTTGCTGCAACACGTCCCAACTGACAGACGGCCAACTGGTGCGAACTTCCCGGATGGCGTGCAGCGAGGATGAAACATTGGTCTTTTTCGGCATGCGCACGCTCACGTTAGCCCTCCCCTCGCGCCCCACGAGGAATGAAAACGGTTTCTCTCAAAACATTATAAAAGGATCCTCGTGCGCAGGGGAGTCGTAAAATCCATCGTTCTTGTCTTTCTTGGCACTTGTTTGCGAAAGAAAGGCGCCGAAACCACCCTGTTTCGGCGCCAAAACACAAGAATTCAATCGGAGACAGCCCATTCGATGAGCGGCGACGGGCGATCGCAGTACAACAGCCGCAAGCGATGCAACGCCCGCGTGCATCCGACGTATAACAGCTTGGCATCCCGCGGATCGGCGCGGTAATGGGATTCGTCGGCGTCCACGAGGATGACGCTGTCGAACTCGAGCCCTTTGGCCAGATAAACCGGCACGATGCTGATGCCGCCTTCGTAGTGCGTCTGGCTCGCCGTGAGAAGGTGCGCGTCGAGCCCTGACTCCAGGCACATCTGATGATACACGTGTGCATCTTCTTCCGTCCGCGTCAACACCGCGACGGTCGTCGCTCCTCGGCTCTCGGCGGAAAGCCGCTCCAGGAGCGCATCGAACCGGCCCTCCCAGGAGACGGGCTCGACCACGACGGGATCGCCACTGCGGAACACGGGTCGCGCCAAGACCTCCGGCTTGAAGGGTTCCAGGATCCGGTTCGCAAACGACACGATCTCGTACGTCGAGCGATACGACACCGACATCTCCACGTACCGGCTTCCTCCTGGAAACAGCGCTCGCACCTCATCCCAGTCGCGAAACCCCGCCTCGCTGTGAATGCTCTGCGAAAGGTCCCCCAGAATCGTGAAGGATAGGCTGGGGCAGTACGCCTGCAGCACCCGGATGTGCGCCGGCGAGAAATCCTGCGCCTCGTCGATCACGACGTGATGGAAGACATCTCGCGCGTCCACACCGTGAAGCCACTGGTGGATGGCGAGAAGCAGCGGCAGATCTTCTGGCTCCACGAGCGGCCGCGCCCCGTATTTGGCAGGCCGCTGGATGGAACGAAGCGAGAGACCTGGATGATGTCGCAAAAAGGACTCGTAGATGGGCAGGGGCTCGAGATCCGGCCAAGCCCGCTCGAATTCCCGCGCGGCGGCCGCAATCTCTCGCTTGATGGACTTCTCCACCTTGCCCGCGTCCTTCGCCTGCATCTCCCACTGCCGCTTGGCGCGCGCCACCACGCGGTCTCGCCGCTGGCGAACGGGGTAGCGCGCGTATTCGACGTGGAACCAGCGGGCGATGGTCTCGGCGGAAATGGGCGGTCCCACGGGAGACGGCACGTCTCCCTGCGGCACCATCTTCATTTCCATGTCTTGCAAGAAGGCCTGGAGCGCTTCCAGCGTCTCCACGCGCCCCTTCAGCTCGATCTCCCGGCGCATCGACTCGTACTCCTGCGACGGACGAAGCGCGAACCGCTCGCGCAGCCGCTTCGCCGGATCCGGCAGGAGCACCACATGGTCCAACACGCGCAGCGCAAAGGCCGCAAACGTCGTCTGCTGCACATCCCCGACGCCGAGCTCGGGGAGCACCTCGGAAATGTAATCCACAAACATCGCCGACGGCGCAAAGATGACCATCTTATCCGCCCGGAGCTTTTCCGGGTGCTGGTACAACAAGTAGGCGAGCCGATGCAGCGCGACGGTCGTCTTTCCGCTTCCCGCGACGCCCTGAATGAGGATGGGCACGTTTTTGTCCGCGCGGATGACCTCGTTCTGTTCGGCCTGAATCGTGGCCACGATGTCGTGCAAACGGCTATCCTTGGAGTCCGCGAGGCGGTAGAGCAAGAACTCGTCGACGTTGCCGGCCTGCGTCTGCCCTTTCACGTAGCTGTCGACGACGCGGACGAGATCGCCCTCGCGCACGACGATGTTTCGCTTGAGCGACACGGTGCCACGCACCTCGCCGCCCGGAGCTTCATAACGGGCCTCGTCGCCCTGACCGGTGAAGGAGTAAAACACGCTCGCGGCGGGAGCGCGCCAATCGAGGACGACGCGCTCGCCCGTCGACGGATGATCGATGCCCTGCTTGCCGATGTAGAGCTTCTGCAGGGCCTCCCCCTCGGGTTGAAAGTCAATGCGCCCGAAATACGGATCGCGGAGCGCCCTCCGGAGCTGATGGCGCCGCTCCTCCGCCATCTCGGCAACGGCGACATCGGCGACGACATCGGCGGTCAGCGCCTCGTCCGCATCCTCGTCGTCCTCGTCGCGCACGGGCATCCTTGGCCCCGACTCGAGCGCCGCTCGAATGAGGTCGAGCACGCGCTGTAGGTGTTCCTTTTCCTCCTCGTATGGATCGAGCGCCGGGCGAGGCGGCGTCCCGGTCTCGCTCATGAAACCACCTCCCTCTGTGCGCGCGCGATGACTCGCGACCCGAGCGCGTACCACACGAGGGCCGCCACGTCCGCCACCGCAATCACCGCGCCCATCGGCAGGCTGTCATGTGATCCGCCAAGGCCCACGAGCGGCGTGGCGGCCGCACCGAGCAACAGCTGCGACACGCCGATGAGCCCTGCCGCGCTCCCGGCCTGTTTCGCATGGCGCTGCATGGCGAGCGACGAGCCCAGCGTGCTGACGACGCCCACGCACGACACGAGCACAAACAGCGAAGGCAGAATGCCCGCGAGTCCAAACCCGAAAAGGACGCTCGCAAACAGCCCGAGCCCCCCGAGAGCCGCGAGGCTCACGCCAAAGCGGAAGATCTTCCGCCCCTCGATGCGACGGGCCAAATGTCCCGAGACCTGAGATGCGATCACGATTCCCATGCCATTGGCCGCAAAGCACGCGCTGAACGCCTGCGGTGAGAGACCGTAGATGTCCTGCAGCACAAAAGGAGATCCCGAGATATAGGCGAACATCGCGGCCGACACCAGCCCTTGGGAAAACGCGTAGGTGACAAAGACGGGATCGCGAAATAACGCGCCAAACGCGCGCAAGGCGCCGCCGAGCCCGGCCCGGTTGCGCCGCTTCACTTCGAGCGTCTCCCGCAGCGCCACAAGCGACCACAGCCACAGCGCGACGCCGACACATCCCAAGATGGCAAACACCCCGCGCCAATTGGTGAAGCGAAGCAACTGGCCGCCGATGACCGGCGCGAGAATCGGCGCCACACCGTTGACCAACATCAGAAGCGAAAAGAACCGCGTCAGTTCCACGCCGCTAAACAGGTCCCGGGCGATGGCTCGAGCAATGACGATGGCCGCGGAGCCACACAGCCCCTGGATCACCCGCACGACGACGAGTCCCCACGCGTCCGGCATGAGGCCGCAGGCGAAGGACGCTAACAGATACAGGCCGAGCCCCACGAGGAGCGGTCGCTTGCGGCCGAGCGCGTCGCTCAGCGGACCGGCGAACAGCTGGCCGACGGCCAAGCCCATCAGGCACGCCGTAAGACTCAGCTGGGCGACCGACGTGGCGGCGTGCAAGTCTCTCGCCATCGAGGGCAATGCCGGCAGATACATGTCGATGGAGAGCGGCGCAATGGCGGTCAGGCTGCCGAGAAGCGCGGCCAGGCGAAAGCGGGCGCCGAACGAGGTGGGCGCCTCGGCCAGGGTGTGTGCAGTCATCTCCACTTCCGACTTCACAGAATCTCCCCCTCCACGTGTCTCCTATCTATCTCACTCATCTCGCCAGCTCGACCGTTCGATGGCCCAGAATTTCACAAACAGGGCGGCTCACGCCGGGCGGTGAGCGCGGCCTCCTCGCTGAGCCATGTCACCAGGCGCCGTCCGCGAGCCCGTCGCCGAGCCATTGCAAGATGGCGTTTTGTCCCTGCGGCGTGGCCGCGGCTTGGAACATGGGCGCCAGAGCGAGCGCCTGCTCCCCGGCCTCGGCCAGAAGGCGTTGCCCGAGTGCGGTCGGATGCACGTCGTGCGGCAGAATATCGGCGGAAGGATCCGTCAGGGTGTCGTACGCGTCCGCGACGGGATCGCCCACGGCGACGGCGTCGGCGGCGATGGCGACGTTCGCCGCGACAATCGCGGACTCCGCCGTCTGATGAAGCCACTTGTCCGACGCGGGAAACGGGTTGTACAGGTCGTAGACGACGACGGTCGCCCGCGGATTGTCCTGATGCAGCAAGCTGAGAATGGACGCCAGATTGCTCCGGACGTCCTGGATGCCTTGGGCCAACTTGGACGCCAACGTGGCCGCCTGCGACGACGTCGGCGTGACCCGCGCCCAGTCCGCCCCCTTTGGCAGCATGGCGAGCGCGGGCAGCAACAGGTCGTTGCTGCCGATGTCCACCGTGATGACCTGTGCGGCGGCCACATCGGCGCGCATCGCGGCGTTTGTCCGAAGCGCCCGCAGCAGATCCCCTGACGTCCAACCGGGCACGCCGAGATCGACGGCGCGCCAACCTTCCTTCTTCGCCAAAAGATACGGAAACGCGAGCGGCGAGGGCTCGTGGTTATTGCCGAGATTGTACCCGAACGTGATGGAGTCGCCGAGCGCCACGAGCACGTGCGTCTCGTCGGGAGCCAGCGCCGCGTGAGCCGCGCTGGCCACATGGACGTCCGCAGCGCCCTGGGGCGGTGAAAGCACGTCAGGCTGTCCGATGGCGTGCGACAGGAAAACCATGGCGCCAAGCGCCGTCAACCACGGTCCGAGTGCCGACATGGCCTTGCTCCCTCTCCACAGTGGGTTCGATGGCTTCGCTTGAGTTCCGGCTGCAAAGCGCCTATTGTTCATGATAGATCACAATCGGTCGAGATGCTCGGCCGCAAGGCGCTCTCGCCAGAGGAGGATCGGCATGCGTCCGTCCACGCTTTTCGGCTTCGGAATGGCGGCTGTCGTGGTGACCCTGTCGGGATGCGGCGCCGACACGCCCTCTCACGCGCACACGTCCGCCGCACCGCGCGCCGCGTCGGCCGGCCAAGCGTCCGTCTCGGCGGACGTCCGCCTCGCTTCGCGCGCCACCGCCGAGGTCGCGACGTTGGCGTCGAACCTGCGCGTCGCGGACGCGCACATGCGCATGCTGACCGCTCACACGGGCATGCTGTGGGGCTATCGCGGCAACCACTTCGCAATGTACGAGACCATCGACGGCGGACACACGTGGAAACCGGTGCCTCTCCCGGCGCTTCCCACGGACGACATGTCCGCGTACGGGCCGGGCGGCGCGCACGAGGTCACGGCCGTGATCGACTCGTCCGCGATGTGGTCGCTTGTAAGCGTGAGCCATGATCAGGCGCACATTTGGACGACAAAGGACGCGGGCCGGCACTGGCGGGAGACCACCTTGCCTCTGCCGGCAGGGACGGTTCAGTTTGCGGCAGGCCAATGGATGGCCGGAAGGCTGGGCTTCATGCTCTTCGAAAGCGACGGGTACAACGGCGTGGCAGCCAAGTACTTGTATCGAACGGAGAACGGCGGGGGGTCTTGGCAACTCGTGGCCACGTCCACGGGCGACCTTCCGCACAACGGGGTCCGCACCGCCATGGCGTTTGCTCCAAACGGCAAGACCGGCCTCTTGGCTGTCGTGGACGACTTGGAAAAGACGGTGCTGGTCGTGGAGACCAACGACGGCGGCCTCCATTGGCAGCCCACAAGCATCAGTCTGCCGAGCGGCATCGTGGCGCCGCCTTCGATCGAACTCGCGCTCGCCGGGCCCGGAGAGGCGCTCCAACTCGCCATCGAGGTGCAGGTGGGCTCCGCGTCCGAGCTCTTGGTGATGAATTCGTCCTACGGGTCCAGTTGGGACGTGGCCGAGATCGGCGTCACCAATCTGGAAGCGATGTGCGCCTCGCCCGCAGGCGATCTCGCCGCACTGGAAGACAAGTCCGGTCAACAGACGTGGATGGTGAGCCCCGACGGCGGCCAGACCTGGTACACACAGCCCGCTCAGGGCCTGCCCGCGAGCGTCGCCGATGCCGCGTCCGTGAGCCTGTCGGCGCCTTCCCCCAGTGCGTTTTTCCTTGTCGCGCTCGACGCTCGCCTGGCCGCAAGCCTGTACGCATCGTCGGACGGGGGCGACACGTGGCAGCCCCTCGGCTAGGCTCAGGCGATCTCGGCGTGAAACAGCCGGCGCATGTGTTCCAGGAAGATGTCCCCGAGATCCGTGAAGGTGGCGCATCCCTGGCGGTGCACCACAGCGCGAAACCCCTCGTCGTACGCCCCCGCGACGGTGAGAAAGTCGCAGATGTCCGTGCACACGCCGCACACGTGGACTCGCTCCACGTTGCGCTCGCGCAGGCGATCCCCAAGACCTGTGTTGTAAAACGCGTTGTAGCTCCGCTTCGGGACATACCACACGTCCGGGTGCCCCTTGTGCCGCTCGTACCACGCGGCGAGATCGCCGTACAGCTTTTGCCCCCACGTGCCCCGCACGTTGTGCGGCGGCCAGTCGAGAAAGTGGCGGTCGTCCGGATCGTGCTCGTCCATGCAAATCGCCACGACGCCCGTTCCGAGCATCCGATCCGCAAGGGCGAGGATGTAGGGAACGATGGCCTGGCCGGGCTTGCCGACCGTCAAGGTGCCCTCGTCATGGACGAAGTCATTGGACATGTCGACAATCAAAAGCGCTTCGCGCATGCGACAGCCCCCCTTTCGCCCTCATTGTACCCGTTGCCAGAGAGCGCGTCACCTCGCTTGCAATGTGCGGGAGGTCTTTTGTACCATCGAGCGAGAAGCGAGGGAGACAAGATGCGTTTTCGCACGGGGCACCGCCTCGAGAAGTGGTTGGAAGTCGGTCGCGCACATCTGTTCGACGGCTATCAGGGCGATCCCGCCACTTGGTATCAGTCCTTGACCGAGCCCGTCGCACTCGAACTGGGCTGTGGGCGCGGCGCATTCATCCGGCAAATGGCGCGTTTGCACCCCAACACGCGCTTCGTCGGCGTAGACCGGGTCTTGGCCGTCGCCGCGAAGGCGGCCTACGGGGCTGCCCTCGACGGGCTCGACAACCTCTCGTTTTTCGTCGGAGACGTCGAGCGGTTTGGCCCCTTGTGGACCGAACCCAGAGTCGCATGGCTGTACCTGAATTTCTCCGATCCGTGGCCCAAAAAGCGGCATCATAAGCGCCGCTTGACGGCGCCCGACAAGCTGTCGTGGTACGCCAAGTGGATGCGGCCGGAAGCCTGGTTGGAGCAGAAGACGGACAACCCCGAGTTCTTCGAGTGGTCGCTCGCGTCGTTCCAGGCGAGCGGGTGGGAAATCGCCGAGGTCGAACGAGGCCTTCCGCCGGGGGACCCCGACGGCACGCTCTCGGGCAAGTACGTGCAGACCGAATACGAGATGAGATTCCGACAGCTGGGACAACCCATCTTCTATCTGCGCGCACGCCCGGCTCGTTGAGGCCGGGCGCTCGCGCTGGCGGGTGAGATCCCTGCCGAAAGCGCATTCGTGGGGAGGCGAGCACATGAAGTACCGGCCACTGGGCGAACTGCAGGTGAGCGAACTGAGCTTTGGCACGTGGGCCATCGGAGGAGCATGGGGCCGAGTGGACGAGCGAGATGCCCTCGACGGGCTGGCCGCCGCGATCGACGCAGGCGTGAACTTCTTTGACACAGCGGATGTGTATGGCGACGGCCGAAGCGAAGAGCTTCTGGCAAGGGCCACGAAGGGGCGCGAGCACGAGATCTATATCGCCACCAAATTCTGCCGCGCAGCGGACATTCACGATCCGGCCACCTACAGCGAGGCCTCTGTTCGCCGCTTTCTCGAAGGCAGCCTGCGCAGGCTGCGGCGCGATGTCGTCGACTTGTACCAGATCCATTGTCCGCCGACGGCGATCCTCCGCGACGGCGCGGTGTTCGAGGTTTTGGACAAGCTGCAGGCCGAAGGGAAGATTCGGTATTACGGCGTGAGCGTGGAGACGGTCGAGGAGGGGCTTCTGTGCCTTCAGGTCCCGGGCGTCCGCGCCCTGCAGGTCATTTTCAACATTTTCCGACAGAAGCCAGCGGAAGAGCTGTTGCCGCGGGCCAAGGCGCAAGGCGTCGGCATCCTGGCCCGACTGCCGCTCGCGAGCGGCCTGTTGACCGGCAAGTTCAAGCCCGACCACCGCTTCGATCCCGACGACCACCGTTCGTTCAACGAGAACGGCGAGCAGTTCAACGTCGGGGAAACGTTCGCGGGCCTCGGCTTTGCCAAGGGTGTCGAGCTGGCCGAGCGACTGCGCTGGATTGGCGAAGGCCGCGGCAATATGACGCGAGCGGCGCTCCGCTTTATCCTGGATCACGACGAGGTGACCTGCGCCATCCCCGGCTTTAAAAACCGACAGCAGGTGCAAGACAACCTCGCCGCGCTTGACGTCCGGTCGTTCTCCCCTGAGGAGCGCGCGCGGCTGCGCCGCTTTTACGAAGATGAGGTGCTTCCCCATATCCGCGGCGCCTACTGACGCGCCTGGACCGTGCGCCGGGCCCACGAGATGGAGGTTCCCGTGGGCCCGCCGTGCCGGCCGGCTCAGAAGTTCGTCCGAATGGCGGCGAGCTTCCGCTCCATCATGTCATACATCGCGTACAGCACGCCTTCACGCCCGACGCCGCTCTCCTTCACCCCGCCGTACGGCATGTGATCCACCCGGTACGTCGGCACCTGGTTGATGAGGACCGCGCCCGCCTGCACGGTCTCGATGGCAAGCATGGCGTGATCCATCCGCTTGGTGAAGACCCCCGCGTTCAGCCCAAACTTGCTTCGATTCGCGAGTTCGAGCCCCTTCTCGAAGCTCGACACCCGCTCCACCAGCAGGATGGGGCCAAACGCCTCCTCCGTGCACAGCTTCGCGTCGAGCGGCACGCCCGTCACCACCGTCGGCTCCATGCGGTTGCCCTCGATCTTGCCCCCGACGAGCACCTCGGCACCGCGATCCACGGCCTCTTCCAGCCAGGCCTTGAGGCGGGCACCCGCCTGCTCGTTGATGAGCGCCGACACGTCCGTCGCCTCGTCGAGCGGATCGCCCACCTTGAGCGCCTTCGCGCCAGCCACAATCCGCTTCACCAACTCGTCGTACACCGCGTCGTGGATGTACACGCGCTGGATGGAAATGCACACCTGTCCGTTGTAGGAGAATCCGCCCTGGACGATCTCGGCCGCCAGCTTGTCGAGCTCGTGCGCGGTGAAGCCGTCATCCACCACGAGCGGCGAATTCGAGCCGAGCTCCAGCGTCACGCGCCGCAGCCCCGCCTGCTGGCGAATGATCTTGCCCACGGCCGGGCTGCCTGTGAAGGTCACAAACGCGACGTCCGGGTGCGTCGTCAGCACCTCGCTCAGCTCCTTGCCGTCGCCCGGGATGATGTTCAATACCCCAGGCGGCAGCCCCGCGTCCTGGAAGATGTGCCCGAGGACCAGCGCCGAAAGCGGGGTCTGCTCGGCGGGCTTCAAAACGATGGCGTTGCCCGCGGCGATGGCCGGGCCGACCTTGTGCGCCACCAGGTTCATCGGAAAGTTGAACGGCGTGATGGCCGTCACGACGCCAAGCGGCTCCCAGAGCGTGAACGCCACGTGGTGTTCCCCGCGCGGCGCCGCGTCCATGGGCACCGTCTCACCCCGGATGGACTTGGCCGCCTCAGCCGAAAAGCGGTACGTCTCGATGGTCCGGTCAATCTCCTGGCGCGCGGCCCGGATGGGCTTGGCCGCCTCGCGCGCGATGGTCTCCGCGAGTTCCGCTCTGCGATCCGCGATGATATCCGCCGCCTTGCGCAGGATCTGCGCCCGCTGCCAGGCCGGCACCTTCCGAAACGACTTCTGCGCCCTCGCGGCCACCTCGATGGCGCGGGCCGCCTGTTCCGGCGATGCGTAGCCGATCATGGCCAGGGGCTCGCCGCTGTAGGGGCTGCGCAACTCGACGTGTCGCGCCGCCTCCTCCCAGTCGCCGTCGATAAAGAGATGGGTCTTCCCCACTTCAATGGCTTTGTTCACGGTTTCATCCTCCCGCATCGTGTTCTCTGCACAGCGTTTCCTCTCCTACAAGTCGCCATTCCCCTGAAGCCACGCCGTGTACGCGGCCCGCCACACGATGGGATGGCGGGGCACTCGGACGAGATCGAACGCGCCCACCGCCTCGCGGAGCGAAATGTCCTCGGGGCGATCCGCTTGCCCGGCGAGCCAGAGAAGCAGCCCCACGAGCCGCTGCGGCCGCACGCCCGCCTCGCGCAGCGCGCGGAGAGACAGGTCCCCGTGCCGCTTCGCGAGCCTGCGCCCGTCGCCATCCACCACGAGCGGCACGTGCGCGTAGCGCGGCGGGGCATAGCCCAGGCGCTCGGCGAGGTAGACCTGTCGAAACGCGGACGGAAACAAATCGGATCCGCGGATCACGTCGGTGACGCCCATGGCGTGATCGTCGACGACGACGGCCAAGTGGTACGCGATCACGCCGTCCGCCCTGCGGACGACGAAGTCGCCGCCTTCCGCCGGACGAGCCGTCGTGCGGCCGAGCAAGCGATCGTCCACCGTGATGAGCGCATCGTCCCGAACGTGAAGGCGCAGCGACGGCGGCTTGCTCGCGGCGAGCTCCGAACGCCTTGCGTCCGAGAGTCGAAGGCAGCGGCGATCGTAGCGCGGCTCATCCCCGAACAGCCCCTGTGGCGCCGACGCGATGGACAAAAGCCGCGATCGCGGGCAGAAACACGGGTACAGTTCGCGCGCGCTGCGCAGATGTTCGAGCGCCCGCTCGTAGCTCTCGCGCCGAAGGCGTTGCTCGTAGGGCGCGGCGGGCCCGCCCACGTCTGGACCTTCGTCCCAATCGATGCCAAGCCAGCGGAGGTCGTCGATCATCGCCTGGCGGTACGCGTCGCGGCATCGTGCCTCGTCCAGGTCTTCGACGCGCAGAACGAACGCGCCGCCGTGTCGGCGCGCGTCGAGCCAGGAGAGCACGGCCACCCAGGCGTTGCCCACGTGCAAATCGCCGGTGGGACTGGGCGCAAATCGACCTTTGTACGAGGGCGTCAACCGGCACACCTCTCTTCGCCTTCCATGTTAGCAAAACTTGCTGGTGATGTCCCGCGAGGCGGCGCGCACGATACCGAAGGAGGGAGAAGCGACGATGCGAGAGACATGGTGTGTGGAGCAGACGTGGCGGAATCTGGCCATGGCGCACTGGCGCGCCGATCCTGGTGCCGTGATGCGCCACATCCCGCCCGGTTTGGAGTTGGATCTGTTCGACGGCTGCGCCTATGTCAGCGCGGTGGTGTTTTCGGTGGACCCATTCCGCTTGCGGGGTTTGCCGCCCATCCCGGGCATGCGCCGGTTCTGGCAGATGAACCTCCGCACGTACGTCCGCAGGGGTGAGAAGCCGGGGGTCTGGTTTCTTCGCCTGGAGACCGACCGGGTGTGGCCCGCGCGGCTCGGCAAACTCGCCTACGCGCTGCCGTTTGAGCCGGCGGACATGGCCGCAATGGAAAACGGGAATCGCCTAGCCATCGGCGTGGTGAGCCAAGCCGGCGGCGGACCGGCCCTGTCCCTCGGCTTTCAGCGAGCCGGAGGGCGCATGCCGTGGTACGAGCCCGCGCCTCATTCCGTGGAGGCCTGGCTTCTCAACCGCGATGTGCTCTACGCGCGCGCCCTGGGCGCCGTGTTCGAGACGCGTGTGGTGCACCGGCCGTGGATCATCCAGCCGGCTGTGGCCCGAACGGGAGACGCGTCCCTCCTTCGCCTTTACGGGTGCGACAGCCAACCAGCGATGGCCCACTCGGCGGAGGCGCGCACGGCCCACATCGGTTGGCCGAGGCCCGTGCGCCGCCTGTCTCATTCGCCGGCCAGCTGTTCGTTGGCCCGGTGAATGCGCTCGAGCAGGGCGCGCACGCGCGCACGCAGGTCCACAATCTCCTCGTCCCGAAGGCCGTCAACCTGATCCTTGACACAGTCGGGGACGGCACCCAGCTCTTCGCGCAGCGCCCGCCCCTTCTCCGTGAGCGATACGCACATCTTGCGCTCGTCGTTGGCGTCCCGCCGCCTGTCGACAAGCCCGCTCTCCTGCATTCGCTTCAACAAGGGAGTCAGCGTGCCAGAATCCAAGTAAAGCCGCTCCCCAAGCGCCTTGACCGTGCACGCGCCGAGCTCGTACAGCGCGACCAGCACCATGTATTGGGGAAACGTGAGTCCATGCGGCTCTAAAAACGAGCGATAGAGCCGCATCGTTTCACGGGCGCAAGCGTACACGGCGAAGCACAAATGTTCGTCCAGACTGAGGAGCGGTCGATCCGTCATCACGACAAGCCTCCAAGCTCGCTTGACTCGGCCTTCACGGGCCTACCGTCTAGTTTAAGCCTGTTTCGCGTAATACTCCATCAGAACTTGGACGACCTCCGGCCGGCTGAACTCCGGCGGCGGCGCGATGCCCTCGCGCAGCATCTGGCGCACCTTGGTGCCGGACAGCGTGACGTGATCGTCGTCGCCGTGCGGACACGTCTTCGCCGTCGCCATGCCCTGACACTTGCGGCAGTAGAACGCGTTGTCGAAGAACAGCGGCGTGATGCCGAGCTCCGCCACATCGAAGGCGTCAAAGATGCGCTGCGCGTCGAAGGGGCCATAGTAATTGCCCACGCCGGCGTGATCGCGCCCGACGATGAAGTGCGTGCAGCCGAAATTCCGCCGGACCAGCACGTGCATGACCGCCTCGCGGGGGCCAGCATACCGCATGGCGGCCTTGTATACGCCGAAAAACACGCGATCCCGCGGGTAGTAGTGCTCGAGGATGACCTGATACGCGCGCAGGCGCACGTCGGCCGGCACGTCGTCCGCCTTGGTGGGCCCCACGAGCGGGTTCAAAAACAGCCCATCCACCATCTCGAGCGCGACCTTCTGAATGTACTCGTGCGCGCGGTGCACCGGATTTCGAGTCTGAAACCCGACCACCGTCCTCCACCCGCGCTCCTGGAACGCGGCGCGCGTCTGCCGGGGCGTGTACGCGTATGGCGTGAACTCATCCTCGCGCTCGTCCGGCAGGACCTCGACTGGACCGCCCAGGTACACGCCTCCGCGCTCGTACAGCCTCCGCACGCCGGGATGCTCCAGGTCCTTGGTGCGATACACTTGTTCCGCTTCGTGGTCGAGATTGGGCCGGTACATGTGGCGGATGGTCATGCGCCCGCAGACCACCCCGTCCGGCCGGACGAGCGCGACCGTCTCATCGAGCCGCAGCGTGCGCGCCACGTCCTCCGAGACGGGCAACGTCACCGGAATGGACCAGATGTGTCCCGTCGTGAGGCGCATGGTCTCCACGACGGCGCGATAATCGTCCTCCGACACAAACCCATCGAGCGGCGAGAAGGCGCCAATCCCGAGTTGATACAAATCGGACACGGCGATCTCGTCAAGCGAAACGGCCTTGAGCTCAGACCAAGCCCGCCGCGCATCCGCCGCCTCAGACGCCGGCACCAGATGCTCCAGCACCGCCCCGCGTTCGCGTTCCGTCACTGACACGCTAACTCCTCCCAACCCACGCGATCTCGGTCGGATCGCCATAATAATAGAAGTAAACCGATAAACATGATATACATTGTACCACCGAGGCCGCGTCTTGGCGAGGGCGCCGCCGAATGGCGGGCGGAGGTGCACCGTCGAGGGAGTCACGCGCAATGCACCAGCCGGCCGCCGACCAGCGTGTGGGTCACGGCGCCATCCGCAGAGAGGGCCACGAGGTCCGCGCGATACCCCCGCGCGATGCGCCCGCGCCGCTCGCCCAGGAGTCGCGCGGCATTTGCCGCCGCCACGTCGGGCACGTCGTCGAGCAGGAACACGCCGTGCGCGAGGCCCACCTGCACCGCGCGTTCCATGGTCAGCGCGCTGCCCGCGAGGGTGCCGTCTGGACGCCTCACCTCGCCGGCTCGGTACACCATCTCGGCCCCCGCAAACCAGTACCGGCCCTCCGGCATGTCCACCACGGACACGGCATCCGTCACGAGTATGACCCCGTGACGTCCTTTGGCGCGCACCGCGAGCCGCGCGATGGCGGGATGGACGTGGACGCCGTCGAGAATGATTTCCACCATCGCGTCCGCGCGGTCAAGGGCCGCGGCGGCCAGTCCGGGGCGCCGGTGGTCTAGTCCGTCCATGGCGTTGAATACGTGGGTGGCGCTTTGCGCGCCGAGATCGAACGCCCGCATCGCCTCGTCGTACGTGGACGCCGAGTGGCCGAGCGACACGACGATGCGGAACTCGCGAGCGGTCCGGATGACCTCGTCGGCGCCTGGAAGCTCCGGCGCCAACGTGACCATGCGAACCGGGCCAGCCTCGGCGTAAGCCCTCAGTTCCTCGGGCGACGGCGCGCGCAGATGTTCGGCGGGATGAGCCCCGCGCTTCGCGGGATGGATGAACGGGCCCTCGAGGTGAAACCCCAAGACGTCCGCACCTCGCCATGCTCCTGGCGTTCGCCAGGCGGCCAGGGCGGCCAAGGTGGCCTCGCGAGACGCGGCGACCGTCGTCAACACGAGCGCCGTCGTGCCGTGGCGGGCGTGCGTCGCCGCAATCTGTTCAAACGCCTCCATGGAGGCATCCATGACATCCGCCCCGCCTCCCCCGTGCACGTGCACGTCGACAAACCCAGGCAGCAAGAGCCCCGCCGTGTCCACCAGCCTCGCACCGGTGATGACGCCCACGCCCGCTTCACAGACATCCACGATGAAGCCTTCCTCGACGATCACGTCTTTCCATTGGCCCTCGATGAGCCCTCGGACGACTGCGCGCAACGCTCACCACCTCCGCCGTTCGTCGTGTGCCAAAAAGCATGAGCACTCGCCATCACATGCCGGTAGACCGTAGGCGCCGCGGCCCGTCGCCTTGCGACTAGGACTCTTGATGAGCTCGTTCGGCCTTGCGGCGCAAGTGCTCGAGGCCCCACGCGTGCATGAGATCGAGGATGGGACGCAGCGATTGGCCGTACGGTGTGATGGCGTACTCCACCCGAGGCGGAACCTCAGGATACACCGTCCGCTCCACGATGCCCTCTTCCTCCAGTTCGCGCAACTGCTTCGTGAGGACGCGCTGCGTAATGCCGGGAATTCGGCGCATGAGTTCGGAAAATCGCAGCGAAGGGTGTTCGAATAGGTGATACAGGATGAGCCACTTCCACTTGCCGCTCAGCACTTGAAGGGTGGAGACAGCCGAACAAGGCGAATCTTCCCGATGGCTGGACGACATCGACACGAACGCCTGCCTTTCACTGTAACTCAGTTACCTCAAGTATACCAAAGCACTTTGATGTTCCTACTTATCATTTTTTCATCACTGATGAATAATAAGAGCAGGCAAGCGCGCTCGGCTTGGGCGTATCTCGATTTGTCAGGAGGTTGACCCATGGCAAAGGTAGCCTGGAATGTGGATCCGAGTCACAGCACGATTGGTTTCAGCGTCAAACACATGATGTTCACGACGGTGCGTGGTCACTTCAAGAAGTTCTCCGCGACGGTCGTCGCTGATCCGGAGGACCTGACGACGGCCGAGATCGACTTCACGGTTGACGTCGCCAGCATTGACACGCGCGACGAAAACCGGGACAACCACCTCCGCGGCGCAGACTTCTTCGACGTGGAAAAGTATCCCCACATGACGTTCAAGGCCACGAAGATCGTCAAGACGGGCCCCAATACGTACGA
>Ga0167615_1000258_pt1 | contig 17469 bp, 16 predicted proteins | sample BED_Mat_host_9_1_FD_111800 | JGI IMG/M metagenome (GOLD analysis project Ga0167615, IMG submission 111800) | Extremophilic microbial mat communities from Yellowstone National Park, USA - BED_Mat_host_9_15 (v2) (version 2) | ecosystem: Environmental > Aquatic > Thermal springs > Hot (42-90C) >... | reverse complement strand
GGAGCGGGAGTGGCTGACCGGCCACCCTACAACCCCCAACCGCAGCGGAGCCGATCCCCTCACCGGTGGCAGACCGGCGGCTTGCCGCCGTTTGCCGCCACCGCCCGGTCGTAGGCTGCGACGTCCCGTTCGAATTCAGCGTAGGTAACGGCAAAGAGGCTTTCCCCGCAGCCGCTCGGCGAGGCGACGTAGTAGAGGTAGGGGACGTGGGCAGGATGGGCGGCGGCTTCCAGGGATTCCAGCCCAGGGTTGGCGATCGGCGTCGGCGGGAGGCCGGGGTGGAGCCGGGTGTTGTAAGGGCTTTCGGTGTGGAGCTGCCGTTCGGTGAGGGGACCAGAGAGGTCGTTGAGGGCGTAGCGGATCGTCGCGTCGATTCCAAGCGGCATACCTTGGCGGAGGCGGTTGTAGATCACGGCGGCGATCAACGGCCGGTCGTGAGGGGTGCCTGCCTCCTTTTCCACCATCGAGGCGACGATCAGCAGTTGGTAAGGGGTAAGGCCTAGCGCCCGGGCGGCTGCAAAGAGGGCTGGGCTGAACCGTTCCTGGAACGCTTCAAGCTGTTTGGCGACCAGTTCGCTTGCGGAGCTGCCGGCGTAAAGGTAGTAGGTGGCTGGGAAGAGAAACCCTTCCAGGTTGGGCAGGTTTGGCGGCGCTCCGTAGCGGGCGGGGTTGAAAAAGGGGGGCGGCTTGGCCGTCGCTTCAAGGTAGCTGCCCCTAACGCCGTCCCCCCTTGCCACTTCAGCGATCTGCAACCTGTTAAACCCCTCTGGGATCACGACCCTAATCACCGGCCGTGGCTTGACCGCTTGCCGCCTGTGGGAGAGGGCAAAGGCGGCGATCGCTGCGATCCCAAAGCAGACCGCAGCCACCACCACCCACAGCGGCCGGCGGTCCGGGGGCGCCTCCCTACTGGCCACCGCTACCCTCCGTCCGCCGTAGGTAGCCTTCCAACAGGACCGCTGCTGCAACGGCGTCCTCCCCCGCCCGTAACGGCCCTTCTCGGGCGATCCGGTGGGCGACCTTGGTCGTTAGCCGCTCGTCGAACAGCGCGATCGGGCACAGTCCGTTCAGTTCCCGCTCGAGGTCGGCTGCAAACTCCCGCACCTCTTTGGTCTGCTCCGTCTCCCCACCACCTAAGCCCACGGGGAGGCCGACCACGACCAGCTCCGGTTCGTTTTCCCTGATCAGGCGGAGGAGGCGACCCCACCCTTCCTCGCTCAAGGGCCGCTCGATCGTCGCCAGGGGGGTTGCGATCGTCCCGCTTGGGTCGCTGCGGGCTGTTCCAAGTCGGGCCCGACCGTAATCGATCGCCACGATCCTTCCCATCACCCCCGCCCAACGCCCAGCAGCTGCCAGGCCTTGGCGACCGCCTCCCCGATCCGGCTGCGGTCCGGTCCACCCCCCTGGGCGGCGGTTGGCTTCCCGCCCCCCTTGCCGCCAACGGCCCCAGCTACCTCCTTCACCAACGCCGCAGCGTCAAGACCCTGCGCCACCAACCCGTTCGCAACCCGCACCGCTACTGACACGCCCTGCCCACCCGGGGCCAGCACCACTACCGCTCCCTCCCCAAGCCGTTGGCGGACCGATTCGGCAATGGCTGCCAGCGGAGCAGGCGGCTCCTCGGCCAACGCCGCCACCACCGCCTTCCCACCGCCGGGGAGGTTCTGCGCCTCGCCAACAAGCCGCTCGACCAGCTCCCGTTCCCGCAGCCGGTCGAGCTCCTTGACCTGGTCGCGCAGCGCAGCCCGTTCCTCAAGGATCCGCTCCAGCTCAGCGCCAAGCCTTTGGGGAGGAACCTTCAGCCTGGCTGCAAGGTCGCTCCGCTCCCGGGCGAGCGAGCGGAGGTAGGCGGCGGCGGGGGGACCGGCAAGGGCTTCGATCCGTCGCACGTTGGCGGCCGAGGAGGACTCGGAAAGGATCAAAAAGACCCCCAGCTCGGCGGTGTAGCGGACGTGGGTACCGCCGCAGAGCTCCCGGGAGTAGCTGCCGTCCCCGATCTGAACCATCCGCACGATCTCCCCGTACTTTTCTCCGAACAGCGCCATCGCCCCCAGCCGTTCCGCCTCCTTGCGGGTGGTGGTGATCGCTACCACCGGGTCGTCGGCGGCGATCCAGGCGTTTACCTGGTCCTCGATGGCGGTCCGCTCGGCAGCCGTGAGGGCGGTGGGGTGGGTGAAGTCGAACCGCAGCTTGTCGGGTCCAACGTAGGAGCCGGCCTGACGGACGTGGGGACCAAGCAGCCGGCGGAGCGCTGCATGGAGGAGGTGGGTGGCGGTGTGGTGGCATTCCGTTGCAAACCGGCTCTCCCGCTCTACCGTCGCCCGGACCGGTGTTTTTGGCTGCGGTTCCCCCTCCTGGAGCTCCACCTCCAAGACCTGGTCCTCGCCAAGGCGGTGGACGTCGACGACCGTCGCGGTGCAGCTGCCGCCTAGGCATTCAAGCCGGCCGCGGTCGGACACCTGGCCACCCCCCACCGGGTAGAACGGGGAGTCGGCGAGCTTGACCAGCCACCGGCCGTTCAGCTGCCGGGCCGCAACGATCACGGTCTCCTCCTCGGTGTGCTCGTACCCGGTGAACCGGCTAGGGGGCGCGGCCGCTGCAAGCTCGGCAAGGACCTCCTCCACCGAGGATCCATCGCCTGCTGCCCGCGCCTGGCGGGCGCGGCGCCGCTGCTCCTCCATCAGCTGGCCGAACCGAACCTCGTCGACCGAAAGCCCCTGCTCGGCAAGGAGTTCCTTGGTTAGCTCAAAGGGAAAGCCGGCGGTGTCGTGGAGGTAGAAAGCCTCCTCGGCGGGGATCTCCCCCGCCCCTTCCCGCTTGGCCTCGGCCACCAGCTGCTCTAGCCGCTGCAGCCCCTCCTCGAGCGTCCGGCCGAACGAACGCTCCTCCGCCTCAACCCACCGTTCCACCGCCTGCCACTGGTGGGCTAGCTCCGGGTAGGCCGATCCCATCGTCTCTTTGACCACCTCGGCAAACCGCAGAAAGAAGCCGGAGCCAAGGCCAAGCACGCGGCCCTGGTGGATCGCCCGCCGCATCACGCGGCGCAGGACGTATCCCCGCTCTTCGTTTGACGGCACCACCCCGTCGGCGATCAGGAAGGTGGTCGCGCGGGCGTGGTCGGCAAGGATCCGCAACGCCCGATCGATAAGCGGGCTAGACCCGTAGTGGACGCCGGCAAGCTCCTCCCCAAGGGCGATCAGCGGCCAGAACTGGTCCGTTTCAAAGACCGATGGTTTGCCCTGCTTGATCGCGGCAAGACGGTTGAGGCCAAGGCCGGTGTCGATGTTCTTCGCCGGCAGCTTGGCGATGACGTTAGGCGGGTCCTGGTTGTACTCCATGAACACCAGGTTCCAGTACTCGAGAAACCGTTCCCCCTCGCCGCCGGGACGCTCGTCCTCTGCGCCGAACTGAAGACCCCGGTCGAGATAGAGCTCCGAGCAGGGACCACAAGGGCCGGTCGGTCCCGCCTGCCAGAAGTTCTCGGAGCGGCCGCAGCGGACGATCCGCTCCCTGGGGATCCCAACCTCTTCCCAGATCTCGATCGCCTCCTGGTCGGGGCCAAGGCCAAGCTCCTCGTCCCCGCCGAAAACGGTCACCCAGATCCGCTCCCGTGGAAAGGCAAAGACCGTCTCGGAAAGCTCCAGCGCAAAGGCGATCGCCTCCCGCTTGAAGTAGTCGCCGATCGAGAAGTTGCCGAGCATCTCGAAGAAGGTGAGGTGGCGGTTGGTGGCGCCGACCTGCTCGATGTCGACGGTTCGAAAGCACTTCTGGCAGTCGGTGAGCCGGCGGGCAGGGGGCGCTTCCCGGCCCAGGAAGTACGCCTTCAACGGGTGCATCCCGGCGACCGTGAACAGCGCGGAGGGGTCGTGTTCCGGGGGAATCAGCGGCGCTGAGGGAAGGCGGAGGTGGCCCCGCTCCTCAAAGAAGGAGAGAAAACCCTCCCGGATCTGGTCGGAGGTCATATACCCGCCGGGGATCTGCTCTTGCTTTGCGGGCGAGGTTGCCATCGCGGTGATCTTAGGGCCGTTCGCCGGCGATGATCCCCCACCCCGCCACCACCTCGCCGCTGTAGAGGCAGGCGAGCTGGCCTGGCGCTGTGCGCTCGACGGGCTGCGGGAACCGCAGCAGCTCCCCTCCTTCGCGCGCCTCGAGCTGGGCGGGGAGGACCGCCCCTCGGGAGCGGATCCGTGCCCCGTCGATAGCTACTGCGGGGAGGTAGAGGTGGAGCTCAACGAGGGGAAGCTCGCGGACAAGCAGCTCCTCGCGGGGGCCTACGACCACGGCGTTCTGCCGGGGGTCCACGGCTAGGACGAAGAGCGGTCCCTTTCCGCCAATCCCAAGCCCCTTCCGTTGTCCGACCGTGTAGCCGGCAAAGCCCCGGTGGCGGCCAAGCACCTTGCCTTGCCGGTCCTGGATCGGCCCTTCCTTGGCCTCGATCCCACCGAGCCGGGCAAGCAACCGCTCCCGGGTGGTGCCGGCGAGAAAGCAGAGGTCCTGGGAGTCGGGCCGCCCGGCAACCTCGAGGCCAAGCCTGGCCGCGACCCCCCGCACCTCCCCCTTCTTTAGCCCGCCAAGCGGGAGCAGGAGCCGGCTACGGACCGCTTCCGGCAACGCGGCAAGCGGGTAGGACTGGTCTTTGCGGGGGTCCATCCCCCTTGCAACCAGCTCCTTGCCGTCCTTTTTGACAAGGCGGGCGTAGTGGCCGGTTGCGATCCAGGGGGCCCCAAGGTTGTCGGCGATCGCGGCAAGGGCAGAGAACCGGACCTCACCGTTGCAGCGGAGGCAGGGGTAGGGGGTAAGGCCGGTCCGGTGCTCCTCGACCCACCGCTCTACCACGGCATGGCGGAACCGGTCCCGCAGATCGACGGTGAGGTGGGGGATCTCCAGCTGGCGCGCGAGCCGGCGGGCGGAGCGGACGGCCTGGGCGGAGCAGCAGCTCCGCTGGGGGTCGTTTTCCGGATCCCGCCAGAGCTCGAAGGTCACCCCTACCGGCCGGTAGCCCTGTTCCTTCAAAAGCACCGCCGCGACCGCGCTGTCCACCCCCCCGGAAAGCCCGACCACCACCCGCCGCTCCTCCCGTGGCAAGGTGACCTGCGTAAGCGCAGCGCCAAGGGCGCGATGGATCCCCTCCTCGGCTAGCTCAACGGCATGGGCCTTGGCTGGGGAAAGACCTCCTAGCTCCCGATCGATCTCCGCTGCAGTGGTCTGGGCGGCCTCTAAAAACGGCCTCCCCTCGACTAGCTGGACAGCGGCGGAAGCGGCGGCGGTAAGGGCGCCGCAGCCGGCGGCCTCAAACCCGGCCCTGACGGTCTGAACGCCCTCCCGATCCTCGAGCCAAACCGCAAAGAGCAACCGGTCCCCGCAGGCGGCGCCGCCGGCGGCGCCGAAGGCGGCCGAGGGGGGCAGTACCCCCCTTCCCCTAGGGGTTTCGAGGTAAACGCGAAACCTTTCGGCCCGCTGCCCGCCGTTGTTCGGGATCACGCAGCTGAATCTAGAACCTACTGCCTGCCCTGGCGGGCGAGAGCAACCGCCTCTTCAAGCACCGGGGCTTCGACGAACCCCGTTAGGACGCTTGGCTTGGCGTTCGGCGCAAGGACCAGGACCGTCGGCGTTTCGGTGATCAAAGCCTTTGCGGTGTAGGGGGCGTAAGCGGCGATTTCAGCTGGGGTGAGGAGGTGGACGGCAACGGTACCGTGCATCCGCGCTGCAACCCCGTTCAGTTCGGCGGCGTCGAAGCGGTCCGTTGTCCCTTCGGGGTCGTAGACCAGGAGCAGCACGGTCTTCCCTTCGCCAAGCTCCCGTTCCACGGCCTGGGCGGCGGGAGAGGTGGTGGCCGCCGGCTTCGGCTGGGTGCGCTTGACCGGACCGACGGGGACGGCTCGCCGCGGGGCGACGGGGACAACCCGGGTCGGCGTCCGAGGCAGGACGGCAACCGGCTTATGGACGGATGTTCTAGGCAGGGGTTGGGTACGGGGCGCCGCCTTGACCGTCCGCGGGGGCAGCGTGCGGCTGGGGCGGGCGGGGAGCACGGGATGGTGGACGGTTGGCGCCACCGGCTTTGGTCGGGCAGCAACGGTTCCCGTTTCGGAGGAGCTAGAGGAGTTGACCACCTTGTGGAGCACCACAACCCAGAGCACCGCAAGGAGCAGCACCACAACCACCAACACCTGCACCCGCCGGGGGATCCTCGCAAGGGAAATGCTCGACATCGCTCCCCTTCTCGGCAGGTTTGCCGGAAAGGTTGAACGGCGCAGACGGGATTGGACGCCTTTAGCTGGAAAGCAGCCGAATCCCCAGCTCCCGCAGCTGCTGAGGGTCGACAGGGGCCGGTGCTCCGGTAAGGGGGTCTTGACCGGAGGCCGTCTTGGGGAAAGGGATCACGTCCCTGATCGACTCAGCGCCAGCGCAGAGGGCGACGATCCGGTCGATGCCAAGGGCGATTCCCCCGTGGGGGGGAGCGCCAAGGGAGAGGGCTTCAAGGAGGAAGCCAAACCGCGCCTGGGCCTGTTCGGGGTCGATCCCGATCGCTTCAAAGACCTGCCGCTGCAGGATCGGGTCGTGGATCCGGATCGAGCCGCCACCGATCTCCACCCCATCGAGGACGAGGTCGTAGGCGCGGGAGCGCAGCCGCCCTGGGTCGGCGAAGGGATCGTCCTCCCCGGGAGGAAGCTTTGGGCTGGTGAAGGGGTGGTGGCGGGAGACGTAGCGGCGCTCCCCGGCGCTGTACTCAAGCAGCGGGAAGTCGACCACCCAAAGGATCGCGTGCCGGTCGGGGGGGATCCGGCCAGCCCTTTGTGCAAGCTGCAGACGGAGACCGCCAAGGGCTGCAGCGGCAACCTCCTCCCGGTCGGCGACAAACAGCAGCAGGTCGCCGGGCCTGGCGCCTAAACGGTCGTTGACGGCAGCGACCTGCTCAGGGGAGAAGAACTTGGCGAGGTTGGAGTCCCACCCACCGTTTCCGACGTAGATCGGGGCAACCGCCTGCGCCCCATACCCCTTTACAACCTCGTTCAGCCCTTCCTGTTCGCTGCGGGAGAGGGGCAAGGGGCCAGCGTTCAGGCCCCGCACCACCCCGCCCTCGGCGAGGACGGAGGTGAAGACCCGGAACTGGCAGCCGGCGACAAGCTCCCCGACATCGGCGATCTCCATCCCAAACCGCAGGTCGGGGCGGTCGGTGCCGTACCGCAGCATCGCCTCGTCGTAGGGGAGACGGGGCCATGGGGGGTTGGGAAGGTCGAGGCCTGCCGCTGCAAAGACCGGCGCCATCGCCGACTCGACGGCGGCGATCACGTCGTCCTCCTCGACAAAGGCCATCTCCAGATCGAGCTGGGTGAACTCGGGCTGGCGGTCGGCCCTCAGGTCCTCGTCCCGGAAGCAGCGGGCGATCTGGAAGTACCGTTCCACCCCTGCCACCATCAGCAGTTGCTTGAACAGTTGGGGGGATTGGGGCAGGGCGTAGAAGGAGCCGGGGTTGAGCCGGCTGGGCACGAGGAAGTCCCGCGCCCCCTCAGGCGTGGAGCGGGTGAGGATCGGCGTTTCGACCTCGACAAAGCCAAGGCGGCGGAGGTTTTCCCGGATCGTTGCCACGACCCTGTCGCGCAGCAGCAGGTTTGCCGCCATCCGAGGCCGGCGGAGGTCCAGCGGTCGGTAGCGGAGCCGGGTCAGCTCGTCCACCTCGCTCTCCTCTGCTACCGGGAAGGGTGGGGTGCGTGCCTTCGAAAGCAGCGCCGCCTCGACCACCTCCAGCTCTACCTCGCCGGTCGGCAGGTTGGGGTTGACGTTCTCTGGATCCCGGGCGAGGAGGGTGCCGGTCGCCGTGACAACCTGCTCGGGGCGGAGCTGGCGGGCAAGGCGGTGGGCCTCTCCGTGCTCAGGACGGAAGAGGAGCTGGAGGATCCCGCTCCGATCCCGAAGATCGATAAAGACCAACCCGCCGTGGTCCCGGCGACGGTGGACCCAGCCGGCAACCCGCACCTGCTGGCCGACCTCCCCTTTGCGGAGCTCTCCACACCAGCGGTCGCGGTACCGGTTTGGCCTAAGCGGGGTGCCCATTCCCACCAAGCCTTTCCTTTGCCACCGCCACAAGGCGATCGGCCGGGACGGTCCACTGCTCGCCACTACCGAGGTCTTTCAGGGCGACCCGATCCTCCTCGCCGACCAGCACCGCCAGCCGGGCGCCCACCTTGGCCGCTTGGGCAAGGCCGCGCCGCAACGATCTGCCGGTGACCTCGAGCTGGGCGGCAAGGCCGGCCTCCCAGAGGGAAGCAAGGATCCCGAACGCCCGCCGCCGCTGGTCGCGGCTGGCTGGGGTGGTGGTGTAGAGGAGGTAGAGGTCCGGTGCAGGGTCGAGAAACCGTCCGTCGAACCGACCAGCGGCAAGCAGAAGCCGCTCGATTCCCGCTGCAAACCCCCCAGCCGGAGTGGGCGGGCCGCCGAGCTGGGCGACCAGCCGGTCGTAGCGACCGCCGCCGCCGACGCCGCTCTGTGCACCGAGGTCGGGGCAGACCAGCTCGAAAACGGTCTGCGTGTAGTAGTCAAGGCCGCGCACCAGCCTTGGGTCGAGGCGGTGGTCGATCCCAGCCTCGCCGAGCAGCTCGCGAACCGCTTCGAGGTGGGCAAGGTCCTCCTCGTCTAGGAAGTCCAGCAGCAACGGAGCCTCCGCCATCACCGCTTGCGTGCCCGGATCTTTGGAGTCGAAGGCACGGAGCGGGTTCTGATCGATCCGGGCCCGCACCTCGGCGGCAAGCTCGTCTTCCCGGCTACGGAGGAATGCCTGGAGGGCCTGGCGGTAGCGATCGCGGCTCTCCGGTTTGCCCAATGAGGAGAGGCGAAGCTCGGTCCGCTCTACCCCTAGCGCCCGCGCGATCCGAACCAGCAGCACGATCAGCTCGGCGTCAAGGGCAGGGTCCGGGCTGCCAAAGGCCTCCACGCCAACCTGCCAGAACTGGCGGTAGCGGCCGGCTTGGGCCCGCTCGTAGCGGAAAAAGGGGCCGAAGTACCAAAGCCTCACCGGCGCTGGGCGGCGGTGCATCCCGTGCTCGATGTAGGCGCGGCAGACCGCAGCGGTGCCCTCAGGGCGCAGGGTCAAGGAGCGGCCGCTACCGTCGGTGAAGGTGTACATCTCCTTCTGGACGATGTCCGTTGCCTCCCCAACTCCTCGGGCGAACAGCTCGGTGGCCTCGAAGGCGGGGGTTTCGATCGGTTCGTAGCCGGCTTGGCCCAGGATCTGGGCGCAGAGCTCCCGGACCTCGGCGAGCGCCTTGGCGCGGTCGCCAAGGAGGTCGGCGGTGCCGCGGGGTGCCTGTAGGGTTTGACCGCTCAACCTCCTACCGGCCCTTCGGAAAGCTCGATCCCTTGAAGGAAGGGGTTGGTTTGAAGCTCCCTACCAAGGGTTGTCGCCCCCATGTGACCGGGGTAGACAACGGTCTCAGGCGGGAACCGGCTGACCAGCAACCGCAACGTCCCTTCCAGGGTCTGCCAGTCGGCGCCGGGGAGGTCGGTTCTGCCGACCGATCCTTGGAACAGGACATCGCCGCTAAACAGTTGGGGTGGCACCCCGTCTTGGCTTGGCAAGGCGTAGGTGAGGTGGCCAGGCGCGTGGCCAGGGGTAGCCAAGACCGTGAAGGGGAGACCTGCTAGCTGGAGCTCCTCGCCTCCGCCGAGCAGGTGGTCTGGTTCGTAACCGTGGAAGGGGCCGAACCCTGGGGGTGAGTAGCGGGGCAGGTCCCGCAGCACCTCCGCTTCCGCACGCGGACACCAAACCTCGACGCCCAGGCTACGGGCCAGCGGCTCGACGGCGCCGATGTGGTCGAAGTGGCAGTGGGTGATCAGGATCCCCGCAACCGCTTTGATTCCCAGCGCCTGGAGCGCCCCTTCCAGCCGGTGCGCCTCTTCGCCAGGGTCGATGATCACCGCCTCCGTTGCTGCCGGCGAGGTCCGGACGAGGTAACAGTTGGTTTGGAGGGGGCCGAGGGAGAAGGTCCGGACGTCGAAGCTCATCGCTTCCCCTCCCTTTCCTTTGCGACCCGCCGCCGGTAGAGCCAAAGGTCGAAGTAGTAGGTGGCTGGGACGTAAAGGAGGAGGGCGAAGACGAACAGAAAGATCGCCGAGCCGACCTTGGCGTGAAGGATCAAGACGCTGAACAGAAGGAGCGCCGTTGCAGCAAGGAGGCCGCGGGAAAACGCACCTGACCAAGTGGGGGGACCAAGCTGCCGCCGCCGCTCCTTGGCAGCGCTGCCACGCTCCTGGGGCGTTGGCTTCCTTCCCGTCCGGCCCCGGGCGACAACCATCCCCGCGGGGTTGCCGCGATGCTTTGTCTCCCGCTTCCGTCTGGTCCTTGCCACGGAGCTAAAGCGTAGTGGGCGCGGGGCCAAGGTCGGCGGATCGACTACCTGTCGCCGGCGCTAGCCAGCGCCCGCTCAAGCAACTGGCGGCCGGCGTCGAAGTCCCGAAGCAGCTCCTCGGGGAAACCGGAAAGGGCCGCTTCTGGGCAGAGACCGACGATCTCGCAGGAGGAGACCGCCACCCGCTTGCTGACCTGCTCGAGCAGGGTGGCAAGCGGCAGCTGGAGCGGCTGCTCGACGTTAAAGGAGAGGATCGTCTCGCCCCGCCGCGGCAAGGCCATCGCAAGGGCTCGGACGCCAGGCAGTCCGGCCGCTCCACCCTCCCGCAGTTCCGCTGCAACCACCTTTGCCTGCTCCAACGTCACGCCCTCCTTCAAATGGCAGTTGAAGGCGACAAGCGGCGGCCGGGCAGCGACGAGGGTGGCGCCGGCGGTGGGATGGAGGCGGTCCGGTCCGAAGTCGGGCTTGAGCTGACCGCAGGCAAGCCGTTGACCTAGACCGGCTACACCGCCCCGACGCAGCTCCGCCCGGCTACGGCCGCCGCCAAGGGAACCGTAGAGGAAGACCGGGAGACCCACCTCCGCGCCAAGCCGGTCGCCGAGGACAAGCGCCGCCGCACAAGCCCTCCCAAGGTCCTCCTCGTTGAGGTAGACCAGCGGAGCCACGTCAAGGGCCCCAACATGGGGGTGCACGCCGGGGCCGCCGGGGGGGTTGGCGGCATCGATCTCCCTGGCCGCAACCTTCGCCGCCGCGATCAAGCCATCGATCAACGCAACCGGGTCACCAGCAGCTGTGAGGACGGTGCGGTTGTGGTCGGGGTCGAGATGGCGGTCGAGCAGCCGTACCCCTGGAGGCGCGACAAGGGCCCCAGCGAGGCGGTCGACGATCGCTTGATCTCTGCCCTCAGAGAAGTTTGGAACGGCAAGCAGCGGCACAGCGGTGGCCTCGCCCTCGCTCACGGAGGTTGCCGAAACCCAGCAAGCGCCAAAGCGCAGCTGGTGAAAGCAGCGACAGCATACTCCCGCCGGCACCGCTACCAAGCCGCCTGCCCCGAGAACCGGCGCTCGCCTGGTAGATCAGCCGCCGTGGAGTTAATCAGCCGGCTTTGGCCGGGCGCGGGCAGTCGCCCCCTTTTCCGCCTCCCGCTCCGGTCGCAGCGGTAGTCGGCTCCACCGCTGCGGCACAGGAGCCTAAGGCCCAGCCACCGTCAGAGCTAACGCTGCGCCTCCTGCTCGCCGCTCGAGCTCCACTTCCTAGCGGCGCGGCTTCCCCAAACGGCTCCCCGGACGGCTCCCGACCCTTGAAATAAGGGAGGCGGGTTGCTTAGCGGACCCACCGCGGGAGGTGGGAGTTCAGCCAACCGGCGAGGTGTTAGGGCGGTTATCACCTCCCGCTACCGGCCTGAGCGGACAGCCCTCCCGGAGCCACCGGCGAGGGTGGAGGAGGTCTACTTCAGCGGGAGAGCTGGGCAGTCAGCCCGACGGTCCGCGCCGCACAGGAGGCCTCGGCTCCAAGCGACACCGTGCCGGCGGCACGCGTCGCGGACCTGAAGTTGAGGTTGACGGTAAGCCCGTTACGGGGCTGGGCAAACGATGCCGTCCGATCGGCACCCGCGAACAGGTGGACCGTGCCGGACGGGGCGGGGCAGCTTTCGGTTTGGAGGCCGCTTCGCAGCGGGATGCCGGTTGCAAGCCTGCCTCCGACTGAGACCTTGAAGGTTGCCGCTTCGCCATTGGCGTACCGCAGCCTCCAGCTGCCGTCGCGGACGGGTAGGCGGCGGGCTGGGTGCAGCCTCCACCGCAGCTGTCCGTGGCAGCGGCTCCCCGGTGGCGCAAGCTGGGATAGCGAGACTGCGATCCTCGCCGAGCGGGCGCCGGTCAAGCCACCCGCCATCTCCAGGCCAAACCCACCTCCGACAAGCAACGGCGCGATCGCAGAAGCTCTGCGACCGTCTCCTGCTGGTTGTACGCCGGTTCAGGCGGGCATCCCGTCGGCAACACCGGCACCAGGTTCTCGACGCCGTAAGGAACGCCGTGGAAGCCCACCAGTCGCGGCCGATACACGAGCTCAAAGCTCGCGTGAAAGCCGTCCGTCTCGCCCTCCCAGTCACCGAGGATTGGTAGAAACGGCCGGCCTCCCGGCCGCTGGAGCGTTGGACGATGCCCGCCCCCTCCGTAGCTGCCGCGCCTCCCGCCGCGGCTCGCGTGGGTCCGTCCGTGCGCGGTGGCGGGGCTAGCACCGGCCGCTACGCCTGCGCTTAGGGCAAGCGCGCTCGCTGCGCCCAGCGCGACCCTGGAGATCCTTCGAAAGGTGCAAGTAGAACGGCCCCTCCCGTGCCGGCCCGCACGCCACTGCGTGCTTGGGGACACAAACTCGATTCTACCCCTCCCTGCCACACCCTGCCGCCGATCCAGTCCCTGGTGCGGTGGGGCGGGTGGAAAACCGACAGGCACCACGGCAACCTCGCCGGTGGTCGCACCACGCAGCTGGCTGGTAGAACTTTGGCTCCCAGCGGCCTTAGAATCGCTGTAAAGCTTGCCTACAAATAAAAAGAGCCCTTCAAACGGGCACAGCTGCCGGAGTAGCTCAGTTGGTTAGAGCAGCGGAATCATAATCCGCGTGTCGGGGGTTCGAGTCCCTCCTCCGGCACTCGATCCTCCCGCTTCCTGGGTACCCGAGGCTAGGGCGAACCACCGGCCGCAGGCAGGGATCGGAGGTCGTCGCGGCGGCGGAGCTCCAACAGACCGCTCTCGACCAAGGGGATTGACGGTAGCGGACGACCACGGAGGGTCGCGTCGCAAACAACCCTACACCGCTTGCGGGCAAGGAACGGCTGCTGCGGCCGGCTCAGCGGAGCCCCGGCACCTAGCCCGCAGACGCATCGACGCCTGATCGGGACAACTGCCCGAGAAGCGCTCCTTGGGTGAGCGGTCGCCGTCGGTGGTTGCGGCCGCCTGGCGATCCAGCCAGCTGCGCCGAAGGGGCAGGCCCGCTGCATCACAACTGCTGCTGCAACCACCGTCCAAGGGCCGAACACCGATAGCGAGCTCGGCCGGGCCTCTCCAGATCCCGACCGCCACCCGCTGTCCGAGCACAACCGGGGAAACACCGCGGGCGCGCTGCCATCCGTTTCAGTCCAACGCCGCACCTCACACCGGCACACCGCTAAAGCAGCCGCCAATTTTTTACGCTTGACCCACACCTCCGTGAACGGAGGTTTACAGGCCGTGCGCAGAGGCGTCCGAGAGCAAGCTTTGCGCTCCCTGAAAGGGGTGACGGCCGCCACCCCTAGCGGCCGACTACCCGCCGACCGAAAGCAAAGGTCGCGCCTAGCCAGCTACCTTCCAGCGATTCGATGTACACGCCCTCGGCTGAAGAGTGGATCACCCAGCCGTCGCCAAGGTAGATCCCCTCGTGTTCGATCGAGGTTGCGGGCACCTTGCCATGGAAGTGGGAACCGAAGAACAGGAGATCGGCTGGGGCGAGGTGGCGGCGCGGGATCCGCGGCTTTGCTTCCGCGGCCTGTTCCGCTGCGGTGCGACCGTGGATCAGGCGGCCGGCGGCAAGGCCCGAGAGCTTGAACACCCGCCAGACGAACCCCGAGCAGTCGAACCCGCCATGGGCAAGGCCGTCTTCCGTTCCGGACGTCGTGCCGCCCCAGACATATGGGTAGCCGATCAGCGAGACAGCGATCCGCAACGGCGCGAGCTGGGCGGCGGTGAAGCGAGGTAACGCAAACCGTTCAAACTCCTGTTTGACGGCCTCGATCGTCCCCAGACCAAGGGAGAGGGCGCGCGCAAAGGTAAAGGCCGCTTCCGCGCGGGTGATCGGTTCGTTGGGGTAGAGGTCGAATTGTTCGTAGCCACGGGGCTGCATGAACCGCAGTCCCAGCGCTCGCGCGACGACCTCGGTCCCGAAATACCACGGCGGCTGAAGCCCACGTTCGCGCGCCACCTGCTCGACGTGGTTTGCTGCCCCACTCAGCCCAAGCGCGTCCACCGCCAAAGCATCGAAGTTGACCAGCTCGATCCCCTCCCGCAGCGGCTCTACGCCAACCGCTGGAACGCCCTGCTTTGCGAGAAGCTGGGCAAAGACCGTAAACGCGGTTTGGGCTTCCGCAAAGCTAAGCGGTGCGGCCCAGTCGAGGCCGCTGCGAGCCGGCCTCAGCAAACCTAGGCCCACCACCAGCCGCTGGTCGGAGCGATCAAACCCGCCGGGGCCGTGGGGCGGGGGTGCGGGGTGGCGGACCGCCGGTTGGTGGGGGCGACGAGCCGTTGCAGCCCCTGGTAGGGAAAGCACAGCCGCCGCGACCAGGACCGCGAAGCGGCCCAGCGTACCTCCGCGCCTTGCCATTTCCGGAGCAGATCGGCGCGCCGCCGGCCGGGGCTGAAGCGCACATCGCCCTCGCTCAGCGGATCGGCACCGCCAACCACCGCGCCGCCAGCGGTTGGCGGGAGGCTGGAAACGGCCTTCCGCCGGCCCCGCCCCGCGGCGGGCCAGCCGGCGCAATGCGGCGGGCGGCCCCTAGGTTGGTGGTCATCTGAACCGGCCTTAGGGCTCTCCGCCGCCCTCCTTTGGTGGCTGAGCTACCGGTTTCCCTGGGGGAGCCACAACCGTGGCTGACCCCTCACAATCCTCCCGCGACAACGCTTGCCGCGCCGCTCCAGCCGTTTACCGTTCGCGAACGCCCTCCCTGTAGAGCATGATCCAGTTGGTGGCGATCTCCTCCTGGGCCCTTGCCAGCGGCACTCTTCCTTCACAAACCAGTCGGTTCAGGGCCCACTCGACATGGTCTTTGGGGTTTGGGCTCGTGCCGGGCTCAGGCCATAGGTTGCGCGGGTCGTTTTGGGCACCACCAAGCTCCAAGGGAACCAGGTGGTCGTACTCGTATGCGTGCAGCGGGCCGGTGTCGCCGTAAGCCTGCATCGAGGCCCGCTTCTCCGCCTCCGTGATCGCCTCCGGTGGCCGAACCGTCTCGGTCCAGCCCTCGCGGCAGATCGTGCGGTAGATATCGCCTTGGTTTACCGCTGCGTTCAGTGCACCCGGCGTACACCGCGGGTCGGGGAGTACGAAAAGCCCCCTCCCCTGCGCGTGGCAGGAGTCTTTAGGTGGCTGCCGCTGGACAACGTAAATCGAGGCATGGGAGTAGACGAGCCGGGCCGCCCGGACCGCAGCAGCGGCGACTGCTGCCGACCCGTCCCCGCGGGCTGCAAAGGAGCATCCGCTGAGGGCCGCGGTTACCAATAACAGGCTGGAGGCAGCGCCCCTCCCTCTGCAAGAACGCCGCTTCCGGGCAAGATCGTCCCCCTGCGATCGGGCCCTCCGTTGCCGTCTTATGCCGCTACCGGGTCCCAACCGCCATCCCATAAGAATTGCCATAATAGGCCAACTCCGACCGGTCTAGCTGACACGGACAACGGTTTTCCCGTCCGGCGCCGTACTGCGCACCGGCGAGCCGGTCCCCCGCTTGATCTACCCCATCGGTTCGAACCGACCGGGGTCGCGCTGGTTGGAGTCCACCCTTGTTCAGCTTCGCTTTACCCACCCACGCTCGAAGTTAGGAAACGGACGACAAGTCTAAAGCCCCCGCTCTCCGTTGGCAAGCCGGCGGAAATAGGCCGTCGGGATAAAGGGCCGCAAGCCACCTTGGCCGTTGGCGGCTCAAACCTAACTCCAGCGCCGGTGCTCCTCCTGCCACCGTCTAGCTGCCGCCAGCTCCCCTGCCCTACGCCCCCCGATCGCGGTCAGGCGGGCAAAGCCCGGTCGCCTTAGCGAGTTGGCCTCTGCCGGCAAACCGCCCTCCCTGCCGGCACCCCTCCGCGACCAAGCCCGCAGCCGGTGCGGCCATCTCCCCTATGTCGGCCCACCCGTTGCAGTAAGGAGAGACCCACCCCACCGAGAAGCAGGCCGTTTGCAGCCGCGCCCTGGGAACCTCAGCGGGGAAGCGGCAAACCGCCGCCACGACCCCGCATCCCTTAGCGGTTGGCGGGGGCAAGCGTCCGAGCAGCCAAGCCGGGCGGGAGCGCCCGCTGGGAGCCCCTCGGGCGGCCCAGCGCGCCGCTCCGCCCGAAGAACCCCTGGGGTGCTTCGGGCGGAGTCGACAGCCGGTAGCCAGGATAAGGGACCCGCAGCTAACCCCCACGCCGCTCCCCCGCCTTGCGGAGGCGGAGGTGCCTAGCGCGCCGCTTGTGGTGTTTGCGCGCTGTGACGCACCGGCGCAGGTGCTTGACAACCACCCGGCCGTGGCGCTTCACCCGCTTCTTCACAGTTACACACCGCCGGACGCGGGGCTTGGCCTTCCTTACAACCGGTCCGCGTGGGCCGGTTGGGCCAGTTGGCCGCCGTTCCCCGGTGAGACCTACCGCTCCAGCAACGCCGAAGCCGGTCAGGGTGGCGGTTGCCGGCGGCGATGCGTTTCCTTCGACGGTAAGCGTTGCCTTCCCTTCGCCGGGTGCAGTTGGGGCGAAGTAGATCAATACGGTGCAGCTTTCCCCTGGTTCCAGTTCGCTACCGGTGCAGTTGTCCTGGTAGACCCGGAACTCGGACGCCCCTGGTCCAGATATGCCGATCCCGGTGATCGTCAACCCGGCTTCCAGCACCACCCCGGCGTTCAACACGGTAACGGCCTGAGCCGTCGAGCTCTGGCCGACGGCCACGCTGCCGAAGTAACCACCGCTGAGCTTCGCCGCAACAACAGGCCTGGTCACTATTTCAGCGCTGGCAAGGGGAGCGTTCCCTTCACCTGTACCGCCGGCGATGAGCTCCTGGGTGGTGCCCAGGGGCGCAAACTCAGGGGAGGAACGGGGGACGATCAGACGCCACGAGGATTCGATCAGGCTTCCAACAGCTCCCTCCTATCTGCGTAAACCTCCGGGTTCTTTGGTCAAATCCGTATATGCAGTTGGTAGCGATCGGTGTCGCCGCCCAGGGGCTTGGTGTCCATCCCGACACGCTGCCTCGCTTAGAGAAGGAAGGAAAGATCGACCCGCCGGGACGCACCGCCGCTGGCCCTCGGCGCCACGCTCTGGCCAAGCTAGGCGGTCTTGCCCCACACAAGGCACCCTAGCTGCGCACCACGATCGCCTATGCGCGCCTATCCACCAACGGCCAAAAGGACGGCCTGGCT
>Ga0167615_1000257_pt1 | contig 17572 bp, 19 predicted proteins | sample BED_Mat_host_9_1_FD_111800 | JGI IMG/M metagenome (GOLD analysis project Ga0167615, IMG submission 111800) | Extremophilic microbial mat communities from Yellowstone National Park, USA - BED_Mat_host_9_15 (v2) (version 2) | ecosystem: Environmental > Aquatic > Thermal springs > Hot (42-90C) >... | reverse complement strand
GAAGTAGAAGATGAGCTTGTTCCGGTCAAACGTGTACTCCGCGTCCACCAGCTTCATCTCCAGGCCGTGCTTCGCCACCTTCTCGCGAAACACCCCCATCGCCTGCTTGGCGCGCCGGCGATTCTCCTCCACCACCGCCCGGTCGGCATCCGTGGCAATCCGCATGACCTCTTTCAAGGGCAGGACGACGTCGTCCTCCGCCACCTGTTTCGGCCCTACCACCACGCGCCCGCACTCAATGCCGCGCGTGGTCTCGACAATCACGTCCGCGCCTTTCTCTATCGGAAGATGGCCGGGATCGAAATAATAAATCTTCCCGGCCGGTTTGAAGCGCACGCCGACTATCGTCACCATGAGGTTGTAACCTCCCGCAAACGGACGCACATCTGCTCGAGATTGAGCAGCAGGGCGACGTGCGACTGAAGGCGCAGTCTCGCTTCCATCACCGCCTGAACACACGCCGCGTACTGTTCCACCTCGAGAATGGGAGCAATGCGCCTCGCGGCCTCTTGCCAATTTGCAAAGCGCTCCGCCTGGCCGCCCGCGCGAACCCGCATGAGCTCGCGGAGCCACTCGGCGAGGAGCAAAAGGCCGTCTTCCGCGGGGACATCCTTTGCAATCGACTGCCAAGACGCGGCCATTTCCCAGGGCGTCGCGCCACCGCGAAGCCACGTCTCCGTCCATTCTATCACCCGTTCCATGAACCCGGCAAACGAAGGATCTTCCGCGCTTGCGGCGCGCGCCACGACCGAAATGGACGACGGATCCGTCGACAGAAAAGGAGGCGAGGCGGACAGGAGGCAGGTGAACGAGCGGGATCGAAGGGTGGAGAGCACGCTCTGACGGCTTTTGGCGGTGAGAATCGCGTACGTCCCCGGCGCGGGCTCTTCGAGGGTCTTGAGCAAGCGGTTGGCCGCGACGGGCGTCATCTCGTCGGCGCCGTGGAGCGCGTACACCTTGCGCGGACCGTGACCTTTCGTGGCGAGCCACGCCTGCAGCGCCTCCACGTCCCCCGCCTTCAGCCCTTCCTCTCCCGACGCCCAAAAATCGGGGTGCGATCCGGCCGAAAACTGCGCGCAACTCCGGCAGCTTCCGCACGGCGCATCCGCCCGCGGGGCTTCGCACAGCAGCGCTTGGGCGAGCCACCTGGCCGCCCGCTCGGCCTGGCTCGGCTCGCCCACCAGGAGCACCGCGTGCCAGAGTTCGCCCGCGCGAAGCCGCCGCACGAGGGCCTCTGGCAGCCCCATGGCCCCCTCGAAGCGACCATTCGCTGTTGTCACTCCCAAAGGGTCGACCGCCTTTCCGAGATCAGAACTGCTCGAACCGCTCGATGTCGAGCACAAACACCGTCGCGCCACCCACCTGAACGTTGACGGGATACGGAATGTACGACTCCATGCTCGCCCCCATCGGCGACATCGGGGCCACCACCTGCTCGCGCGCCTTGCAGGACCGCTGAATGATCTGCATCACGCGGTCCACGAGGTGATCCTCCACGCCGATGAGGAACGTCGTGTTGCCCGCGTGCAAGAAGCCCCCGGTGGACGCGAGCTTCGTCGCGCGGATGTCCTCCTTGACGAGATTCTGGGCCAGCTTGTTGCTGTCTTTATCTTGAACCACGGCGATGACCAGCTTCACGTGGGCTCACCCACCTCTACAAGTGTTGTTGGATGAGATTCCATACCAACGCTCGGATCTCCTGCTCGATGTCCTCGGGCGATCTCGCCGCGTCGATCCGCTTGCGCACCTGCGGAGCCGCGCGCCACAGCCGCTCGAACGCGTCTGCCACGCGCGCGAAAAACGCCTCGTCCCGCCGTTCGATGCGGTCGAGATCGCGCCCGCCCGCGCGGGCCCGAAGGCGCGATTGCGCGCTGGGCCAGTCGAGATCGAACCAGAGCGTCAAATCTGGGCGCAGGCCGCCGAGGGCGTACTCGTTCAGCGCCTCGACCCAGGCCTCTCCGAGGCCGAGCCCCGCGCCCTGGTAAGCGATGGACGCGTCCACGAACCGGTCGCACAGGACGATCTCGCCGCGCTCCAGGGCGGGCCGGATGAGTTCCTCCACGTGCTGCGCCCGCGAAGCGGCGTACAGGAGCGCTTCCGTCCGCGGCGACATCTCCTGGTGGCGCGGATCGAGCAGAATGGCTCGGACAGCGTCGCCGATGCGCGTTCCGCCCGGCTCCCGAGTCACCACCACAGGAAACCCCTGGGCCTCGAGCCAGGCGGCGAGACGAAGGAGTTGGGTCGTCTTGCCCGCGCCATCAATGCCTTCAAAGGTGATGAAGAGCCCTTTACGCATCGCACACCTCTATCGTTCCGTCAGCGCCCACGCCCACGACGTCGTGGCCGTCCTGCCACAGCCGCGCCAGCACCTCGGCCTGCCATTCCGACACGACCTGGCCAGGCCACACGGCGGGCACCCCCGGTGGGTAGGGCGCAATGGGTTGCCGAGCCACACATCCCGCGGCCTCGCGCAGAGGAACGCGCCTGCCCGGCAAGCGCTGGGTATCCCGCGGCCGCAGGGCCGGTTGAGCAGGGGACTCGTACAACAGGGCGCCCTCCCACGGGCGCGCGGCGTCCATCTCGCCCGCTTCGGCACGCCAGGCCTCGTACACCGAGAAAAACCTGGAGAAGTCCCGCGCTGTCTGGCCGAAACCGAAGAGCGCGAGGGCGCCCGAGGCGTCCCAGTACTCGAGAAACAGACCCTCGTCTTCGAGCCGTTTGGCCAAGTGACCGCTTCGCGCCTTCGATCCCGTCGGAATCCAGAGCCGCATCGGATCCGTATGGGCTTCGAATGCGCGATATGCCGCCAGGTCATCGAGCGTGCGGCGAACGAGGTCTCGGCCGGATCGCAAAAAAGCCTGCGCGGCGTCGAGGGCCGCGAGGAGCAGATACGATGGGCTGGTGGTGTGGAGAAACAGGAGCGCCTCGTGCAGGGCCCCCGCCAGATCTGGGCGCGACACGTGGACCCACGCCGCTTGGGTCAGGCACGGCAGCGTCTTGTGCGGGCTTTGGACGACGACGTCCGCGCCCTGCGCCACGCTGTGAAGCGGCAGGCGCGGATCGAGCCCGAAATGCGCCCCGTGCGCCTCGTCCACCACAAGAAGAGCGCCGTGGCGGTGGGCCACGTCTGCGAGGCCCGCCACGTCGGCCACCAAGCCGGGGTAGGTGGGACTGGTCAAAAACACGACTCGGACATCGCCCCACTGGCGAAGCGACTGCTCGAGCAGCGAGGGCGAGGGCGGATCGAACGCCTGCCGCGCCGCATTCCAGCGAGTCGGCACAAAGACGGGCGACGCGTCAGCGTACACGAGCCCCCGCCACACGCTCAAGTGGCACGGGCCCAGGATGAGCACGCGGCATCCAGGTGCTGAGCAGGCGGCCTTGAGCGCGGCCATGACGCACGCCGTGGCGCCGTTCACGGAGTAGTAGGTTCGATATGCGCCGTAGTGGCGCGCGCAGAGTTCCTCAGATGCCGCGATGCAGTCGCTCGCGGCGTGGAAGTTGTCGAGTCCCGGAAGCTCGGTGAGGTCGAGCTTGATGGCTTGTCCCAGCCACGCCGAGAGAGGCTGAGGGAGATACCTCCCGTGATGCCCGGGGACGTGAAAGGACGCGCGCTCGCGCCTCGCATGGTGCATCAGGCGGTCCAGGATGGGTGTCTCGGCAGCGCCTGGTTCCATGCCCCGCGTCACTCGCCAGAGCCTCCGCCCCGGCGAAACCCGTCAGCCCTCCTGCGCACCTCATGCCGGACGAGCCAACCAAGCGCCAGCGCGCTCGCAATGGTGTACAACACGCCGAAAAGCGGCCAGATGACCTTGTTCAAGCCGTTTCACCGCTCCTTTTCGCGCCTCCGAAAGATGTTCTCATTGTACCATGGCTCGCCGAGGGACCGGGAAGGCCCGGCGTCCTGCGATTGGCTCCTTGCCGTCAAGGACGCGAAAGGCGCACCGCAGCTGCGATGCGCCCGCGACTCCACGGAAGGCGAAAACTCGCGTTCACAGCGACAACGCCGATAGCCAAATCAGCTTCATCTGCTCCACATAGCGGCGATAGGCCTCGTCCTCCACGTCGGTCTGGACAATCTCGCGCTCGCACGCGTGGCAAATCAGTTGCCCAAACACTCGCATGCCGTCTTGCCCAACGCGGCCGCAGATGATGCAGCCGTTCGAGGGAGAGGCCGCACTCCACAGTTCTTCGAGTTCCGCCATCTCTCGCATCGCACCATCACCTTCTCAGAGAGGCCATTTTGTCGCCCGGCACATGTCCATTGTTGCACGAAATCCCGGTTTGCATACGCCAAGCCCTATGGGTTCCGGTTGGCTCTCTCCCACCGTATGTCACGCGTCGCGTACGGTTCCGAGCGCGGTACGAATTCGGGCTTGGAGCAAGCCTCCGTGCTATAATCTCTTCGAAGTGGGGGTGGAGAGGTGAATTCACCCGGATCGGGTACGGCCAAGCTGGCTCGCGGAACCTCTCTGTATGTGATCTGCGTGGCTTTGGCGAAGGTGTTGGGGCTCGTCTGGGTCATTCCGGTGACCGCCATCATCGGACCGACCGGCAACGGCATCTACGGAAACGCCTACGCCGTTTACAATATTCTTCAGCAACTTGCAACCGCGGGTTTCCCGCTTGCCATGGGAAAACTCATCGCCGAGCGCAGAGCGCGGGGTGAACGCGCGGTGGTGGAACACATTTACCGCGTGACGATGCGCTCCCTCATGATCTTCAGCGTGTGCGCTTTCGCCATCATGTGGTTCGGGGCGCCGCTTTTCGCGCATATGGTGTCGCTCAAGGACAGCGCAGCGTCCGTGGAGCAGAACGTGCCGAGTCTGCGCGCGGTATCGCTCATGCTGCTCGTCATCCCGGCGATGAGCGGGCTGCGCGGGTATCTCCAGGGGTTTCAGCGCCTCGAAGGTCCCGCATACTCGCAGACGTTCGAACAGTTGTTCCGCGTCATCGCGATGGTGGCCGGCGCTTATCTCGTTGTGGACGTGTGGCACCGGGACCGGGCGGTGTATGGCGCGGCTGCGGCCACGTTCGGTGGTTTTGTCGGAGGTCTTGCAGGTCTCATTCTGCTCGTGGCTTTTGCCATCCCGATTCGCAGGCGCGAGCGCCCGCTGGGTTACGACGAAAGCCCCTTTCGCAGCAGACACATCCTGCGCATGGTGTATCGCATTGCGCTTCCGGTCAGCCTGGGCGGCTTGGTCGTGCCCATCGCCAACCTGGTCGATTCGTGGACGGTGACCAACCTGCTCCAGGCGAGCGGCGAGAGTTACGCCCAAGCGGTCGCCAACTACGGCATCCTGACGCGCCAGGCGATGTACCTGGTCATGTTGCCCATGTCGTTCGCGTACGCCATCGGTGTATCGGTCCTGCCCAGCGTGTCGGCGGCCAAGGCGAAGCGGAGCCAGGCGGACCTGCAGATGAACATCACGTTCACCCTGCGGACGATGTTCCTCATGAGCTTTCCGACGTCGGCCGCGCTCTTCGTCCTGAGCCGCCCCATCAACCTGGCCCTGTTCGGGACCACGGCCGGATCGAACATCATCTCGACGGTTTCGTTCATGAGCATCTTCGCCAGCATGGAGCTCATCTCCACGTACGTGCTCCAGGGCCTCGGCAAGATGTACCGCCCTGTGAGGAACATGTTCCTCGGCCTCGGCATCAAGACGGTCCTCAATTTTGCGCTCATTTTGAGCCTGCACAGCGCGCTGGGCGCCGCCCTCGCCACGACATTCGGGTACATCGTCTCGTCGCTCCTCAACGTGGCGGCCGTCCGCAAGTACGGTCAGGTGCGCTTCTCCCTGCGCCGGCTGATGCGGCCCTTCTTCCGATCGGCCCTGGTCGCCGCCATCGCGATGTTTGGCGCGGACTACGGACTCGGGCGGTTGCTCTACGCGGGGCACGGCGTGGCGGGTCGGTTGGCGGCTGTCATTGAGCTGGTGGTGGCGGGTGGCGTGGGCGCGATGGTCTACCTGCTGCTCGTGGCGCGATCCGGCGTGATGACGGAGGAAGAGTTTCGCAGCGTGCCGGGCGTGGGCAAGTATCTCGGTAAGATGGCGCGGAGATTGCGCAAGCCGCCCCGGCGCCCTGGCACGGAGCGGCTACGCAAGTACCCATAAATGAAGCACGAGAAGCGCGGCGACTCCAGGCAGCCCCAAAAAGCCAGCCGCGAGAACCGTGATGGGGTTGAGCGGCAGGTGGAAGCCGAGAACGTTGCCGACGGCGTCCGCGGCCACCATGAGCAGACAGCCGAGCACAATGCTCCGAACCATCCACAAGAGGGCCCGACTCGGTTTTTGGAAGAATTGGCTCACGACAAGAGCGCCGAGCACCACGGCGCCGCACCACAGCCATACCGATGACACGTGCATGGACGACCCTCCCTCGCGTCACTCGACGCGCCATTCGTCGGAGGTCCAGTCGAACTCAGGGCCATCGAAAGAGATCCCGTACTCGCGCGCGAGGCGAAAGAGGTAATTGAGCTGGCGCTCCGCCGCGCTCATGCGAAACACGACGTGATCGATGAGCAACGGATCCGAGACGCTTTCGAACTGCCGCCTGGCGATCTCGAGCTCGCGCCAGCTCTTGAGGATCTCGCGGAGAAACCGCTGCCGATCCATGGGATCCGGCTTATCGAACGCATGCGGCTCGGGGCGCGTGCGGCGCTCGGTCTCCGGCGGCACGGAAGCGCCGGATGGCCTTCGCGCCCACGGCAGAACCGTGTGCACAGCAGAGGCTCGTGGGGACGACCTGGGGTCCGATGGCGTCACGCTCCGGTCCCTCCCTTGTCCAAGTTAATACATCATAGGCGCAAGGGAGGCGGAATATGACTGGTGGGTGGTATACAAGGTGTGACACCAACGCGCGCGAACTCGGCGGGATCGAAGCCTCAAGATAGTTTTCGGTTGAACCAACGCTGGATGCCATCACCGAGAAGATTGAACGATACGACACTGAGCACGAGCGCCAATCCCGGAAACACCACGAGCCACGGAGCTAATTGGAGATAACCTTGAGCCGACTGCAGCATCGAACCCCAGCTCGCTGTGGGAGGCTGAACGCCAAGCCCCAGATACTCCAGACTTGCCTCCGCCACAATGCTCGATGCCATGGCAAGCGTCGCCTGCACGATAATCGGTGTTAAGGCGTTCGGTAAAATGTGGCGAAAAATGATGCGCAAGTCAGAACATCCCACGACCCTCGCCGCATCCACGTAATCCTTGCCTAATTCCTGCAGCATTTGTGCACGCGCGGTTCGAGCGAACGTCGGCACAAGACCGACTCCGATCGCTATCATCGCATTGCGAGATCCGGGACCGAGCATCGCAGCCAGAACAAGCGCAAGGATCAGGAAGGGGAACGCCTGGATGGCATCGACGATTCGCATAATGACCCAAGTGTCAAGGAACCCTCGATAGTACCCCGCAATCAGGCCGACCGGAACTCCTAGTCCTGCACCCACGACAAGCGCCCCGACACTAACTTCCATCGAAGTGCGTGCCCCAAACACAATCCGAGACAACTGGTCACGGCCGAGTTGATCAGTTCCGAACCAATGGTGCATCGATGGCCCTTGTAGCACCGCATTGTAATCGACCTGGTTGGGCCCATACGGGGCTACGTAAGGAGCCATCGCTGCGACTACCAATATGAGAAGCACCAGGGCACCGCCAGTCACCAGCGACGGATTAGAGAAACGAAAGCGCCTTGTAGGCAGAACTCGAGCCGTCGAGGACGATGGCTCCGCAGACGAGAAATCGGGATCAGGTGCGACACTCACTCTTCCATCCCCCCGTCCGCGCGAATCCGTGGGTCGATCCGGCTATAGGTCAAATCGATGATGAGATTTACGATAATCACAATGAGCGCGGCGACCAACGCTGTGCCCTGTACAGTCGTATAATCTCGACTGAAGACGCTCTGCACCAAAAGTTGCCCAAACCCCGGCAACGAGAAAACCTGCTCCGTAATGACCAAGCCTCCCAAGAGCCCGGCTATTTGAAGGCCACCTGCGGTAAGGACTGGGACCAATGCGTTGGGCAGTGCGTGCTTTAAGGTCACCGAAGCCCCCCGAAGTCCTTTCGCCCAAGCTGTCCGTACAAAATCTTCGCCAAGCGCATCCATGAGGCTTGAACGCAACATTCGCAAGAGCACGGCTGCTTCCCTGATACCCGTCGCAACACATGGAAGGATCATACACTCTAAATTCTTCAACGGCTCCTGCCAGATTGGTACATAAAGTGAGTTTGCGACTAAATGGAATTTAACGGTGAATATCAGCAAGAACAAAATGCCCAACCAGAACGGAGGTACTGAAATCCCGACGGTTGCGGCAAACATAGACACGAAATCGGCCACGCGCCCTCGCATGACAGCCGCTGCCACGCCAAGCGGAAACGCAATTAAAATCGCCACAATCATGGTGCCAAGCGCAAGTTCGATCGTGACGGGCAGGCGCTGCAAGATAAGTTGGGACACGGGCTCATGGTCAACCAACGAAGTTCCAAGATTGCCCCTAAGCACATTTAATAACCATGTAAGATACTGCACCAACAACGGCTTATCTAGTCCCATCTGAGTATCCAGAGCGCGGATCGCTTGCGGTGTTGCATCCTGCCCGAGGAGAATCTCCGCCGGATCACCAGGAATGAGGTGGATAAAACTAAAGACCATAATGCTTAGGAAAAACAGGACAGGGATCATGGTGATGAATCGCTCGACGACGTAGCGCACGTCATTCACCTTCTAACTGGGTAACTGGGCCTCCCCAACTTCGGCAGAGGCCCAGGAGAATGTTGGTTTTCACGAGAGCCACATAGAGTACAAACGAAACACTCCGTCTGGATATGATTGGAATCCATGCAACTGCTTTGCGTACGCGTACGTATTGTTTGGGAAGTACAGAAAAATATAAGGGGCCTGGCGATGCAATTCTTGCACGAATTCATCATAGTAGACCTTTCTTTGGGTCATCGACAACGTCTCGCGAGCTTCATCGAGCAACTTATCTGCCGTCGGATCGCTGAAGTTCGAGCCGTTCTGGGCCCCACCCGTGTGCCAGAACTGATACGCGTTGTTATCTGGGTCAATACGTCCCGACCATCCTAAGGCAGATGCCTGAAAATCATGATTGGTATTGTTCGAAAGTAGCGTCCCGAATTCAAGCTGCTGAATATTCATTTGGATGTGATAGGGTTGGAGCATGCTCTGCACTATCTGAGCGATTTCAGTCGAGACTGGATTGTTTGCCGTCTGAAGTGTAAAGCTGAAACCGTTCGGATCTCCAGCCTCCTTCAAGTACTTGTGCACGAGTCCGGGATTCGGTGCTGGTGGTAGATCCAACGTTCGGTCGAAGACTGGAGATTCCGGACTAAACGGTGCCCACGCAGGAGTTGCCTCCCCTTTGAGTGCTACATTCACAAGCACCGCGCGGTTAATCGCTGCATCAACAGCTAGCCGCAGGTACTTGTTGTTAAACGGCGGTTGAGTTACGTTCAAGTATATCCCCTGGTATCCGAGCCCAGGCCTGTTCGATACCACGAAATTAGGGCTCTTTTCAAGAATAGGAAGTTGTTGCGCTGGCACCTGGTCGGCGAGTTGAATACTACCATTCTCCAAATTCGTGATCTCGACATTCGGATCGGTGAAAATTTTGAATATCACTTCGTTCAGTTTCGGCTTGCCTTTCCAATAATGCGGATTGGCAATCAGCGTGATGTGGTCGCCCTTTACTCGACTTGAAAACATGAATGGCCCTGTTCCGACGGGATGCTCCGCGTAGTTGGCCCCTTCTTTTTTCACGGCCGCCGGGGAAACCATCATCCCAGCCCGATCCGTCAAGACAGCGAGCAACGGACTATAAGGATGTGACAGGTGTATCACAACCGTGTACGGTCCCGGAGTTTCGATGCTCGCAATCGAAGAGAGTTCACTCTTCCTTGCAGACGTAGGTGCCATATCTCGCGTCAAGTTGAACTTGACTGCGTCTGCGTTGAAAGGTGTGCCATCTTGAAACTTGATTCCCCTTCGAAGTTGAAATGTGTACACGAGACCGTTTTTGGACACTGAATACGATTCGACGAGATTGGGGACGATTTTCCCGCTTGGCGTGAGGGAGAAGAGCGTGTCATAGATATTGGCCATGACCTGACGATCAACAAGAGCGCTTGAGAGTGCTGGGTCAAGGGTCGCTGGGTCCGCCTGCAAACCGACCGTAAGCGTCGTTGATCGGACATCAGCAGCCTGAGAAGCAGAAGCAGAAGAATGAGCTGGCTCGGAAGTGTTCAGTTGTCCGCATCCCGTCACTGTCCCGGCGAGCGATATCGCCGCAAGCGCGCTGAACCAACGGCTGCGCCTCATATCAATTGAACCCCCTTAAACTTCATCTTCATCGAGAGTCTCTTCTTCGAAGACGCGCCTTGCATCTTGAACGCGCTCCGAGATGACGTGAAGATCTTTGACTACATGGTGTTTCATGGAGGCATGTGCGCCAGCCGCATCCCTCCTTTCAATGCATTCGACGATTTGACGGTGATCTTCTACGATTTGAATATCTAGATTCGGAATGTCCAGAAGTGCGCGCCAATAGAACTGGACGAGATCCGTAATCTCTTGCATGGCTTTGAGAATTCTTCGGTTTCCAGATATCTTCCATATGAACTCGTGGAAGTCCTTGTTGAGCGCCACAACGCTGTCCCAGTCTCCGCGGGTAAGCGCATCTTCCGTTTCTGCTACGTTCTGGCGAAGCTCGGCAACTGAAGGCAAATCCGCGTTCTGTGCAGCGCGTTCAGCTGCCACTGGCTCAAGTGCAAGCCTCATCTCGTACAGTTCCACGAAGTCGCGTTGCGTGGGTTGAAATACTCGAACTCCGTCCACCTCCTCCACCAGCAGATCCCGCTGGATAAGTAACCTCATCGCTTCGCGAACTGGGCTTCGGCTCACTTGAAGCCTCTCCGCAATATGAGTCTCCACCACCTTATCGCGAGGACGAAACTCCCCCGAAAGAATGGCGTGGTAAAGATACTTGTACACTTGCTTCACCAATGGCTCGCTTCGTTGAATGGCCGTCACAAATCGCCTCTCCATCCTGTCTTCGCTATGTCGACGGTCGACAGTCGACGGTCGACTATTTTTCTATTACGAATTCGATTATATGCTCTATCTATCTGTAAAATCAATTCATTCTGTAAGATTAACTATCAAGGGACACGAAGTCATTTTGTCAATGGGCAGGGCAGTAAAAAAGGAGCGCCCGCCCCTCGGCTCGGCGGCCTACCTCCGCCATGACCATGGTCCAAGCGCCCAGTCACTTTCTCAAACGCTTCTCAGATCGACGACGAAAAGCCCTCGTGCTCATCGCTTTACAGCGCCCGCCTGCCTTCGAGGGCCTTGGCGAGCGTGACCTCGTCCGCGTATTCGAGATCGCCGCCCACGGGCAGGCCGTGCGCGATGCGCGTCAGCTTGATCTGAAAGGGCTTCAGCAGGCGCGAGATGTACATCGCCGTCGCCTCGCCCTCGACGTTCGGATTGGTGGCAAGGATGACTTCGTCAATCTCGTTCTCGCCCACGCGGGTCACAAGTTCTCGAATTCGAATGTCCTGCGGGCCCACGCCCTCCATGGGCGAGATGGCGCCGTGCAGCACGTGGTACAAGCCGTGGTACTCGCGCGTGCGCTCCATGGCGATCACGTCCCGCGGCTCCTGCACGACGCAGATGATGCGCCGGTCTCGGCGCGGGTCGCGGCAGATGGCGCACGGCGACGCCTCCGTGATGTTGCAACAGACGGCGCATTCGGTGAGCCCGGTTTTCAGGTCGATCAGCGCCTTCGCGAACGCTTTGACGTCTGCCTCACTCATTTCCAGAACGTGAAAGGCCAAGCGCGCAGCCGTCTTGGGCCCCACGCCGGGAAGCTTCATGAAATGCTCAATGGCGCGCGCGACCGGCTCCGGATACCCGTACATCGTCAGAACATCCCCGGCAGATTCAGCCCGCGCGTGTACTTGCCCATGACTTGTTCGGCGAGATCGTTTGCCTTCTGAGCCGCGTCCTGGATGGCCACCAGGATAAGGTCCTGAAGCATCTCCACGTCGTCCGGCGACACGACGCTCTTGTCGATCTCGACCGCCACCACGTCTTTGTGCCCGTTCATGCGCACCTTGACGGCGCCGCCGCCCGCCGTGCCCTCGACCTCTTGCTCCGCGAGCGACGCCTGGGCCTTCAGAATCTCTTCCTGCATCTTTTTCGCCTGGCGCATCAACTGGTTCATGTTTTTCATCCGTCGTCTCCCTCGTCTTCCACGGTCACTTTGTCCGCTCCAAACAGGTCGATGGCTAACTGGACCACATCCACATCCGCCGGCGCCGCGTCGCTTGCCTCCTGCGATCCGGCTTCCTCGGCGATGGCCGGAGCCACCGAGGCCGCAAACTCCTCCCAGTCGGCCTGCAGAATGGCGAAGAGTTGCACAGGTTGTCCGAGCGCCTCCGCGAGCGCGGCTTCGATGGCCGCGCGATCCGCCGGTTTCATGACGGCCTCGCGGTGAATGCGGCTCTTGAACGAAAGCACGACGGCGTGCGGCGTGACGAGCGCCACCTCTCCGTGCAACAGCCAAGCGTGCGTCTGCACGCGCTTCGCCTTAACAGACGCGAGCACGTCCGGCCACGTCTCCCGCAGCCGCCCCTCGAGGGCCTCGTCGCGATCGCGATACAACCGCGCGAGCGTCTCGCGCTTGCGATGCGCGGCCGCGCGGGAAGAAGCGGGGCGTGCCGCCTCTCGCGCCTCCCGAGCGCGCTTTGCGACCTCGGGCGCCGCAGACACCGGGCCCAACGCCTGAGCCGGCGGATCAGCGGCGACTTGAGCCGGCTGCTCGCTTGCGGGGGCGTGCCGTCTCGCGGCGGCAACCGTGCGCGCAGGCTGGATGGAGGCCGAAGAATCTCCTTCTGCCTCTCGGGACCGCCTCTCGGCCGCGAGGCTCATCAGCACGGCTTCAAGCGCCAGCCGAGGTTCTTCCACGTATCGCAGCTGCGTGTACAACTCGCCCAGCCTGCGCATGGCGGCAAGCAACCACTCCGCCGTGACGTCGTCGCGAGACGCAACCGGCAGATACGGATCCACAGGCTTTCCGGCGAGCGCGTCCGGGCTTTGCGACAGCTTGACGATAAACAAATCGCGCACCACTTGCAACAAGTCGTGCACGATGCGGCTCGCGTCCTTGCCGGAGGCGTACCAGCGCCCGAGCCTCTCCATGGCCGAGAGAAACGAGCGCTCGGCGAGATCGCGCACGAGCGCCACGAGCGAGCCGATGTCGACGCTGCCCACCACGTCAGCCACCGTCGCGTCGTCGATCCGGCCGTCTCCAAACGCCGCCGCCTGTTCGAACAGCGCGAGCGCGTCGCGCAGCCCCCCGTCGGCCGCTTCGGCCAACCGCCACAGCGCGGAGTCGGCCGCTTCAATCCCCTGGCTCTGCGCCACGAGGCGCAGGCGCTCCACGATGGCCTCCGGCGCAATGCGGCGGAAGTCGAATCGCTGGCACCTCGAGATGATGGTCGCAGGCAGGCGGTGCGGCTCGGTGGTGGCGAGCACAAACAGGACGTGCGGCGGCGGCTCCTCCAGCGTCTTCAGCAGCGCGTTGAACGCTTCCGGCGTGAGCATGTGGACCTCGTCCACGATGTAGACCTTCTTCTTCGCCATCGTGGGGAGGTAATGGACGTGATCGCGCAGATCCCGAATTTCATCCACGCCGCGGTTGGACGCAGCGTCAATCTCCTGCACGTCCACATTGGAGCCGCGCTGAATGCTCGTGCAGACCTCGCAGGCGTTGCAAGGCTCGAAGCCGTGCTTCGGCTCAAGGCAATTGACCGCCTTGGCCAACAGCTTCGCCGTGCTCGTCTTTCCCGTACCGCGCGGCCCGCAAAACAGGTACGCATGCGCCAGTTGCCCGCTTCGGAGCGCGTTGGTCAGCGTCTGGCGCACGTGCGGCTGTCCGACCAAGTCTTCGAACGTCTGCGGGCGATACGCGCGATAGAGTGCCTGGTACGCCATGCTCGGCCTCCTTCCACCGATACTCTACCATAGGAAGGGACCTGTTTCACGGCGACGCAGGCGCAAAGCGCCCGGCCGAAACGGCGGCAGGGCGTTCAGAGAGGAGAGGGCCGGACGGGATCGAATCTTTTCCCTTGACGAAAACGAACAAACCCGCAGAACGCTCGTAGGGAGGCGGTTGGATGGCGCCGATTCTCGTCCTCCCCGCGCCCATCGCGGGGGCGGGGGCTCTCTTCGCCAACTTGGTCCCGCCGACGGCGATGCCGCTCGGATTGTGGCGCGGGTCGTCTGCAGTGCGCGCTCGTCGCCGCCCCGCTCGCCGCCACAGGGGCCGGTCCCGTCCGATGGCGGGATCTCCCGCTCGCGAGGGCTGGCGCGCGCCGTTCCATCGCGCTCGGGCTGGCCCACAGCGCCGTCTACCTGTGCCTTCTTTTCGCCGCAGCACACATGGGATTCCGCGTCTCGCACTTCGATCTCGCCCGCCGCACGCTGGGGCTCGCCGCCGTGATGGCCCTGTACGTGCCTCTGTGGGGTGTCCTCGAGGCGCTGTGGATGTCCTACGTCTACGCCTACCTCGATCTCGCCCTTCTTCGCCGCCCGCACCCGTCGTGGCCTGGGCTTGTGCTCGGCGGCGCGTGGTTCGGGGGGCTCCACGCGGCTGTTCAGATGTTGGCCTACCACGTGCCTTGGGATCGCGCTTGGCCGGATGTGGCGATTGGCCTTCTCTTTTGCATCACGCAGTCCATCACGAAATGGTCGGGCAACGGATGGGGAGCCGCGCCGTTCTGGACGGTGAGCAACTTCTAAACCGTCAGGACGACTGGCGCTGGCGAATCACGCGGATGGACGCCGATCTCGTCTTCGGCAGCGACACCGTGAACGTCGTGCCAAAACCTTTCGAACTCACGCGAATGTACCCGCCGTGATCAGCCACAATGCGCTGGCAGATGGCGAGACCAAGTCCCGTGCCTTTCTCCTTCGTGGTGTAGAACACGTCGAAGATGCGGTCAAAGAGGTAGTACGGAATGCCTGGGCCGGTATCGGAGAACTCAATCTCCACGCGCCCTTCGTCCGCGCGAGCGCGGATGGTGAGCCGGCCGCCTTTGTCCATGGCCTCGATGGCGTTTCTGGCGAGATGGGCGAACAGCTGTTCCATCATGCCGGGGTCCGCTTGGAGCTCGAGAGTCGCCGGAACGTCGTACACGGTCTCGACGCCCCGCTGCTCAGCCTCCGCGTCCAGCCACGGGCGCAGATGGCCGAGAACCTCCGATACCGACACCGTGGTCCACGTCATCTCCTGCGGCTTCGACAGCAGAAGAAGCTCCGTCACGAGCGCGTTCACCCGCTCAATCTCCTGCATCATCACGCGAATGTACGTCAGCTCGTCGTGCATGTTCACGCGCTCGAGGCGCTGCTCGAGCAACTGGAGGAACCCCTTGATGGTCGTCAACGGATTGCGAATCTCGTGCGCCACGCCGGCCGCCAGGCGCCCGATGGTGGCGATGCGCTCAATTCTCTCCGTATGCTGGTTGAGCAGCGCGAAGTTCCCCATGTCCCTGAGCACGACGTACACGCCCGCTTCGTCCGTCTCCGCGTGACGCGCGACAAACGAGTCCATGAGGACGTGGCGCACGGTGCCGCCCGCCTCCCACTTGACGACTGCGTCCCGGTACTCACAGTCCTCGGCCACGATGCGGCATAGCAATTGGTATTCCTCTGAATCTATCGGCAAAACCTCGTCGAGAGGCGCGATGCATCGTTCATCCGTCCAACCGAACAGGTCCTTGGCCAGCCGATTCTCCAGGCGAAGGCGCAGGTCTTTGGAGAGAAAGACCACGCCCGCGTGGATGAGGTTCACGTGCCCGGAGTGCGATTCGCCAACCGCGCTCGACTTGCGTGCGCCGCGCACAAGCATCACCCACTCTACGTCGCAGTCGTTGTCTAGGGTGTATTCGTAGCTTCAAGCGCAAATCCTGCTCCGTCGACGAAAGATCCCTGGATTCGACGACGTTCGACACGCGCCGCGCGGCGGCCCGCAAACCAAGACCCCGGCACAACAGATGGGCTACACAGCGAAACGCGGCCTTGAACCAAACCCCGATCAGGCGCCCCCGCGTCGCCCGAAAGGTCTCCCTTAGTGCTGCTTCCGTCAGGACCTGACACGGTTCGGGAGTTTTCGCCGCGCGGGACCCAATCAGGATTTGGTCCAAAGCCGCGTTTGTGCGCCCCTCTTGGCAGAATCGGTGTCCGGGCGCCGGACACCGATCTTCTGTGGCGGAGAGAGTGGGATTCGAACCCACGAGGCCCTTGCGGACCTACCCGCTTTCGAGGCGGGCTCTTTCGACCACTCAGACATCTCTCCGCGATGATCCTATCTCGCTTCCCCCTCACGCCGCTCCGCGCGGCGCTTCCGGAAGAAGTCCGTTAATAGTTTAGCACAATCGTCCGCCAGAATGCCAGAGGTAATTTCCGGCGCGTGATTCCAAAGCCCCGCCTCCAACAGCCTGACCTTGGACTCCACGGCCCCGCCCTTCGCGTCCGCCGCGCCGTACACGAGGCGCCGCAGTCTCGACAGGACGATGGCTCCGGCACACATCGGACAAGGCTCAAGTGTGACATACAAGACGCAATTTGTCAAGCGCCAGCCGCCCAGCCGGCGGCTCGCCTCCCCAATGGCCAACATCTCCGCGTGCGCCGTCCCGTCCCGCCACGTCTCCCTGCGGTTGAACCCCTCGCCCACGATGCGGCCGTCCTCCACCACCACCGCGCCGACGGGCACTTCGCCCCAGCGAGCCGCCTCCTCCGCGAGTTCCAGCGCACGGCGCATGAACCGTTCGTCCGCTTGGTGATCCATCATGCGCCCGATCCGCCCTCGCCCTTCGCCGAGGGCGCATCCCCGCCCGCACCCTCAACGCTCTGGTGATGGGGGTGACTCGACACCCAAAGCGCCGCCTGGGCCAACTCGCGGAGGATGTCGGAGCGAAGTTGCGGCCGCAGATACTCTACCTGAACGTAGAGCTGTCCCGTATCCGTCGCGGCGTAGCGCGGAGGCAGATGGTTCAGCGCCATCGCCAGGACGTCGTCGAGGCATCGGTCGCAGTGGCACGGCAGGAGCTTCAGAAGCTCCGGATCCTTCAAGATCTGCCTCGCCAGCACCTCGGTCATGTTGACGACAGCCATCCGCATCGCCTCCCCGCAGACGCCTTTCTGGCCCCAGTATACCAGAAGCGAGAGCCCGCCGCCCCGCGCACCTGGGCACCCATCCCGGCTCTCCTGCATAAGGTATGGCGATTCCGTGGTCTACGCCCATTGGCATCATGCGAAGGAGGAACTGCCCATGTGCGGAATTGCTGGCTGGGTCGACTGGACGCGCGATCTGCGGCCGGACATCGACATCGTGAAACAAATGGGCCAGGCGCTCGTGTCGCGCGGCCCCGACGCAAGCGGCTGGTTCGCGGCGGCGCACGCGCTCTTCGCCCACCGCCGGCTGATTGTGGTCGATCCGGAAGGCGGCAAGCAGCCGATGACCCGCACG
>Ga0167615_1000256_pt1 | contig 17576 bp, 39 predicted proteins | sample BED_Mat_host_9_1_FD_111800 | JGI IMG/M metagenome (GOLD analysis project Ga0167615, IMG submission 111800) | Extremophilic microbial mat communities from Yellowstone National Park, USA - BED_Mat_host_9_15 (v2) (version 2) | ecosystem: Environmental > Aquatic > Thermal springs > Hot (42-90C) >... | reverse complement strand
TAGAGTACGATAGGCGGTACACAGCAGTACACTACCGTCATTTTACGTGAACTTTTTTCATCACCATGTACTAATTGTCAGCCAAATCTTATAAATTTATCTCTCAATCTTCTCCTATGTATCCCATAGATGTTTCTCGGTGTACTTGATGTAGAGCGGGGTAGGGGGGTCACGGTGTGAGTAGCCCCTCACACTCACTTATTTCAGTTACTGGTTATACCGGTGTCATCATTTTATTTTTTTCTTATCTTATGCAATTTTTAAAATGAAAAAGCCGATGACCGTTAAAAAGGATTTAATTCCGAAAAAATTACTAACTTGAAATTAACATCAATTTTCATTTAATGTGCCAAGTAGGTAAAACGGGGTGTCCCCTACCCCCCCGATTGGGTCTACCCTTAGTTTAGTTTTTAGTAAAAATTTCACGGGTGGTACCCCTTCCAATTTTAACCGCTGTCCTAATTTATCATTCGGGCTTTGAATTTTTCTACTGATTTATGTAACGCGGGATACCCATTTTTCTCACTTATCTGACAAAAATAATAACGTATTTAGTAAAAATTTCATTCAAAATTAACAATCTGTTACGTAGGTTATCTATCCTCAAATTACAGTTTACGTAAGCTAAGGACATTGAATTTTTCAAAATTCAAGACACCTTTATACTTTTACATAACGTAAAACAAAAAACTGTTCAGTACGGTAAAGCTTTGTGTTTAAACAGATACTGTAGTTTTTCTAATGTATTGACTTTTCTCAAGAAAGTTGTAGCATCTGTGACTATTACCGGGATTTTATACTTACTTGTTAGCTCATCTAAACCTTTCAAGTATTTTTCATTTATTTTCTCATAGTCTGAAGGTAATTTCCGGTAGTCATAAATCTTATCGAAAAATACCATTAACAAATCAAAATTATCAAGTAAGGTAAAATTCTCTAAACAGCCAATTTCCCATGTTCCGTATGCATAAGTGGATAAAACAGACCTATCGATAATCACAATACCGTCAAAGTATTTAACTCCTTGTATCAAATCAAGAAAATGGCTACAAGTTCTTTCTTCGGTTTCCTTTTTTTGGAAATAAATGTAGTGGATAGGTAGTTCATAGGTGCTTAATTTTATTAACTCTGATGCTGTGTTTGTTTTTCCAGTACCGTCTAATCCTTCTAAGAATAAGAGTTTTGGGTACATACTAACTCATCACCAGTCCTTATTACCAGACATTTTATTTTCAATTTCTTCAAGTTTTTTCTCTATACTCCTTATTCTTATGTCTATCCAAATCATAAGTAAAAGCCATAAAAATACTATAGCTTCTATCATCTTCTATCTCTCCTTTCCTTTATCTGTTTTATTTCTTTTTCTATCTCTTCTATTTTATTTTTTAGTTCCTCTATGTCTCGGTTTATCAATTTAACAAGTATTGAATCGAAAAACATGTATAGGGCAAAAATGTAGGGTAAATCGTTTACCAGATTCATACTTTCACCTTCTATTATTTTCTTTCTGTTTCAGTTTAATAAGCTCTACTATAACAGTTTCTAGGTCTCTTTCTAAGACATTTATTTCTGATTGTAGTACAAGAATTATTAATGTAAAAAATAGAGTAGAGACAATTGCATAAATGCTAAATAACAATTCTAAATTAACCATAGGTTTTCACCTAACTTTCTATTTCATCATAATCTTCTTGTTCTATTTCATCTAATAGTCTCTCGGCAATGAATTGTATTTTTTCGTCTGTTGTTAATTGAATACCGGATTTACTCTCAAACGTTTTAATTTTTTCACTGTATCTTTTTACTCTCTCGTTATCCTTTTCCTTTACAGCCTTCTCTTTCATTAACTCCATCATGTCAAACTTAACATCATCATCTATAAATTTGATAATTGGTATCTGTAAATAATTTCTTACTCGGTTAAGGAGTTGAGTTATCGGGAAGGTCTGTTTTAGTTTAAGAGCTTCTACTATAGGTAAGTTATAAAATTCCATTTTTTTGTAGAGAATTAAATGTACCCTCGAGCTAAGGTATAATTTTAACCATGCCGATGCCTCGGATAATAGTTCTAACGTAGTGACAAGTTTACGGTTTTTGATTGGGTTCCAAAGGTAATGTTTATCAAAATAATAATCAGAATTCCATGACAAAATAGTAGGTTCACTTTTTGGTATGATAACTATTTCTGGTTTTGGGTAGTTATTTATTGCCTCTTCTATTTCTTTATCATAATCTGACATGAATAAGGAGTCTGTTTTTGTAGGGTCATTCATTATTTTTTCCATAATGTTTAAGGCTTTGTTGTAGTTTGGGAATTTAGATACGTATTCTGGATAGGTTTCAAGTATTTTATTTTTGAGAAGGGTTCCGAAACTCACTTCTTTCATAAAATTCACTTACTTATAACTTTCTAACACAGTTTTTAAAGGTATAGGTTCTATTTCCTCAAGTTTTTTCTTTAATTCTTTTTTGTATTGTTTAGCCTCTTCGGCATTGGTCAGCATGTTTCCTATCCATGTTCCGTTTAAGTACTGGTATCTCTGTTTGGCATTGAGCGGTGATAGTATCTTTAATTGCTCACCTAAAGTCCCAATCTTTACCTCATCTGAATCTAATACCCTAAGTGTGTAAATGTTTTTAATCATGATACTGGTGTTAATGGAAACTCTTACTATTTTACCTTCCTTTAGGTTTTCGGCTATGAATTTAATTGTTTTTTCGGCATCTTCTTCACTATTAAATTTAAAACCGCGGTATTTTACCATTTTTTCTTCAGGGCTATCCAGAACATACAAACCATTTCCTATTATGTATAATTTTCCTTCACCTTCTTGTTTAAATTGCCCAAGTTTATCACCTATCAGTTCCGATTTTAATGGCTTGAGTGTAAAAATCGAATCAGTAAGATAAGCAATAGAGTTCCTTTCAGATGACTGTATGTATGTTCTTCCTAATGCTGTTATCATAGATGCATAAATTACGTTTTTGTATCTAGAGTCTGTGGTTAAGATTCTTTCACCAAATTTTCCATAAGAACTATTTAGTATTAGTTTATAGACTTTCTCAAAGGGATTCTTTTGCTTTTTCAATTGTAACCGTTTATTATAGAGTTCATCTATGATGTTTTTGAAAATCCTATGTTTTTTTATTTTGAATTCTATCATACTTTTCATTTCGAAATTATTTATCAATAAGTTATTATCTTGGAAAATTTCGAAGTCAAATACACTGGTACAACTTTCTTTAACTCTTAATAACATAGAATTCTCTTTTGATGCAATGAATTTGGAGTTATCTTTGTAACAAATGTGGTAAATACGTAAGTATTTTGCGTCCTCATTAAACCACGTTCCGTTTAATAACGGCTCATCAATTGTGAAGTCTTTAGTGTTTTCAGTAACATAATTAAGTTCCAATTCGGGAAGGTAACTCATCATGTAAGGATACATCGAATTGATGTCATACTTATAGACCTTTTGGAAAATTCCTAGCTGATTCGAGTCAAACAAACCACCTTTATAGAGAAACTTTAGAGTATTAACCACGGCGTTATTATTTGGTACACCTAAGTATTTCTTACCTTTAAAGTAATAGTATACATACTCACTTTGTGTGTTTTTCAAGATGTAGTCTATAGCTGTAGCGGGTAATGTTAATTTAACTTTCATTGGGAAGATTAAATCAAGAATAGACGCTAATTGATAAGTAGCAATACAATCTAAGCGATTATAATGAATTACTTCGGGGTTATCCATTTCAACATTCTCAAAATCACCTCGCTTTTCTTTATCAAGTTTCCACTCCTTTAAGGTATTTTCATCAAAAGCATTTTCCTTGAAAACCGATTTTATTATTTGGTAGAAAGAGTTATACGAGTCAAAGAGACTACCGGCATAAAATGTTAATAGGTTAACAGCAATACTTTCACCGTTAGGTGTGTGTATCTTGTATAAGTTTTTCATTTTCCTTACATAATACATAAAGCTTTCTCCTAATACATACACATTATCACTAAGGTTTTTCTTCCTAAGAGAACTAAAATTAGTTATTAATAAAAACGGAGAAAGACTAACCGGTAAATCGTAGTCACCGTAATAATAACTTACATCCACTGTTATTAACCAATTCAAAACTTCCTCAACATCTTTAGCGGTTTTCAACACCTTATACCGGTACTCTACTCCGTTATAAAATCCAAACAGAATTTCTTTTCCATTTGATTCTATGTCAAAAACGCCTATACTTTTTTCCTTATCATTATCCTCTTCTTTTTGTTCTTTAGGAACATTTACTTTACCTATCCTTAGAATCGAATTATTAACAAAAAGGTCTAACTCAAAGGACTTGTCAAGAGAAACAGTTATTTTATCCATAAGTATAAAAAAGCAAAAATGGCTTAAAAACTTTGTTAGAAAAATAACAGTAAACTGTTACCTAGTCTATCCTCTAAAATCTGTTTACCTACATCAGCATCACAATGTATCTTAAATTCTTGTAAGTCACCGGTTAACAACACACACTCATCTATTTTTCTGTTGAAAAAGGTTTCCAAGAGGTGTTTGTAGATTGATGTTTGAAGAATTGCGTAGTCTCGGCTCTTTACAGAGGTTTTAATTTCTACTAAGATGTTTTTATTGTCTTTGTTAATGATTACATCCGGCGTAAAACATACTTTAAATTGTCTGTTTTTTACAGTATAGTTTATCATCTTTGGGGATTCCAATTCTACTATTTTGAGTTTACCTTTTCGTTCCAGATTTTTTAGTAAGGATTCGATAGCATAATGGTATAATTTTCCTCTGATAAAGGCACTTTGTTCCGGGCTATCTTTGTATTCGTTTTTAAGTAAGTCTGTTACATGTATACATTCCGTTTCAAATTTATCGTTACCGGTAAGTTCTAAGTATAGGTCATTTGAGAGGTTATCGGGCATTTTATCCACCTTCCATTTCTTCGTATTTCTTTTCCACAAACGATTTCATGTATTCAACTTTTATCCCCATGAGTTTGAGTAAATCCTCGGCTTTCATCAATGTAACGATACTTCTTAAGATTCTGGAGTTGTATAGGTAGAGTACTGTACTTTCATCGCCGTATTTTATGCCATAAAATAGTAATGTAGGGCTAACAACATCGAAGAAGCGGTACTTGTCTTTATCAAAATAGAAGACTAGTTCATTAGGATTCTGGTATTCTTCCGGTACTTCGTTTATCTCACATAATACTGGAAAGGCGTTACAATAGCTTAGGACACTTTTTACAACATTTTCTAGTGTAGGTTCAGTCTTTTCTACTTTCTCTTCTATTCCTCTTGGCAAGAGGATTTTTTTGACAACGAATTTGGAAGACATACAATTCCCTATTACTATCTAAGCTATAAGGTTTATAAATTATTATGGTAATTATGTCATGGTAAGTTATGTTACTTGAGAAAGTAGATCGGGTTCTGAAAACAAATCTAAATGTTATAACCAGAGAGATAGAAAAGAATTGGGTATGTGATTTGGATTACCAGATAAGTATAGGTGAGATAGGACTAGAGCAAAATTCGTTTCTAGTATCAAATACGTATGTTAAAATTTATGGTGAACCTTTTACTACATCCACATCTCATAGGTTATACGGGGTACTCGAAAAGGAGAAGAAAAATCCTTCTTTTGTAGTTCCATGTGGTTATGAAAATAAACCTATTAAGATAGGTTTCATTAACAAATGCAAGTATCTACATCTTCCAGATTTTTTAACTACACAATTACTCTACATTATGCAAAAAAGTGATGGTAAAATAGTAGCTGTAGAACCTAGAACTATACTAGTTTTTAAAAATAAAATTGATGTCTATACTCATTCCAGCTCTGTATCAACACCTTATTATTTTTTTGATTATGAGTTTGAGTACTCTGAAAAAGCCGATTTATTGGCGAAGATAATCGGGCTTACAGACATCTATAAACGTAATCTTGTTAATAAGAATAGTACATTAAAATACATTTATTTTCTATACCCTTATGTTTCACTTATTGTCTACAAAAAAATGAATACTACACTTTACCCTTCTTACTTTTCGCTCATAGTTTCAGATGTATTTAATTCTCTAAAAAGCGAAATTATCGAAGAAGTTAAGGAATACACTAACGACACGGAAAGTAAGCTTATAACACTTATAAAAGATTTTAACAAAACAAACAAGATAATTGTAGAGTAACTACACTTTATAAGGCAATTTAAGGTATGGTTATTACGATGAATTTTATGTTATTGATTTTTTTCGCAATAATTTCAATAGTAGCTATAGTTATTTTAGGAAGAAAGCTTTGGAAGGTGATTAAAAATTCTAACATTTTTACTTGATGTGGATTTAGTTATTAACTTGTTTCTTCTGTTTTCTAAAAAACTACCGTTAAAAGATGCTCTTATTCTTACTGGTGTAACTACAGCAATACTTTACGTATACATTATGTATAAAAATAGGACACAGAATAGTTAGTATCTGATTCCACTTATTGCTAACTGAATTTGTTCAGATTCTGCGTCAATAAATTCAATAATTTCAAAGACAACATCTATGTAATACTCTTTGTTGTCATCTAGTACATTAACAATAGAGAATAAACTACTCTGGATAATTTTTTTGTCATCATCATCTTCTTCACTAGTTTCAACAGTATTAACATCACATGTTTTACAATTAATAAATACCATTTTATTTTTTTTAAAAATCAAAATACCTTCTGGTGCGTTAAAAAAACTCTTAATTTTTTTTCCGGTTAATCTCATGTGTAAAAAAAGAAGATTGAATCATTTAAAGATTCCTTAAGCTATTATACCGGAAATTCTGAAGATTGCTTTTCCGCTTAGAGCTTTTTCTACCACTAACTCATTTGTCTCTTTGTCAAAATTAATAGCGTATAGTTCTCTGTCATGTATTTCGCTTTTATAATACTCTATGTCACCGAAAAAATAGCTGATGAAAACTATACATTTCTTTGTAGCGGGTTCACAGCCTCTCTTAATAACCATTTTTTCAGTATGAGTATTTACCAATACTAATTCATTTCCTCTAAAAATCAGTACTCCTAAAGCCTCTTTAGCTGAAAAAAATAGTTTTTTCAAATCTTCGCCTTTTATAAGACATCCATTCAATTCGGGTACAAATTCCATAACTTATAGCTGTTTATTAATCAGAGACAAAAAAAGGTATGTTTAAAGAATAATTCCCATTATTACTAGTTCAATAGTGTCTTTTGACTTAAATACTAGAAATTCGTTATTAAATTCCAATTCATAGGTTTCGTTAGGGTCTAAAAGTTTAATGAATTCAAATTCGTTTGAGATAAAGATTATTCTTCTTAGTACGGAAACGTTACACTTTATCTCTTTTACGTTTAAGCTTTGCGGGTCTATGAACATCAGTTTGTCACAGTCGTATACCAAAATACCAGAGGAAGAAAAAATTGTATCCTTTATTTCTTTTCCTTGTACGGTACATCCCTTAACAATTTCTACTGAAACCATTGCAATTTAATAAGCGAATAGAAGTATTTAAATGTTTATAAAAAACGTTTAGAGAGATTCGCCTACAATTATTACAGAGTCACCGTAAATGTCTCTTTTCCGAATTAACATTATTCCACGACAAACCGTTACAAGATACGTTTCCTCATCATCAAGCTCTTTTATTTTGTTAAACTCTTTAGAAATGAATACCTCTTTTGTTATTGATTTGTCTGATGTAGGTCTATAAGTTGTCATTTTCATTTCTGGTATAGACACAAAAGTTAGTTGTCTTCCTTCAAAAACCAGTATACCGGAAGAGGAAAAAATTAATTTCTTTAGGTCTTTTCCTTTGATTTTGAAACCGTTAATCTCACTAAACCCGATTTTCATAGCTATCAAAAAAGTATAAGTGGTTTAGGTATTTAAATGTTAGTATCTTTTTCCCCTTACATAAATCAGTTCATCACCGCTTATTGGGTTTCTTAGAATTAGTTCATCACCAGAAAATTCTAAAATTATTTTGTTATCATTGTTTATTATTTTTATCTTTTTAATTATTTTATCAAAATTATCTGATACAAACACTATAGGTGTTATTGCCTCTTGTTCACATTCAAACGATTTAACTTTCATGTCTTTGTAACTTACAAATAGTAGCATGTTTTCCTTAAAGATAAGGACACCTTTTGGGTATTCGAGTAATCTTTTTAAATCTGATACTTGTAACTCACATCCATTTATCCACTCATTATCTATCCAAATTCCGGCACTCATAATAAAAAATGATGTTATGAACAAAAAAAGTTTACAAAAAAATAAGTTATCTTTTAATAGAAACTATGTCCTAAAATTGCTAAGACAACTTCTCCAGTACGGTAATCTATGACTCTTATAGATACTGTACCAAAGACAAGTATGTAAATTCTATCCCTCTTTAGTTCCTTAATCTTATCAAATTCATCGGTTACAAAAATTACGTCTTCTTCAGCTCTATCGGGTGTACTTTTTATGTTAACTTTAGGCTTTCCTTCCTCTATTGTGATAAAATACAACTTGTTTCCTAGAAAAGCTAGTACTCCACTGTTTGCATTAATTAACCTCATAAGTTCTATTCCCATTATTCTAGTTCCGTTTATGTTTTCGCCTTTATAATCCATCTCAATCACCTTATACAGTTTATTAAAAAATTAGGACTTTTTAGGTACTTTGACCCCTCTTTTTACGATAACGCTTTTACCTCTCATAGGTTTTATAAATAACTTTCCGTATTTCTGAAACATCATGTAAACCGTAGAGTTATTTAACTTTGTTAAGTCATCTTGAGTAAAGTAGTATTTATAGCCGTTAAAGTAAATAAAATCTTTATCTTTTAGTAGTTCTTTTATCTCGTATCCATCTATAAAAACTAGATCACTCATGGTTTATTCATCTCCTAAAATACACTAGTTACATCCTATTGATTTAATGTATTTAAGTTTTTTATCAAACTTTTCTATAAGTTCCAAATACTTTTCCTTACCTTTCAACCATTTGTTATACTCTTTCATCTTTTCTCTGTATTTGCCGGGTACATAAGGAACCGGTGGCGTTATACTATAATGTTCTAATTCTTTGTCTTGTGTAGTGTCGTTAGGTTCAATACATAAATCAACAATCTCGCCGGTTTGTGTGTTTATTAGATAGGGTGGCTCACATACTACTTCACTCATCGGTATCATTTCGCTCATCAGGCTCACCTTCCTTTGTCATGTCTTTAATAGCCGGCATTAATGTTCTCATAAATTTCATTACTAGAATTAATTGGAAATCGGAATCCTTAATGCATTTATCAAGTTTTGCTAATAACTGTAAGCAATCTTCTTTCATTTAATTCACCACTCTATTTTACCTCATCAAGAATCAGCTTATAGGTTTGGTTAATAGAGTTAATAAGGTGGCAAAAACTCCACTCCTTTTCACATTTATTAATGTCTTTACCTATCAGTTCTACCGCTTTTGGTCTATTAAGGTTATTAGGACACAGTGACCTAAAACCTTCGAGTGGTGTATTTCGTAACTCCTCATCAGTTTCATAAATCTTGATTGTGTATTCTCCGAATCTATAGATTTTCATAGCCATTCTCCTTCGTTATTTGTGTTTTTATTATCATTTTCTTGGTTATCTACCGGTGAGTTTGCAAATAAGCTTAAAAATGGTGAAAATCCGGATAATAGCTTTGTTACTTCTGGTGTTTTGAGAAGTTCTATAATTCTGTCTACGAGTGATGGCTGATCCATACTAGCTAGTTGTTTGGATAGTGTCTTTACTTGTAAAGATGATTGACCTATAAGGTTCAGCTGTAAGGCAAACCATTGTGGTAGTTTTATAGACAATAAATCTAGCATCGCTAGCACTTGTTGACCGCTAACAAATTTTAGATTATACGTCTGTATCATCTCTCTAGCTAACATGTACACAACATCTATAGGTTTCAATCCTTTTTGTTTAGACAATTCCTCTATAAACTTTAGCTCTTCTTCCGTAAAAAACTTACGCAATCTTTCGCTCATTCCTCATCAGCATTTTCGTTTTCATTAACATTATCCTCATTTTCTTGTTCTATCTTGATTTTAGCTAGTGCATTAGAGGCTTTTTCAAGTGCGTATTGTATCAATTTTAAATCGGTTTCATCATACGTAACATTTACCGGTACCTTTTCTGACAACAACATTCCGGCAATAATTAGATACTTTTCCTTACCATTTTCTTCGTATCTGACCGGTATAACGAAACTTCTTTCAGCTTCCGATAAGATTTTAATTTGGTCAGCTATTTCTTTAGGTGCAAACTTTTCTAACATTCCGAGCCTCTTTTTTACGTCTCGAGGTATGAGACTTCCAGGTGGCATAAATTATGATAATAAACAAATTATAAAAATTTCTCATAGTAAGGAAATCTTTTAAGTTTCATTGTTTACTTTTTCTTATGCTATCATTAAACGAAGTTTTGGATACGGCAAAAAGGGCAAATTTTGATTACACAATTGTTTTTTATGATGAAACAAAGGCGATAAAATTGGCTGTAGGATTAAACGGGTTAACTAAAAAGATAAATGATACGCTAAATTCGTACATACAACTTTTAAATTATTTAGGTATTAAGTACACTATAGAAATTTATGATGTTAGAACTGGTCAACAAATCAGTATCATGGATGTACCTATGTTTTTTAATGTAGACCAAGAAATCCAAAACTCTACCACAAGACCCGGTGGTTACATGTGATGAAAATAGACGTTTCCTTTCTCACAACTACTAATAACGGGTCTTATGACCGTTTAGCGGTAAGACAACAGAAGGTTCTGTTTTTGCATGACATTAACGCGGAAGTTATTACTCAAGCTCACATCTATAAACATAAGCCTATTGGGGATAAAGTGGTAGTTTATTCTACATTTAATTTGATACCTACGTTAATAAAACTCTATAATTTAAAGCCGGATAATACTGTATTTATGTCTGATTCGGCTCTTATAACAATTCCATACTTACGCATACAAGAATTAATCAGAAAGGGTTATAGGATTTATACGGTATCTCATTTCGATAAGAACAATTTTAATGCATTGGGTATTAACATTGAGTATAAGCCCCATTTTATTCCAGACCCTAACCCAAGTTCTGAAATACTACCGAAAAATGAAAGGTCTGTTGATTTTCTTACTGTAGGGATAAATGAAAAAGATTTTGACAGAAAGGGTCACTATTGGAATTGGATAACGAGCATTTGGGGCTTTAAATCGGTAAGCGTTTGTGCTAATCTTTGCTATGGCAATTCTCTATCTAATGTATCAGACGAAGAGCTTTATAGTCTATACAAAAAGACAAAATGGTATTTAGCTACATCTCACGCCGAAACTCCACATCTTCCTCTTATTGAATCTTACGCATTTGGTACACCATCAGTTTTTATTAACGGGCATGAATTCAGTTTTATAGGGATAGGTATACCAATAGAAGTATCCTATGTCTCTGTAAAAGGCTTAAAAAATTTCTTCTTTTACGAATTAAACCCAGACAGTTTCCATAAATCTATTGGCAAAGCTAACGAATTAGATGAGGAGAAATACATGGAACTAGCTAAGAAAGCCCGAGAAAAGTTTGAGAAGGAGTATAAAATGGAAAATAGGATTAAGGAATTTAAAGAGATGTTATCTTTATGAATAAACCAAAGTTACAAAAGTTTTCTCATTTTTTGAGAAATTGTAAGATTGAGAAGAAGTATGAAATAAATAACTATTTTTTAATCTATCTTTTTTGTCGAAATAAAGAACTTATAGTAGTAGAGTGCGATAAACAGAACAACTGTATCGAGACTGTTAAAGTGGAATTACAAGAATTTTTATGATTCATTAAGACATGGAATTAATTTTTGCATTAGTAGGATTTAACGTGGCTACCTCTTTATTTACTCTTTTCGAAGTCATTAGATTAGAAAACGCAATTAATAACGTATTTAACACCTTATCAACAATAGAAGATGAGGAAGAAGAGGGATCTACTAAGGCGAAGACATTTATGTAACCTTAAGGTATGGCTGATTTATTGGGATTAAACGAGATTTTCAGTGACCTTATAATTACACTAGTTAACATCTCTGTTGAGACGATTTCATTTTTTGTTAAAACAACATTAAAAGGGTTCATAAAATTCCTACTCGATACATTTCGTTATTTCGAGATGCTTATAGACCATCTTGAGCATTTATTTAAGAGGTGAGATAATGGCTAATTTTGTAGGACTCGGTAACATAGTAACAAAAATCATTGTAACCATTATCAAATACACCTACAAAATTTTCTTTTTCATTTTTGTAAATGTAAGCAAAGGTTTAGGCAAATTTATGGAAATAAGTTTCGAGTATTTCATTAAACTACTGTATCAGTTATACAGATTTATTAGACGGTAGAGTTTTATACTGTTATAAGGCGATTAAGATGACAAATAGACAACAGCTCATTTTGTCTAAGCGTACTCAATCAGAACCGGATGAAACAGAGGAACAATACGCTTTTGTTAGAATAGGTAACCAGATAGTACCTTATCGAATTAGTGAAGTTAAAAGAATGCCTATTAAAAGAAAAGAAAGAGTTACAATAAGACCTTTAGGATTAAGAAGAAAAACTATGTTTAAGCCTACCCGTTCTATAGATGAAAATGTATTCGATAATTTTAGTATAACAAATTCTCCTACGTTTATTGAATCGCTTAAACAAAGGTTTAAATACGTATTTGAACCGCTAATTTCGGAAACTACTTATGATGAAATAGATAGAAAGAGTGTGTATAAACCTAGATTTGGTGTCAGAAGAAAAGTTGTGTATAAACCACAAGATTTTAACAAATTTTATGAGGATTACGACTATGAACCAGATAGGACACAAATAGCTGTAGAGGATTTTACCCCTAAAGATAAAGATGTAGTGTCATTTAATCCACAAACTACCCAAGAAAGTTATCCGGTGTTTATGTATTCTACATACGGTTTACCAGATACATACATAGATGAATTTGCCCCGGAAGATGTTATTAAAATTAAACCAATTACTGAATTCGAGTTAGATGCAAAACCTAAACCATTAATTATTTCGCAAACAAGTCTTTTTCTCTTAAATAAATTGATAGAAGAGGTGACCAAATGAGAAAAAAGACAAGTGATGAACATAGTGTTTATGTTTATGCCCCTATCAGCATAAGAAAACGTACAAGAAGTAGAAGTAATAGCTCTGTGTATGCCCCTACCAATAGTCGTAGTCACTCTTTTAGTAATTCATCAAAGTATGCCCCAAAAACTATAGCTAGTAGGTATAGTATAACTAGAAACCATACCAATTATAGTCCTTCAGTTTATCAAGACACATCTACCACTTATTCTCCTTTAACTTATGTTTCCCGAGGATACAGAGAAAAGTATGCCCCTTCTTTTACTACAGCATACTCAGTGCGGTATGCCCCGGTTAATGATGATGAATTGTATTATAAACCAGTAATGGTATCAAAATTTAAGCCACAGCCCGTTTTAGTAAGTAATGCGGGGGCAATAAACGATTATTACCATTACCTAATTCAATTATTAAAAGTCCTAAGATGAGACTATGGGCTTAATTGGTGTTGATTTAGATACTCTAGATGTCTTTGTTTCGATGCTATTACTAATAGTTACATCTGGTTTTGTTAATGCGTTACTACAATACCTTAAACTCAATGTTTGTCAGGATGCTAGACTAGTTCAAGCCGGTGTCTTATTTATTCTAGGGATTATCTTTAATTCTTCGTTCTCGGTTATAATTAGTATCATTGAACTCATAATAGGAATAACAGACTACTTAGCCGAGTCAAACCCGTCTTTTGCATGGCTAGACCCCAATTTGGGTTAATTAGAACAATAAGGTGGTTAAAATGGGGTTTTTAGAACCGATACAGGTAGGATACGAGACGTTTTCTCAAGGCGGGGCAATTAGCTTAATTATAGGAGTGTTCATACTGATTCTTTCTAATGCCTTAGCCTACCTCATTGAAAGAACGTTTAAACTAAAACCCTATTACGGTAGGTTTTTAGCCGGTATTATAATTCTGTTCTTTACAATGATGCTAAGCCTTTCTACAGACGCATCGTTTAGATTTAGAACATCAGCACTATTCGGTATAGGTGAGATAATAATAGGTGCTTTAGATGTCATTAACAATAGGCTAAATACTACTTTACCGCTCTTAATACCAGACCCCGGCTGTCAACAGTAGCTTTTGGTGGTGATTGTGGTGAATCCCTATGTGTTTAGTATTGTGGCTTTAATCGGGTTAATTGTTTTAACAGCAATCTATGTTAAGTTGTACACTAGCCCCAATAATCCGTATAACATTTTCCAAAAGCTGTGATACAATTTTTCTTAGCAGGTATTAGCTAAATTCTAATAATACTCTTTTGCCTTTTTAAACCTCATAAGATGAACAACCATGTCTTCCACAGACATTGTAACCATGTTCCAGTATTTTTTAGACTTGATTGTAGCTGTAGTGTTAGGATACACCGGCTACGCTCTATTCGATAGGTATTTAGACAGACAAGATAGGAAAGATGTTTTAAAGAGTATTGCCGATACGCATAATACAGCTATAACTTCACTATTAGGAATACACTCGGTATCGAAAACAAAAGAGTCAACAGAGAAAGATGAAAATAAACAAAACAATGGTAGATAAATTCTGATAAGATGTGTTCTATTGTCGTAGTATTACAAAAGTTGTGTCAAACCTAGGAGTACTTACACTGTGTTTAGATGATAGACAGTTTGATTCGGAAAGCGAAGGATTCATAATAAGCAATCCTGGTTTTTATTTCCATGCTATTAAAAAATCTGACCCATGCCAATTCAAAGTATCGTTATTACTGTATTCATTCGACTTATGCCTAAAAGCACTTAAGAAACCTATTCAAATAAGATACAAAAATAACAATAAGTACGAAACACTAACTCTATTACCATGACCAGTGAATCTTTTTATTATTTTATTTTCTTTTTTCATACATGGAAAAGATTCTATCAGATACTATTTTACAAGAAGTAAAAATAGCTAGACCTCTAGTTTTATTCAAAGTTTTTAGACATGATAAGGAAATCAAACAACTATTAGGAGTTAAAAAATTAAGAAAGAGGTTGTTCTATGACTTGGCTGATAACAGTTTTATAATAAAAGGATACGGGGATTTAGTTGTTTATGATGAGACAACAGCTAAACTACTTTTGTCTCGTATTAAAAACAAATTAAGGTATGAGAAGGTTTCCGTTTAATCACTATGCTTATGCCGGTGTTCCACCTCAAGAAGAGGAAGTTTTTTACACCTATAATCCGAGAACTAGAGCAATTTATTATACCGATGACCCTTATGCCTATTTTCCCGTATTAGTTGAAACAGAACAGCCCGAAGTTAACTATGATTTAGATACTCAAATAATAGACCAAATTGCATTTAGGGTTTTAACAAGAATTACAGTGTATAAGCCAAGGAAGAAAGTAGAAATTTCTCCAGTAACCAGAATGAAATTACATCTGTGATTGCCTATGTTAGTTATTTTACTATTGTTTGCCTTTTTCGTTTCTATGATTGTATACTATGCATCATTTAAGTTTCCTAATTTCTTAGTTTTCTTCTCAATCTTTGTAAATTTAGTTAGTTTACTAGTGATAATCTACAAATTTGGTAGTGTAGAGTTTTTAAAGGCTATAATAAGATGAACAACATGTCCGTAAAACAGACTACGTTTTTGGCTGTATTAACTATAGGAGCTATCTTATTAGTACTAAGTACTACCGGTTATCTCAACAATGCTACCAATCTAAGTTCTGTGGTTTTGTTTGGTGTAATGATACTAGGATTCGCTCTATACTATGACTTTAACAACTCACATGCCACAGTGTATGTACCACAGCCTACATTTAAAGAAACTATAACTACAGTTCAATAAAGTGATTTTTAAACCTCTTTAAGGTGATTTCAAATGTCTAAGAAACAGGGGGGACACAAGACTAAAAATTTGGTGTTCCCGGCAAACTGGTCTGGTAAGTGGCTTTATAGGGCTGTTATTAATACTCCTAAATGGCAAATCAATAGCGTTCTCAACTCTTACAAGTTTAACCAATGGATAACCTTCGAAAGCACATACCTTAATGGAATGAGACTGCCGGAAAAGGCTGACCCCAATACAAACTACATTAGATCAGTACTGGTAGGTATCAAGGTTAGCCAAGCGTCCAAGGATTATCAACAAATGATGAATGAGGTACCCTTAGAAGAAAAAGTTGAGCTGTTAAGAAACGAATTAGCCACTCCTATAGTAGGAGACATGATAAGAACTCTTACGACATTTACTTCACCACTACCTTCTGAAAGAGAAGGCTCAATAGTAAATGTCGAATTCCCTAAGACTACAATCAAAGAAAAAGGGAAAGAAATACCGGTAGAGGTTATAAGTTAAAAATAAGGTGATAGAAGATGGGTAGGCACAAGAAATCTAAGAAAAATGTAATTCAAGTTAACCCCGATGCTACTATTAACTACGTATCCGGTATACTCACCGGGGCAAACAATTACATAAGCGGTCTGTTAGAAGGTGCAAATCAGTATAATGCATGGGTACAAACGGAGATGGGTTTGGAAGGAGAACAGATTGGTGACTACAAACCCGATTCATTAAGGAAATACTTGGAGGACTTTAAGAAAGAGAATCCTAATGACTACGCTAGGTTCATGGCTGACCCGTACGCTTTTCTTAGTGCTATGAATCCCGCACAGAGAGAAGGATTCATCAATCACCTATTAGGTGTCACAAACTACGGAAGATTAGCTAAGACGGATGAATTAATGATTAAAGCCGGTAAACAGTATCGTGAACAATTACCTTCGTTATTGAAATCTAGAAACATGGAAACCGGTTTAACGTTACTCGAGTCTTATGCCCCTAATAGTGCTAAGGTAGTTGACAAAATAAACGGTATTATGACTTCAGCTATTAAGTATCAGTAAGGTGACCTAAATGGTAGTAAATTTAGATACTCTAAGCCCCGTAGGTATAACTGTATTTGCAATAATTTCCGCTTTAGCGTATTACATGCTTAGAAATGTTACCTCAAATAGGTATGTTGTATTAGCGATAGGCGTAGCCTTACTGTTATTCACAAGTGGTACACTACAAACAGTAGGTTTGGGTATAACAGCTCTTGGTGTATCCAATTTAGTAGAACAAGAAGTAACTCATGTATTTTCAAGTGAAGACCCTAAGAGGTGATAAGTATGGCTTTATACCCCGTTTACCCGGCTCAAACCGTAAATCCACCTTCGATAATAAGTAACGCAATGGAAGGGGCTGACATTGTAGTAAGTGCAATAATGGCTGGTGTAATACTCTACTTCCTCAATAAATCCTTCTTAAATAACTTCCCCTATTATGTATCAATAATTGCCGGCTTTGTAATGTTAATGTACTTAGGTCAATACACCATAGTGAGAAACTTAGGATTTGTACTGTTAGTTGACGGTATT
>Ga0167615_1000253_pt1 | contig 17659 bp, 15 predicted proteins | sample BED_Mat_host_9_1_FD_111800 | JGI IMG/M metagenome (GOLD analysis project Ga0167615, IMG submission 111800) | Extremophilic microbial mat communities from Yellowstone National Park, USA - BED_Mat_host_9_15 (v2) (version 2) | ecosystem: Environmental > Aquatic > Thermal springs > Hot (42-90C) >... | reverse complement strand
GAGGAGGCGCTCGATAAGAAGCTCGAAGTCCTGGAGCAGAAGTCGGAGGAGCTTCGCCGAGAAGAAATGGCCATCCAGGCGCTCAAGGACGAAGCCGAGGCGCTGCGCCAGGAACAGGTCCGGGAACTCGAGCGGATTTCCGGCCTGACGCGCGAGAGCGCGAGGCAGCTCATCCTGGAACAGGTTGAGCGCGAGGCGCGCCATGATGCGGCGGTGATGGTCAAACAAATTGAGCAGGAGGCCAAGCGCGAGGCGGATCGCCGGGCAAAGGAGATTGTTGCCAATGCCATCCAGCGGTGCGCCGCGGATCACGCCTCCGAAATCACTGTGACGGTGGTCAACCTGCCGAACGACGAGATGAAGGGGCGCATCATCGGGCGAGAGGGTCGCAACATCAGAACGCTCGAGTCGCTCACGGGCGTCGATCTGATCATCGACGACACTCCGGAGGCCGTCATCCTGTCCGGCTTTGATCCCATCCGCCGGGAGATCGCCAAAATTGCGCTTGAGCGACTGGTTGCGGATGGACGCATTCACCCCGCGCGCATCGAAGAGATGGTGGAGCGGGCACGTCGGGAAATCGAGGATGTCATCCGCGAGCAGGGCGAGCAGGCCACGTTTGACGCGAACGTCCACGGCCTGCATCCTGATCTCGTGAAACTTCTCGGCCGCCTCCGCTTCCGCACGAGTTACGGACAAAATGTGTTGAAACACTCCATCGAGGTCGCGCATCTCGCGGGGATGATGGCCTCTGAACTCGGGCTCGATGCGGCCCTTGCGCGGCGAGGCGGTTTGCTGCACGACATCGGAAAGGCGGTCACGCACGAGGTGGAGGGATCGCACGTGGAAATCGGCGTGGACCTTGCGCGCCGATACAAAGAGCATCCCGTCGTGATCAACTGCATCGCCGCCCACCACGGCGACGTGGAGTTCACTTCGCCGATCTCCGTCATTGTGGCGGCCGCCGATGCGATTTCTGCGGCTCGCCCGGGTGCGCGCCGCGAAACGCTGGAAGTGTATATGAAACGCCTTGAGAAACTCGAACACATTGCGGATTCGTTCGCGGGTGTCGAGAAGAGCTATGCCATTCAAGCGGGTCGGGAGATCCGCATCATCGTAAAACCCGAATTGGTCGACGATGCTGAGTCTGCGCTGGTTGCGAAGGAGATATCGAAGAAGATCGAGAACGAACTCGACTATCCCGGCCAGATCAAGGTGACGGTAATTCGAGAAACTAGAGCCGTTGAATACGCAAAATAGGGCAGCCTGTGGGCTGGCCCTATTTTTATCCATGCCGTGCGAGAGACCTCGGAGCGCGGCGTTGAACGGCGTTCGCCCCCTTGTCCGTTGGCATAATGGCCTTTTTGGCGAATATCGTATAGTGTCCTACTGCCGACGGAACAGAGGAGGTCATCTCACTGTGGATGTGTTAAAAGTCTCTGCAAAATCGAATCCGAATTCGGTCGCCGGCGCCCTGGCGGGAGTCGTGCGAGAGCAAGGTTCGGCAGAAATTCAGGCGATTGGAGCGGGGGCGCTCAACCAGGCCGTGAAGGCCGTCGCGATCGCGCGAGGGTTTGTCGCGCCGAGCGGCATCGACCTGATCTGTGTGCCAGCGTTCACGGACATTAAAATTGATGGCGAGGATCGAACCGCCATTCGCCTGCTCGTGGAGCCTCGCTGAGAAAGGATGAGATCGGTGGCGCGAATGCTTGTGGCCGACGCACATGTCGATGTCCTGATGAAGTTGGCGGAGGGCCGCGTGGCTTTTCTGGAGGACTCGCCCGACCTGCGGGCGAACTACCATTCGCTGCGCGAGGGCGGTGTCGCCACACAGGTGTTCGCGCTGTACGTCGATCCGTCCCTGGATTCCTACACCCAGTTGGCCGTGGTCCTGCGGCAGATCGACGCGTTCTACCAACAGATCGCCGTGCTGGCCGATGTGCGGGCGGTGCGTTCGAGAGAGGATCTGCGCGTCGCCCGCCAGCAGGGACAGATGGTGGCCATCCTGTCGCTTGAAGGTGGCGGCTGTCTCCGCGGCAGCGTCGAGATCCTGCGCATCCTGTATCGCCTCGGCGTTCGGGGCGTGGGCTTGACGTGGAACGATGCCAACGAACTGGCCGACGGCTGCGGAGAGTTGCGGGGAGCAGGACTCACCCGCGCCGGCCGCGACGTGCTGAGAGAAATGCAGCATTTGTCGATGTGGATCGATCTCGCCCATCTGCACGACGCCGGCGTGCGCGACGTGCTTCGGCTCACGGACGGGCCCGTGATGGCGTCTCACGCCAATGCTCGAGCCGTTCATCCGCACCGCAGGAACCTGACCGACGACGTCATCCGCGAGATCATCCGCCGAGACGGCTGGATGGGTCTCACGTTTCAGCCGTCCTTCGTCGGACGGGATCCCGTCAGTATCGACGACGTGTTTCGCCACTTGGATCACGTCCTCGATCTCGGCGGGCATCGCCACGTCGGGTTTGGCTCAGACTTCGACGGCACGTCTGCGGATATTCCCGGCCTCGCTGCAAGCAGGGACTACCGCGCATTCGCGGAACGGCTCTGCGACCGATACGGCCAAGATCTCGCGCAGGACTTCCTCTTTGGCAACTTCGAAGCCTTCCTCATGCGACAGTTGCCGTCCACGTCGCCGCTGTGACCGCCGCCCCCGCCGGAGGCGGCCCGCGCTTGCCTTCGCCTCGTTTGACCCTCCTTCACGTCTTTCCCCGTGACCGGTTCGGTGGGCCATCGCCCAATTTTCCCACGGCCCTTCCCCACGCGGCGCACCTCCATTCGCCCATGCATACGATGTGCTGTGAGCGCGACTGGGCAGAAGCCGCCGGGCGACACGCCCGATGGGCTCCATGCCTCGCAAACGGTTCGATCCCTGCGAGCGCAGGTCCGCTCGATTCTGCACAGAGGAGGTAGCCGCATGGTGCTGTCCAGCAAAGACCTCAGCTACCGGGAAATCATGGCGAATGCTGTGTGTGGCCGCGGCAACAAGTACGCGCAGACCACGTATACGGTTCGCCCGGCCCATCGCCCAAGCACGATCGGAGGCTGCTGGGTGATGAACCACGTGTACGAGGCGGAGCTGGTGGGCGATTACGTCGAGGTCCGGGGCCGATTTGACATCAATGTATGGTACTCGTACAACGGCAACACGGACACGGCGATCGCCAAGGAGACCGTCACGTACACGGAACAAATTGCCCTGCGGGACATCGACGACGCCTGTGTGCGCGACAGCCGGGAGGTGCGCGTGCACGTGATCCAGAGTCCGAATTGCCTCGACGCAACGCTGACAGGCAACGGCTCCGAGGTCTTGGTGCGCGTCGAAAAGGAACTCGGGGTGGAGGTCATCGGTCAGACCAAGTTGTGCGTCGTCACGGTCGATCTCGCGGACAAGAAGGACATCGACTTCTTCGAGGAGGAGAGCCAGGTCGAGGAAGTCGAGATCGAAGACTGAAGCCCGAGGCGCGTCGGAGGGGGCAGTCGCCCCCTCGCTTTGTGCCCGGAGGAGGTGGCCGCATGGGGGATGATGTCGGGCGCACGCACCTCGCCGTGTACGTGGACGGACCGTATTCTGGGCCACGGAAGTTCGGCGAACAGACGCGGCTGTTCGAAGACCTCTCCTTGCTCGGGCGGGACACGGGCGTCGATGTGCAGGTGTTGACGCCGGGCGATCTCTCGACAGGGCGCGCGCACGTGTTCACGGGCACTGCGTGGGAGACGGCGCCGCGGGCCCCGATGGACGTGGTGTTGCGCCGTTCCGGCGTCTTCCATCGCCACCCCGCGTTGGCCGCGCGGGAACTCGTCGCGCTCCGCCGCCACGGCCTTCTACATACACTCCCTCGACAGAGCGGGCATAAATGGAAGATGTATGCCTGGCTGCGCGGCGATGCGCGGTTGCGCCCTCACCTCCCGCGCACGTGGCTGTGCGCCCGCATCGAGGATCTGATGGCGCTTCTCGCGAGCCAGGACGATCTGTACGTCAAGCCGCTCAACGGGACGCAGGGCCAGGGCATTTATCGCGTTCGTCGGCGAGCAGGGAAGATTGAGCTTTTGCCCGCGGCCGGCGGAGGATTGATCACGGTGGCGACGCCATCGGAGCTTCAGCGCGCCTGGCCCGCCGACGCATGGGTGCCCGCCGTGGCTCAGACCACCATCCCACTTGCCCGCGTGGGAAACAGGCCGTTTGATCTGCGCTGGCTCGTCTGCGACGGAGACTGCCCGCAGATCATCGCCCGGGTCGCGCGGCTCGCCAAGCCCAGCGCGGTGACCACCAACATTCACACGGGCAGCGAGCCGCGCGCCGCCGAGACGGCCCTCGTGGAGGCGTTCGGCGCGCAAACGGCGGGCGATCTCGTCAATCAGCTGGACGACATTGCCATGGCTGTGGCAGAGCTCGCGCGGGACAAGTTTGGGCCGTACGCCGAATTGGGCCTGGATCTCGCCGTGAGCGACGACGGCCGAGCCTATTTCATCGAGCTCAACCCCACGCCCGGCCGACGGATGTTGCGCCGGTTGGATCCGAAGGTGCATCGTCTGTCACTCCAGGCGCTGCTGGAATATGCTATCCAAGTTCGACAGCGGCGCGGGGGATACGCGCAGGGGTGAGGAAGATGGTTCAGCGGCCGCTCATCGGCATTCTCGACTCCCCGCGATGGGACGAACGCCATCAGACCCTCAGGGAGACCGATCAAACGGCGGGCATCCGGCGCATGGTCGAGATCGCACAGTCGCTCGGTGCCGAGGCGTTCGTGTTTGGTCTGCGGGACGTCGATCTCAAGTCCAAGCAAATCCGCGGGTTTTCGCGCCTGGACGACCGATGGGTCGCGCGCGTCTACCCATTTCCAGACGTGATTTACGATCAACTCGTCTCTCGCAAGGCCGAGCGAAACCAGGCGTATCGGTCGATCCGGCAGGCGCTTTCGGCCGCGTACGGCGAGAGGTTCTTCAACGATGGCTTCTTCGACAAGTGGCAGATCTACGAGTGGCTGCGCCGTTCGCCGGTGCGACCGCACGTCCCAGAGACCATTCGCCACAGGTCGTTGGCCCAAGCCACGGCCTTCGTCACTCGCCATCCCGTGACCTTTCTGAAGCCCCTTCACGGGAGCCTCGGCCTGGGCATTGTGCGCTTTGCCCTCGATAAGGACGGGTCCGTGTCGTACGAGTGGAAGCGATCGCGCGATGGGATCGTCCGCGGCACCGCCGCCTCACCCGCCGAGGCCGTGCAGTTGTTCCGCACGCAATTGCGAAGGCGGTCGTATATTTGGCAGCAGGGTATCGATCTCGTCGCGTTCGACGGTCGGCCCGTCGATGTCCGCATCCTGCTCCAGCGCGACGGGACCGGCGCTTGGAAGCGCACGAAGATGTTTGCTCGGGTCGCGAGGTCCGGCGACTTCACGTCCAATCTCGCGGCGGGCGGCGGCGCCATGCCTGTCGACCGGGCGATTCTCGCCGCCTTTCCCGAGGGCGCAAAGAAACGCGTGCGCGCGTCCATCCGCAGGCTTGCGGAGGCCGTGGCGGAAGCTGTCGAAGCGGGCGCGGGCCGCACCTTCGGAGAACTCGGCATCGATCTCGGCGTCGACCGACGTGGTTTCGTGTGGGTCATTGAGGTGAATTCCAAGCCGCGCAAAGCACCTGCGTCGGCGAGCGGACGCGACGACCTGGTCGAACTCTCGTTCAGGCGGCCGATGGAATACGCGCTGTTCCTCGCGCGACGATCGTCGTGAGCCCGCGCCGAACCAGGGGGGAGAGCAGATGGCGTACTACCTTTTATTTAAAAACCAGCCCTCGGCAAGACGGCTCATGGCAAGCGTGCCTCGCCTCTCCAGGTACACAGCGAGCAATCGAATGACGGATCGCGACGTCTTGGTGCGATGGGGAATGGTGGACGAGAGCGATCCGGCCCATGGGACGGTGCTCAATCCGAGCGAAGCGCAGCGGCGGATCGCGTCGCGCGCGCAGATGGCGAAGTTTCTGCGGCGGGTGGGCGTGCGCGTGGCGCCGCGCGTCAATCGCGACGGGCTTCCCACGACGTTCAGCCGTCAGTACCGCATTCCGATATTCGACTTCGTGCCGATCGGCTGTTTTCGCTCCGACTCGGCCGTCGACTGGACGTCCTCCCGCATTTCGCGGATCCACGATTCGTTCGAGGAGGTGCCGTTTGACAGCGACGGGCAAACCCGCCGCGCCACGTACCTCGCGACGCGAACCCTGCACGCGCTGGGACTCGACTTCGGCCTTGTCTCCATCGGGGTGTCCGAACGGGGATTCCTGCAGGTTCTGGACGTCAGCGCCGCGCCCATCTTGGAGGGGCGCCTGCTGGAGCTGTACCGGGAGGCGGTTCAGCGCTTCGTCGAGCGGGAGGAGGCGTGGCAACGCATGGGTCCTCCCGACGTCACGCTTGGCGCCGACGTCGAGATCATGCTGCGAAACGCCCAGGGAAAGATGGTGCTCGCGAGCAAGTACTTTCCTCGCAAAGGGCGCATCGGCTGCGACGACCGCAGTGTCCAATTCGACGGCCGGCGGTTGCCCTTGATGGAACTTCGACCGGCGCCGGACGCCTCGCCCGACGGCCTCGTCGTCCATTTGCGCGCGCTGATGGAGGAGGCGAGCGAGACCATCAACCGGCCCGGCGTCGAGTGGAGGGCCGGGAGCGCGCCGTTTCGGCCGTACTGCACGGGTGGCCACATTCACATCTCCGGGGTGCCGCTTTGCGCGCGGCTGGTCAGGGCGCTCGATCACTACGTCGGTTTGCCGCTCATGGCCGTCGAGGATCCCGTGCGCGCCAAGTGGCGTCGGCCCAAGTACGGATTCTTAGGCGCCGTGCGCCAGAAGTCGCACGGCGGATTCGAGTACCGGACGCCCGCGAGCTTCGTGTGCAGCCAGGCGGCCACGCGCGCCGCGTTTCACCTGGCACATCTCGTCGCTCGCCACTATCGCGATCTCCCGCTGTACGACATCTACTCGCCGCAACTTCAGTTCGCGTTTTACGAAGCGGACCGCGAGACGCTGCAGCCCATCCTGTTGCGGAACATCGACGCCATCCGCGCGCATCCCGAGTATGTGCACCATCGAGATGCCATCGAGCCTTTGTTTGCGATGATCGAACGCGGGGAGACCTGGGACGAAACGGTGGACGTTCGCCAGGAGTGGGGCGTGCCCCTGCGGCGCGCGCAGGGGCCAAGGCGGGCGAAGGTCCTCGCCGCTCGCAGCTAGTAGACGGCACGGTCGCGCGAGGTGTGGACGATGAATGAACCCTTTCACGGAAGTGTCCCGGACGAATGGGCGGCAGACGTCGCACGGAAACACGAGGGGCCCGCATTCGCGATTCTCACTGCCGAACACCCCTCCGGCTTCACGGGCTCCAGGCGGTATTTTCGGGATATCATCGCCGCTGGGCAAAAGCGAGGATGCCTCGTCTACATCGTGACGCCGCCATCCGTATCGGAGGGCGGTTGGTGGCAGGGGTATGTGCGGTTGGGCTACCGCCATTGGCGGCGCATGTGGCTGCCTCGCCCGCTCGCGGTTTACAACCGCATCCCGAACCGGGCGCTTGAGGCGAGCGCTGCCGTGCAACGCGCACGCGCGACGCTGCAAGCCATGGGGATCCCGTTCTTCAACCACCGCTACTTTAACAAGGCGAAGATCTACGAGGCCATTCGGCGCGCGGGGCTCGGCCATCATCTGCCGGAGACGCAGGTCTTCGCGGGTACGGGATCGGTCGTGGACCTGCTGAGCCGTCATCAGGCGGTCTATCTCAAGCCGGTGGGCGGCAGCATCGGCCGGGGCATCGTGCGGGTCGAGCGCCGGGGCACGTCCTTCGACGTTTGGGCGCAGCGCAGCACGCGGGCAGAGCATTGGGCGATTCAAGACCTGCGGGAGTTGGACGAAGCGCTGCGCCGGGCGCGCCTCCCCGGCGTCTACGTGGCGCAGGCGGCCGTACCCGTCATTCGGTTCGAGGGACGGCCGTGCGACGCGCGCGTGCTCCTGCAGCGCCCAGGCGCGCGCTGGCAGGTTGTGGGATACGGGATTCGTGTCAGCGGCGCTGAAAGCATCACGAGCCACGTTCCGAACGGCGGGCGGATCGCAGACCGCTGGGTGGTCCTGCGTCACGCGTTTGGTTCCCGCAGCGAGGAGGTGGACGCTCGGCTCATCTCGTTCGCCCAGTCCGCGGCGGCTGCGATTGAACGGTCGATGCCCGGGCACGTGCGAGAGATGTCCATCGACGTCGGACTCGACGAGGCCGGACATCCCTGGTTCTTTGAGGCGAACGCGAAGCCCATGCGGTTTGACGAGCCGGACATCGCGCGGCGCGCGAGCGCAGGCGTGATCGAGATCTTGCGCGATCTCGCCAAGGTCGCTCGCTAGACAAGCGGCCACGGCAGCAGAAAGCGTTGCTTGCCTTTCGTCACATACTGGATCTGATGCAGGGGAATGTAGTGCCATTTGCTATCGTACACCAGCAGAGCTCGATGGGATTGAAGAATCTCGTCGATCTCCGGAAAGTCGCTGGCGTACGATTTTTTATTGGGCGAGACCACGGCGCCATCCAGCGGCTCCTCGCGAAAGGCGACGTGCACCTCAAACGTAGGAACGTTCACTTTCTCCGACATGATGAAGTCCTCACCACGTTTATACACTTTACTGCTTATGGTATCATGTGAGATTAGATGTGCAAGATGAAACCACCCTTCCACACGACGGAGTGTTGAGATATGGAGAACTTGATTCGCCTCGCGCGCGAGGGAAGGCTCGAGAAGGGCCTCGGCCTCGTGTTCGGGCAGACGCATCGGCCGAATCAGGCGGTGCGCGTGTCCTATGACGCGGAGGACCTCACGCGCGCATATCGCGTGGGTCGAAAGCCAGGCGGGGAGCCGTACCGATTTTTGATTCGCACGTACGGCTGCCAGATGAACGAACACGACACGGAGGTCATGGCGGGCCTCCTCACGGCCATGGGTTATGAGCCGACGCAGGATGTGGAGGAGGCCGATTTCATTCTCTTCAACACGTGTGCGGTTCGCGAAAACGCAGAGGAAAAGGTGTTTGGCGAGATTGGCCGCCTGCGGCCTCTCAAGCGCCAGAATCCCGAGCTCATCTTCGGCCTGTGCGGCTGCATGGCGCAGGAGAAGGGCGTGCAGCGCATGGTTCGGGAGAAGTACCCGTGGATCGATCTCGTCTTCGGCACGCACAACATCCATCGCCTCCCGGCGCTCCTCTTCGCCGCCCGCGCCTCGCAGGAGACGGTGATGGAGGTCTGGGAGAGCGCGCCGGAGACCGTGGAGGACTGGCCGAAGCTGCGCAAGGACCGCGTGCGCGCTTGGGTCAACATCCAGTACGGGTGCAACAAGTTCTGCACGTATTGCATCGTCCCGTATACGCGCGGCGTCGAGCGGAGCCGACTGCCTGAGGACGTCCTGCGCGAAGTGGCAGAATTGGTCCGCGAAGGGTATCAGGACATCACGTTGCTCGGGCAAAACGTGAACGACTACGGCGTCGATCTCGGCACGACCAACTTCGCTCGCCTCTTGCGCCAGGTCAATGCGGTGCCCGGCGTCGGCTGGATCCGATTCACGACCTCCAATCCGTGGAATTTCACGGATGAGCTGATCGACGCCATCGCCGAATCGGAGAACGTGGTTGAACACATCCACCTGCCCGTGCAGTCCGGCAACAACGAGATTTTGCGCCGCATGAACCGCTCGCACACGCGCGAGTACTACCTGCGCCTGGTCGAGAAGATCCGCAGCCGGATTCCTGGCGTGTCCATCACGACCGATCTCATCGTCGGCTTTCCGGGAGAGACGGAGGCGCACTTTCAGGACACGCTGCGCCTGGTGCGAGAGGTGGAGTTCGACAACGCCTTCACGTTCATCTACTCGCCGCGGGAGAACACGCCGGCAGCGCGGTGGAAGGACGAGACGCCGCTCGAGGAGAAAAAGGAGCGCCTCCTGCGGTTGAACGAGGTGCAGAACGAGGTGAGCCGGCGGCACAACGAGAAGCTCCGGGGCGCGCTCGTCGAGGTCCTCGTCGATGGCGAGAGCAAGACCAACCCGGACGTGCTCTCGGGGCGCACGCGGACCAACAAGTTGGTGTTGTTCCGCGGCGATAAGTCGCTCATCGGGAAGCGTATCCGCGTGCGCGTGACGGAGCCGCAGACGTTTTTGCTGAAGGGCGAGATCGCGCAGGTGGAAGAGGTGGTCTCGTGATGGCCGTCGCGACGCATGTCGACACGGAGGCGATTCTGGCCGTTGCGGACGAACTCGCGGAGATGATCCGCCGATCGGACGAGTGCCGCTCGTACTGGCGCGCGCGAGAAAAGATGGAACGCAACCCGCGGGCGCAGCGCCTGTTTGACGAGCTCAAGAAGAAGACGAACGGGCTGTGGACGCTCCGCGACAGACTCGGGGAATCGCACGACAAGTACCTGCGCATGAAGCAGGAGACGGATGCCCTCTGGGAGCGGCTGTACGAGATCCCCGTGGCGCTTCAGTACAAGGCCGCGCAAGACGAGCTGAATGCGCTCGTCCAGGAGGTCATTGAGGTCATCTTGGCGAATTTGCACGGGACGCTTCCCGTCGAGCGGGGGCCGCGCCTGTGCGGAAGCGGCGGGTGTTCGGGAGGTTGTGGCGGGTCCTGCCACGCGGGCGCGGGAAGGTGAGGAGGTCGACTCGTGAGCCTGACGCCGATGATGCGGCAATACCGCGAGATCAAGTCCAAGCTCGACGGCGACACGCTCTTGATGTTCCGCCTAGGAGACTTCTACGAGCTGTTTTTCGAAGACGCCGTCGTCGCGAGCCAGGCCCTGGACATCACGCTCACGGGGCGCGATGCGGGCGAAGCCGGGCGGGTGCCGATGTGCGGCGTGCCCCATCACGCGTTGGACGGGTACCTCGAGCGGCTCATCGAGCAAGGATTTCGCGTGGCCATCTGCGATCAGGTCGAGGACCCGAAGGCGGCGAAGGGGCTCGTGCGGCGGGAGATTGTCCGCATCGTCACGCCGGGCACGGCCGTGACGGACGAGTCGGAGGCGCGCTACCTCGCGGCGCTCGCGTGTCGGGATGGCGAAGTCGGGCTCGCGCTCGTGGACGTCGGCGCGGGCGACGTGTGGTTCGGGGACGGGAGCGCCAACGAGGTGCGCGATCACGTCGCCAGGTTTCGCCCGCGCGAGATGCTGATCGAGGGCGACGAGGCCGTACCGAGTTGGCTGGAAGAGGCGGTGCATCGGCAAGGAACCGTCATCACGCGCGTCCCCGCTCCGTCGGGCGACGCGCTTCTCGTGCACTACGGCGTGACGTCGCCGGAGGCGCTCGGCCTGCGGCCGGGATCGGCCGCGCTTGCCGCCTGCAACATGGCCTTCCAATACCTGAGGGACACGCAGATGGCTGCGCTCTTCCATCTCGGCCCGCCGCGGCCGCTTCGTCAGCCTGGCCGGATGTGGCTGTCGGAGCGCACCATCGAACACCTGGAACTCGTGCCGGCGGGAGGCGGCCGGGATCGGAGGACATCCCTGTACGACGTCATCCGCGAGACGGTGACGGCTGCGGGATCCCGCCTGCTGCGCACGTGGATGCTTCGGCCGCTCACCGATCGAGCGGCGATTGAGGAGCGGCTCGACGCCGTGACGGCGCTCGCGGACGACTCGCTCCTCCGGGCGGAAATCCGCGAGTCGCTCAGGGGCATGCGCGATCTCTCGCGGCTCCTTGCGAAATGCGCCATCGGCCGCGCCACGCCGCGCGATCTTCTCGCGCTCGCGCACGCCATCGAGAAAGGCGAGTCGGCCGTTGCGCTTTTGCCCGCGGACGGCCCAGCGCTTTTCCGCCACTTGACCCGAGATCTGCCCGATTTCCGGCCGCTTGCGGAACACATCGAGCGGGAGCTGGTGGACGATCCGCCCGCGACCGCGGCCGAGGGCGGCATCTTCCGCGATGGGGTGGACGCCGAGATCGACCGCCTGCGTTCGCTGCAATCGGAGGGCCGCACCTGGCTGCGCGAGTTCGAGGCGCGCGAGCGGGAGCGGACAGGGATCAAGTCGCTCAAAATCGGGTACAACAAGGTGTTCGGCTACTACATCGAGGTGTCCAAGCCGAACTTGTCGCTCGTCCCCGCAGAGTACGAGCGCAAGCAGACGCTCGCGGCCGGGGAGCGCTTTACGCACCCTGAGCTCAAGGCGCGGGAGGCGGACATGCTCACCGCGGCCGAGCGCGTGGTGGAACTCGAGCGCGCGCGCTTTGAATCGTGGATCCATCGCGTCCAGGAGCAGGCGGGCGAACTTCAGCGGCTGGCGGAGGTCACGAGCACGCTCGACGTGATCGCGGGGCTGGCCGAGTTGGCCGTGAAACGCGGCTACGTCCGGCCCGAGGTGACGGAGGACGTCGGCATGGACATCCGCGAGGGACGGCATCCGGTCGTGGAGGCGTCGCTCGGAGCGGAATTTGTGCCGAACGATCTCGTGCTCACGCCCGAGGCGCCCATCATCCTCCTGACGGGCCCGAACATGGGCGGCAAGAGCACCTACATGCGCCAGGCGGCGCTCATCGCGATTCTCGCGCAGATGGGATCGTACGTTCCCGCCCGCTCGGCCCGCATCGGCCTCGTCGATCGCGTCTTCACCCGCATCGGCGCCTCGGACGATCTCAGCCGCGGCCAGAGCACGTTCATGGTGGAAATGACGGAGCTCGCGGAGATCCTGCGCGAGGCGAGCGGGCGGAGCCTCGTGTTGCTCGACGAGATTGGGCGCGGCACGTCGACGTACGACGGCTTGTCTATCGCGGAGGCGGTGTTGGAAGATTTGGCCGAACGGCGCGACCGGCCGCTCACGCTGTTTGCGACGCACTACCACGAGCTCATCTCGTTTTCCGAGCGCTTTCCGTGCGTCCGCAATCAGTCCGTGGCGGTGGAGGAGACGGACACGGGCATTCGGTTCCTGCACACCGTCGTGACGCGCCCGTCCGATCGAAGCTACGGCATCCAGGTGGCCCGGCTCGCGGGTCTGCCGGATCGGGTCATCCGGCGCGCCATGGAATTGTTGGCGGAGCGGGAGGCCAAGCCGGAGGTGGCGGCGGCCGGGGAGGATCGCCGCGAGCGCCGCCCAGGCGCGGCCGTGCGCGAAGATGGCCCCGTGGCGCTCGACTTGTTTTCGGCGCCGTATCGCGATCTCGTCGATTGGCTGGCCGCGCAAGACGTGATGCGGATGACGCCACTCGAAGCGATGCAGGTCTTGCACGAGGCCGCGGAGAAAGCGAGGGATCTCGTCGGATGGGCAAGATCCAGGTAATGCCGAAGGTGATGGCCGACCAAATTGCGGCGGGCGAAGTCGTCGCTCGACCTGCATCGTGCGTCAAGGAGCTGGTCGAGAACAGCCTCGACGCCGGCGCCACGCGCATCGAGGTCTCGCTTGCGGAAGGCGGGATCGCCTGCGTGACGGTCACCGACGATGGTGAGGGCATGTCGCCCGAGGACGCCTTGTTGGCGTTCCACCGCCACGCCACGAGCAAGGTGCGTGAACCGCGCGATCTCGCCCGCATCCGCACGCTCGGCTTCCGCGGCGAAGCCCTTGCCGCCATCGCTTCCGTCGCGCGCGTTCGCCTCATCACGCGGGCGCGCGGCGAGGAATCCGGGGTCCTGGTGCGCGTGGAGGGGGGCGAGATGCACCCGCCGGAGCCCATCGGCGCGCCGTTTGGCACGACGCTTGAGGTGCGAGATCTATTCTTCAACACGCCGGCGCGCCTCAAGTATCTCCGCAGCCCGCAGACGGAGCAGGCGAGATCCCTCGAAGTGGTTCAGCGGGAGAGCCTCGCGCATCCCGAGGTGGCCTTTGTGTGCAAGACGGAGCGCCAAGTGCTGTTTCAGACGCCAGGGCGCGGCGATGCGCGCGAGGTGTGGGCGGCGCTCTACGGCGTGGGCGAAGCTCGCATGCTCCTCGAGATCGAGGGCGCGGCGGGCGACTGCGCGCTCAGAGGTTACGTGGGCCGGCCGACGCAGGCTCGATCCTCGCGACAGCACGGCTACCTGTTCATCAACGGCCGGCCTGTGCGCAACCCGGCCCTGCAGCAGGCGGTGGAACGCGCGTACGGCGAACGGCTGATGGTGGGGCGCTATCCGGTCTACGCGCTGTACCTGGAGATGGACCCGGCACTCATCGATCCGAACGTCCATCCACAAAAATGGGAGGTGCGCCTGAGCGAGGAGCGCGACATCTGTGCGCTCGTCGAGTCGGCCGTTCGTGCGGCCTTGGACAGCGCGATGCTCACGGCGGCGCCGCGCGTGCGGACGAGCCCCCGGATCGGGTCGCCCGTGCCGCTCCCCTTGCCGGAAGAGCCCGAGCGCCTGCAGAGCGCGCCGCAGGACTCGCCACCCGCCGCGCGGCGGGATGAATCGTCGTACAGGCCGGCGCGGAAGATGCCACTTGGCCAAGGGGCGGGCCCGGACGTCGCGCCGAAGGAGGCGTGGGCGTCCGCGCTCGCGGTGCGCGAATCGCGCGAATCGGCGGGCGCGCCGGAGGGCGGTGCCGAGATCGAACCAAAGGCGGACGACGCGGATGGCGCGCGCGACGCCCCCCAGGAGCGGCCTGCGGACTGGCAGCTGCGCCCCATTGGTCAGGCCCTGCGCATGTACATCCTGGCCGAAGATGGGAATGACCTTTACATCATCGACCAGCACGCCGCCCACGAGCGGGTGCTGTACGAGGACCTGCTCGACGCGTGGCAGCGAGGCAATGTCCAGCCGATGCCGCTTCTGACGCCGCTTGAACTTTCGCTCGCGCCGTCGGCCTTCGAAGAGGTCATGGCCCGCCGAGACGAACTGCTGGCGCTCGGATTCGAGATCGATCCGTTTGGCGCGCACACCGCCGTGGTGCGCACGATTCCTGATTCGTGGCAGGGGCTCGATTACGCGGCGCTCCTGCGCGACGCGCTGGACGATGTCGCGTCGATGGGACCGAAGGCGACCGCGCGTGACATCATGCACCGGCTGGCCACCCGAGCATGCAAGGCGGCCATCAAAGCGCACGACACGCTCACCCTGCCGGAGATGGAGGCGCTCTGCCGGCGGTTGACCCGCGCGCGGGATCCGTATCACTGCCCGCATGGGCGTCCCGTCTTCGTGCGGATGAGCGAGCGAGACCTGGCGAAATCGTTCCGGAGGATTGTATGACACACGCTTCCAACGAAGATATGCGCATCCTCGTAACAACGCCGCTTCGCCCGAAACCTCATCAGGTGGCGCGCGCGTCCGAGATGGCGCCCTGGTTTGGAGGCGCCGTGGTGCCGAGGCGCGGCCAGAGCATCGCCCATCTGCTCGCGAATGCGGACGCCGTCGTGGTGGTGGGCGATCCGGCCGTCGTGCACGTGCGCGGCGTGGAGCACCCGCTCTTCTTCCACCCGAGCATGGCTCACCAGCGGCTCAGGCGGATCGCGCAGGGAGAGCCCGATCGCCTGCTCGCGCTTGCTGGCGTGTCGCCGGGGGACGTGGTGATCGACGCCACGGTGGGCCTCGGCACCGACGCGCTGGTCTTCGCGGCGGCCGTCGGCGCAAGAGGCCGTGTCGAAGGCGTCGAGCGCTCGCCGGTGTTGTACGGCTTGCTGCGCGCGGTACAGGTCTACGGCTCCGAAGCCCATCCGCGCGAAGCCGAGCTCCTCCGCCGCGTGCTGCTCGTCCACGCCGATCACGCCGATTGGCTCAGGTCGAAGCCCGATGAAAGCGCCGATGTGGTCTATTTTGATCCGATGTTCCGAGAGCCCGTGCACCAGTCCGCGCACATGCAACCGATTCGGCCCGTCGCCTGGGAAGCGCCCCTCTCCGAAGAGGTGCTGAACGAGGCGAAGCGCGTTGCCCGCAAGGCCGTGATCGTCAAGGAGCGGCCCAAGTCGGGCGTGTTTGAGGCACTCGGCCTTCAGCCCGACCGCACGGCGGGTCGGTTCGCGTACGGGGTATGGAGGAGGCCGCGATGACGGACAAGAAGCCCATCGTGTGCGTCGTCGGGCCCACGGGGGTCGGCAAGAGCGAGCTCAGCGTCGAGATCGCGCGGCGCTATGGCGGAGAGGTCATTTCGGCGGACTCCATGCAAATTTATCGGGGGATGGACATCGGGACCGCGAAGCTTCGCCCGGAGGAGATGCACGGCGTCCCTCATCACCTGCTCGACATCGCGCACCCGGCGGAGAAGTTCACCGTTGCGGCTTGGAAGCGACAGGCAGACGCGGTCATCGACGAGATGGTCACCAGGGGCCGCCTTCCCGTGGTGTGCGGCGGAACAGGGCTTTACGTCCGGGCGCTCCTCGACGATCTCGACTTCTCGCAGACGCCGGAACACGCGCAGCTGCGGGCGGCCCTCGATCGGCGCGCGGAGGAAGAGGGCGTGCAGGCGCTGTACGAAGAGCTGCGCGCGCGCGATCCGGAGCGGGCGAAGCGCATTCATCCGCATGACCGGAAGCGGATTGTCCGCGCGCTCGAAGTGGCCATGGTCCGGGGGACCGGCATGTCGGAGGACTACGATTGGACGCCGCGCCAAGGGCGGTACGAGGCGCTCGTCCTGGGCATCACGATGCCGCGCGAGGCGCTGTATCGGCGGATCGACGAGCGCGTGGAACAGATGTGGCGCCGCGGCCTGGTGGACGAGGTCAGGCGCCTCGTCGAGGCCGGCGTGCCGCTCGACGGGACCGCCATGCAGGCCATTGGCTACAAGGAAGTGGTCGCGTATTTGTCGGGCGCCGTATCGGAAGAAGAGGCCATTCGCATCATACAACAGAACACGAGGCGATTTGCCAAGCGGCAGTGGTCGTGGTTTCGGCGCGATCCGCGAGTGCGCTGGTTCGCGAAGGGCGACGATGGTCTGTTTTCGACGAACGAAATGGCGCGATTGTGGGCATGTATCGACCACTTTTTGCAGGATATCGGGTGGTCGACTGCGAATAGATCCAGCACCTGCAGATTGGAGAGTGAATCGTAGCATGTCGAAGTCGTCGGTCAACATTCAGGACACGTTTCTCAATCAGGTGCGCAAAGAGCGAATTCCGGTCATCGTGTACCTGGTGAACGGTTTCCAAATTCGCGGCTTGGTCCGCGCGTTCGACAACTTCACTATCGTGGTGGAGACGGACGGGAAGCAGCAGCTGATCTACAAACACGCCATCTCCACCTTCGCGCCGATGAGGCCCGTGTCGCTGGTGCAGCCCGAGCCGAATGCGGAGGTTGATCAGCCAGCCGAATGATGAGAACCGGCGAGGGCTGTCGCGCGTCGGTCGTGTTGGATTTGGAGACGAAAGACGGTTGACAATCCGAGGCGCCCCGTGCTATAGTGATCCTCGCCGCGACAATGCCAGCGTAGCTCAGTAGGTAGAGCAACTGACTTGTAATCAGTGGGTCGCAGGTTCGATTCCTGTCGCTGGCTCCAGACGGTGGAGGGTGAAAGGTTCATCCTCCACAGGTTCCACGCAGGGGCGTAGTTCAGCTGGTAGAACGGCGGTCTCCAAAACCGCATGTCGTGGGTTCGAATCCTGCCGCCCCTGCCATTTCCCCTCGAAATTCCCCATGCTCCCATAGCTCAGTTGGTAGAGCGCATCCATGGTAAGGATGAGGTCACCAGTTCAAGCCTGGTTGGGAGCTCCAGAGGGCGTTTAGCTCAGTTGGGAGAGCATCTGCCTTACAAGCAGGG
>Ga0167615_1000250_pt1 | contig 17703 bp, 18 predicted proteins | sample BED_Mat_host_9_1_FD_111800 | JGI IMG/M metagenome (GOLD analysis project Ga0167615, IMG submission 111800) | Extremophilic microbial mat communities from Yellowstone National Park, USA - BED_Mat_host_9_15 (v2) (version 2) | ecosystem: Environmental > Aquatic > Thermal springs > Hot (42-90C) >... | reverse complement strand
TGGTTTACCCTCGCTCCCCTGGGCCAAGCCTTTTCCGGAGAAGCGGTGGTGGCCCTCTGGCACACCGCCCTCGTCGGCGCCGGGGCCGGTTTTTTAGCGGTTGGCACCGGCTTTTTGCTCGCTTGGGGGATCGAGCGGGCAGCGCCTTACGGAAAGGGGCTTTGGCGGCTCCTTGTCTTGCTGCTTCTGCTCACCCCCACCTACCTCTTAGCGCTTGGGGTCGAGCGGCTTGTTGAAGTCGGCGGGGTCCTGGAACGGGCTGGACTCGCTGCCGGCTGGCTGCGGGGGGTGGTGATCGGCCCTGTTGGCTTGGTCCTGCTTTTGGGGTTGAAGGGCGCTCCCTTCGCCTACCTCGCCGTCGGCAGCGCCCTCCCCGCTGCTGGGAGCCGGATCATCGAGGCGGCCCGCGTTCACGGCGCCGGCAGGGTGCGGGCGCTCCGCCTCCTCGCCGGCGCGATCGCGCCGGCCCTCTGGGCGGCCTTTGCGGTGGTGTTCGCGGAGGCGATCAGCGACTTCGGCATCGCCTACACCCTTGCTGCCCCCGCCCACTTCGAACTCTCCACCTTCTACCTCTACGCGGCGGTCGACCGGGAGCCGATCCAGTTCCCGCTCGCGGCTGGCGTCGGCGTCACCATAGTCGGCCTTTGCGCCTTAGCGGTGGCGATCCAGCGGCGGTCCCTCCGCGGCCGCGGCTACGCCCTCCTGCACGGGGGGTATGCGCCGCCGCCACCCCCCTCCACAAAGGGCAGGGTCGTCGCGACCGTCCTGATCGGCCTCTACTTCCTCTTCGCGCTGGGGATACCGGGGGTGGGGACGGTAAGCGCTTCGCTTTTGCGCTCCCTGGGCACCGCCACCCACTCCTTTGCCTTAACCCTTGCCAACTACCGGGCGGCGGTCAGCTCAGGCGCGCTGTGGTCGCCGCTTGCTTACTCCGGCCTGCTTGCCGCCTCCTGCGCCACCGTTGCGGTTTTTTTGGCGACGGTGGTAGCCCGCATCGCCCAGCTTTCGCGAGGGCAGCTGGGGGCGTTCATGGAGCAACTCACCCTCGCCGTCCTAGGGGTGCCGGCGATCGTCGTCGGGGCCGGCCTGATCCTGTTCTGGAACCTTCCGTTCCTCCACGCGCTGCACCTCGCCCTGTACGGCACCACCCTCCTCCTTGCCCTTGGCTACCTCGTTGCTGCGGTGCCCTCCGGCTTGCGGCTGATCTCCGCTTCCCTGACCGGCATGCAGGGCAACCTCCTGGAGGCAGCCCAGGCCCACGGCGCCGGCTGGGGGAGACGGTGGCTGAAGGTCGGCCTCCCGCTGCTGAGTAGGCCCCTCATCTACGCCTGGTTATGGACCTTTGTCGGCATCCTCCTCGAGCTCCCCCTCTCCTCCCTGCTTTTTCCCCCCGGCCACTTCCCGCTTGCGGTTGCAATCAACCGGCGGCTGGAAGCCTACGAATTCAGCGTCGGAACCGCGATGGAGGTGGTTGCGGTGGGGCTAGCTGCTGCCTTCTGCGGCCTGGTGCTCCTGCTGTTCCGTCGGTTTGCCCCGGCTGGATTGAAGGCGATCCGGGTGGCGGGATGACCACTGCGCTGGCCTGTACCGACCTTGCCAAGCGGTATGGGCGGCGGTACGTAATCGACGGCGTGACCTTTGCGGTAGAGGCCTCTACCTTCCTCTCGCTCCTCGGTCCCTCCGGTTCGGGGAAGTCCACCTTGCTGCGCCTGATCTGCGGCTTTGAGCGGCCCCAGCGGGGGGAGATCGCCCTCTTTGGGAGGACCGTTGCCACGCCGACCTACCATCTGCCACCGGAGCGGCGGAACCTCGCTTTGGTCTTCCAAGACGGGGCGCTGTGGCCCCACCTCACCGCGCTGGAGAACGTCCGGTTTGCGCTGCGCCGCCGGGGGCTGCCCCGGCGGGAGGAGGCGGTGTTGGCCCGGGCTGTGCTTGACCGGGTTGGCCTGGGGTTCGCCGCCGACCGTTACCCCCACCAGCTTTCCGGAGGGGAGCAGCAGCGGGTTGGCCTCGCCCGCGCCTTGGTGGCGAGGCCGCCGCTGATCCTCTTCGACGAGCCGCTCAGCGCCCTTGACGCCGAACTAAGGGAGCAGCTGCGGGTAGAGATCGCAACCTTGGTGCGGGAGTCCGGGGCGACCGCGATCTACGTCACCCACGACCAGCAGGAGGCGTTTGCCCTCGGCGACAGGGTGGGTGTCCTGAAAGACGGGCGGTTGATCCAGCTCGCCGATCCCCAGCACCTTTACGCCCGGCCAGCAAGCCGGTTTGTAGCGGCCTTTACCGGTGTCGCAGGGGAGCTGCGGGGCCGGGTCTTGGGTTGCAGCGAGCGGCCGGATCGCCGCTTCGACCTGCGCCTCGACCTGGGTGGTGGGCGGCGGCTGGTCGGCGTCGGGGAGGAGCCGCTTTCCCCTGGCGCCGCTGCCGTTTGCTGCGTGCGGCCAAGCGCGGTCTGGCCGGTTGGCGAACAAGCGGCTAACCTCCGAGCAGTGGTAAGGGAGTGCGCGTTTTCTGGGGCCGGCTGGCGGTATGCGCTGGAGCTAGAGGGGGGTGGTCTGCTTGCCGGGGTCGCGGGCAGCGAGCCGCTCCGTCTGGGGGAGGTGGTCGGGGTGGCCTTCGACCCCCACCACTGCCACGTCTTTGCGGACGACGCCCGGGAGGCCCCACCTGCCACAGGCGGTTCGGTCGATGCAGCCGATAACTCCTCCCGGCCGGCTAAAGAAGGGGTGGTCCGGTGAGCGGGCCGGAAGTAGGGGTTGCGATCAGCGTCTTCTTGGCGAGCGCTGTCGAGGCGGTTGAGGCGGTGACGATCGTCCTAGCGATGGGGTTGACGCGGGGCTGGCGGCCGGCGCTAACCGGGGTTGGCGCCGCCCTGCTCGTCCTTGCGGCGGTGGTCGGCGGCCTCGGTCCCGCCCTCTCGGCTTTGCCGATCGGGGTGATCCGGGGGGTGGTGGGAAGCCTGCTTTTGCTTTTTGGCCTCCAGTGGCTGCGCAAGGCCGTCCTCCGTTACGCCGGCCTTAAGCCGCTGCGGGACGAGGAGGAGGAGTTCCGCAAGCTCCAAAGGCTAGGCGGGGCTGGGGGTCCGTTTGACCGTCTCGCCTTCACGGTTAGCTTCAAAGGGGTGCTACTGGAGGGGCTGGAGGTGGCGTTGATAGTTGTTGCCTTTGCCGCCAACCAGCACCACCTCGGTCTTGCTACAGCGGCCGCTGGCGCGGCGGTTGTAGCCGTCTGCGCGGCAGCGTTTGCCGTCCGCGCACCGCTTGCCAGGGTCCCCGAGAACTGGTTGAAGTTCGGCGTCGGGGTGATGCTTTGCGCCTTCGGCTCCTTCTGGAGCGCAGAGGGCGCTGGGGCAAGCTGGCCAGGAGGGGATGGCGCGCTGCTCTACCTGATCCCGATCTTTGCCCTCTTTAGCCTCGCCCTTGGCGGCCGGCTGAAGGGCGGGGCAGGCGGCCGGCTCCAAGGGCTGGCGACGGAGCGGGGGAGGCCGTGATCAGGCGGTTTTTCTCCGCTGCCATGGGTTTTTTGGTCGGCGACGAACCGCTTGGGGCGGCGGTGGCGGTGGCGGCGGTCTTGCTTGCCGTTTTGGCAGTTCACCTTGGCGCCAATCCTTGGCCGGTGGTCCCGGTTGGGGCGCTCCTTGCCCTTGGGTTCTCCGTGGTCCGGACGGCACGCCGCTAACCCCCCAAAACGGCGGTTGTGTTCGCTTTGGGCCGGCGCCGGCCTAGACTGGTCTGGTCAGCCGACTTTCAAGCGAGACGCGGAAGGGAGCAGGTAGATGGCAACGACGACGGCGCAGCTGAAGCGCACCTACAACCAGCTCTTCATCGGCGGCAGCTGGGTGACACCCTCCAGCGACCGCCAGATCCAGGTGATCAACCCCTACACCGAGGAGGTGGTAGGGACGGTGCCAAGCGGCGGGGGAGAGGACGTGGAGCGGGCCGTCGCGGCGGCCAAGGCGGCCTTTCCAAGCTGGTCGGCGACCCCCCTTGAGGAGCGGCTTGCCCTCTGTTCAAAGGTCGGAGAGCTCCTTGCTGCCAACAGCGGCGAGATCGCAGCGGTGATCTGCGCCGAGCTGGGGATGCCGCTGCGCCTTTGCGAGCTGATCCAGGTCGGCCTGCCGACCACAACCTTCCGCTCGATGGCGGAGGTGGCGCCTAAGGTCGAGTGGGAGGAGCGGGTCGGCAACTCGATCGTCCTTCGGGAGCCGGTGGGTGTGGTGGCAGCGATCACCCCCTGGAATTACCCCCTCCATCAGATTGCCGCCAAGGTTGCGCCGGCGTTGGCTGCTGGGTGCACCGTCGTCCTCAAGCCCTCCGGCGTCGCCCCCCTCAACGCCTTCATCCTCGCCGAGCTGATCGAGCAGGCTGGGTTCCCGCCGGGGGTCTTCAACCTCGTCTCCGGTGGCGGCCGAGAGGTTGGCGAGGCGCTTGCCTCCCACCCCGACGTCGACATGGTCTCCTTCACCGGGTCGACGGCGGTCGGCAGGCGGGTGACCGAGCTCGCGGCAAAGACGATCAAGCGGGTAGCGATGGAGCTGGGCGGCAAGTCCGCCAACGTGATCCTCGAGGACGCGGACCTTGCAAAGGCCGTTCCGGATGGGGTTGCGAAGTGCTTCCTTAACTCCGGCCAGACCTGCTCGGCTCTTACCAGGATGGTCGTGCCCCGCCGCCTCCTGGGAGAGGTCGAGGAGTTAGCTGCCCAGGCAGCTGCAACCTACCGGCTCGGCGACCCCTTCGACCCAGAGACCCGGCTTGGTCCGTTGGTCTCCGCCGACCAGCGGCAGATCGTCCGCAGCTACATCGAAAAGGGGGTTGCCGAGGGGGCAAAGCTTGTCTGCGGCGGGCCGGAGCCGCCACAGCAGCCAACCCACGGCTACTTCGTCCAGCCGACGGTCTTCTCGGAGGTGGAGCCGGGTCAGACGATCGCCCAGGAGGAGATCTTTGGACCGGTGCTCTCGATCATCCCCTACGACACCGAGGAGGAGGCGGTTGAGATCGCAAACGGGACTATCTACGGCCTTGCCGGAGGGGTCTGGTCGGGCGATCGGGAGCGGGCGATCGCCGTTGCCAAGCGGCTGCGGACCGGCCAGGTCGAGATAAACGGCGGTGCCTTCAACCCGCTTGCTCCTTTCGGTGGTTACAAGCAGTCTGGGAACGGCCGGGAGCTTGGCCGCCACGGCGTCGAGGAGTTCCTCGAGCTGAAGGCGCTCCAGCTATAGGGGGTGGTTGGTTGGCCGCCAGCCGCTCGGTTGGCGGCCGCCCAGCTTTGCTCCCGCCGCAAAGGCAGCTCTGCACAACGCTTCGATACCACCGAGGACGAAGTGGTCCCGCTGCAGTGGTTGCCGGGCGGACCGCCGCCGTCCACTACCCCCTGCTTGGGCGTGCCGAGCAGTTGGCATCAAGAGCGGTGCCGTCGGCCCGCTGGACCACCGCTCCTTGCTGACCGGCTCGGCTAGGGGTTAGCGCCGCCCTGCAGGGCACAGCTCCCTCCCGTCCTTAGGTCCGCAACGGCAACGAGAGGAACGCCTTTTGCTCCAACCGCGCGGGCCGGCCAGGCTACAAACCGGCCGCTTGCGGAACGGACGGTCGGGGCGGGGTGGCCGGCTGCCGGCCGGTTGCCTTGCGCTTTACGGACGGTGCAACACCACGGCGCGGCTTCCTATACCGAGGTCGCCTCTTCTCGGGGTGGGCTCAGCCAGGCGGAAAGCTCCTCCAGCGCGCCGGGAACCACGTAGTAGTAGGCCCAAAGGCCCTTGCGCTCGCAGTCGATGATCCCTGCCTCGCGAAGCCTCTTGAGGTGGTGGGAGAGGGTTGGCTGGGAGACATCGAACAGCGGCACGAGCTCGCAGACGCAGACCTTGCCGGCATGCCTGCGCAGCACATCGACTACCTGGAGGCGGATCGGGTCGCCTAGGGCCTTAGCGACCTCCGCCATCCGCAAGGCCCGGCTGCGCTCCAGCTCTGGGTAGACGACCGGCTCACAGCAGCGCTGGCCGGGGGCGCGCTTGCGCTTTGGGGTTAGCTCCAGATGGACCGCCATCTATTTACTTATATCGATATTACTCAGATCTATCTATGTAGTACGATTCGGCCGTGGCGATCCAGGACATACCGCTCGAGGCTTACGTCCCCTTTCGGCGCACCCACAGCGAGGGCTGGAGGGCGAGGGGAGGCCCCTCCTTTGGCCGCCACCGCCTAGGGCAGCGGCCTGTCCACGCCGTCGCGGGCAAGGCTTCCGCGATGTCGGCTGAGGTGGCGGCAAGGCGCGGCAAAACCGATCCGGTTCCCTCCTCCCAGCACCATCCGCGCGATCCCTTCCGCATCGAACCCTGCCAGCCGAACCGCCAGGAGCTACGGTGACCGCCCAGGCCGAGCCCGTTGCCGTTATCACCGACATCCACGGCAACCTGCTGGCGCTAAAGGCAGCGCTGGCGCGGATCGAGCAGCTTGGAATCGCAACCGTTTACTGCGGCGGCGACCTCGTCGGTTACGGTCCCCGCCCGAACGAGGTCTGCTCGTTGATAAGGGAGCTTGGGGTCCCTACGATCTACGGCAACTACGACTACGCGATCGGCCGCGACCTTGAAGACTGTGGCTGCGCTTACGTCACGCCGCGCGACCGCGAGCTGGGTCAGCGCTCTGTGGAGTGGACGCTCGCCCACACAAGCCAGCACGCCAAAGAGTTCCTACGCGGCCTGCCGTTTGACCTCCGCTTCCGGCTCGGCGAGGTTGGCGTTCACCTCGTCCACGGCTCGCCTCGGAAGGTCAACGAGTACCTGTTTGAGGACAAGCCAGCGCGGCTGTACGAACGGCTGGCAGCGGCCGAGCGGGACCGGGTGCTGGTGTTCGGCCATACCCACAAGCCGTGGGTCCGCGAGTACGGCGGGGTGCTGTTCGTCAACTGTGGCTCGGTCGGCAAACCCAAGGACGGCGACGCTCGCGGCGCCTTTGCTGTCCTGACGCCCTGTGCTGGGACGGTGGACGTGGCGATCGAGCGGTTTGAGTACGACGTCGAAGCGGTCGCCGCGGAGATCCGCAGTGCAGGCCTGCCAACCGAGTTTGCGGACCAGCTGCTTGTCGGAGCGTGACCGGGTCGCATCCGCTCCCTCGCCGCCTATTCGCCGAGCTGTTGGGCTCGGCCTTCCTTGCAACGGTGGTGGTTGGCTCCGGGATCGCCGCGCAAAACCTTTCCCCGAGCGACACCGGCCTGCAGCTGTTTGAGAACGCTGCCGCAACGGCGGCTGGGCTGTCGACGATCATCCTGATCTTCGGCCCGGTCTCGGGCGGACACCTAAACCCGGTCGTCTCTGTTGCTGACGCTGCCTTTGGCGGCCTGCGGTGGCGTGATGCGCTTGCCTACGTCCCCGCCCAGGTAGCTGGCTGCGTCCTTGGTACTCTGTTGGCTAACGGGATGTTTTCCCGGGCTGCGGTCACCATCTCTACCCATCACAGAGCCTCCCCCGGACACCTGCTCTCGGAGCTGATCGCTACCGCTGGCCTCCTTCTTGTGATCTTCTCGCTGGCCCGCACCAGGCGGGCAGCCGCCGCTCCAGCAGCGGTCGGCGCCTACATCGGCGCGGCCTACTTCTTCACCAGTTCGACGAGCTTTGCCAACCCAGCGATCACCGTGGGCCGCGTCTTCTCCAACACCTTTGCCGGCATCGCGCCGGCATCGGTGCCTGGGTTCATCGTCGCGCAGGTGCTCGGGGCTGCCTTGGCCGTTGTGCTCGTCAGGGTGCTCTACCCAGACCTGACAGCGGAGGAGGCAGCGAGGGCTGTCGTGCCTCACGGCTAACCACGGACAGAGGCTCCTGGGTCCTTTGTGGTGTTTGTTCGGCCAGGGAGGAAGGCGTGGCAGTGTTGCCTCGTCCCCATTCTTTTAGCTGGCGAGAACTCCTTGGACGCAAAGGGTGCGAAACCGAAAGCGTCCTTCCTACCGCTCGTCCCCAGGACCGGGTAGGGGACGGGGGTTCAAGGGGCGGTGCTTCTTAGCGGACCAAGGGGGTCTAGGCTGAGCGGGGGCTGAGCTTTGCCGCGTGTCAGGGCCGGAGCTACCGCGCTTAGACACCTTTTGCGGCCAAGGTCCTTGATCGCCTCAACCGCCCACCGACAACTACGGCGGCCGGCTGGTGCTGCAGTTGGTTGTCTAACCGATAAAAGAGCCTTCCGTTGGTCCGCGCGTTTTCACCTAAGGAGAAGCCGCACCGTCAATGGCGTGCCAGGAACGGAACTTTCAGCCTGCAGCCCAACCGACCTCTTCAGCGTCGCAACCTTTGGATCGTCGAGTAGGTCTCCTTTTAGCCAGCTCCCTTGTCACGCTGTGCGCGGGTCATGTCTTTTTGCGGCTCCTTTATTCATAAGCCGTGCAAGGTTAGCCTTCGCCTGTACCTGGCCTGGGGTTGCTTTTGGACCGGCCTCCCAGAGGTTCCTTGCGTTTTCGCGACCGTGTAGCGCAGGTGACGGGACCGGAGCGGCTCGGCCGCGCTAACAACCACCGGCGGCTGCAACGGTTCCAGACCTGGTTTCCTAGGATGCAAAGCCGGGCGTGTTACGGCGCCTGGCAAAAAACGGCCAATTCCTTTCTTTGACGGCCCTTTAGTTCGGTCTGGTGGGGTTTTTTGGGTTTGAGGGCCCCGATCTTTCCGATCGAGGACGGCACGTCCGCGCCAATCCCATGCGTTCGCGCAATGGACAGGAGCCGATCCCTTACCCCGTCGCCAAACGGCCGATTTAACGCCCCTGCCAACGCCACCCCGGCCTCCCACCAACCCGCTGTCCTGCCTGCGCGAAATATGGCTGGCAAGCCTCCCGCACAGCGGGGGTGGGTCCGGAGCGGGACATTAAACCTGAAGCGGCCCGCTAGGCGGGCCGCTCCGAGGGGAGGAGGGATGCTGCTGTGTTTCGGGTCGGCTTTGATAATGAACGGTCTCTGCCTGCAGCTGTGTGAGGTTGCGCACAGAGGGGAGGAAAACCGCTACTGGCGGATTCCGCACCAGGTGCGGCGGAGCGTGGAGCGCCGCTTCGCTCGCCGCGGGGTCCGTCGCTACCGTGTTCTGCGACGTGTTCACAAGGTGCGGCAATGGCTAAGGGCGAGGACCTTGGCGCGGCGGCAGCCGTCAAGCCGTTTGTCTCCAGAGGCGGAGAGAAGCTTGCCGGTGCCTTGGCGGCGAGCGGCCTGCCTGTCAAAGGCCGGCTCTGCCTTGACGTCGGCGCCTCAACCGGCGGCTTCACAGACTGCCTGCTGCGGGCGGGAGCGGCAGCGGTAGTTGCCGTCGACGTTGGGTACGGCCAGCTTGCCTGGTCTTTACGCAACGATTCCCGCGTCCACGTTCTCGAGCGGACTAACGCCCGCTACCTCCAACCCGAGCAGCTGCCGTTCAAGCCCGACCTTGCGGTCCTCGACGTCTCCTTCATCTCCTTGGCGAAGGTATTGCCTGCGGTTGTCGCCTGCCTTGCCCCCCAGCACGACCTGCTGGTTCTTGTCAAGCCCCAGTTCGAGGTCGGCCCCGGCCAGGTCGGCAAGGGAGGGGTGGTCCGCCAGGAGCGGCTGCGTAGGCAGGCCGTGATCGGCGTTGCGACCGCAGCGCTAGAACTTGGAGAGGCTCTGTGCGGTGTCTACCCGGCGGCGATCACCGGACCCAAGGGCAACCGCGAAACCTTCCTTTGGCTGGCCAAGCCCGCCCCACCATCCGCTGCCATTGACGCGGAAGAGGCCTCCGGCCTGATCGAACGGGTGGAGGGGATCTGATGGCACCGCCGCGCGCGATCGCGGTGGTGACCCACTCCCACCCCGAGCGGTTGGGGGAGGCGATCGATCTGCTCAAGGAGCGGTGTCGGGAACGGGGAGTGACGCTGGTCTTGGACCCAGCTGAGGCAAGCCGGACGGGGGCTGCGGCGGAGGACGGCGTCCGGGTCGCCGACCATCCTGCACCGGAGGTAGACCTCTGCCTGGTGCTGGGCGGGGACGGGTCGATCCTCCGGGCGCTTCGCCTTTACGCCCGCAGCGATGTCGCCGTGTTCGGAATCAACTTCGGCGAGGTCGGCTTTCTGGCGACCGTAGAGGGACGGGGAGAGGGGCTTTCGGTCGGCTTAGACGCGGCCCTGAACGGTCGGTTCACGACCCTTGGCCTGCCTGCCCTGACGTTTGAGTTGGCGAACGGCAGCCACTACGCTTTCAACGACGTCGCTGTGCACAGGCGGGCCGGGGAGCGGGTAGCCAACCTCTCCTACGAGCTTGACGGCGAGGAGCTTGGGAGGGTGCGCTGCGATGGGCTGGTTGCAGCTACCCCGGCCGGCTCGACCGGCTACAACCTGGCCAACGGCGGCCCGGTGATGGCTTGGGGGGTAGAGGGGTTTGCCGTCTCCTTTATCGCTCCTCACTCCCTTGCCGCCCGCCCGTTGGTTGTGGCCCCAGAGGCGCGGCTGAGCGTGATCAACCGCTCGTTCGGTCCTCTAGAGGTGGCGGTTGACGGCCGGCGGGCCGGCGATCTGGAGGGCGGGGCCCGGCTTGGGATCTCCTACCTAGAGCAGGCCGGCCGCCTTGCCCAGCTCCCAGGGGCGACCTTTTACAGGCGGCTCCGGGAGAAGTTTGGTCTCCTTGCCAGCTGACTAAGCGGCGCGCGCTGTGTCCTCGCCAGCCGACCGCTGCCGAGGCTGATGGAGGGAGGCGATGAAGCTCTCCAGCTGCTCGCGGGAAAACCGCCGTTGGCCCCCGGGGGTCCGGTAGTACTCAAGGTGGCCGGCGTCTGCCCACCGTCGCACCGTCGCCAGGGACACCCCTAGGAACCTTGCAGCTTGGCTACTTGTGAAGACAAGCCTGTCGTCCATTTGATCTCTGTTCCTTCACTTGGCTTCCTGCCAACCACGGCCTTTTTCGGCATCACCTCGCAAGCCCTTTAGCCGCCGCCAGGTTTGGCCAGCTTTGCGTCGATCGCAAGGTCTAGAGATTGAAATGGACCTAAAAGATCGTGTGGCTGGAAGAGGGGGCAGCTGGCGCGGCCTGGAGGTTCTCTCCAGGCCGCGCCGCTTCAGCGGGAGCGGGTTGCCACCGCTGCCGCCTGCCCCATGGGAGCGCAGCGGGGGTGCGGCCGCTCGGTTACGAGGTAGACCGCACCCCGCTGCTTGAGGAGGACCACGTCGTCAGCTTCCCTTGGGGCTCCTGGTTGCTCTTGCCACGACCCGGATGATCGTGCACCGCCGTTGTTTTTCAAGGGCTGTGAGGGGCCGATCGTGTCGTCCTTCTCGGGCGAACCTTTCGGCGCCGGATCGGTCCTTAGCCGGTGCCGGGCTACCCTAGCGTTGTGGTTACCGCCGGTCAAGGTCGTCGTTCCGTTGGCGCAGAGCCGAAGCGGCCGATCAAGGTCCTGATCGCCGACGACCACGCCGTTGTTAGGAACGGCATCAAGGCGGTGCTGGCACAGCGGGGGGAGGCTTTCCAGGTGGTTGGCGAGGTCGGCTCCGTTCCAGCGCTGTTGAAGGCGGTCCGGGACTGCCAGCCCGATCTCCTGACCCTCGACCTGACGATGCCGGGGGGCTCTGGGCTGGCGACCCTCCCGCTTTGCCTGAAGGCCTGCCCCCACCTGGCGGTGGTGGTACTGACGATGCGGGACGAGCCAGGCTACGTCCGCAGCGCGATCCGCTCCGGCGCCCGCGGCTACCTCCTCAAGGACGCTGAGCCGGAGATGATCGTCACCGCCTTGCTCGAGGTGGCTGGAGGCGGCTTCTACATCCAACCGGAGCTTGGCGCCCTCCTTGCAGCCCAGCCGGGCTTCCAAGGGGCAGACGAACTCTCGGAGCGGGAGCGGGAGGTTGTCCGCCTCGCTGCCCTCGGTTACACCAACGGGGAGATCGCCCAACGGCTCCACATCGGCGAACGGACCGTCAAGACCTACCGGGCTCGGGCGATGGAGAAGCTTGGGATCTCCCGCCGCTCGGAGCTGGTTGAGTACGCCCGACGGGAGGGCTTGATGGAGGACCCGCTCGGGATCTCAGCCCGGCTTGGCCGGCTCTCGGCCCCAACCTAGCCACCTTGGGCGGTCCCTACTGGTTGCGCAGCGACTTGGTGGTTTCGTTCTCGTCCGGTCGGAGGGTAAGCGGAGCGCAGAAGGTGAGCTTTGTACCACCCGTTGGTAGCCGCTCTAGCCGCAACGAACCGCCGACCAGCTCCGCCCGCTCGACCATCCCCGGTAGTCCAAACCCGCCCTCCGAGCGAACCCGCCGGAGCGGCTGCTCCTCGCCGGTCGGCTGAAGCGCGCTTGCCGTTTGAACCCGCTGGATTACCTCGTCGGAGATGCCCCGACCGTCGTCGGTGATCGTCGCCCAGAGCTGACCCCTCTCCACCCACAGCCTCACCTCGGCGCGGCGGGCATCGGCGTGGCGAGCGACGTTGCTTAGCGCCTCCTGGACTATCCGGTAGACGGTGCTCTCCAGTTCCTGCTCGAACCGCAGAGGGTTGCCGCGGCTGTCGGTGAGCCTCATCTCCGTCCTGACCGTGAGGTTGTAGATGTCTTCAACCCGTCGCGCCAGAGCCTCGACCGCGTCGGCTAAACCTAGGTCGTCGAGCGCCGCCGGCCTGAGCTCGGTGATCAGGTGGCGGATCCCTTCGATCTCCCGGTCGAGATCGGCAAGCACCTCGTCGAGCAGGTCCCGGAGCCGCTTCGGGTCCTCCGTCTCCCGCGCGGAGGCAAGCTTGATCCGCAGCGCGCCAAGCCCTTGGATCGTTTCGTCGTGGAGCTCCCGCGCCCACCGTCTGCGCTCGTGCTCCCGCATCAGCTGGCCGTAGCGGAGCCTTTCGATCGTCGTCAGCCGCTCTTGGCTGAGCCGGGCGGCGAGGTTGCGGGCGAAGGCGGTGAGCACCTCTTGGTCGTGGCGGCCAAACTCCTCGTCGATGCGGGCGGCGACGATCATTCCAGCGCCGTAGGGCTCGAGAGAGAAAGGCTCTACTAGGACAGCTGTAGCGCTCAGTCCTAACTCCTCCAGCCAGGGGGCCTCGGCTGGCTTGGGGCGGACGAGGTAACGGGGACGGCCCTCGCCGAACAGCTGGCCGAGGGCGCTGCCGTGAACCGGCAGGCTGAGCTCTGTCGGTTGGTTACCGGTGCCGGCGGCGGCAACCACCTCAAGCTCCCCCCGTTCCTCCAGCACGACCAAGAAGTGGTCGGTGTCTAAGAGGGCCGCTCCCCGTTCCGCCATCAGGCGCAAAAGCCAAAACTCGGATCCGGAGAGCATCTTCGCCGATCGTATCTTTGGCTGGACGTCCGAACAACCGTTATCGATCGTACGTTTGTCCACATTTCCACCCGGTTTGGGTAGAGATTGAGGTCTAAAGGTGCCGAACTGTCCCTAACCGACGATCCCGCCCCGGAGCTGGAAAACCACCGAGCGGTTCCTTCTGTCCAGGGTGCCGTAAACGGGGAGGGTGCCCCGGGCGGCGCGGAACCGTCCCGATCTCCCTACCACCTGGGCGGTCCCACGGAAGCTTTCAAAGCCGTCCTTGCCGCGGTGGCGCTGGGCGGTGAAGCGGCCGACCAGGATGCCGCCACTGGACAGCTCGAAGGTGCCGGAGAGCTGCCGTCCGAGCCGGAGGCGGCAGCTGAAGTGGCCGCGGGCTTGGCCGTAGGCTGTTCCCTGCTCAAGGAGCGTCGCGCCGATCCGCTTCACTAGGTGAAGGTAGGCGTTGTCGTTGAGGGGGATCGTGGGGCCCGCCGCGCTAGCGCCGGTTGGTGCGCAGGCGAAGGCGGCGGCAAGCAGACCGAGAAGCACCCTCTGTCCCATCTGCAACAACGATAGAGGGCCGGGCAACCGCAAGCGACGCCTTTCCGCTGCTTGCACCGGCGGTGTCCGCACCGCACGCTACCGTAGTGTCGTGCAGAAGATCCCTGCCCCAAACCAGCTGACAAAAGCAACAGGGTGGGTCGCATAAGTGGCTAGAAGGGGCGATAGACGGCTGGAGATCCCGGACCGAACCCGGTTCATCTTCATCACCGGCGGGGTGGTCTCCTCCCTTGGCAAGGGAATTGCCGCTGCCTCGATCGGCCGCTTGCTGGTCGCCCGGGGGCTCACCGTCGCACTTCAGAAGCTGGATCCCTACATCAACGTCGATCCTGGAACGATGTCCCCGTACCAGCACGGCGAGGTCTTTGTCACGGAGGACGGCGCAGAGACCGACCTCGACCTCGGCCACTACGAGCGGTTCACCGGGGTAAACACGAGCAGGATCTCGAACGTCACCGCTGGGGGGATCTACGACACCGTGATCCGCCGCGAGCGGCGCGGGGACTACCTTGGCTCGACGGTCCAGGTTGTCCCCCACATCACCGACGAGATCAAGCAAAGGATCGCCCTGATCGCCCAGTCGAGCGATGCCGACGTTGTGGTGACCGAGATCGGGGGGACCGTTGGCGATATCGAGTCGCTGCCGTTTCTGGAGGCGATCCGGCAGTTCCCGGTCGATGTCGGCAGGCGGCGGTGCATGTACATCCACCTCACCCTTGTCCCTTACATCGAGCACGCTGGAGAGCTGAAGACCAAGCCAACCCAGCACTCCGTCAACGAGCTGCGGCGGATTGGGATCGCCCCGGACATGTTGATGTGCCGCTCCAGGGAACCGCTCTCCCCGGCGATCAGGGAAAAGATCGCGCTGTTTGCCAGCCTGCCCGCCGAGGCTGTGATCTCGGCAAGCGACGTCGCCAACATCTACGAGGTCCCGCTGCTCTTCCACGACCAGGGGGTCGACCGGTTGATCGTCGACCACTTCGGCCTTCAGGCCCCGGAGCCTGAGCTGGCCGATTACCGGGAGACCTTGGAGCGGGCTAAGCGGGCCCGCCGGCAGGTCCGGATCGCCTTGGTGGGGAAGTACGTCCAGCTCGAGGACGCCTACCTCTCCGTCTGCGAAGCCCTGCGCCACGCTGCCCACAGGTTGGATGCAAAGGTCGAGATCGTCTGGGTGGACGCCGAGCGGCTGGAAGGGACTGCCCGCGGCGAACGGTCCGCGGAGTCGGGCAAGGGGGAGTTCAGCCCCAGCCAGTTCGAGGAGGTGGATGGGGTGCTGATCCCCGGAGGCTTTGGTGGACGGGGGATCGAGGGCAAGATCCTGGCTGCGCAGATCGCCCGAGAGCAGGGCATCCCCTTCCTTGGGATCTGCCTGGGTATGCACGTGGCCGTTGCCGAGTTTGCCCGCCACGTCTGCGGCATGGAGGGAGCGAACTCAACTGAGTTCGACCACAAGACCCCTAACCCGGTGATCGACCTGCTCCCCGAGCAGAAGGAGGTCCAAGGGCTTGGCGGTACGATGCGCCTTGGCGCCGATCCGATCAAGCTCCACCCCGGAACCCGGATTCGGGAGCTGTACGGCGAGGCGGTTATCTACGAGCGCCACCGCCACCGCTACGAGGTCAACAACCTCCTCCGCAACCGGTTGATCGCCCCGCGGAACGGGCGGCCAGGGCTGGTGATTGGGGCTACCACCCCGGACGAACGGCTTGTCGAGGCGGTAGAGCTCAAGGACCATCCCTTCTACGTCGCCTCCCAGTTCCATCCCGAGTTCAAGTCTCGGCCGGAACGGCCGGCCCCGCTCTTCGCCGGCTTCATCGCCGCAGCCTTGGAGCGGGCTCGGGATCGGAGCCAAAGAGAGGTCGGGGTCGGCGCGCCGCTATCCGGTTCCCGGTGAGCGACAAGGGCTGGGAAGTAGTGGCCCGGTTTCTGGTTCCCGAGGAACCGGTCGGGGAGCGGCTGGAACGGCTGATAGATCAGCTCGCCAAGCTCGCTGCCCTGGAAGAGCCGCCGCTTCAGCTAGAGCTCTCTTTGGAAGGTCCCGCCCCCCAGGATGGCTGAGCAGACGACCGGTGTCAGGGACGAGCAGCTTGTGCTGGAGTTTCTCGGGTACCTCGAGGGCGAGCGGGGTCTGTCCGCAAACACCCTTGCCGCCTACCGCTCCGACCTGCTCCAACTGATCGCCTTTCTAAAGGGACGGCGCAAAGGGCTACGCACAGCCGGCGGGGCCGACCTTGCCGACTTCCTCGCCCACGGCGCGGCGTCCGGCCTCACACCGGCCTCCGTTGCCCGGAAGCGGTCGGCCCTGCGGAGCCTTTACCGGTTTCTGAGGCGGGAACGGCTAATGGACCACGATCCCACAGCGGACCTCCCCAAGGGGCGGACGGCGAGGCGGCTGCCCAAGGTGCTGACCGAGGGCCAGGTCCGGCGGTTGCTGGAGGGGGTGGAGGGGGCCGACCCCCTCTCGCTCCGGGACCGGGCCGCCCTGGAGCTGCTCTATGCCTGCGGCCTGCGCGCCTCCGAGCTCTGCGGACTACGGCTGGGTGACCTCGATCGGGAGCAGGGGGTTGTGCGGGTTCGAGGCAAGGGGGGGAAGGTGCGGCTGGTCCCGGTCGGCAGGGTCGCCCTTGGCGCGGTCGAGCGGTACCTGCAGCGGGGCAGGCCGCTCCTAGCCGGCGCTGCAACCCCCCGCGAGTTGATCCTCAACGGCCGTGGTCGGCCGCTTAGCCGCCACGGCCTGCACCTGATCGTCAGGCGCCACGCCCAACGGGCAAGGGTTGGCTGGGTTACCCCGCACACCCTCCGCCACTCCTTTGCAACCCACCTCCTCAACGGGGGAGCCGACCTGCGGGTTGTCCAGGAGCTGCTTGGCCATACCGATCTTTCCACGACCCAGATCTACACCCATCTGACCGCGCAGCGGCTTCGAGAGGTCTACTTTTCTGCCCATCCCCGCGCCCTGTTGGAGGGCCCCGGTGCCTGAGCTCCCCGAGGTGGAGACGATCGTCGGCCAGCTTGGTCCGAAACTCAGTGGCTCCGAGATCGTCTCGGTCTGCGTAGCGGACCCTCGTTGGTGCAACCCGACGGACCCTGCAGCCTTTGCGCGAAGCCTTGAGGGGCGGAGGATCGCCGCGATCGGCCGGCGGGGCAAGTACCTGCTCTGGCGGTTTGCCGACGGCAGCGTCCTCCTCCAGCACCTGCGGATGAGCGGCGTGATCCTTGTCGATCCACCGCAGCAGCCGCCCCATCTGCGCGCGGTGTTGCGGCTTAAGAAGGACGGCAAGACGGTGGAGGTGGCGATCTGCGATCTGCGCCGGTTTGGGACCGCCTCCCTGTTCCCAGACGAGGCCGCGGCTGCTTCCTACCTATCTAAGCGGCTTGGTCCAGAGCCGTTTGACCCCGCCCTTAGCCCGGCCTATCTCCGCCAACAGCTGCGCAACAGGCGGGTAGCGATCAAGGTGGCGTTGCTCGACCAGCGGGTTGTGGCTGGGGTCGGCAACATCTACGCCGACGAGGCCCTCTTTCGGGCCGGGATCGATCCCGCCCGCCCTTCCGCCTCATTGACCGCGCAGGAGTGCGCTGCCTTGCTAGAGGGGCTGCGGGCCGCGCTTGCCGCTGGGATCGATGCGCGCGGAGCCTCGATCGAGAACTTCCGGGGGATCGACGGCGTGCGGGGCTCCTTTCAAAACCAGTTCCTCGTCCACCGCCGGGAGGGCAAACCCTGTCCCCGTTGCGGGAGCCCGATCCACCGCCTCCGGCTTGGTGGCCGGTCCACCTACCTTTGCCCCCACTGCCAAAGGGGTTGCAGCAGCTGACTGTTCAAGCAGCTGTAGTGCGCTTTGGTGAGCTTCAGTCAACCAGCAGATGCGTACGCCCACAACAGCCATCTATAAAAACCGCCCGATGGTCAGGCACCGACCAGGGGGGCAACCCTGCACCT
>Ga0167615_1000247_pt1 | contig 17781 bp, 21 predicted proteins | sample BED_Mat_host_9_1_FD_111800 | JGI IMG/M metagenome (GOLD analysis project Ga0167615, IMG submission 111800) | Extremophilic microbial mat communities from Yellowstone National Park, USA - BED_Mat_host_9_15 (v2) (version 2) | ecosystem: Environmental > Aquatic > Thermal springs > Hot (42-90C) >... | reverse complement strand
GGGAGGCGGCGTAGCCGCCGACTCGCTGAGCCCCGTACCCTCGGGTAGGTCCGGGATACAGCTCAGCGGCTGGAGAGCGAATACAAAAGGAGGACCTAGGAATGCCTAGGTTTTCTGGAGCGGGTGTGCCCGCTGTGCCGCGCCTCCCACAAGCTCGACCGCGAGTACATCTGGGACTTCTTCGACAAACGCTCGATGCAGGACATAGCCGTGGAAGAGTTCGCCCGCGCCGGCGGCTTCTGCGCCGAGCACACCGAGTAGTACCGCCGCCTCGAAGTAGACACGATGCAATCCACCAGCGGCATCGCCGACATCTACCTGCCAACGCTCGAACGCGTGTGCGCTGAGCTCGCGGAGCTCACCCACGACCGCCGGCTGACCCGCGAGCGCTGCCCGGCATGCATATACCGCGAGGCCGGGTTGGCCAACAACGCGCGCTACCTGCTCATCGAGCTCGTCGAGGACCGCGACTTCCGCAGCCAGCTCGCCTCCGGCACCGGACTTAGCCTCGCGCACTTCCAGCTCGCATGGGCCAGCTCACAAACCCCCGAGCAACGCGACCAGCTCCTCACGGTGCAGCTCACGTCCACCCCTAGGCTGACGGGTGAACTTCGAGAGCACGCCCGCAAGCAGCGTGCCGAGGCACGCGGCGAGCCGGTCGGCCGCGAGGCCGACTCGTGGCTCCGCGCGATCTGTCTCACCGCGGGCTGGCCCGCGCCCGTGCGATCGGCGAGCCTTCCCGAGGGCGAGAACCCCTACGCCGCCGCTGCACCGGCCGGCACGACTCAGACGGCCGCAAAGACACCCGCCGCGAACACGTAGACGATGGGCTCAGCCAAGCCGACGGCTCGCGCAATCGGATGGACCGACGACGCCATCGAGGCGCAACTACGCCGCTTCCTACGCGGTCGCCAGGTATGGCCGCGCTACGCCGAGTTCGTCGCCGCAGGACATCGAGGGCTCTACAGCGCACTCGCGCGGCGCGGCGGAGCCCGCTCGTGGGCACGACGGATGGGCGTCGAGTGGGTCAAGCGCCCGCCCGGCCATGTTCCCCGCTGGACGCCACAGCGCGTCGCCGCGGAGCTCGACCCCTTCCTGGCCGGACGGGACGTATGGCCGTCCCGCGATGAGTTCGAGGCGGCCGGACTGAACCTCTTGCGAGAAGCCGTCAACCGGCTCGGCGGGATGCAGGAGTGGGCCAGGAAGTTCGGTCTGCGCCGACCGAACAACTCGGCCGGCTCGACGCGCATCTGGCACGACGAGCGAATCGAGCGTGAGGTCGGCCCGCTCGTCAAACGCCTCGGCCGCTGGCCCAGCAAAGGCGAGTTCCGCCAAGCGGGCCTGCAATCCGCGCAGTCCGCGATCTACCGCTACGGCGGAGTTCAGCATTGGCGCCAGCACTTCGCGGTGCCGTCGGCGCCGGCGCACACGAAGGTCCCCGACCGTCGGATCTGGACCGAGCAGCGCATCGAGCGCGAGCTACGCGACTACTGCGCCGGACGAAGCGACTGGCCCCCGTTCCGGGAGTTCACCCGTGACGGAAAGGCGAGGCTGTATCACGCCGCGAGCCTGCACGGCGGTATCGGACGCTGGCGCAAGCGACTCGGCCTACGACCACCTCGCCGAACACACACAGCGGCTCGGCGAGGGCGCACGTGAGCGTTACCCGAGCGGTGCCCTCCCAGCGGGGACGCCCCTGGGATAAGGAGTCAATCCGTGTGGCGCTCACCGACTTCCTGCAGGGTTGGGAGGTGTGGCCAACGTACGAGCAATTCATCCAGGGCGGCGGGAAGGGGTTGCGTGAAGCGCTCGCCCGGATCGGCGGCGTGCAGTATTGGGCGAAGGAGATGGGTCTGCCGGGCGGGGATCGCCCACTCGGCGGAGTACGCCACTGGACAAACGACGCCATCCGCGCGGCGCTCGCGAACTTTTTCGGGGATCGCCCGGACTGGCCGAGTCAGCGTGAGTTCGACGAGGCTGGCTTGCACGCGCTGCGTGAGGCGCTGCGCCACTACGGAGGGCCGGAACGTTGGGCACGCGAGATGAGTGTTGTGCTTGCACCCGAGATGGCGCGGTCGACCGCGCGACCGCGACCACCGGTCGCCAAGCCAGCGGACAAGTCGCCACGCAAATGGCCGCTATGGCATGAGCAGCGGATCGCCGCGGAGCTCGAGGTGTTCCTACGTGGTCGATACGAGTGGCCCCGCCACAGGGAATTCGTCGAAACGGGCCGCAAGGGTCTTTACCAAGCTGTGCTGAGCCACGGCGGCACGCACGAGTGGGCACGCCGAATGGGCGTGAAGTGGGTCAAGCGCTACGGCGGGCTGGCTCGATACTGGACCGAGGAGCGCGTCCGTGACGGACTGGCCGGGTTTCTCGATGGGCGCGGCCACTGGCCTACAGCCTCTGAGTTCGTGCAGGAGGGTGAATCACGGTTGCTGCGGGGTGTGCGCAGCACGGGCGGGGTGGAGCGCTGGGCAGCAGAGTTCGGGCTGAGAAAAGCAACGCCGTCCGGTCACGCCGACGCCCGACAGACGGGTCGCCAAGCACGTTCGCCGGGCGCAAAAAACTCCGGGCCCACGAGGAGGCTGTGGGACGACGAGCGGATTGAGACGGCGATCGCGCCGCTGGTGGGAGAGCTGGGGCGCTGGCCGACGAAGAGCGAGTTCCAGCGCCCGGGCCTACGCGTAGCCCTAAGCGCAGTCTATGACCACGGCGGCAGTGCTCTGTGGCAGAAGCGTCTAGGGGTTTCCCGTAAGCCGTTCAAGGGCCCGCTTCCTGACAGCAGGCGGTGGACGGATGAGCGTGTAGAGACCGAGCTGCGCGAGTTTTGCCGGGGACGCACGACTTGGCCCGGCCAGCGCGAGTTCCAGGCGAGGGGCGCCGCGGCGCTGTATCACGCGGCCTGCACACACGGCGGCGCTCAGCTGTGGCGCGAGCGTCTCGGCCTGCAATGAGCTAACCGTCCGCGCAGGTTTCTCTCCAGCGGGGCCGCACGGTATGCTTTGACTGCCAGATGGAGTCCTGGCGAGAGTCCGGTGAGCGCATCAGCTAGCCGGCCTCGAACCGCCCACCGCCGGTACAAGGGCTGATGGCTCCTTTCGCGAACCTACTATAAACACGCGAGAGGAGATATCGACCGTAGTGCCGATCCTACCCGACTGGGCAATTCAGACTCTGCAGGTCGTGAGCATCCTCGTGCTCGCGCCGCTGGTGAGCGGGATCATCGCCCGGGTCGAGGCGATCATTCAGCAGCGCACGGGGCCGCGCATCCTGCAGCCCTACTACGACATTTTCAAGCTGCTGCAGAAGGAGACGGTGCTGCCCGCCCCTGCCGGCCCGGTGTTCCGCGCGGCGCCGTATGTCAGCTTCGCCGCATACGCGACGATTCCACTGTTGATCCCGGCGCTGACGACGTTCGGTCTGCCGCTGGGATACATGGCGGACTTCTTCGGTGTCGGGCTGATCCTCGCGCTCGCGAGCTTCTCGGTTTCGGTCGCCGCGATCGACAGCGGCAGCCCTTACGCGCAGCTCGGCTCGAGTCGTGTGCGCTCCTTCGGCGCGTTCAACGAGCCGACGGTGATCTTTGTCACGTTCGTGCTGGCGCTGACCACGCACACCGATCTGCCCTACGCGTTCGGCGCGACGATCCGCTCGGCGACGGTCGAAGTGGTGCGACCTAGCCACCTGTTGATGATCGCGGCGTTCTTCCTGCTCGTGCTGAACGAGACGGGGCGCATCCCGGTGGAGAATCACGGCGGCACGCTCGAGTTCGGCCAGATCGACGAGGGCCGCGTCGCCGAGCACTCCGGCCCTGGCCTGGCGTTTCTGCGCTGGGGCTCAAGTGTGAAGCAGCTGTTGCTGTTCACGATCTTCATGAACGTGCTCGTCGTGCCGTGGGGGATGGCCTCAAGCGGCGACCTCGGCTCGGTGCTGATCGCGATCGGCCTGCTGTTCTGCAAGGCGCTTGCGGTCGGTGCCGCTGTCGTGGTGATCGAGTCGAGCTTCGCGAAGCTGCGCCTCTACAAGATCCCGGAGTTCACCGTCGCGAGCTTCACGTTCGCGGTGCTCGCGGTGGTGACCTTCCTGTTCGAGCCCGCCTACGGCGATCTTCATCTGAGCGTGTTCGGGGCGGCGGCGACGATCACCGCCGTCGGGGTGCTGCTGCTGGAGTACGCGATGCTGCGCTCCCAGGACGTGTGGGAGCAGCTGCGCCTGTACTCGCTCGGCTCGCTGGTCGTGGCCGCGCTTGCGATCACGACCGCCGCGACCGGGCATGGCGACAGCTCGCTGTATGTGCTGGGGGCGGTCACGATCGCCTTGAAGGCGCTGCTGTTCCCGATCGGTATTCGCTTCGTGCTGCGCCGTCTGGACGCCGAACACCGCGTGCCGTCGGTGATCGGGGCACCCAGCGCGGTCCTGATCGCGATCGCGCTGTCCTCGTTTGCGTTCATCGCGCTGCGCCCGATCCACTTCGGCGCGGAGGCCGCGCTACCGCTCTCAGCGCTGCCGATCGCCGTCGGCGGGGTGCTCACCGCGTTCCTGCTGATGGTGCTGCGGCCCTACGCCCCCTCGCAGCTGCTCGGGTTCCTGGTCTTGGAGAACGCGGTGTCGGTCGCGAGCCTCGTGATCGCGCCGGGGCTGCCGATCATCCTCGCGTTGCTGCTCCTGTTCGACGTGCTCATCGGAGTGCTCGTGTTCGTGATCCTCGTGCAGTACCTCGCGGTCGAGCGCACCGCCGTGCGGACCGACGTCCTGAACAGGCTGACCGGATGAGCTGGGTGCTCTACACGATCCTCGCGGTGCCGCTGGTCGCGGTCCTGTTGACACTCGTGGACGGGTGGCGTCTGGCGCGCGCCGCGACGCTGGTGGCCGGTCTGGTCTCGCTCGGGTTGGCGATCACGATCGCGATCACCGTCGAGCACGGCCGCGTGCTCGATACCGCGGACGGCTGGCTCCGCGTGGACTCGCTCGGCGCCGTCTTTCTTCTGGCCACGGGGCTGTTGTACGCGATGGCTGGGGTGTTTTCGATCGGCTACCTCCGCGTCGAGGAGAGCCGACCGGGGTTTCCCGGGTTCGCGAAGCGCTATTATGCGCTGTTGAGCATGTTTGGGTGGAGCATGCTGCTCGTGCCACTCGCCGCGGACTTCGGGACGCTGTGGGTAGCGGTCGAGCTGACGACGATCATCTCCGCGCTGCTGGTCGCGATCGACCGCACCGACGCGGCCCTGGAGGCGTCCTGGAAGTACGTGCTGATCGCCTCCAGCGGGCTGGGTATCGCGCTGCTGCCGATCATCGTGATGTACGCGACCGGGACGCACGTCTTCGGCAGCGCCTACGTACCGCGGTTCGAGCGGTTCCTCACCCATGCCCACAGCCTCTCGCCCGACGCCGTGCGTCTGGCGTTCGTGCTCTCACTCGTCGGGTTCGGCACGAAGGTCGGGTTCGTCCCGATGCACACCTGGTTGCCGGACGCGCACAGCGAGGCGCCGGCACCGGTCTCCGCGCTGCTGTCGGGATCACTGCTCGCCGACGCGTTCTACGCGATCCTGCGCTTCTTCCAGGTTGCTGTCGCCAACGGCGACCGGGAGTTTGCCGAGCACGCGCTGATCGTCTTCGGCGTGATCTCGCTGCTGGCGGCGAGCTTCTTCGTGCTGCGTCAGGGTAACTACAAGCGGCTGCTCGCTTACTCCTCGATCGAGCACATGGGGATTATCGCCATCGGCATCGGCTTCGGAGCGCCGCTGGCGGTCGCGGGGGCGCTGCTGCACGTCATCACGCACGCCTCCGCAAAGGGCCTCGCGTTCTTCGGCACCGGGTCGCTGCTGCGCGGCTACGGCACCAAGGAGGTAGAGGGCGTCACCGACGCCGGCAGGCGGATGCCGTGGACCGGGCCGATGTTCCTCGCCGCCGCCCTGGCGCTGTGCGGGCTACCACTCTCAGGCGTCTTCCGCAGCGAGTTCGAGATCGTGGCGGGCGGCTTCGCGCGGCCTCAATACGTTGGTGTGACACTGCTCTTGGTGTTCGTGAACGTGGCCTTCTTCGGGATCATCTGGCACACCGGCCGGATGGTGCTGAGCCCAGCCGCACCCCCGGCCGCCGACGCCTCCCTGTCGGCGGTCGGGGAGCGGAGCGCATGGATGATCGCCGGGATGCTCGGCTGCCTGTTCGTCGTGGTCGCGCTCGGCGTGCACCTGCCGGGCGACCTGTCCGCGCTGCTGAGCAACGCCGGTCACAGGCTGGCGGCGCCATGAGCTTTGCCCAACAGTCACTCAAGGCTCCGGGCTATCCGCCCGAGCAGCTCGGCGCCACACGCGAGCCGGGACCCGCGGGCGAGGTCCGCCTGGCGGTCAAGGCAGCCGCGTTCGCCGCTGGCGCCCGCGTGATGCAGGAGGCCGGCGCCCGCTTCGCGACAATGTTTCTCGCCGACCGTCCTGAACGGTCGCTGATCGCGGCGTTCGCGCTACGCGGCGAGCTGGTCCTGCTGCGCGCCCCGGCCGGCGGTGAGAGCGCGGTGTTCGAGTCGATCGGCGCGTGGTGGCCGGCGGCACGCTGGGCCGAGCGCGAGCTGTCAGAGCTCCACGGCGTCCGCTTCAGCGGACACGAGTATCCAGGGCGTCTGACGGCGCCCGACGCGGATCTGCTCGACAGGCATGTCAGCGGTCTTGACGTGTTCTCGATTCCCTACGGCCCGGTGCGCTCGGGGATCTTCGAGGCGATCCAGTTCTACATCGAGTCAGGCGGCGAGGACGTGCTACGCATCCAGACACGCCCGTTCTTCAAGCATCGCGGCATGGAAGCCCGCTTTGCCGGTCTCACCCCGGACGTCGCAGTGCACGTCGCCGAGCGTGTCGCGGGGATCGCGAGTTGCGCCTACGCGAGCGCCTTCTCGCAAGCCGTGGAGCGCGCCCTCGGGATGCAGGTGCCGCAACGGGCGGAGCGCTGGCGCGCGGTATACTGCGAGCTCGAGCGGATGGCCTGCCACCTGGACGTGATCGCCAAGGAGGCCGAGGCGGCCGCGCTGTCTGTCGGCCAGGCCCGCTTTCAGATCCTCAAGGAGCAGGTCATGCGCCTGCGCAGCCGCCTGACCGGCAACCGCTTCGGGCGCGGGGCGATTCTGCCGGGCGGGGTTCGCGGCGAGGGCATGATGGACCTCGACGAGCTGCTGCGGGCGGTCGACAACATCGAGCGCCAGCTGCTCCGCGACCGGCGCATGTTCCTCGGTACTGCCTCCATGACCGATCGGCTGATCGGCTCCGGTCGACTGCCACGCAAGCTCGTCGAGGACTACGGCGCTGTCGGCCCGGTCGCACGCGGCTCGGGCCTCTCGACCGACGCTCGCCACGAGCGCCCCTACGGCAACTACAAACGGCTCGGATTGCAGGTCGTCAGCGAGCGCGACGGTGACTCGATGGCTCGCGTCATGGTGCGCTTCGGCGAGCTCTCGGAGTCCCTGCGCATCCTGCGACAGACGATCGACCAGCTGCGCCGCCGCGACGGGGAGCTGCAGGCCCCGCTGCCGGCGCTCGGCGACGGTGCGGCGTTCGGGTGGGTGGAGGCGCCGCAGGGAGAGCTTTTGATCTGGGTCGAGCTCCGCGACGGGCGCCTACACAACGTGCACATCGCCTCGCCGTCGCTGCGCAACTGGGCGCTGTTCGACCGCGCCTTCCCGAAAGACGTGCTGACGGACTTCGCGTTCATCGAGCACAGCTTCGGGCTGACCCCCGCGGAGGCCGATCGCTGATGCTCGAGTGGATCCAGCGAGGGCTCAGCCAGGGCAAGGTCACCACCCGCTACCCCCGAGGCCCGGAGCCCGCACCCGACGGCTACCACGGGAGCATTGAGCTGCTGAACGCCAAGGACGCCCCGCCGACGCTTGAAGACGTCTGTCCGACGCGCGCGATCACGGTCGACGTACAGCAGCGCGTCAAGCTCGATCGTGGCAGGTGCATCCTGTGCGGCGAGTGCGTGCGCCGCGCTCCCGAGCGGTTTGCCTTCCGCGCCGACTATGAGACCGCTGCACGGTCACGCTCGGCGCTGGTGCTGGGCGACTGGGAAAACGAACAGGTGGAGCCGGTGCGCCAGGCGCTCGGGGAGCAGGCGCGGATGCTGCGACGCTCGATCCATGTTCGCCATATCGACTGCGGCTCGGATGGCTCGGAGGAGTGGGAGATCCAGGCGCTGTGGAACCCCTACTACGACATCCAGCGTCTCGGGTTCTTCCTGACCAACTCACCGCGTCATGCCGACATTCTGCTCGTCACGGGAGGCGTGACCAGCCCGATGCGAAAGCCGCTCGAGCGCACCTGGAACCTCATGCCTGACCCGAAGGCGCTTGTCGCGGTCGGCACTGACGCTTGCTCCGGTGGGCTCGCTACGGAGGGCGGGAAGGTCGCGGGCGGGGTCGATCAGGTGCTTCCGGTCGACGTGTATGTCCCCGGCTCGCCGCCGGCACCGATCGCGATCATACACGCGCTGCTGCTCGCGACCGGCCGGCTCACCCCAGGTGAGGTGGCGGCATGACGCTGAGCTTCGCGATCGGCATGGGTGCGCTCGCGCTGGCACCGCTGCTCGCGCTGATAGCCACGGCCGAGCCGCTGCGACGGGCTGCCGCGCTGTGCTCCGCCGTCGGGTGTGTGCTGCTCGTGATCGTCGGGGTGAGCGCCGCCCTCGGCGGCTCCAACCCCGTGCTGAACCTCGGTCACTGGCTCGGCTTCGGTCACAGCGCACTAGGCGCCGACCGGCTCGCAGGGATCTTCCTCGCGCTGACCGGGCTCACCGGCGGGGCCGTGTCGCTGGCATACGCGGAGCTGCCCACAGGCCGCTGGCTGACTACGCTGGGCAGCACGCTGCTGCTGTTCGTCGCCGTCGCGATCGGCTCGGACAACGCGTTCCTTTTCTTCCTCGCGTGGGAGGCCATAACCGTCTGCGTGTACCTGATCGCAAGCGCCGGGCGCAACACCCAGGATCTGCTCGCCGGGTATCTCACCGGCGGCCTGGCGAAGGTCGGCGGCGCGGCTCTGCTCGCGGCGTTCGCGCTGCTCTACGCGCACACGCACAGCTTCTCGCTAGAGGTGTGGGCGCACGCGACGCTGCCGGCAGGAACCCGCGGCGTTCTGTTTGCCCTGTTCCTGGTGTGCTTCGCGACCAAGGTGGGGGTGATCCCGCTGGAAGGCGGTCTGCCCGCCGGCTACGGCTCAGCGCCGCGGCTCGGTGCGGCCTCCCTGTCGGTGGCGTTGTGCGCGGGCTTCTACGGGCTGTGGCGCTTCGAGTTCGCGGTCCTCGGGCCGCTGCCCTACTGGTGTGGTGACGCGCTGCTCGTCCTCGGTGCCGTCAGCGCGCTCGGCGGGATCACCTATGCGCTGACCCAGGACAACCTCAGACGGTTCCTCGGATACTCGACGGTCGAGCACGCCGGCGTCGCGATGCTCGGGTTCGCGGTGGCGCTGCTCGGGCACGCCGCGCACATGCCGACGCTGGCGGCCGCGGGGCTGCTGGCAGCGACCCTCCACGTGTGCGCGCACAACCTCTCAAAGACGCTCGCGCTGATCAGCATCGACCGTGTTGAGCAGGCGACAGGCAAGCGCACGATCGACCCGCTCGGCGGGCTCGGGCGGCCGCTGCCCGTCACCGCGTTCTCGCTCGGTGTCGCCTCGCTGACGCTCGCCGCGATCCCACCACTCGGCGGCTTCGTCAGCGAGTGGTTCACGTTCGAGGCGCTGCTGCAGGACTTTCGCATGCCGACGCTGCTCTCGCGGCTGCTCTGCGCGCTGGCCGCCGCCGCGCTCGCGTTGACCGCCGGGCTCGGACTGCTCGCGTTCGCGAAGTACTACAGCTTCATCTTCCTCGCACGCTCCAGGGAGAGTCTCGGTGTGCTGCGCGAACCGTCGCGCTGGCCGCTGGCGCCGGTGTTGCTCGGCGTGCTCATCCTGTTCCTGGGGACCGTCGCGCCGTGGGAGATCCACGCCCTCGGCTCGGGCCTCGAACCTCTGCTCGGCTTCAACGCCGCGAGCACGACGATCAGCCACCCGCTCGTGCTCGGCCCGGTGTTCAAGGGATTCTCGGTGCTCGCCCCCACATGGCTGTCGATCGTGCTGCCCGCCTACGCGCTGATCGCGACCCTGATCGCGTTCGGGACAGACCGCCGCCGCCGTGTCAGGCGCGCCCCGGTGTGGGTGACGGGCAGCGGCGCGGAGCTCGCCGCCGTGCAGTACCGGCCGTCGGCCTATTCCAACCCGATGCGCGTGATCCTGCGCGGCCCGCTCGGCTTCCGCACACGTCTCATCGACACCGCTACGGCGAACGGCGATGACACGCTGACGCTCGAAACGCGGGTCGTGCTCGCCGTCGACCGATACCTGTACGCGCCCGCGACCGTCTTGGCGCTCGCCATCGCCGAACGGGTGCGCGCGTTCCAGTCCGGACGCCTGTCCGCATACCTGCTCTACATGCTCGTCGCACTGATACTCGCCCTGTCCCTTGTCCCGATATTAAGTTGAGCTGATGTTCCAAAAAATACTGCTTGCTTGGGATGGCTCGGATGTCGCTTTGCGCGCGTTCGACTTCGCCATCGATCTCACCCGCCGTTACGAAGCCGATCTCGTCGCAGTCTCGGTCGCCTACTCACCCGCGCACGCCGAGACCGACGCCGACCGCCAGGAGTCCTCGGACGCCGCACACCGCTACCTCACAAGCACCTTCGGCGAGGTCGCAGACCGCGCTGAGCGCGCCGGCGTATCGGTCCGGCACGAGATCATCGAGGGAGACACGCCCGCCCGAGCGCTCGTCGACTACGCCCACGAGCACGGCTTCGACCTGATCGTCTGCGGACACCATCACAGCCGGCGCGCCGGCAGGCTCCTGCTGCGTGGCGTAACAAACGCGCTGATCGAAGCGACCAACATCCCGCTGCTCGTCATCAGCTAGGAGGAGCGATGAGCCACAAAGACCACGCCACCATCGCTGGCAGGTATGGGCAGGTATCGCCGCAGCCCATTGTGATCGCCCAATCGGCGTGCAACTGCATCTCCAGGGTGAGCTTCTTGGGCTTGCGTCCGGCGAGATCAAGGCCGACCTCGTGCATGGCCTCCACGACCTGGGGCCAAATCGCAGCAGCGGGTTCGGTGCCGGCGGACTCGGCGCGCAAGTCTGCGGGCGCGTCGCGCTCGAAGAATGCCTGGGCGATCTGCGAGCGCCCAGCATTGTGATCGCAGACAAACAGCACATCTCGGAACGATCTCTCATCCGGCAGGGAAGGTCTGCGTCTGCGAGCTGGTGCCGCTGTTCGACATCTCTCAGTCCACGCTCTCCCATCATCTCGGCAAGCTGCGCGCCGCCGGGATCGTGGACTCCGAGCGCAAGGGCCTATGGGCCTACTACTACGTGATCCCCGACGCACTCAAGGAGCTATCCGCATGGCTGAGCTGACTACGACCGCCGAGACGACGACCAACTCCTGCTGTGCCCCCGAGGCGCAAGCGACATGCTGTGAGCCGAGCGCCAAGGCTGAGTGCTGCGACCCCAGCCACAGCGAGGCCTGCGGTTGCGGCGAGCCGACACAACCGAGTGACGTGCGCGAGCAGGTGCGTAAGCGCTACGCCGCCGCCGCGCAGGTCACGACGACCGATCCCGGCGCCGGCTGCTGCGCGCCGAGCGAGACCTTCGACGGCGGCAGCGAGGTTTTCGGTGCCGCGCTCTATGCCCTCGGCGACCACGAACAGCTACCGGACGCCGCCAAGCTCGCTCCCCTCGGCTGCGGCAACCCCACGGCCGTCGCCGAACTGCACGAGGGCGAGACGGTCCTTGACCTCGGCTCCGGCGGCGGGATCGACGTTCTGCTCTCCGCCAAGCGCGTCGGGCCGACCGGCAAAGCGCACGGCCTGGACATGACCGACGAGATGCTTGCTCTCGCCCGCGAGAACGCGCGGAAGGCAGGTGTGGAGAACGTCGAGTTTCACAAGGGCTATATCGAGGAGATCCCGCTCCCCGACGCGAGCATCGACGTGGTGATCTCAAACTGCGTAATCAACCTCTCAGGCGACAAGCCCAAGGTGCTGCGCGAGGTCGCAAGAGTCCTACAGCCCGGCGGACGCTTCGCGGTCTCCGACGTGATCGCAGACGAGGACATGGACGATGCGACCCGCGCCGACATGCAGGCATACACCGGCTGCATCGCCGGGGCGCTCACGCACCGCGAATTCATCCAAGCGCTCACAGGTGCCGGCTTGGTCGACGTCGAGATACGCGAGACCCACCGCGTCCACGAGTAGGCAGCCTCAGCGATCATCCGCGCACAGAAGCCCGGCACCTAGCTTCGCTCCGACTAGGCGCAGTCCCACTCGCCATACTCGCTCGCCTATGAGCATGGTGCCCAGCGACGGGGGGACCAATGAGCGCACCCGGTTGCTGCGACACGGTTTGCGTTTGGAGTACGCGACGCTGGCGTGGAACGTCGTGGGCTGCGCAGTCCTGGCAGCTGCGGCGATCACGGCCGGCTCGGTGGCATTGGCCGGCTTCGGGATTGACTCGCTGATCGAGATAGTCGCCGATAGTCGCCTCGCTGGTCGTGTTGTGGCAGCTTCGAGGAACGGACGACCCGTCGCGAACTCGCCCGGCGCTGCGGATCATCTCCGTCGCCTTCGGCCTCCTCGCCATCCACATCGCCGTCCAGTCGCTGATCGTGCTTGCTGGTGGCGCCAGTCATCCCGGTCGCTCGATCCCAGGAGCGGTGTGGCTCGCCCTAACGGTTGCCATCATGCTCGCGCTCGCTCACGGAAAGGCCGACACGGGACGGCGCCTGGACAATCTCGTGCTGCGCACCGAGGCTCGCATCACCGCGATCGACGCGATACTCGCCGGGCTAGTCCTCATCGGTGTGGTACTCAACGCCGCTGCCGGCCTTTGGTGGGCCGACCCTGTTGCCGCATTCGTACTCGTCTTCTACGGCACACGCGAGGCTCACCATGCCTGGCAGGAGGCCACCTGCACCCCGTAGGCTGACGCGACGCCTACCCTGTCCCTACCCGACCCGCCGCTCTCTAACGGCGAGATCGCGCTGCGCCAGTGGCGGAAGCGGGACGCCCCGGCGTTGACGGCGCTCTGCCGGGACGAGACGATCGTGCGCTGGACAAACGTGCCTACCGGCTACACCGAGAGCATGGCCCGCGCTCGTGTAGCCGAAGCCGAAGCTGACCGTCAGGCGGGCCGGGCGCTGGTCCTATCCGTAGTGGACGCGGAGACCGATGATGTGCTCGGAGCGTGCGACCTGCGCTTAGCAGCGAATGACCCGCACCACGCGGAAATCGCCTACATGCTCGCCGCCCAGGCCCGCGGCCGTGGCGTAATGACCCAGGCCGTCAAGCTGGTTTCGCGGTGGGCGATCCAAGAGCTAGGAGTGGCGCACATCGAGATATTCGCCCACCCGGAGAACCTACCGTCCATCGCGGTTGCCGAACGGGCCGGGTTCACCAGGGAAAGCCTGCTGCCTGGCTACCGCGTCAAGAAGGGCCGTCGTGAGGACCGGATAGTTCTATCGCTGACGGCAAGCGGATTGTGGTCTTAGGCACCGTGCGTTGACCGGCTCGACGCTCAAGTTGGCGGCTCTGATCGTTCCGCTGGGCCTGGACACTTTCGGTGTCGCAGTCGCGCTCGGGATCGCCGGGGTGCCACCACGACAACGGCTACGGATCGCGCTCTTGCTCGCTGGCTTCGAGGCCACGATGCCGCTGATCGGAGTGGCGCTCGGTGCCCCGTTGGGTCACGCGATCGGCAGTGCAGCCGATTACGGCGCCGCCGCGCTGATCCTCGCTCTCGGCGCCTATCTGCTCATCGCCGACGACGATAATGACGGTGATCGGCTGCTCTCGCTGACGAGCGGCGGCGTGCTGGGCGCCCTCGTGCTCGGTGTGAGCGTCAGTCTTGACGAGTCGGCGATCGGCTTCAGCGCCGGTTTGCTGCGACTCCCAGTCCTCCCGCTGGTGCTTGCGGTAGCCGCTCAAGCCTTCCTGCTCACGCAGATCGGCCTATTCGTCGGCGCACGAGCCGGCAACACGCTTCGCAACGCCACCGAGAACCTAGCCGGGATCGCGCTCATCGCACTCGGCGGGCTCCTAGTCATCGAGCGCCTGAGCTAACCGGACTCGTCGGCTTGACGCTCGAAGACTTCTACATCGCAACGGTCGTTAGTATCAGATGGTGTCCGATGATCGCTGCGACCTGCTCTGCTTGGACTTGCCCCGAGCGGAGGAACTGCGTCAGGGTCGCCTCGATCGGCAAGTCGCCGAAGACCTGGCCGAGGGTGCCAAGGCGCTCAGCGATCCCACACGCCTAACTCTGGCTGTCGCTCTGCGCGACGGAGAGGAGCTGTGCGTCTGTGATCTGAGCTGGGTAGTCGAGCGCTCAGAGAACCTTGTCTCACATCATGTTCGAGCGCTGCGCACCGCCAGCCTCGTGCGCTCACGCCGCGACGGCAAGATGGTGATGTACGCGCTCACCGATCGCGGTCACGCGCTGCTTGAGATCATCCTGGCCGGGGTGCGCGCGTGAGTTCGCAGGCCCCCGTGCTGCCCGTTATCCAGGCTGGTAGCGGGACACGCCTGCGCTGATCCGTCGCGCCAAGCTGCTGTCGTGGCTGAGCCTGGTGTGGATGACGATAGAGGGAGCGGTCGGTGTGATCGCGGGCCTCGTGGCAGGCAGCGTGGCGCTGACCGGATTCGGGTTGGACTCGGTGATCGAGGGCGCCGCCAGCGTCATCGTGATCTGGCGCTTCACAGGCGGACGCGAGTCCTCAGAGGCAGCCGAGGATCGCGCGCAGAAGCTCGTCGGCGTAAGCTTCTTCCTACTCGCCCCCTACATCGCTGTAGACGCGATCCTCACCCTGACCAACGGCTCTCACGCGATGACGAGCTGGGTGGGTGTCGCGCTTGCCGTTGGAAGCATCGTGCTCATGCCGCTCCTGGGACGCGCGAAGGCGAGCCTGGGAGCACAGCTCGGGTCCTCAGCGACAGCGGGAGAGGGCGCGCAGAACATGCTGTGCGCCTACATGGCGGCCGGGGTGCTCGTCGGGCTGCTCGCCAACGCCCTCCTCGGATGGTGGTGGCTTGACCCGGTGATCGGCCTGGGGATTGCTGCCCTGGCCGTGAAGGAGGGCCGCGAGGCGTGGGCCGGCGAAGTCTGCGCTGACTGCGCTCCGGTCGGATTTGAGAACGCCACCGCCAACACGCGGGACTGTGACTGCGAGTGAACACCCTGGAGTCATCGTGAGTGCCGAGCACTCCCACGGCCACGCCGGTCATTCGCATGGTGTGAGCGCCGACGCAGACGCAAGGAAGCTGGCCGTCGCGCTCGGGTTGACCTTGGGGTTCATGGCCCTCGAGGTCGCGGCCGGTGTGGTCGCTCATTCCCTGGCGCCGCTCTCCGACTCCGGGCACATGCTCACCGATGCCGCCGCGATAGGACTCTCGCTCGTCGCCGCTCTGATGGTGCGCTCGGGCTACGGGCTCGTCAAGGCATCCGGGCGAGTCTTCCTAGAGGCCGCACCGGAGGGCCTTGACCCCGAGAAGATCGGCCGAGCGCTCGTCCGCGAGCCCGGCGTCGTTGAGGTTCACGTGGTCTCTTGCTCAACGGGACTGCGTGAAGCACCGGCCGCTGGAGTCCGCCGACCGGCTAACACCTTTGCCGGTGCCGAGCGGTAGCCGCCGCTGCTGCGCCAACTGCAGACCGTCACCCGGTGCCACGGGAAGGGGAAAACCGGTCGGCCGCTGGGCCCAAAGGGATGGCCACCTCCGCCCAGCGGTGGTGGGGGCCTGCAGTGGAGCCAGGCGGACTCGAACCGCCGACCTCCTGCTTGCAAAGCAGGCGCTCTACCAGCTGAGCTATGGCCCCCGCCGCGAGTCTACCGCGACCGATCTCGCTTAGATATTCGCTTCAGCAGGGTTCGCCGTCGCCTTCGCCCCTCGCCCTCCTCGGCTTCCGGCGCGGAGGGATCTCGCTCGACAAGCTCCGCTAACCGCTGATCCTCCTCGGCCTCGACCGCTGCGGACTCCTGCTCCTCGGTAAAAAGTCCCGCGACGTCGATCTCGACCGTTTCCGCCTCCTGGGAAAGCTCTGACCCGCTATCGGGCGCCGCTGCGGCCTCCTCCTGCACCGGGGATTGGAACTCCTCCCCTCCGCCAAGGGCTTCCCGCTCTAGGCGCAGCAGCTCCCCTGGGTCCGCACCCCGCCTGCGCTTGAGCTCGAGATGTTCCTTGATGGCTTCTTCGAGAAGGCCCATCGTGTTGCTCGTTATTAGTTCAGCACAACTCCCCGATAGGCGCCGTTCGCCTGAACTGTCTTTGGGCAGCGGTTGCTCTCTAAACTTCTCACTGCCCGGTGGGCACCTGGGGCTATAGCTCAGCTGGTAGAGCGCCTGGATCGCACCCAGGAGGTCGGCGGTTCGAGTCCGCCTAGCTCCATCTAGAACGGTTCAGCACCAAACTGCGAGCGGAAGGGTGGTGCCGCCTTGCGCGTGGCCGTTGGCAGGCGGCGGCCCGAAAGGGCCAGAGGGTCCACCTGCCTTGCGTAGTCCAACTGGCTGCGCCGCGGTCCGGCGAGCAGCCGCGCTTCGCAGCAGATCCCAGCGAACTGCGGCCGGGGCCGGAGCAGCGGCTTAGCAGGGCCGAACCCGACAACAAACAACCGATTGGCCAATAAGCTCATGCCATGTACAAGCTGATCCGCGAGCAGGTGCTCCCCCTTTCTCGAAGCGAGGTCTTTCCCTTTTTTTCCGACCCCTACAACCTCGAGCTGCTCACCCCTCCTTGGCTGAGCTTCAAGATCCTCTCGGTAAGCACGCCGACGGTCGAAGTTGGCACGGAGATCGACTACCGGCTGAAGGTTCACGGCGTACCGATGCGGTGGCGGTCGTTGATCGAACGGTTCGTCCCCGAAGAGGAGTTCGTCGACCTGCAGGTGAAAGGGCCTTACTCCTTCTGGCGCCACCACCATCGGTTTGAAGAGGTAGAGGGGGGCACCTTGGTCAGGGACACCGTCGACTACGGCCTCCCCTTTGGCCCTCTCGGGAGGGCCGCCCACGCCTTGCTCGCTCGCCGCGACCTCGAGCGGATCTTCGACTTCCGCCAGGAGGCGCTGCGCAACCACCTCCTTGAGAGGTGATCGGTGTTGTGCCTATAGGTACGAAGCCCGCTAAAGGCGGACAGACCACGGTCCGAACACCGGGCTGTGGGGCCCTATCGCCAAAGAGCGGCTAGAGGGCCAGGCGACCTTGCCCTCAACGGTGAGCGGCTGCCTCGCATCTGGGCGGCGATCTCGATGTGGTTGGGCGGCGGTGCCGCCCTCTTGGCCTCCTTCCTGATCCCCGACACAGCCGCCCACCTCCAGCCCGGCATCGCAGTCCTTGCGGGGTGGTGCGTCGTTGCCGCCTCCTTCAGCTACATCGTCTTCTTCCGGACCCGCGACCCTCTCCTCTACCTCCTTAACAACCTCTTCTCAAAGCTTGGTGCGTTGACGGTGTGGGCGGCCTGTTACTGGTCAGGCGGGGGCGAAAGCCCGCTTATCTTCCTTTACTACTTCCCCGTCCTCTACGACGCTTACTTCTTCAAGCCCCGCCAGGCCGCAATTCACCTGGGGGCAAACTGCGCTCTCGCCCTTACCGTTACATCCAAGTGAGCATTAGTGTGCCCACTCAGATGCACCCCTTGCGGGGTTCCTCTGCCTGCCGGGAGCAGGCTTCGGTTCTCGCCTCACCGGCCGCAGCCTCGACGGGGTCGAGGTCTTACGCAGCCT
>Ga0167615_1000245_pt1 | contig 17968 bp, 14 predicted proteins | sample BED_Mat_host_9_1_FD_111800 | JGI IMG/M metagenome (GOLD analysis project Ga0167615, IMG submission 111800) | Extremophilic microbial mat communities from Yellowstone National Park, USA - BED_Mat_host_9_15 (v2) (version 2) | ecosystem: Environmental > Aquatic > Thermal springs > Hot (42-90C) >... | reverse complement strand
GCCTTCGAAGGGGTAAACGGGGTCAAGGCCTCCCCGACCGCAACGATCACCGTCACCGGCAACGAAAAGGGCGAACCCTGCCCCGCCACCCAGCCGTTTGCACCCCAGAGCCAGCTCGCTCCTCAAACGGCCCAAGCCGGAGCCTTCACCAACCTCGGCCTTAACTTCACAACCGCCGCTTTAGAAGCCCACATCGACCAGCTCTCGACAACCCTCCCTGAAGGGCTGATCGGCGAGATCGCCCAGCTCCCGCTCTGTCCAGAAGCGCAAGCTAACGCCGGGACCTGTCCATCCTCGTCCCGGATCGGGACCGCCACCGTTGCTGTCGGAGCGGGGCCGAGCCCGCTCACCCTAAGCGGGCCCGTCTACTTCACCGGCCCTTACAACCAAAACCCGTTCGGCCTCTCGATCGTCGTCCCGGCGATCGCCGGTCCTTACAACCTCGGCACCGTGGTGGTCCGGGCAGGCATCGCCGTCAACCCCTTGACCGCCCAGATCACAGTTGCAACCAACCCGCTGCCGACGATCCTAGGCGGTGTGCCGCTACGGCTGGCGGCAATCCACGTCGAGCTGGAACGGCAAGGGTTTATCGTCAACCCAACAAGCTGTGGGCCGCTTAGCGGGTCGGCCACCTTCGTTAGCACCGGATCGAAGACCGCCACGGAGCCCCTCCCCTACCAGGCGACCGGCTGCGGAACCCTCCCCTTCAACCCAAGCTTCACCGATGAAGTGACCGTGGGGTCAAGCCACGTCGAAGGCGCCAGCCTTACCACCACCCTCGCCTACCCCGCCGAACACGAGGCGAACCTGGCGACGGTGGAGGTGACGCTGCCCCCGACGCTGCCCGTCCGCCTCTCCACCCTCTCCCAGGCCTGCACCGCCCAGGTCTTCAACGAAAACCCTAGCCGTTGTCCTGCCCCCTCCCGGGTCGGCACAGCCGAAGCAAAGACCCCGGTCCTGCCGGTGCCTTTGACCGGCCCTGCCTACCTCGTCGCTAACGGCGACGCCTTCCCAGCCCTCGACGTGATCTTGAGCGGCGACGGGGTGACGGTGATCCTCCGCGGTCAAACGGACATCCACAACGGGATCTCGAGCGCAACCTTTAGCGCCTTGCCCGACGTCCCGGTGAGCTCCTTTGCGATCTCCTTCCCGAGAGGCCCCTACTCTCTGATCGCCGCCAACGGGAACCCCTGCTCCGGCCCACCGCTGATCGTGGCGATGACCGCCCATAGCGGGGCGCAGCTCAACCTCAAGGTTCCGGTCCACACCCCGTCCTGTCCTACCAGCCAAAACCAGCGGTCAGCTGGCAGTGGAGGTAGCGGCAAGCTGATCAAACGGGCTGCCCTCAAACCGCAGCGGTTCTTGCCCCTCCGCCACCGCGGCCGCAGGCGGATTGGCGGGACCACGCTGGTTGTGGTCGCCAGCCGCGCGGCAACCCTGAGGATCGGCTTCGTGCGGCTCCTCGTCGGCCACCGCCACGGCCGCCGCTGCCTGGCCCACGGAAAGGGGAAGCGGTGCCTCCGCCGCCTCGTTGTCCGTGCAAAGGTGCGCCACTGCGCCAAGCGCCACTGCCGGGTGGTGGTAGGGCCCCTGGTGCTTCTGCGCAAGCTGAAGCCCGGCACCAACCGAGTGCCGATCACCGGCCTCTACGCCCGCCGCCGTCTTCCCCGGGGGAGCTACCTGCTCACGCTTGTCGCCTCCGCGGGCAAGCAGCGGCAGCAGTTGACGGTCCGATTCCAGATCGGCCCCCGCCCCCGCATAGGCAAACGACGGCGGTAAAGGAGCTGCCCCTTGCCGGGGGCCGGCAAGGGGCAGAGGCGGGAGCGACGGGACTTGAACCCGCGACCTCCGGCGTGACAGGCCGGCGCTCTAACCGACTGAGCTACGCCCCCTTTACACCCCCGGCACCACCGGGGCCGTACCGAAACCCATCATAGGGGATCGGCTGGGCCGGCCGGTTGCAAGCCGCGATAATGATCGCTATCCTTTTGGCGGCGAGATAGTGATCGCTATCTGAAAGGAGCAGCGAGATGCCGCTACAGGGACCACCACCAACCACATCGAACCCGCTGAAGGTGCTCGTCGACGATTGGCGGCGGGAACGGCGGGCAACGGTCCCATTCCCGCCCGGCGAACTCTCCTTCAGCCTCAAGCGCAGCAAGCAGGTTTTGATCGACCCCCTGCCCCTCCTCCTCGACTGCTACGAGCGGTTTGGGCCGGTCTTCACGCTTCGGCTGATGTGGGGGCGGGTGGTGTGGATGATCGGGCCGGCCGCCAACCACTACATCCTCGTCAAGAACCCAAAGAACTTCCAGTGGCGGGAAAGCCACTTCCGGGAGCTGGCCTGGCTGCTCGGAGACGGCCTACTGACGATCGATGGGGAGTTTCACCGCCGCTCCCGCCAGATCATGCTCCCTGCCTTCCACCGCGAGCAGATCGAAAGCTCGGTGGCAACGATCGTCGAGGAGGGGGAACGGGCCCTTGACCGTCTGGAGGTAGGGGACCGGTTCGACTTCTTCTTCTGGACGAGAAGGGTTGCGTTGAGGGTGGCGATGCGGGCAGTCTTTGGCCTTGACCCAGACGGGGAGACCGCCCGAGAAATCGATGCTGCCCGTCTCTTCACCGAAGCCCTTTCCTTCTACTCCGAAGGGCCGATCAAGCGGATGTTGCGTGGCCCAGGTACCCCGTGGGCCCGGATGCAGCGGGCACGGCGCAAGCTCGACCGGATGATCTACGCCGAGATCGAGCGGCGGCGCCGAACCGGGGAGCGGGGGCTTGACGTCTTGAGCCTGCTCCTTGACGCCACCGACGAGGAGGGCAACCGGCTCACCGACCGCCAGATCCGGGACGAGGTGATGACCCTGCTCTTCGCCGGCCACGACACGACCACCGCAACGATGGCCTTCATGTTCTACGAGCTTGCCCTAAACCCCGACCTCCAGCGGCCGCTGATCGCTGAGCAGGAAGCGGGGTTGCGGGGTCCTGGGGGGCTGCGCAAGCCGACAGCCAAGGACGTGAACGGGGAGGGCCTGCCAGAGCTGGAGATGGTCCTCTGCGAGACCTTGCGCAAGTACCCGCCCGCCTGGATCGGTCCCCGCCGTTCGATCGAGCCCTTTGAATTTGAAGGGGTACAGGTACCCGGCGATGTCTACGTCAACTACTCCTCCTGGGTCACCCACCACCTCGAGGAGTACTACCCCGAACCGGAACGGTTCATCCCCACCCGCTTCACCCCGGAGAACAGGGCCAAGCTGCCCAAGGGTGCATACGTCCCGTTTGGCGGTGGCTCCCGGACCTGCATCGGGATGCGGTTCGGCGAGACCGAGATCAGGACCCTTGCCACCCTCCTCCTCCAGCGGTTCTCCCTCGAGGTGCCGTCCGACTACCGGCTGACGATCCGTCAGGCGCCGACGATCGGCCCGAACGGCCTGCCGGTGGTGGTAGCGGAGCGGCCGGCGCCAGCGGTCCGGCGCGAGCCGCTGCCGGCAGCCGCCTAAACAGCATGACCTCCCCATCCCTCCCCGGCGGGAGCGCTAGCCACCGGCTAGCGCTCCCGCGCCGTTACGCGGACGAAGACCTCTTGGCCGCTTTCAGTGGCTTCAAGGGATTCGAGGTAGAGGCGGGGGGAGGAGTAGATCCGCACCTGGGCGAGCAGGCCAAGCGGGCCAAAGCCTGCTGGCCGCGCCACCACCGCCCCTTCCTCGACGGCGGCGACGCCGCCCAGCGCAAAGCCGATCGGACCGAGGTTCGCCCCAACGACCAGCTCCGGCAGCCCTTCGCTTGCCCGGACCCCAACGACCCGCAGCCCTCCCGGCAGCTGGAGCTGGACGTCTCCAGGGCCGATCCATCCCTTGGCGACCAGCAACCCGCCAACCTTTTCCAGCGCCGCGCTGTGGAAGGTAACGGCGCCGGCAACCGGCCGTTGAAACCGAAACTCCAAGGTCCCAACCGTCAGCCGGCCACGGCCGACGGAAGCTGCCTTTGCGGAGAGGTTGGCAAGCCGGGAGACCGGAACGGTGAGGTGGGGCGAGGAGGCTTCAACCACTTCCGCTTCCCGCCACAGCAGGGTGAGGGCAGGGGTTGCCTGTACCTTCACCTTCCCGACCGGGCCGTAGGGGCGCAGCGCTTCCCGTACCGCTTCTTCGGCAAGGGAGGGGATCACCAGCTGCCCGACCCCAAGCACCAGGACCGCAGCGACAACGACGGCGATCCCCCCGCCTTTCAGCCACCTCCTGCCCCGGTGCCCCTTCCCCAACGCTGTCCCGCCAAGGTCAGCCTGCACCGCCTAAGCTTTGCACGAGCGCAAAGGTGGGGTTGCGGCTGCGCGGGGGGCAGCGGCTGCAGCCAAAAGGTTGCGCTTGGGCGCGTAGCTCAGCTGGCCAGAGCGCCTCGCTTACACCGAGGAGGTCGCCCGTTCGAATCGGGCCGCGCCCACTGCCCATGAACCAAGAACAGAAGATCAAGGTTGCTGTAGTCGGCTCCGGTCCAGCCGGCTTCTATGCGGCAGGCCACCTCCTCGCCGAAGGACCAGAGGGGCTTTCCGTCGATATGTTCGAGCGGCTGCCAACCCCCTGGGGGCTGGTCCGGTTTGGGGTTGCCCCCGACCATCCGAAGATCAAGACGGTTAGCCGCGTCTACGAGAAGACCGCCGAACACCCGCGGTTCCGGTTCTTCGGCAACGTCGAGGTCGGCCGTGACCTCACCGTCGAGGAGCTTGCCGCCCGCTACCACGCCGTGGTCTTTGCGATCGGCACCGCCGCCGACCGAGCGTTGGGGATCCCCGGCGAGGACCTTCCCGGCTCGATCGCCGCAACCGAGTTCGTCGCCTGGTACAACGCCCACCCAGACCATGCCCGCCTTGCCGTCGACCTCTCGCCCGCGCGGGCGGTGGTGGTGGGCAACGGCAACGTGGCCTTGGACGTGGCGCGGATCCTCGTTACGCCGGTCGAGCTGCTTGCGAAGACCGACATCGCCGACCACGCCCTGGAGGCGTTGCGCAGGAGCGGGATCGAGGAGGTTGTCGTTGTCGGCCGACGGGGTCCTGGCCAGGCCGCCTTCACCAACCCCGAGCTGAAGGAGCTTGGCGAGATCGACGGGGTCTCGGTGGTTGTCGACCGCGCCGAGCTGGAGGAGGCCCTTAACCAGGCCCCTGCCGACCTTGGCCAGACGGCGCGGCGCAACGTCGAGATCCTCCGTTCCTTTGCCGACCGCCAGCCCCAGGAGGGGACGAGGCGGATCGTCTTCTCCTTCCTGCGCTCGCCGATCGAGCTCCGCGGGCAAGGGAGGGTGGAAGAGGTGGTTCTGGTCCGAAACAGGCTTGTTGTTGGCGAGCACAATCAGGTCAAGGCCGAGCCGACCGCCCAGACCGAAACCCTCCCCGCCGGCCTTGTGGTGCGGGCGATCGGCTACCGCGGAACGCCCCTGTCGGGCCTTCCCTTCGACTCTCGGGCGGGGATGATCCCTAACGCCCAAGGCCGGGTGATCGACCCCGAGAACGCCACACCGATCCCCGGCCTCTACGTCGTGGGCTGGATCAAGCGCGGGCCGACAGGGGTGATCGGGACCAACAAAAAGGACGCCCAGGAGACCGTTGACGCCCTCCTTGAGGACGTTGCCGCCGGCCGCCTCCCGGACACAGAGCAGGACGATCCGATCGAGGACCTCCTTGCCCGAAGGGGAGTTCAGGTGGTCGACTACTCCGGCTGGCGCGCTATCGACCGCCACGAGCAGGCCCGCGGCAAGGCGGAAGGGAGGCCTCGGAACAAGCTCGCCACTCTGGAGGAGCTGCTTGCCGTCGCCGCTGGAGCGCAGACCGTAGCCGAGGTTGCTGCCGCGGAGTCAACCCTCCGCTAAGGCGGCCGGTGTGCCACACTGGCGGTGCGCGGCTAGCTCAGCTGGTAGAGCACCGGACTTTTAATCCGGCGGGCTGGGTTCGAGTCCCAGGCCGCGCACTTGCCAAGGGAGCGCCGGAGCGCGTTCTTTTCGCTACAACCAAGGTGGGATGTGCGCGTTGCTTTGGAACCGCTTCAAACGGCGGGAGTCGGGCAGCGTCCTCCCGCTCGACGTGGAACAGAGCCGCCTGCTGGAGATCCTCCGGGAGGCGAAGGGGCCGGTCTCCTTTGCGGCGTTGCGGGAGCGCGGGATCGAAAACCCTGCCACCCTCTGCTACGAGCTGGAGCTGGCGGGGATCGAGCTGGTCCGCGAGGAACGGACGCTCCCAAACGGCACGCGGATCGTGGTCGGTGTCGCCCTCCCGGAGGGGCTGGATACCACCCCCTTCACAGCCGAAACCGAACCCCAGCAACGGCAGGCGGCACCGCCCCCGCCGCCCGAGGAAGAGACCCGCGAACTGAGCCGGCCCCAACCGGCCCAGCGGCGGCGGCCGGTTGGTTCCCGACGGCTGGTTGGGGCGGCGGTTGCTTTTGCGTTGGCGGGCCTCGGCGGTGGCCTTGCCGCTGCCCTTCCAGGCTCCTCCCGCCATCACGAACCGGCCCGCCGCTCGCTGGCCCTCCAGCAGAGCTTCCACCAAGCCGCCCCAACCAACACCGCTCGAGCGCCGCGACCGAAGCCGCCACCCACCTCCACAGCCGTCCAGACCAAGGCGACTACGGCAACCTCCACCCAAACCACCGAAGCACCGCAGAGCGCCACCGCCCCTGACCCCGCCCAGCTCGAGGAAGAAGGCCACCGCCTCCTTGAAGAAGGGCGGTACCAAGCTGCGATTGAAAAGCTCAAAGAAGCGGTCGCTGCTACCGGCGGTTCCCCAAGCCGGTGCGCCAATCCCCAGACCCCCAACTGCCTCACCTACGCCTACGCCCTCTACGACCTCGGCAAGGCCCTGCAGCTGGACCACAGCCCAGCCCAGGCCGTTGGGGTCCTCCAGGAACGGCTGCAGATCGCCAACCAACGGTCAACCGTTGAATCGGCGCTTGCGCAAGCCCGGCGGGAAGCGGCCCCGCCTCCAAAGCCCCAGCCCCACCCGCCCACGCGCAAGCCACGCCGCCACCACAAGGTTGAAGCCGAACCGGCAGAAGAAACTACTCGGTCCGGCTGAACTGGACGATCGCCGCAACCAGCATCACCAACCCAAGCGCTAGCACCACGCCGCACTCAAGCAGCGTTGGCACCCTAAACCCCCACCAGGTGACGCCTCCACCAAAGGCAGCCCGTTCCGCTGTCCCGAGCTTGAGGTGGGCGAAGACGACGCGGCGCATCGGGTCTACGGCGTAGGTGAGGGGGTCGAGGCGGTTCAAGACCTCCAGCCAGGTCGGCAGCCCCGAGACCGGAAAGAGGGCGCCGGAGATAAAGAACATCGGCATGATCGCCATCTGGGTGACGGCCATGAAGGACTGCATCTGGCTGATCCGCGCAGCCACCATCACCCCAAAGGCGGTGATCGCAAAGGCCAGCAGCAGCTGGATCCCCAGGACCTCGAAGATCAACGCGGGGTTGTAAGGGACGGAGACGAGGCAGGCGATCAACAGCACGATAAGCCCCTGGATGCCGGCGACCGTTGCCCCGCCGAGGCACTTGCCCAACACCAACGAGGACCGCTTCACCGGCGCCACCATCATCTCCCGCAGGAACCCAAACTCCCGGTCCCAGACGATCGACGCCGCCGAGAACATCGCCGTGAACATCACCGCCATACACAAAACGCCGGGGTAGAAAAGGGTTCTCAGGCTGGTGTGGAAGTGGCTGTGGTAGGAGAGGGTGGAGAGGCCGGTGCCGAGGATGAAGAGAAACAGGGAGGGCTGCACCAAGGAGGTCAGGATCCGCAGCCGGTCCCGGGAGAACCGCACCAGCTCCCGGTACCAGACGATCTTGACCGCCCGTAGCTCCGACCGCAGGCCGCCCCCGCTAACCCGCACCCGGGCCACTTGGGGGGTCGGCTGGCGGACGGCCGTTGCGCTCACCGCCGCCTCCAGACCGCTGCCATCTGCCGCAGCTGGTCCCCAGCGGAGGCCTCGCTATCCCGGATCGTCCGACCGGTGTAGGCCATGAAGACGTCGTCCAGCGAGGGCCGGGAGACGGAGATCGCCTGGATCCCGACCCCAAGCTCGGAGAACAGCCTTGGCACGAACTGCTCGCCGTGGGGTACGCCTAACGTCACCTTGCCTTCTGCAAGGACCGCTTCGATTCCAAACCGTTCCTTGATTTCAGCGATCGCCCGCTGGTCGTCGGCGGTGGAGAGCTGGACCCGGTCCTTGCCGACCGAGGCCTTGAGGCGGTCTGGGGTGTCGAGGGCGACGATCCGGCCGTGGTCGACGATCGCGATCCGGTGGCAGTACTCGGCCTCATCCATGTAGTGGGTGGTGAGGAAGATCGTGATCTCCTCCTCTTCCTCGAGGCGGCGGATGTAGCCCCAGATCGAGCTCCGTGTCTGGGGGTCGAGGCCAACCGTTGGCTCGTCGAGAAACAGCACCCGCGGGGAGTGGAGGAGGCCACGGGCGATCTCCAGCCGGCGGCGCATGCCACCCGAGAAGGTGTTGACAAGGGAGCGGCGCCGCTCCCAAAGCTCCATCATCCGCAGCACTTCCTCCATCCGGGGTTGGATCTGGTCCCGCTCCATGCCGTAGAGCTCGGCGTGGAGGCGGAGGTTCTGCTCTGCAGTCAAGTAACCGTCAAGGGTCTGGTCCTGGAAAACAAGGCCAATCTGGCGGCGCACCGCATCCCGTTCCCTGACGACGTCGTGGCCGCCGACGTAAGCGAGGCCGGCCGTGGGCTTCACCAGCGTGCAGAGGATGTTGATCGTCGTCGACTTCCCGGCGCCGTTGGGACCGAGAAAACCAAACAGCTCGCCTTGACCGACCTCGAAGCTGATCCCGGCAACCGCTTCCAGCTCGCCGTACCTTTTCACCAGGTCGCGGACGTAGATCGCGTACTCCCGCCGCGGGTCGCTCGGGGTAGCGACCTGGGGCTGGCTAGCAACTGCCATAGACCCTTTTTAGCAGCGGAGGCCCAACCTCCGCTTAGTGGCGGAAGTGGCGGACCCCGGTGAAGACCATCGCGATTCCCGCCTGCTCCGCCGCCTCGATCACCTCCTGGTCCCGAACCGACCCACCCGGCTGGATGATCGCTGCCACCCCAGCCTCCGCTGCCACTTCGATGTTGTCTGGGAACGGGAAGAAGGCGTCGGAGGCAAGGCAGCTCCCCTTGAGCAGCTCGCGCTGAGTGGCCCTGGCCTTCTCAGCAGCAAGCCGGACGGAGTCAACCCTGCTCATCTGGCCCGCACCGATCCCCACCGTTGCCTGCCGGCGGGCGATCACGATCGCGTTCGAGCGGACGTGGGCGCAGACCCGCCAGGCGAACAGCAGGTCGGCCCATTGGGCCTCGTCCGGCTCCCTGCTTGTCACCACCTGCATCTCCTCCCTCCGCTCGCCAACTGCGTCAGGGGTCTGAGCAAGGACCCCCCCAAGGACGTGCCGCTCGTCCACCTCATCGGCTGCCGGCGCCTGGGGGAAGCCGGGGAGTTCCAGGATCCTTAGGTTGCGCCGCTCCTTGAGGAGGGAGAGCGCCTCCTCGGAGTAGGAGGGGGCGAGCAAAACCTCGATGAAGTGGCCCTGCATCGCCTGGGCAAGGGGTGCGTCGACCTCGCCGCCGACCGCCACGATCCCACCAAAGGCGCTTTGGGGATCGCAGGCAAAGGCCCGGTCGTAGGCCTCCTTGACCGACCCGCCAAGGGCGGCTCCACAGGGGTTGTTGTGCTTGACGATCACGCAGCTTGCCGTCCCCGGCGTCCCTGCCTCCAGCTCCTCCACCAACGCCCGGGCCGCCTGCAGGTCGAGGAGGTTGTTGAAGGAAAGCTCCTTTCCATGGAGCTGGCGGACCCCAGCGAGAAGCTGGCGGGGGGCGCCAACCTCGGCGTAGTAGGCGGCGTCTTGGTGTGGGTTCTCGCCGTAGCGGAGGTCGAGTTGTTTTTCGTAAAAGCTTGCCCAGTATGGGGGGAACCCCTCGTAGGTGAGGCCTGCAAACCAACGGTAGATCGCCCCCTCGTAGCGGGCGGTGTAGGCGAAGGCGCGGGCAGCAAGCCGGCGCCGGGTGGCAAAGGGGAGCCTTCCACCGCAGTAGCGGAGCTCCTCGAGGACGGGCTGGTAGTCCTGGGGATCGACGACCACCACAACGTCCTTGAAGTTCTTTGCCGCCGCCCTGATCATCGTCGGCCCCCCGATGTCGATCTGCTCCAGCACCTCCCCTTCCTCCTTCTCGGCGGCAACGGTCTCCTCGAACGGGTAGAGGTTGACGCAAACCAGGTCGATCGGTTCGATCCCGTGGGCCTTGGCATCGGCGAGGTCGCCGCTGTTGTCCCGCCGAGCGAGGAGCGCTCCGTGAAGCCGGGGGTGCAGCGTCTTCACCCGCCCCCCCATGATCTCCGGAAAGCCGGTGTAGTCGCTCACCGACCGCACCTCCAACCCGGCCTGGGCCAACGCCTTTGCCGTCCCCCCGGTGGAGAGCAGCTCTACCCCAAGCTCCCGCAGACCGCGGGCGAACTCCACCACCCCCTCCTTGTCGGAGACCGAGATCAGGGCCCGGCGCACCCGCACCCCACCTTCCTGCTCTAACCGCTGCCCGCCTGCCTCGGCAAGCTCCGTCTCTGCCATCACCGCAGAGCCTAACGCCAGCGGCTGGGGGAGGGGGTGCCGCCGACCAAAACCCGACGGGGGTTGTCCGGGTCAAAACTAACCTCCCCCCGCACCACCGCCCGGACCGCCTCCACCAACGCCGCGTGCTCCAACGGCCGGAGCACCTCCCGCACCTGCTCAACCTCCTTCGCCTCGGGAAGTTCAACCGCCCGTTGGACGATCACCGGGCCGCTGTCCACCCCCTCGTCGACAAAGTGGACCGTCACCCCGAACACCTTGACGCCGTATGCAAGGGCCTGCTCGATCGCCCGCAGGCCAGGGAAGGCGGGGAGGAGGGCGGGGTGGACGTTGATCGTCCGCCGCCAGAAGCGGGTGAGGAACGGCGGCGTAAGCAGTTCCATGTACCCAGCCAAAACCACCAGCTCCACCCCCCGCTCGGCGAGGTAGGCAGCCGCGGCTCCGTCCCGATCCTCCCTGCTTGCAAACCGCCCCCTTTCAAAGACCGCGGTCTCGATCCCCGCCGCCTGCGCCCGTTGCAGCGCCCTCACCCCTTCCTTGTTGGAGAGGACGGCGACGATCTCGACCTCCTTGCCGTGGAGGTTGTCGATTAGGGCCTGGAGGTTGGTCCCCTCTCCAGAGACAAGGACGGCGATCTTCGGCAGCGGCTCCGACACGGCCAAACCCTACCGGCTCGACGCCGCCGCGACCTTGCCGACCTGAGTGTGGGGCCAATCACAGAGGTAGCCGGGAACGGAAGCGATCCTCAGTGTGAAAAGACCAAAGGCGATAGGAGGTGGAAATGAGTGGCCTTGCGCTAGCAGCTGTAATCGTGGCGGTGGTCGGCAGCCCAGCGGTAGCGCTGCGCAGCCGGCGCAAGGGCGACCTGATCGCCCACCGCCCCTACAACAACCCCTACACCGACGCCGCCGGCGCCCGCGATCGGCTCCGCTAGAGCCTGGCTAGCTGCCTGCGGGCCAGGGCGTCCTTGGTCGGCAGCCGCCCTTTGACGGCAAGGGGATAGTTACCGGAGAAGCAGGCATCGCAGTGGTGGCGGGGGGAGACCCCCACCGCGCGGTAGAGCCCCTCCAGGGAGAGGTAGTGGAGGGAGTCGGCTCCAACCTCCCTTGCCACCTCGGCAACGGTGCGGTTGTGGGCGACCATCTCCTCCCGCGTCGACATGTCGATCCCGTAGAAGCAGGGGTGGCGGATCGGCGGCGCGGAGATCCTCAGGTGGACCTCCCGGGCCCCAGCCTCCCGCAGCATCCCAACGATCTGGCGGGTCGTGTTGCCGCGGACGATCGAGTCGTCGACCACCACCAGCCGCCGCCCTTCCACCACCTCGGGGATCGGGTTGAACTTCAGCCGCAACCCCCGCCGACGCAGCTCTTCACCGGGCTCGATAAAGGTACGGGCGACGTACCGGTTCTTCACGAAGCCGTCGTCTTGGGGAAGGCCAGCGGCGCGGGCAAGCCCCCTTGCAGCGGCGTTCCCGGAGTCCGGAACGGCCACCACCAAGTCGGCTGCAACCGGCGCCTCCCGCCACAGCTCTTCCCCCATCCGCCCCCGCACCGCCTGCAACCGCTTTCCGCCCATCACGGAGTCCGGACGGGCAAAGTAGATGTACTCGAAGATGCAGAACGCCGGCCGGGGTGGCGCTGCCTGGATCGAGCGGACGCCGTCGCCGTCGAGGACCACCACCTCACCAGGTGAGACCTCCCGGACGAGCCTTGCGCCGATGATGTCCAAGGCGCAGCTCTCGCTGGCGACGCACCACCCCTCCTTCCCCAGCCGCCCTAGGACCAGCGGCCGAAAGCCGTAAGGGTCGCGGAAGGCGACAACCTGCTCCCGGTCCATCGCCACCACCGAAAACGCCCCTTCCAGCTCGCCGATCACCGCAGCGGCAGCGGTGCCAAGGTCGGCTGGGCTAGCTGCTGCCAGGAGGGCGGCGATCAGCTCCGAGTCGCTGGAGGACCGCAAGGTGACCCCCTCCTGCGAAAGCCGCTCCTGGAGGGCGAGGGAGTTGGTCAGGTTGCCGTTGTGGCCAAGGGCAAGGTCCCGCTGGGCCCCCCGTTCGCCGCGGAACCGCTGGACCGGCTGGGAGTTCTCCCAGGCGGTTGCACCGGTGGTCGAGTAACGGACATGGCCGATCGCGAGATCGCCGCCCAGCGTCCGCAGGTCGTTCTCGCTGAAGACCTGGCTGACGAGGCCGAGCTCGCGGCGGGTGATGATCTCCCCGCCCCGCTCCGCGGCGGCGATTCCGGCCGACTCCTGGCCGCGGTGTTGGAGTGCATACAGGGCGAAATAACAGAGCCGGGAGACCTCGTGGCCGGGGGCGTAGATCCCAAACACCCCACATTCCTCGCGCGGCCCCTCGGCGGTGAGGCTGGGCACCATCGCACCTACAAACCTAGCAGTAACGGACGCTACTAATCGAACAGCCCCGCCAACCGACCAAGAGCCTCCGCCAGCTCGCCGATCGGGAGATCGACTGCAAACCGCTCCCCCGCTCCCTCCCCAGCGACCACCAGCCGCTCCCCCCCGGTCTCGCCGAGCGGCCACAGCGGCCCAAAGCAGGCAAGCTCCTCCAGCTGCTGGGGCTCGCCGCCAACCAGAAACCCGGTCTGCCCCTCGCCAAACAGCACCGACCACCACCCCAGCTCCCCCTCGCCGGCCTGCGCCGCCAAATCGGCTAGGCCTGACAAAGAGACCGTTGCCCCGATCCCGCTAGCGGCGCAGCGGGCTAAAGCGACCGCCAGCCCGCCCCGGGAGAGGTCGTGGGCGAAGATCCCGCCGCTACAGACCAGCTCCGCGACCGCCTCGATCGCTTCCCGCGCCCGCGCTAGGTTGGGCAGCTCCACCCCGCCGGCAAGCCGCACCCCAACCAGCCGTTCCAGCTCGCTGCCCCGCAGCGAGGGGTGGAACGGACCAAACAACGCGAGCTTGAGGCCGGGGCCTGGGAACGCAGCCGCGGTCGGCCGCAGCTGCTTTGCCACCCCAACCATCCCAACCACAGGGGTTGGCGGGATCGGACCGGCAGGGGAGGCGTTGTAGAGGGAGACGTTGCCGCCGACGACCGGGATCCCCAGCGCCCTGCACCCTTCGGCAAGGCCGCGGACCGCCTCCGCAAGCTGCCAGGCCACCTCCGGCTGCTCGGGGTCGGCGAAGTTGAGGTTGTTGGTGAGGCCGACCGGCGTTGCCCCCCGGACAGCGAGGTTTGCCGCCGCCTCTAGGACCGTCGCCACCGCTGCCTCCCGAGGCGCCTCCCCTGCCAGCGGGCCGGGCCCGTCCAAGGTAACCGCCAGGCCACGGCCATCGGGCAGGGCGAGCAGCGCTCCGTCCCCACCGGCGGGTCCAACCACGGTCCGTCCTTGGACGGCCCAGTCGTACTGCCCAAAGACCGGCTCCCGAGAGGCGATGTTCGGGCTGCCAAGCAACCGCACCACAAGCTCCTGTGCGGTCCCGCTGGGCAAAGCTCCCTGCTCCGAGCTCGCAGCCGGCCGGCGCGCCTTCAGCCGGTACCGCCCCGCTCCCTCAACCAGCGCCCCAACCGGAACCTCGCCGACGACCTCGCCGTGGCTGCGCAGCAGCAACACCGGCTCCTCGATCACCTCGCCAAGCTGGGTAGCAAGAACCTCGTGCCGGGCACAGAGGGCCTCGACCGCTGGAGCTTTGTCGGGGGAGACGATCGCTGCAAACCGCTCCTGGGACTCGGAAAGCATGATCTCAAACGGGGCGAGCTCCTCCCGCAGCGGCACCCGGTCCAGCTCCAAGGCCAAGCCAACGCCGCCCTTAGCCGCCATCTCGGCGCAGGCCGAGCTCAATCCCGCTGCACCAAGGTCCTGAACGGCAACCGCTAGCCCTTGCTCGAGGAGGTCGAGCAGGCAGTCGATCAGCTTGTTGCCCTCGAAGGGGTCGGAGACCTGGACCGAGGGCCTCATGCTCTGGCCGTCCTCCTCCAACGCCGCGGAGGCAAGCACGGAGGCCCCGCCGATCCCGTCCCGGCCGGTTCGGGCGCCGAACAGGTAGAGGAGGTTGCCGACCCCCTTGGCGGCGCTTGAAGCCGGCGGCCGGCCCTCGATCAAGCCGACGGCAAGGACGTTGACAAGGCAGTTCTGCTCGTAGCCGGGGTCGAAGTACAGCTCCCCGCCAACGGTTGGCACCCCTACCGAGTTGCCGTAGTGGGCGATCCCTCGAACCGCCCCATCGAGGAGGTAGCGGCTGCGTGGGGAGGCGGGATCGCCGAACCGCAGCAGGTCAAGGACCGCCACCGGCCTGGCGCCGACGGCAACGATGTCGCGGAGGATCCCCCCAACCCCCGTTGCCGCTCCCTCGAACGGCTCGACCGCCGATGGGTGGTTGTGGGACTCGACCTTGAAGGCGCAGTAAAGGTCGCGGCCAAGGCGCACCACCCCGGCGTTCTCGCCAACCCCAGCGACCAGGTTCTCCCCGATGGTGGGCAGCAGGGAGAGCAGCCTCCGGGAGTGTTTGTAGGAGCAGTGCTCCGACCAAAGCAGGGAGTAGATCCCCAGCTCAAGCCGGTTGGGCACCCGGCCGTGGAGGGCGCAGATCCGCTCGAACTCCTCCGCCGTCAGGCCGAGCGCAACCGCCTCTGCAACGGTTGACCGCTCCCGCTCAGCCGTCGCCACCGTTGCCCTCCAGCGCTTGGACCAAGGAGCGGAAGATGAAGAGGCCGTCGGCGGACCGACCGCCAACGCCAACGGAGTGCTCTGGGTGGGGCATCAACCCAAAGACGTTGCCCCGCTCGTTCGCTACCCCCGCCACCCCCACCACCGAGCCGTTAAACCGCTCGCCGAGGGCGTAGCGGAGGACAACCCTGCCCTGCCGCTGGAGCTCTTGGAGCCGGTCCTCGGGAAGGTAGTAACGGCCGCAGCGGTGCTTGGCCAGCAGCGTGATCCGCTCCGGGCAGGCGCAGGTAAACGGCAGCTCCCGGTTCTCCACCTCCAGCTCCACCTCAGCGCATTGGAACCGCCGGCTTGCGTTGAGGAGCAGGGCTCCGGGCAGCAGGCCGGCCTCGCACAGCACCTGGAAGCCGTTGCAGATCCCCAGCACCAGCAGCCCATCGGCGGCAAGGGCGCAGACCGCCTCCATCACCGGCGCGAACCTAGCAAGGGCGCCCGGCCGCAGGTAGTCGCCGTAGGAGAAGCCGCCGGGCAGGACAACGGCGTCAAGCCCCTCCAGGTCCCGCTCGGTGTGCCAAAGCACCCTAACCTCCCCAAACTGGGAGAGCGCACGGGCGGTGTCCCGCTCGTCACAGGAGCCAGGGAACCGGACTACGCCAAACCGCATCAGCCGTTCCCGTCAAGGAGCTGAAGCTCGTACTCCTCAACCAAAGGGTTCGCAAGCAGCTTCTCGCAGATCTGCTCGAGCGCTGCTGGATCCTCGATCTCCAGCTCCACCAGCCGGCCGATCCTAACGTTGGCGACGCCGCTAAAGCCAAGGTTTGGAAGCGCCCTTTCAACGGCCTGGCCTTGGGGATCGAGGATCCCCTCCTTTGGCCTGATCAGAACCCTTGCCCGCCGGGCCACGGGGTCTGCTCACCCGCTTTTCGCGCCGGCCCGCGCAAGCCAGGCCTCAAGGGGCTCGCCGGTCAGCCGCTCGTAGGCTTCCCGGTAGCGGCGGCGGGTCCCCTCGACGACCTCGTCGGGAATCGCCGGCGCCGGAGGCTGGCGGTCCCACCCCGTTGAGGTCGCCCAGTCGCGCACGTACTGCTTGTCGAAGCTCGGTTGGGGCCTGCCGACCGCATACCCTTCGGCAGGCCAGTACCGGGAGGAGTCGGGGGTCAGGACCTCGTCGGCAAGGATCGGTCCCAGGTCGGGGTTGGCTGGATCGATGCCGAACTCGAACTTCGTGTCGGCAAGGATCACCCCCCGCTGGCGGGCGTGCTCTGCGCCCAGCTTGTAGATCGCGATCGAGAGCTCCCTCACCCGCTCCATCAGCTCCCGGTCCCCGACCAGTTCGGCAGCCTGCTCGAAGGAGATCGGTTCGTCGTGGCCGGTCTTTGCCTTTGTGGTTGGGGTGAAGATCGGCTCCGCCAGCTGCTCCGACTCCTGGAGGCCTGGCGGGAGCTGAACGCCGGAGACCTTCCCCTCACGCTGGTAGTCCTTCCAACCGGAACCGGTTAGATAACCCCGCACCACGCACTCGACGGGAAGCATCTGCAGCCGCTTGACAAGGATCGCCCGGCCCCGTACCTGCTCCGGAACGCCGTCACGGTAGGAGAGGAGGTGGTTGGGGCAAAGCTCCTTTGTCCGCTCAAACCAAAAGACGGAGATCCCGGTAAGGACAGCCCCCTTGTCCGGGATCGGCGTTGGGTGGACGACGTCGTAGGTGGAGATCCGGTCGCTTGCAACCATCAGCAACGCCCCGTTTGGGGTGCCGTCGTAGGGCTCTATGGAGTAGATGTCGCGGACCTTTCCAGAGGCGAAGAGGGGGAAGGGAAGGCTCTCGACGGTCATGCCGACGGGAACTTTACCGCCGCTAATCGCCGCTCGCGAGCTCGGCTTCAACCCCCTCTAACCGCGCCACCACCTCCTCGGCGTAGCGGGTGTAGCGGCGGGGATCGAAGACCCCCTCCAACCGCTCCTCCGGCAACGCCCCCGTCGCGGCGATCAGCTCCCGCAGCGGCTTGCCGCTGCGGTAGGCCTCAAGGGCGGCCCGCTGGACGAGCCGGTAGGCGTCGTCCCGTTGCATCCCGCTGCGGACCAACTCCAACAGCAGGGGGCCGGAGTAGATCGCCCCGTGGGTGAGCTCCAGGTTCTTGACCATCCGCTCCCGGTCGAGCTCCAGCCCCTCGACAAGCCAACGGGCCCGGCCCAGCAAGTAGTGCAAAAGGATCGTCGAATCGGGCAGCACCACCCGCTCCACCGAGGAGTGGGAGATGTCCCGCTCGTGCCAAAGGGCGATGTCCTCGACCGCTGCAAAGGCGTTTGCCCGCAGCACGCGTGCCAGCCCACAGATCTGCTCGCTGGCGATCGGGTTCCGTTTATGGGGCATCGCGCTGGATCCCTTTTGGCTAGCGCCAAACGGCTCAAAGGCCTCCCCTACCTCGGTTCGCTGGAGGTGGCGGACCTCCAACGCTAGCCGCTCCAAGCCGGCTCCGCAGAGGGCGATCGCGCAGAGGAGCTCGGCGTGGCGATCACGGGGTACGACCTGGGTTGATACCGGCTCCGGCTCGAGGCCGAGCCGGGCAAGCACCCGTCGCTCGAACTGGGGCGTGGTTGCCGAGTAGGTCCCAACCGGACCGGAGATCGCCCCAACAGCGGCCCGCTGGAAGGCGGTGCGGAGCCGAGCGCGGTTGCGGTGGAGCTCAAAGGCAAAGGAGGCAAGCTTCATCCCAAAGGTCGTCGGCTCCGCATGGATGCCGT